>Ga0335073_10008108_pt1 | contig 14726 bp, 13 predicted proteins | sample Lox_Sample_22_FD_207093 | JGI IMG/M metagenome (GOLD analysis project Ga0335073, IMG submission 207093) | Soil microbial communities from Loxahatchee National Wildlife Refuge, Florida, United States - Lox_Sample_2.2 | ecosystem: Environmental > Terrestrial > Soil > Wetlands | place: USA... | reverse complement strand
CGGACACCCGCTTGCCGGCGCGCGCGGTTCGGTGCCGGACCTTTGTTGTGAACAGCGGCGCATAGAGCCGTGGCCGCCAGAGAGCGGGTTTTCGAGTTTTTCGGCAATCTCCTATAAGCCTACCGCGAGCATAGCGCCCCAGTGAAATCCCGCGCCGAACACCGCGAGGACAACGGATTCGCCGCGGGTGAAACCATGTTGCGCGTTCCACTCCGCCGCGGCAATTAACAGCGATGCCGATGACGTGTTTCCGTAACGCGCGATGTTCGAAAAAAATCTCTCCGGCGCCACCTCGAGCGTCCGCGCGATTTTCAGAATCAAATTCTGGTTCGCCTGGTGCATCAGAAACGTTCCGACGCTCGCCGGCGCGCTTTCGCCGAGCACTTCGCGAATCACCGCTGGAATCTTGCGCGCCGCCTGTAAAATCACCGTGCGCCCGTCCATGTACAACGCCTGGTTAAACTCCAGGCGAAGATTTGCGGCGAAGCTGCCGTCGGAATGAAGGCGCCATCTCTCGATTTGCGCCAGTCCCTCGCGCGGATCAACCAGGCACGCCCCCGCGCCATCGCCGAACAGGATCGCCGTGTTCTTATCGAGCGGCGCGCCTTCCATCACGCTCGACATTTTCTCGGAGGCGACCACCAGCACCGGCCCGCACCGCTCGGCGACCTCTGCGGCGAGCGCAATTCCAAATAACGAACCGGCGCTGGCGATGGGCAGATCGAACGCGGGCGCGCCGCCGATGCCCAAGCGCGCCGCGACTTCCGCCGCCGGACCCGGAAACCGCCGCTCAAACGATCCACTGGAAACAATGACGCAGCCGATCGACTTTGCGTCTACGCCCGCGCGCCCCAGACAGTCGCCGGCGGCGCGAACGCCCATTTCGGCCACCGTTTCAGCGGCGTCCGCGTAACGGCGTTCGGCGATTCCGGAAACGTCGCGAATCCATTCCGCTTCGCATCCCAGTCGCGCGGCCAACTCTTCGTTGCCGACCACGCGCGTGGGCACAAAGCTGCCGAAGGCTCGCAAAAAGGGCATTTTTCGATTCAGGAACTGTGCGCTTCGATGTACCCCGCGATGCGTGTCACCGAATCGAATTTGCGCGGATTCAGATCCGCGTCCGGCACTTGAATCGCGAATTCCTGTTCAATCGCGCTAACCATGTCCGGGAGGGCGAAAGAATCGAGTACGCCGGACTCGAACAGCGACTCGTCGGGGTCGGCGGGCGCCGGCTTCCGGGCCACTTTCTCAACCACGGCCTGGATCCGTTCTTGGATGGTCATTATGTGGATTTATTTTAACAAAATAGGGGCCTTGCCCAGGAGAAAAAATCAGTCGAGTAGCATATCATATAGACTATGTATTCGTTTGCGCTGCTGGCAGTGAGCCTGATGGGGCTGCATCAGGTTCCCACCGGCGCGCAATTCCATATCAGGCTGACCACCCCGGTCGGCTCGTACGCCAGCAAAGCCGGCGACCCGGTCGACGGCATCCTGATCGCGCCGGTTCTCGATGACGATGGCCAGACCCTTTTTCCGGATGGCAGTGCCGTCAAGGGACGCGTGGAGCGGGTGAAGCGCGTCGGCCTGGGGCTGAAGCATGAAACCGCGACCCTCGACGTGGTGTTTAACCAGATCATACTGCCGAACGGCGCTACTCGGCCGCTGGCCAGCCGTGTCTACGACGTCGATAACGGCCGCGAACGGGTGACCGATGACGGCAGCATTCTGGGCGTCCGTTCCACTGCGACCATCGGGTACCGGGTCAGCGGCTACATTCGCACCATGCTGGCCTGGGAGATCCATTCGCAGATATTTTTCTGGACAGCCAAGATGCTGCTGGTGCACGTTCCGGAGCCGGAAATTTATTATCCCGCCGGATCGGAACTGACTTTAGCTCTGACGCAGCCGGAATATTCCAGGGCGTTGCGGGAACCGGGCGGGCAACTCACGGCGGCCGACGACGAACAGCTTCGCCGGAAGGTCGCGGAGATGCCGTACCGCACCATGTCCCGCAGCGGCAAGCCCTCGGACCTGATCAACATGATCTTCATCGGGACGCGGCAGGAAATCGAAGACGCGTTCACCGCGGCTGGCTGGACGGTACCCAGCCCGGCGACGCTGCGCGCCCGTTTTGTCGGCGCGCGGGCCGTGGTCGAAGGGCTCGGCTACCCGACGGCGCCGATATCGAACCAGACCCTCAATGATCGCCCGCCCGACTTGGCGTGGCAGAAAAATTTGAACGACGTCGCCAAGCGCCACCACGTTCGCATCTGGAAGCAATCGCAGACCTGGGAGGGCCGCGAAATATGGGTGGGCGCGGCCACGCACGACGTCGATTACGCGTACCTGCGCCACGGCAGCAGCGGCGTGACGCATCGTATTGAACAGGACATCGACCGGGAGCGCGACAAGATCGCCTACGATTTGCAGTTCACCTCCTGCACCAGCCTGGTCGATTGGTGGGACCGTCCGGGCGCGCCGCTCGAAGCGCGCAACGCCACGGGCGATCCGATGAGCACCGATGGCCGTCTGGCGGTGGTTCGAATGAACGAGTGCCGCGCTCCGCGGCTGACCGTGGCCGACGCCGAAGCGCTTCCCAAGCATGGGCGCTTCCTGCAACGCCTGCTGCGCCGGGAAATTTTAAGCGTCCGCAGCGATTACTACCGGACCAATCTTTACTGGCGGTCGTATGAAGGGACGCGCTGGGTGGTGCTGGCGGTCAAGCATCGGTATGGCCGTTCCAGGAAGACCGACGCAGACCCGGAATCGCCGGCGAATGACAAAACCGCGCTGGAGCGGGCGTTCAACAGCAGTTGGCTGCGTTAGAACATTTCGTAACCTCAACCCAGCCGCTCTTTACCGAGGGCCCTTCCTTAGCGGGAACTGTGGCGCACGCACTCCTGCGTGCCGCATCGACAATCGTGTCGATGCCTGGTCGCGCGAAGAAGCGCCACATGATAAAGATTTCACCGCGACAGACCGCCAGTGTCTGTAAGCACGCAGTGGCATAAGCCGCCAGGCTTGTGTTGCTGACGGCTCGAAATCGGCCCGCGAAGAACGCAAGCCTGGCGGCTTACGCCACTGGAGGAAGTTCCGGCTATTGCCGGTAGTGCTCCGTCAGCGGCCGGTCGGTGTGGAAGTATTTTTTGTACGCCGCGATCCAGTTAACCGCGATTTCACGCTGCGCCTCGGTCAGATCCAGGCTGCCGTCGCAGACCATATCCCGAAGCCGGTCCTCCAGCGCATCCTTTACTTCCGCGTTCCAGACCGTCGCAGAATAAGGCTGCGGCCATAGATTGTGAATATCGTCGGCCCCGCCGAGCGCCGGTGTGATCAGATAATCCACTTCGTAATCGCGTGGCGAGGCGCCGGCGATTCCGTAGGCCGCGAAAACTTTGCGCCGCAGCGCCACCGGCACCGCTCGATTGTTCGTGTTCGGCTGCGCGCAGACCGATTCTCGCGTAGTCATCAGCGTTGCGCCGGGTGTGATCCGCGAATCGGGAATCGCGGCGACCGCAGCCGGACGGTACGGCTCGGGATGGCGCACGTTCATGATCGCAACAAACAGCACAACACAGCCCGCCAACGCCGCCGCCCAAATCCATCCGTGGCGTGGCCGAACTTCCGCGCGGGAAAGCTGCGCCAATCGCGCCCGCAGCAGCGCGCGCGGACCGTCACGCGACGGCAACGCGATTTCATTCTCCTGATGAAAACGGGCGAAATCGGTGATCGTTCGTTCCAGTTCCTGCTGCCGCGCGCGGCACTTCCAGCAGGCTGCCAGGTGCCGCTGGACTTTCTTCGTTTCACGCGTGGAAAGCTCGCCATCGAGCGCCAGCAGCAGTTGCGCGTCAGGAAGATGAGTGTCCCACGGCATCGGCATCACCGTTTCGCGCACCGTTCCATGCGCGCCAGCGAGCGGGCGAGCGATAGCGCCACCGCGCCCAGCGATATTTCCAGAACGCCGGCGATTTCCCGATAATTCAAACCCTCCGCGCGCAGCCACAAACAGCGGCGATCGCGTTCCGGCAGCGCGCGATACGCAGCCAGCAGGCGTTTCTGGACATGGGAAGCGAGAACCTGATCCTCCGGACCGGGCGCCGGATCAACGAGACCGGCGGTTTGCTGGTCCGCCGCAAGCTCGGTCAAAGAGCCGGCGCGATCGCGCTGGCGTCTCTTCAATGCCAGGTTGTGCCCGACGCGAAACAGCCAGCCGCGCAGATTGTCGCGCGATTTTCCCTGCTGAAGATGCAAAAACAGCGAGAGAAAAACGTCTTGAATCACTTCTTCCGCATCGGGCGCGGCCAGGCCGAAACCGAGCAGATAGCGAAGCAGCCGTTCCCGGAACTGATCGAACAGCGCGACCACTTCCTCTTCCACGGGAGATCGCGCCCCGGGCGCAGCCGTCGCCTGGTACGCCGGCAGGATGGTCGAAATGGGAACGTCCGCCATCTCTTTCTAAGATATTCCGTTCCCGCCGGTTTTGTTCACCCTTTTCGCTGAACAAAAACGCTGGGCGTGGAATGTCTTAGTATGTACCGCGCTCGGGGGCTCTGGCTGGCCGCGCTATTCTTGTCGACGCTCGCCCTCCGCGCGCAAACACCGGCCGGGCAGCTTCGTGTTGAAGTTCTCGATTCCACGGGAGCGGCGATCGAAGCTTCCGGTACGCTCCAGGATGTTGCGAGCGGTTCCAGCCGGACGTTTGAAACCGATTCGCAAGGAGTTTATACTTTTGAAAATCTGCCGTTCGGGCGCTATCGTCTGACGCTGAACAAGAGCGGATTCGCGCCGCAATCGCTGATGGTCGATGTTGCCACGGCGCCGGTGGTCCGCACGGTGACCCTTGCCATCGCCGCGCAAGCGGAGCGGGTGAATGTGGTCGCGCCCACTCCGCTACCGGGAACGGATCTGGCGCTCAACCAGATTCCCGCGCCGGTGCAGACGGCGTCGGCTCGCGATTTGCAAGAGAGTGGCGCGCTGGATCTGGCGGATTTTTTGAACAAGCGGCTGGACGGCGTAAACATCAATGAAAATCAGGAAAATCCGTTTCAGCCGGACGTGAATTATCGCGGCTACACGGCATCTCCGCTATTGGGGACGCCGGAAGGAATTTCGGTTTACGTTGACGGGGTGCGCCAGAATCAACCCTTCGGCGATATCGTCGCGTGGGATTTGATTCCGGAAATCGCCATTTCCGAAATGGCGCTGATGCCCGGGTCGAACCCTTTGTTCGGATTGAACACGCTGGGCGGAGCGTTATCGGTCCAAACCAAGGATGGTCACTCCGAGCCCGGTACCATGCTGGCGGCGAGTGGCGGAAGCTTCGGACGGCGGCAGGGTGAGTTTGAGCACGGCGGGTCGAACTCCAAAGGACTGAGCTGGTATCTCGCCGGGAATTTGTTTCGCGAAGACGGATGGCGCCGGGATTCTCCGTCGGAAGTGCGGCAGGGCTTTGCGAAAGTAGGCTGGATGAACGGGAGCACTTCTCTCAACTTGAGCTTCGGCTACGCCGATAACTGGCTTACCGGTAATGGTCTTCAGGATTTCCGGTTCTTACAGCAGAATTACTCGAGTGTCTATACTATTCCCGATATTAACTGGAATCGCTCACCTTCATTCAATCTAAGCGGCCGGCATGACTTCAACAGTCACTTCAATATTTCGGGAAACGCGTATTTCCGCTATATTCGCGCCGATACGACCGATGGGAATGCGAATACTCAGGCGCTGGGTAATGACCTTTATGATCTGGGACCCGCGGACATCGCCGCGCTCAACGGGGCGGGTTATAGCGGTTTTCCCGTGACCGGCAGTCCGGCGACGGAGCCGTTTCCTTATTGGCTGTGCGTCGCGCAAGGACTGGAGCAGGCCGAGCCGGTGAATTACTGCACCGGCATTATCGTCAACACCTACACCAAGCAGTATAACTATGGCCTGTCCGGTCAAGTCACCTGGCTCCTGCCGCACCATCACATCACCGCCGGCGCGGGGTGGGACCAGAGCAGCATGACTTTTCAACAGGGCGCGCAGTTCGGTTACCTGAATTCCGACGGAATTTCCATTACGCCGATTAATTCGTTTGCAAATGGCGCCACCACTGACGACGGGATTCCGGTGGATATGCGCGTCGATTTACGCGGGCTGATTCATACTTACAGTGTTTTCGCAAGTGACACGATTACTCTGGGAAAGTCACTCGCACTCACCGTTTCGGGACGGTATAATCGCACGCCGATTCATAATATCGACGAGTTGCCGCCGGAATCGATTGCAGGCGTCCGTGGGTCGTTGAACGGACAATACTCATTCGAGCGATTCAATCCCTCCGCCGGAGTGACTTACAGTCCGTGGAGCTTTGCCACGGCTTATTTCAGTTACAGCGAAGCCAGCCGCGCGCCGACGGCCATCGAGCTGGGCTGCGCCGATCCCACCGAACCATGTAACTTGCCGAACGCTCTGGTGAGTGATCCGCCGCTGAAACAAGTTGTCGCCCGAACCTTCGAAGCCGGCGTCCGCGGAAGCCTGGAGAGTAACTTGCATTGGAGCGCTGGATGGTTCCGTGAAGAAAACGATAACGACATTCTTTTTGTAGCTTCCGAAGAGACTGGGTTCGGCTATTTTGCCAACTTCGGCCAGACGCGGCGTGAAGGAGCTGAAGTGAGTGTTCATGGACGCGTGCGTCATCTTACTCTCGGCGGGAATTATACATTTTTGAGCGCGACTTACCAGAGTACCCAACTGATCTATGGAGGCGACAACAGCTCGAACGACCTCGGTCCGGGGCTCGATGGAAATATCGCGATTCAGCCGGGAGAGCAGATTCCGGAGATCCCGCGAAATATGCTGAAAGCTTACGCCGAATATGAGCCTACTTCGAAAATTGCGCTCGATCTTGATTACGTCGCGGTCGGACGGTCCTTTGCGCGTGGGAATGAGGACAATCAGTATGTTCCGGACGGGGTCTATTATCTGGGTCCGGGTTTTTCGCCCGGTTATGGTGTCGTGAATCTGGGCGGACACTATCAATTACTGAAGAAAATTCAGCTTTTTGTGCAGATCAATAATTTACTGAATCACCATTATTATACGGCTGCGCAGCTCGCGCCGACTCCTTTTGTGACTACCTCCAGCGGTTTCGTCGCCCAGCCTTTTGCCGCCGTCAACGGTAATTCTCCAATCCTGACCACCACTTACTTTGCTCCCGGCGCGCCGATCGGTATCTGGGGCGGAATCCGGTTCCGATTTTGAGAAAGTTCTGGAGGGCGGGATTTATCCCGCGCGGAGCTTTAGTTCCGCAGTTCAAGATCGAGCAGCGGGGCTTAAGCCCCGCGCGGACTAAAGTCCGCCCTCTTCGGCAAGCCTTTAGTGCAGCACGCCGATTCGATCCAGCGGCCAGTATACAAATACCGCTTTGCCGTAAATGTAACGGCGCGGGACCATCCCCCAATTCCGGCTGTCGTTGGAGGAAATGCGATGGTCGCCTAAAACGAAATACTGGTCCGGCGGAACGACGCGGCGCGCCATGGAAACGTGATCGCGATAATCGGCGGGAACGTAGTTTTCGGTGAGCGGCTGGCCGTTGATGATCACCGTTCCGTCGCGCACCTCGACGGTGTCGCCGGGCACGCCGATGACACGTTTAATGTAGGATTTGGTCGGGTCGCCCGGGAACCAGAACACTACCGTATCGCCGCGGCTGACGTCCTCCAGGCCGAAACGGTAAATGAACTTGTTAATGAAGATCCGCTCCTGGTCGATCAGCGAGGGCATCATGCTGGTGCCCTCGACTTTCACCGGCTGATACAGGAACAAAATCACGACAATCGCGATCAGCACGCTGAGGGAAAGGTCGCGCAGCCACGCTAGCGTGGCGGATGCGGCGGATTTTTCGGAAACAACAGCGGGCGGCGTGGATTCGGGTTCGGGAGCGTGACCCTGGCTGGTGACTTCTTCCATGGCTCCTACGTTCGAATTATAGACGACCGCGCGGCGTTTTGGGTTGCGGTCCTGCAAACTCTTATAATCAAGGCATGTTGCAGATTTCGCGCAATGTGCCCGTGGCCGAGGTGGTGATCATCGGGTCGGGCGCGGGCGGCGGCACGGTGACTAAGGTCCTGACCGATTTGGGAATCAACGTCACGCTGCTCGAAGCGGGGCCGATGCTCCACCCCGCCACCGATTTTAAGGAACACAAATGGCCGTATGATTATCCGCATCGCGGCTCCGGCGACGGCGGCGCGAGTTATTTCGGCCGCGGCCGGCCCTTCGGTTTTTTTTCGGCGCACGCCGGCGGATGGGAACTGGAAGGCGAGCCGTACACTGCCGCCGAAGGCTCGAAATTCATGTGGTTCCGTTCGCGAATTGTCGGCGGACGGACCAATCATTATGGCCGCATTTCGCTGCGCTATGCCGATTACGACATGAAGTCGTACACGCGCGACGGAATCGGCACGGATTGGCCGATTTCTTACGATGAGTTATCGCCGTATTACGACAAAGCCGAAAAATTTATCGGCGTCACCGGATCGAAGGAGGGGATTCGCAGTGCGCCCGACGGTGTTTTTCAGCCGTGCCCGCCGCCGCGCGCGCACGAGGTTCTGATCAAAAAAGCGTCCGATAAATTGGGCATTCCGTGCATTCCGAATCGTCTGGCGGTGATCACGCAGCCCACCAACGGGCGTCCGGCGTGCCACTATTGCGCGCAGTGCGGGCGAGGTTGTGTTTCCGCGTCGAATTATTCCTCGGCGCAGGTGCAGATTTTCCCGGCGATGAAAACCGGCCGCGTAAACCTGATCACCAACGCGATGGCTCGCGAGCTGATTACGGATTCCGACGGCAAGGTGAGCGCGGTTTCCTATATCGACAAGATCACGCGCACCGAAAAACAGATCAAGTGCCGTACCGTGGTGCTGGCGGCGAGCACCTGCGAATCGACGCGGCTGCTGCTGAATTCGAAGGGGCAGGGACATTTAAACGGACTCGCGAATTCGTCGGGACAGGTGGGGCGGAATCTCACCGACAGCACCGGATTCTCGCTCAGCGGTGTGATTCCGGCGCTGGAGGGATTGCCGCGCTACAACTCCGATGGAATGGGCGGCGCGCATCTGTACATGCCATGGTGGTTGTGGGATAAAAAAACCGATTTTCCGCGCGGTTATCACATCGAAATCGGCGGAGGATACGGGATGCCGGGCGTCGGTTCGTTCTGGGAAGCCGCCGATCACCAGGAGGGTTACGGCGAGCCGCTCAAGAAAGCGATTTATCGCCAATACGGCGCATCGGTGCATTTTTCGGGGCGCGGCGAGATGATTCCGAACGCCGATACCTATTGCGAAATCGATTCCAACGTGGTCGATCGCTGGGGCATTCCGGTGCTGAAATTTCATTTCAAATGGACCGACGCGGAATTGCAGCAGGTCCAGCACATGGAGCAGACGTTCACGGCGTTGATCGAGACGATGGGCGGAAAAGTGGCGCGCTCGATGAAGCCGGCGAGCGAAAAAATTTCGACTGGCGGAGAGATTATTCACGAAGTCGGCGCGATTCGCATGGGCGACGATCCGCAGAGGGCGCCGCTCAATAAGTATTGCCAGGCGCACGACGTGAAAAATCTGTTCGTCGCCGACGCGTCGCCGTTCGTCAGCAATCCGGATAAGAATCCGACGCTGACCATCTGCGCGCTGGCGTGGAGAACCGCGGAATATCTGGCCGAGGAAATGAGGAAGGGAAATGTCTGAAGAACAGGGAGCCAGAATTTCGCGGCGCGAGTTGGGCCGGATCGCGGCTTTGGCTTTGGCCGGGCCATTGGAGCTCGCCTCGGCGCAGCGGGTGCATCAGGAGGCCGCGGCGGATTCGAACGCCACCGGCGGGGTTTATAAACCGAAGGCGCTGACGCAACACGAATTCGAGACGCTGCGGGCGTTGTGCGAAATGATTGTTCCGGGCGCGGCCAAGGGCGGGGCCGCGGAATTTGTCGATGTTCTATCGAGTGAGAACATCGACATGCTCACTAAATACACCGGCGGCCTGGCCTGGCTGAACGACGCCATGCAGCGCGAATATTCCGCCGATTTTCTGACGGCCAGACCGGAGGAACGAACAGCGATGCTCGACCGCATCGCGTATCGCCGGAATGAGACCCCCGAATTGGCCGCGGGCATTGGATTTTTCGCCTGGACGCGGCGCATGACGGTGGACGCGTATTACACCAGCGCGGCGGGGATCAAAGAGGTCGGTTACATGGGGAATCGGGCGGTGGCGAAGTTTGAGGTTCCGCAGCAGGCGATCGAGTACGCGGTCAAACGCAGCGGGCTTTGAGGCGCCGGATGGCCACAGGCCCATGGCCACTGCGCGGCCGGCCCGTCCGCCAAAGCCTGCCCAACATTTTTTAAACTTCAGCCGCGTGAGCCTCGTATAACATCGGTGTATGCGGGCGCGTGACGGTTCTTTCGCGATTCTGACATGCCTTGCACTGGCCACGGTGATCGTGCACGTGATCACCGGCAACCAGTACGGGTTTCATCGCGATGAGCTGGCTACGCTCGACGACGCGCGGCATCTGGCGTGGGGATATGTCGCCTATCCGCCCGTGACGCCCTTTTTCGGACGAATTTCGCTCGAATTGTTCGGAAGCTCGCTCGCCGGATTCCGGTTCTTCGCGGCGCTGGCGGTGGCCGCCGCGGTGCTGTTGACCGGATTGACGGCGCGGGCGATGGGCGGCGGGCGATTCGCGCAGTTGGTCGCCGCGATGGCCGCGGTCCCGTTCTGCCTCGCGGCCGGCGCGCTGATGCAGTATGTTTCTTTTGACTATCTGGCCTGGGTGCTGACCGCGTATTTCACGGTGCGGCTGCTCCAGTCGGGCGATGCGCGGTGGTGGATGGCCGTCGGCGCGGCGATCGGATTCGGAATGCTCTCGAAATACGCCATTCCGTTCTTCGCCGCCGGGCTGATCGCGGGATTGCTGCTGACCGGTGCGCGGCGATTCCTGGCGAGCAAATGGCTGTGGATCGGCGCGGCCATCGCGCTGCTGATTTTTCTGCCGAACCTGATCTGGCAGATCCGCCACGATTTTATTTATCTCGATTTTGTGCGGCACATCCACGCGCGCGATGTCGCCGAAGGACGCGCTCGCGGATTTCTTTCCGGACAGATCAAGTTAACGTTCTTCCCGCTGTGGATCGCAGGATTGATTTTTTGTTTCCGGTCGGCGCGTTATCGCATGATCGGGTGGATGTACGTCATCCCGCTGGCGGTGTTTATCGTGGCGAAGGGACGCGATTATTACCTGGTGGGCGCGTATCCGATGCTTTACGCGGCAGGTGCGGTGTGGCTGGAGGAGTGGCTCAAATCGGTGCGGCCCGCGCATCGGGTGCGCCGCGCGATCTGGATTGCTCTGGCGGCCGAGGTCATCGTTACCGGGTCTTTCACGCTTCCGATCGCTCCCGTCAATTCGCCCTGGTTCAAGGTCGCGAGCCATATCGATCCCGATTTGCCGGAAGAGATCGGCTGGCCGGAATTGGTGCAGACCATCGCGCGAGTTCGCGATTCGCTGCCTGCTGAGGATCGCGCACATGTGGGGTTGCTCGCCGGAAATTACGGCGAAGCGGGCGCGGTGGATCTGTATGGGCCGCAATACGGCTTGCCCAACGCGATCAGCGGCATCAATTCCTTCTGGCAGCGAGGCTATGGCGATCCACCGCCGGAGGTGCTGATCGTGGCCGGGCTTTCGCGCGGCTATCTTGAGCAACGATTCGAATCGTGCGAGTGGGCCGCGCACGTTTCTAACCGCTTCGGCGTGGTCAACGAGGAAACGAAAGACCATCCCGACATTTTTGTCTGCCGGGGATTGCGGCAAAGCTGGGCTGAGTTCTGGAAGCAGTTCCGCCATTTCGGGTGACGGTTGGGGGCAGTGGGATGGCTGTTGATGGCAAACTCCGGCACAACCGCGCGCCAGCAAGCGGGTGGCCGGGAATTTTTCGGCCAGACTCTTTCGAACCGCTTCCTCATTCCGCGGGCCGGATAAACTCGTAGTGTGAGACGCCTTGCCGGCATCGCGCTCGCCACCGTCGCCATGGCGCTGGCGGCGTGCCACTCCGAACGGAAGCCGCAGCCCAAGCTCGCCAAGATCATCTGGCAGCAGATCGGAGCCTGGTCCGGACATGGAAACGTGCAAACCGGATCTTTCGATATCGGCTATGAGCCGTGCCGGCTGCGCTGGCAGGCGCGCAACGAATCGCCGCAGGGCTCCGGATTTTTGCGCGTCACGCTGCACAGCGCCGTCAGTGGACGCGACCTGGCGCTGCTGGTGGACCATCGCGGCGCCGGCCAGGACACCGCGTACATCCGGGTCGACCCACATTACTCTTACCTGGTGATCGAATCGAAAAATCTGGACTGGTCGGTGACGGTGGAAGAAGGCGACACGTTCGGACCGGAGACGAAATAGCGTTATTTTTTCATCGGGCTGATTCGCTCGATGGTCACGCTGAGCAGCTTCACCGGATTCACCGGCCGGTCGCCATGCGTAGGCGCGTGGCTGATTTTTGAAACGACGTCCTGGCCCCGCACCACTTCGCCGAAGATGGTGTATTTGCCATCCCACGTGGGCACGGCCTCGTCGGTGATGAAGAACTGGCAGCCGCCGCTATCGGGCGCGCCGGTGTTAGCCATGGCGAGCCGTCCCGGGCCGCTGAAGCGCAGACCGGGCAGAAATTCGTCGGGAATGGTGATGCCGCAATTATGCGCGCCGGTGCCGGTGGGGTCGCCCGATTGAATCACCTGCCCGCGCAGCACGCGATGAAAGGTGATGTTCTGATAGAGGGGACGGCGCACCATGGCTCCCGTTTTCGGGTCGCGCCAGGGCTTGGTGCCCTGCGCCAGCGCGACGAAGTCGGCCACGGTGACCGGCGTGTATTTTACATACAGCAGCGCGGTGATGGGGCCGTCGCCGGTGTTAAAAATCGCGTACAGGCCGGGTTTCAGCGGCCGCGTATCCTGGGCAGCGAGAATCGCCGCGAGACAGAGGAGCAGGGCTGGTCGTTTGAAGATCACGAAGCAACCAGTATAGCTGCGGCCTTGTGATCGGCCGGTGTCTGAAACAAAGTGCCAGACTCGCGTGTATCCATCGGGTCGCGTGATTCACCACTCGGACCCGTGCAAGTTCTGCCAATAAAACCAATTTTTTCAGGCGGTCAGAGGTCTGGCTGGCTCGCCGCCGCGTCTGCTTACTTCTTCTCGACCGCCATTACACTAACGCTGGTCACTCCGTTTGCGGGCGCTACGGTCACGACGACGGTTCGCTTTTTGTCGCCGCTCTCGGCCGTGACCAGTCCACCGTTGTCGCCGCTGGTCGCCAAATTGACCGTAAGGCCGCCACCCTTGAACTGCTCCTGGTAATACCCGGCGACCTTCGAGGCAGAGTCATTGGTTTTGAAAGTGAATGTGTTCTGGCTACCCTCCGGAGTATTCGCCGAATATACGCCTTGCGGAGACGTGCCGGGATAGACTGGCACCCAATCAGGCATTTTCGCGCTTCCGCCGGCTCCGAACGTCAGGCTGGAATCGGATGATTTCATCGTCACCCGGCCGTCGGCGCCTTCGCCGCTTGCCGTGATGGTGACGTCCTTCCCGTCGTCGCCGGTCATCACCATCGTTTTTTTGTCAGGATCGAAGCGAAATGCCACTTCCTTGCCGTCTTTCTTATTGCGCATCACGATCTTTCCGCTGCGGTCATCGGTCGAAACGACCTCCAGGTCCGGGTGCAGCGTGGCCGCCATTTTCGCCATCGCCAGTCCCGGATTGCGCTTCATCAAATCGGGATCGAAGCCAGCGTTTTTCACCGCGCGCATCGCCAGGAATCCGACGAGACCGCAGGTGAGCATTCCACCGAATAGCACTACGGCGAGGCCGCCGAGGATCCAGATTAACGGGCTGGTTTTCTTGTGAGGCGCCGGCTGCGGCATCGGAGGAGCGCTGGACATGTGAGATCCTTCCCTTTACGAATTCTACTGGGATAAAACGCGCGAATCCGGTGCATTTCGGATCAAGATTTTCTTGACAACGGCCACTTCTTGACTCACTGACTCGAAAACAGCCCGGGAGGATGATTTTTGACGCTGGTGCAACGATATAGACCCATTGTCGGCTCCGGATGGGATTCTTTGCCCACCACCGGGGCGCTGCTGGGGTCTTAGGTTGTTCATTCCGTCCAACGAGTCGCCGCGCCGCTCCCGAATAAACTCCCTGCTTCGCTTTCAATCCGTGCCTATTCGCATCGCAACGCGACCACCGAATCGATATGAGCAGCGCGGATGACGGGCGCAACGCCCGCAAGGATGATCACAGTGATGAGGCGGCAAGCTGGAGATTACCTGCATCGACGCGCAGGACCTAATCCGCCGGCTCATGGAACTCGCGCAGGCCCGCGGCAGTACGCTACTGTAGTTCATCGGAAACAGGAGGAAATTTGAATCTTCGCAAGCGCGCCATCACGGGTCTTTTGACCATTTTAGTTCTTGTCTCGCTTTCAGCCAGCTTACAGGCCGACGATTTGGCTTATATGCTCGGAACAGCGGCGCTGGGGGTTGAGAATCCGCTCGGGATCGTCGACCTCAACACGGGCGCGTTTACTTTGATCGGCAACATGGGATCCGGGGGATACGACGGCTTGGCTGTCGCCAACGGTAATCTATACACCGAACAGAACGGACTCCTTTACTCGGTCAACAC
>Ga0335073_10008107_pt1 | contig 14727 bp, 10 predicted proteins | sample Lox_Sample_22_FD_207093 | JGI IMG/M metagenome (GOLD analysis project Ga0335073, IMG submission 207093) | Soil microbial communities from Loxahatchee National Wildlife Refuge, Florida, United States - Lox_Sample_2.2 | ecosystem: Environmental > Terrestrial > Soil > Wetlands | place: USA... | reverse complement strand
CCATTGCAGGCGAGAGGCCTCTCTTGCCGAGGCTCCGGACGGTTTCTACTTCCTGGAGACTGACGGCGGCAGCGACCTGCTCTACAGCCGTGCCTATTGCATCGGCGCTCTTTAGGGCCAGTTCATAATTCTTACCCGCGGCTAAGTGGGCGAGAAGAGCGCTCAGCGTTCGGCCACAACTTCGACGAACCCTACGCTCCTGTTCAATACAATTAAATGTAGCCATTATGCGCGTTGGCTCAGAGTAGAGCCCACTCGCGTGGGCTAGTAACTCGAAATCTTCGCGCCTCTGGGGAGCAAGAATTTCCTCCTCTCCGGTACGATACCAGCCAACGACTGCCTGATATTCGACGGAGAGGCCACGCTCTGCGAGGTGCCGGTGGAGATTCGTTCGGCTACCATTGAATTTCGTTAAGGCAGCGGGTTTCGCATGCTCCCAAAGCGCTAGCGCCATTTGAGACGGAATATCGCGCTGCTCGCGAATTGCCTCCAGGATTCTCTCGAAAAGATCTTCGTACGGATCGTCAACCAGGACTACGATAACCATGCCGGGTTTGAGGTCGCCAGCGGGAATGCGTTCTTTTTGCTCGGTCGCTGGCCGAAATACGTCGACGAGTCGCCCCGCCGGAAAACAATATGCCGCTCCTGATGTAACCGTGACTTGGCAGTATTCAATCTGACGTCTATCGCGATCGTCTTTTCCGTCGTCCCTAGTGGGCACCGCGATCTCTTCAAACCAGTTCTGGCCGACGATCTTTTCCAGGCTTAGGGGCTCAATTGCATCGCTATCGAGAAATCTTCTCTGTTCGAGGCGGTGCTGGACTTCAAGCCGCCGTTTCGTTAGGGGTCGTTTGCTCATCGGTACCCCATTTGAAGATCTCAATGGCTCTGCCTGAAGAGGCATGGGAAGTTGAAGCTGCTTCAAAACTACGGTGCGTGGGCCGTTCTCCTGCAGGCTCTCGATGGAGGCGTGAATCCTCTGTTGAATTTTCTCGTCAACCTCGGCTTCGTAAGGATAAGCGACGACGTGAAGAGGCACTCCAGGGTAGACGTCCAAGTACCTGGTCTGACTGCCGCGAAACCCGAGGATTACGGTTTGCTGGAGAAATCCCTCCGCAACGAGCCTAGGTTCTACTTTGTTTGTCGCCAGAGAAACGGCGCCCGATTGTAGCGCGTCGGGCCACCCTTCCACGAGCTCGCCCAGGAGAGTTGTCAACATATTGCCTTCATGTGTAGAGGGCGCAACAATCCTGAGAGCATCTGAGGGTAATCTGTTTTCTAGAAACTCTGCCACAACTGAAGCGAGAGTGTAGAACTTGGAAGGTTCCTTCCTGTGAAGCAGAACATCGTAGAGTGCGTTCAACTTCGAGATAATGCTCGGCCAGCGAGCATCGAGGTAGCTGCCCATAGCACGGCGCGCTTCCGGAGGCTGACTCTCAAGTTCTTGAATACGTTCCTGAATGGTGAGAGTCTGATAGGCGGCTTTTCGTTCCTCTTCGAGAGCAATGAGCGGAACGGCGAGCTGACGAAGTTTGTGATAGGTTCCCCAAGCTCCCAAGACGGCCCCTGGCACGTGCCCATTGCCAGCCTTCATGCCGCCAACAAGAAGAGTGTGAAGTTCGGCGAGAAGGTTGTCGGTTTCTGCGTCATCGGAGAGCCATATGAATCGGTCGGTTGGCGCTGACGTTGGGGATTTCGGCTTCGTCATTACAAGCTGCTCGACCGCTTCGACCGCCGCAGGGTCCCAAGCCCAAACAAGATTCAAGGATCTGTCCGGTTCCGAGAGTGCAACAATTCGTTCGTTCTCCCAGGGAGGTATGACGAGAATCTGGGTCAGCGCGGAGGCTACGCTCTTCTGTCTAAGCAGACTATCCAGATGGTCGGCCGTTCTCGGATGAGAAGCGTCGATAACGACAGAGCCAAATGCCTGTCGATCTGCAAGCACAGAAGACCAGCCTGGATTTGCAATGAACACGCGTGGCGTGGCGTCGGGTGGAGGAGAATACTGGGACAGAACTTCGATGGGCCAAAACTGAGTAATGGAGAGTTTTTCCGAGTACCGTCGTAGTGACACGTCTCTTAGCAAGCCGACGCAGTTTCGAATATGTTGAGTTATGAGCAGAAGATCGCCAGTCAATAGCGGGCCCTTGCCTGTCTGGCGATTCACGAAATCTGCCAGTAGCAGGCTTACGGCGAGAAATCGGCCCAGACTCTGTGTGGCGTTTGGGAGGACGAAGATCATCCTGCTCTTTTTGCCGTCCGCGATGTGGCTGGGGAGGTGTGCGGCCAACACTCCACTCGCGCGTTCCACCAAGGAAGGCGAAAGGCGATCTCCGTTCGCCACTACGAGTGGCACGTCATCCCGTAGGAGGATTGATTCGAAGGTCTGCCCACGTTTCAGCGCTTTGAAGGCATCAAGCCACGGCACGCTATCTTTCCTCCGCGGTGGATCAGTATTCGCTTGGCTTTGAGTCGCCTTAAATGCTGGTGGAACAGGGCATCGAGGTCACCCTCGCCTTGATTCACGCATTGAGAGAGTGCGAGTCCGACAGCCTCTAAGTTTCGTCTTTCCGCCTTGCCGGAAACTCCATGCACCCTCACCTCCCAAGAGCGACGTCTCTTAGGGTGTTTGGGGCGGCATTCGATAACCAGATCTGACAGAAAGCTCCGCTTGCCCCGCTTGCTGTGATCGGCTGAGTTTTCGGCGGTAATGGTTGCAAGCCCCACAACGTCAAAGCCGGCTCGTCTGAGCGCCCGCGCAAGAGCTTCCCACGCAATCAGATTCTTATTATGAAAGGTGAGTATTAACCGTCCTTCCACGGATAGCGCTCTCCGGCTCTCCGTCAAGCAAGCAGCAACTTTGTCTTCATAGTGCTGCGTGCTGACGCCACGGGGCGAGTTGGGAACCGCCTCGTCGTCTTCGGCTGCTTCGGAGAACTCACCCGTATATTTCATCCACACATGAAACAATCGTGCCAATTCTCCATATTGGAGATCGTCATGGTAGGGAGGATCAGTGAATGCGAGACGCGCTGCTCCATTTTTGAGAAGCTGTCGCTCTGAATTTCCGGTCACGACCATCGCTCCGCTCACAATTCTGCGGCGAGCGGATGAATCCTGGCGTGTTGTTCTTGCTGGGTAGCCTTCTTCCTGCATCCACCGGATTGCTTTCTCCGCAGCTTCAAACCTGCGAGGTAAGGTTCCGCGTCCCGTATTCGACAAGAGATTCGTTTCTACCGTAATCGTCGATCGGGAAAAACGATGATTCGCTATCGCTTCTAGTGCTTTGGGGTGATAGCGTTCCCACCTGCAAACATACCCAGCCATTTCTGTTGCACCAAGAACAGCTAGACGGAGATGCTCTTTGACGGTCTCGGAAGTACTTAAAGCTGAGATGCTGTCGAGGGCGGTTGTAATGGCGTCTAGTTGACGTTGTGAATATAACTGATCCCAGAAAGCGAAACCCCATCTGATTAGCGCGGACGTCTCAACTCCGCGCGGAATCTCACTGTGGAGTGCTGGGCTCTCGGCTGCCCTCAAATCTACGACCTCGTCCTCATTCACGACCATGCGTAATTTGGAGGGGAGGCCCTTTCTCGAAAGGCACTGTTCCCTCAGTAGCACGGGGTGCCATTGAAGCGTTGAGCGCAACATCTGGCTGACCTGAATACGCTTGAAACAATGAGGACACGATATACTTGTCAGCCTAGAAGCCGCCCTGTTAGTCCGAGTGGAGATGCGGGAACGACAACCGTCACAGAAAAAGAAATGCGCGTCTTTCCGGCGCTGGCTCACTGTGCCGCATCCAGAGCAACCGAAGAAGGCGTCTGGTTCCTCCGTCGCGCGGGAAACGAGCGAGATCAATGGATCACTGAAGAGGAATAGTCGCTCTGAACATTCCGGGCAGGGCGCGGTTCGCACTCGAATGATGTGGGTCGTTTCCCAGGCGTCACCGTGACTATCCCGAGAATAACGTTGCCGGAGAGGAGTCAGCGTTTCCAACAGCATTTTCGCTGCGGCTTTGAACTCATCTGCATCCGTTGGTGTCAGAGCCGTCGCTAGACCTTTCGAGGGCCACGGATACAGGTCTTGAGCATAAACGGGCAACTTACGACGAACCGCTTCAAATGCAACAGTGCCACCCCCACTAAATGGATCTGCCACCAGAAACCGCTTCAATCCGAATTCCAGACTCGCAGCGTCGAGGATGGCGCCAGCGAAACAGTGTGGCCGCCTTGCCCACCAACGGTAGAACGAGATGGCCGGTACATGGGCCGAGCGATTGCGTTGCTGCTGAACAACTTGCCGGTCTAGCCGCGCCCAATTGATGTGATCAACGAGTGCCATCGACAGAAACCTGCCATATCGCTTGAAAGATGAATAGCTTAGCAATAATAAATCATTCGTGCCGGCACTCATTAGGGCAATCGGCAGATGCAGCGGTGTACTCAGATTGCATCACGACGTATTTTCCCTGTTGCGAAGCGACTGAGGTTTGCGCGAAGCGGTACCATATCAGCCTTTAGGGACAGCCTCAACGCAAGCTGAGCAACAACCCCTGATCCGTTAGATTGCTCTGGACATTGCCGAATTTGATCGCGGAGGTCTTGTTCACCTCTCGGCTGAGACTTTCCACTAACGTTGACGCGTCGTTCGTAAATACCTGCGCATCATGCGACGCTCGCGAGACCGAAACATACGCAAAGCGCGGATTGATGAGTTCGGGATGAACGCCGGTATCCATATTTACTAACACGCGCTCTGCAGTCAGGCCCTGGGAGCTGTGCGAGGTCACGGCGTAGCCGTGGTCGAAGTGCCGCATCGCCCGTGAGTCAAACGTGACGGTTTCGTCTTTCTCCCCATTCATACGCACGGTCATTTTCCCGTCCTCCCCGATATGCTCAAGCGTGCCAAGGTCGCGGTTAGCAATGTGAAGGGCGCGATTGGGCGCAGTGAATTGCAACTTCTCCCCCAAGGCAAATTCCTGCTCAATCTCGCGATAGGCTGAGACGCCGCGCAGTCGGGACGGGTCATAGGTCACTCGCTCCCCGTTCTCTTTCCGCACGGTCAGAAGGTTGTTCTTTGGATCGGTTGCAACCACTTGGGCATAGCTGCCCTGCGCGATGCCATGCTCTTTACTCCCGCGGACATAATGTAAAACGTCGTCCGTCTGATAGCGGGCAGCCCACGCACGATCCGCGCCGGTCATATCGGAGCGCGGCGTCAGCACGCGCACGGAATGGTTTTCTTTCTCCAAGACCCCGCGTGCTTGCAATTCCTGGCGGACGACCTGATTGATCCCGTGGCGCGAAGCATTGTCGGGCGAGACAATGATCGTGTTTTCAGGCTGGGCCGCGTAGCTCTTCGCAATCGCCACGATGCGTTGCTCTGTGTCGGCAATCTCAGTCACGCGGCCTTGCTGCTGAAGCATCTGAACGCCGATTTCTGTCTCGTTTTTCGAGAGATGCTCGACGGCCTTCAAGAGCTGAGGATCTCGTTGGCGCACAATCTGGTCGAGTTGCGCAGTCTGCATGCCGGCCTGTTGCAACTGTTCAAAGGGTTTGCCGGCATCGACGCCTTGATGCTGCCGGATGTCCCCGATGAGTAGCACCTTATCTTGCGGGCCAATCCTGCGAAGGAATTCCCGCATTTGCTGGGTCGATGCCAGGGACGATTCATCGACCATATAGAGATGTTTTGCTGCCGGACCGGTATCCCGGCTGCGGGCAAGGAAGCCCTGCAAGGTGTCGGCGACAATGCCCGCGTCGCGGAGCTGCCGCGCGGCGCGGCCGGTCGGGGCGAAGCCCGCGACTATATATCCGCTTTGCTCCGCGCCCTCGCGGACCCCGGCCAAGCTCAGGGTCTTTCCCACCCCGGCGCTTCCTTGCAACCCCTGTACCTGATCGCGAGAAGTAAGTATTTGCTCGATGGCTTTCCGCTGCGCCAAGTTGAGATGCGGTCGCGCCTCCGTGAGTGGAATGGCCTGTTCTATGGACAGCAGTTGCAGAGCGCGGCCCCGGCCGTCCAGCACTCTGTGCACGATTTCCTTCTCGGCCTTAATGGTGTCGGCTGTGGTGAATTGCCGGCCTGAACCGTGCTTCTCAGTGGCAACGAGGCGGAACTCGCCTGCGGCGACGCGCGCCTCGAAGGTGGCGCGGACCTCCGGGTACGTCGTCTCTCCCATTCCCCGGCGCATGGCATCGACGAAGATGGCGCGTTCGTCTATGACGGCCTCCCGCTCGAAGCTGCGGTCGCGGGCAAAGGTCACGGCGGAATGTGCTTGTTGGGTCCGCTCCGCCGCCGGTCTCTCCTGCGCCTGGCTCTGTAGGCGCTCGCGAGCTGCGGCCACCACCCTGTCGGCCTGATTGCCGAACTCGGCGGCAATCTGTCGGTGCGCCGCCAGCACCTCGGCGGGAGAGAGAATCTGCTTGCCATCGCGGGTATTGTGGGCGGCGATCTGCGCGGCCTCCGGCCCGCTGAAACCGCTTCGCGCAACAGCCTCCATAATCTGCTGACGGCGCGGACTGGAAGCGTCAAGGTACTCCTGGGAGTAGCCCTTAACCTCCGGCGCACCGCTTTTGCCGGACTCGATTTCATAGCCGAGGGAGCGCAACCGGTAGGTGAGATGCGACTGATAGACAGCCGTAGCAAACTGCTGGCTCTCGAAGAGACTCTTCGGTTGCAAGGCGCGCACGGTTCCGTTCTCGGGCTCGGTCATATTAAAGACGACCGCGTGGGTGTGGAGCTGCGGCGCGGCATAGCCGTCTACCGGGCGAGCGGTGTCATGCTCGAAGGTGGCGGCGACAAACTTCCCGGTGGTCTCGGCGGCGTGATTGCCGCCAATGCGAGCCTGGGTATAACGCTCCAGTTCGGTGAGGGCCGCATTCACCGCTTCGCGGTGGGCCTCGCGCACACCTGCGTCGCCGCCGACAAGCGCTGTCAGCGAGACGGACTTGGGCGCGCTGAAAGTGGCATCCCAACCGGCGCGATGCTCCACTGGAGCAACAGTGCGTCCGTCCTCAGTTTTGTACTCGTGTACCGCGCGATGGCGTACCAACTGTTCGCCTGTCTGCGGGTGCTGACCCTCGGAGAGGCGGGCGAACTCTTCGGCTCCGACGGCTCCTGCGAGCCCAAACTTTTCGGCCAGCCTGCCCCGCCATTCCCCAGGTACGCTGTCCCCCTGTTTCCAATAATTCTGCTCGGCAGCGGTGAACTCTTTGGCATGATAGGTCTGTGCCTGGGTCGCGGAGAGGGGTTTCGAAATTGTCAGCATGGCAATACCTCAACCGCGCAGAATAAGGTTTTGCGTGTCGTCTGCGTCGGGAGCAATCGCAGGTTCCGGCTCGATCTGCTCAACCGGCGCGATTCCATCGGCCTGAGTGTGTGCGGAGGCCTCCAGCATCTGCCGCAGTTCCGCAGTGGACGCCTCCCGCGCCCGCATCCGATGCGGGTCGTAGGGCAGCTTGTCGTCGAGCCGCTCGCGCAGCTCAAATCCATTCGCCACAACCGGCATATCGAAGTAAGGGAACGAAAACCGCGTGACGTAGTTCTGAAATTTCATGTAGGCGTGGAGGTCGGCGAGGCCGGAGATTTCGGACTCCAATACCAGCGGCTCCACCTGCCTGTCGAGGGCGAAGTTCCGTCCTGCGCGTGTGCCATCGAAGTGCGTTTCCCGCAGTCGTTCCACTTCGATTTTGCCAATGAATTCACTCACCCACTGGCCCGCTTTTGGTTCTTTGGTGGTGAGCCAGATACTTGTTGCGGGCTGCGACAGCATGACCTCCGCCAGATGGCCGTACAGGTACTCAAGCTGAGCTTTGCCCTGGAAGCCAAGCACGACCGGATTCCGGCTTTTGCGAGCCTCGCAGATGGCTGTGTGGAGCTGCGGCAACTTTTGTAAGCTCGCCAATTCGTCGATCACAAACCAGACTCGCTTCTGGGCCTCGGTCGGCTCATTGAGCAGCCGCAACACAAGCCAATCAATCCATAAACTCTGCAACGGACGAAGCGCCTCTCGCTCTGCCGGGAGCGAGGTGAGGAAGATCCAGCCCTGGCGTTTTTCTGCCCACTCCGTAGCGGTCCATGTCCCGTTGCCGGCATCTCGCTTTGGCAGCAGTCGGAGACTGTCTGCGACCAGTCCGAGTGATGCTAGAACACCGGCTCGCTGCTGGTGGGCGCGGGCGTCGATCAGGTGCGCATGCTCGGTGCCTTTGAGTCTGCGGTCGATCTCTTCAGGGTTTGACATCCAAGCAACCAACTCGTCGGGAGTCGGCCCATAGGCCATCAGGAAGGCAAAGATCTTCTGCGGCGATTCGATGAAAAACTCGCCTTTCTTATCCTGCGGCGGCTGAAATAGGGATGCGGCGAGCGCCTTCGCCTCGGACCGGCTACGCAGCTCCTCGGCTGGCCCCCAATAGGGGGAACGCCTGTCGAGCGGATTGAGAATGACATCGCCGCGCTCCGGATCATAAAACCGCTTCACGAACTCGCGCGCGGGATCGTAGACAATCGCCGAATCCCCGCGGCTGCGGACCTGGCGGAGCACCTGGGCCAGCAGCGCGGACTTCCCGGCTCCGGTGTCGCCGATGATCTGCATGTGCTGGGCCTCGGCGCGCGCCGGAATGCGGAGCATTGCCTTCATGGCGTCAGTCTTGAAACCGATGCCGTCGCCCTTCACGGTGCGGTTGAATTGGCGCGGTGTCAGCATCTCCGGGCCTTTCAGCCTGCGCCCATACTTCAACTGTTTTTGCCGCTGCACATCTTTTATGGTCGTGAACGGTAGCAGGATGAAAAACAGCACGGCGCCACCGAGCAGCGGCGGGCGACAGAAGCCGGGGAGCGAAGCTCCTCCGTAGACGACAGCTTTCAGATAATCGCGCAGCCGCGCATCCACATAGCTGCGCTGGGGCCCAAGAAAGAGCAGAGAGTATCCATGCTGGCGCGCATCGGCGGAGAGCGCCAACGGGAGCGGCCTGCCGTCCGGCTCCGGCGTTTTGCCCAGGACCACATCGCCATTCCTGGCGGGCTGCGGTGCGACTCCGCGGCCACCGACGAAGAGCATTCGATAGTCACTGCGGTGGCTTGCCATGAATGCGCCAATCGCCGATGTGCGCTCGTAGACTGGCAAATAATACCGCTGCAATGGTGCGGCGAGATGGATGCGAACACAGACCCCAATGAAGGTCAAGGCAAGTATGGCAAGGGCCAGTCCGTAAGTATAGATGGGCATGTGCCGAGGCCAGATGATTGTTTCCTTGCGTCCCCATGTTGTGTTTGCCATCGCATTACCTCCGTTTTTCGGACGCGAGCTTGGCGGCCAACTCGTGCTTGGCCGTGCTGATTTCGTTGAGCAGTTTGTCGAACGCTTCTGGTGTGAGCTTCTGGCCTGCGGCGAGTGGGCGGAGCACGTTGACAAGCAACAGCCGAACGCCAAGAATCTCCGCGAGCGACGCATCATTTGGGCGAGCGCTGCGCAATTCAGCCAAGATCACATCGCGTATCCACTGACCTCTGGCAACGCCCTGCGATTCGGCAAAGTCAGTCACGGCTTTACGCTCGTCTCTCGTGAGTTTGGCAGTGACCGGGAAAACTCGGAGTGCCTCGCGGGCACCGTTTAATTTCTGTTCGGCTTTTGATTTCAAGAGAGCCATGTTGTTCCCGCATTTTTCAGGTGCACCCAAGTGCACCTGAAACTGCTATGTCATTGAGCCTGCATCAAGTGCACCGTGGTGCACCTGCACGACCCTGCGAGGGGTGGAGTGTCGAAATTCTTCCGGTGCGAAGCACCGTTGTGGCACTACCACCACTCTCTTGGCGGATCATGCTCTCGATCCCGCCACGGATGCCGCCAAAGTGCTGCCGTTGGCAGCGCCATTTGCAGGCTTCTTCGGCGGCGGCTCTACGGCTTCAGAAACAGGCGCCCGACGTACGCGCAATGTGGGGGTGATTTTCTGCGCTTCAGCAGACTTCAGGAACTCCTGAAAATCCCGGTCCTTCGAGAAGACATAGGCGAGGGCCTGCTCCACCACTTCGTCGGCAGAAGCATGGATGAATGCGGCGTACTGATCGACCTGTGCAGCGGTCGTATCGGTGAGCCGAATCGAGGCACTGAGGTGACGGGTTTGGATGACTTCAAGCAGTGGCATGGTGTTCTCCTTTAAAACTGAAATCATGCGGTCTTTCTGCGGGCAATCATGCGCTCGGCCGTTGTCGCAATCTCTCGCGCACGAACCGCAGCTATCGCGACTGAAATCTCGAAGCGGCGCCGGCTTTCGAGCATGGTGATGACATCGTCCATACGGATGCCTTTGAGCAGCCAGAGCCGGGCAGAGGCAACATCGACGGTGCGCTGTGCGTAGTAGAGAGGATCGGGCTTATCGGAGCGTCGCGCAGCCAGCTCGCAGGTCAGCCTCGTAGCGTCTCTTCCGTGGGAAAGCTGCTCGCAAACCCATGCCCAGTCGCTCTCGGAATTGCTGTGCTTCGACGGTGGATTGCATGACGGACTTGTTTGAGCACAAGGCGTTGCATGGACTGCGCGCGTAAAGAGCCGGAAGTCGTTGGAAGTCCAGGTCGAACCGTCGGGATATTCGACCGCGACCCTGAAGGCTGGATCGTATTTCTGATTGAGGAAACCGGGGATGCGGAGCACCCGGTTGCGATCGGTACAGGCAGGATCACCGCCGAAGGTCATGGCGAGCTGCTTGAGCGTCTGTTCCTGCTGATCGAAGTCGAAGCCTTCGACCCGCCAGAGGACCTGGTACTTGCCGGACGACGTAGACAGGATCGAAGTCGGTGCCGGCACTAAATCTGATGCCCGCAGGGCAGCGAGCCGGGCATCTCCATCCGCGTCGATGTCTATATATAGATGGCGCACGGATGCGATGCTTTCCTTGGTCCGCTTCCGAGCGCCGGAGCGAAGCGGATTCGCTGCCACGTAAATGTTGGCTCCACTCCCGTTTTCGTAAGAGAGCCATGCCTGATAGCGGGGCTCCAGTGCGCTCTCCAGTCGGACGATTCGCTGCGTAATCGAGAGTCGGTTTTCGCGGCGCAGCAAAAGCGCAACCATTTCGTCGGGAGCGAAGCAACGGGTGAGAAATCCTGTTGCGGTCTGGTTCATGGGCGACACCTCAAAGACCGCGATTCCGCGGACCGTTAGCAGAAGGAAAGCCCGGTGCAAACCGGGCTTTCCTCAGGAGAGGAAGAGGCCTATTCGGCCACTTCCTCCAAGGGAATCTCTTGCTCCACTTCTTCCTCCGCGCCAGCTTTCTCTGCGCGGTCGAGCTTGAGGATGGAGTTGACGCGAATGTTGTCGGCACGCACCGGCTTCTTTGCCTTCTTGGGCGTGTACTCGGTGTGACGAATCTCGCCCTCGACCTGCACGTGCGCACCTTTCTTGAGGGTGGACGCGAACTCGCCGAACTTGCCAAAGACGATGCAGCGATGCCATTCGGTGTGCGAGACGTACTCGCCGGACTCTTTGTCCTTGTAAGAGGTCTTGGTGGCGAGCGAGAAGGTGGTGAACTTCTGGTCGTTCTTGCCGGTGCGGACTTCAGCGTCGCCGCCGAGGTAGCCGATGAGGGTTGCACGATTCAGATACATGGTGAGTCTCCGTTTTTGAATTCCCGATCTGCTCGGGTCACACCTGGGCGAAGCCATGCGAGAGGGCGCGACTCCCAAGGCCGAAGCTCTGCATTTACGGAGGGTCCGTCGCAGATGGAAACCGTAACCCGCAGGGCGATGAAATCGAAGCAGAAGAGCGAGCCTGCCGCCGGGCGTCGCAATGGCCCCGAAGCAGTGACCGAGCAAGTGAGGAATTACACCCGGAGACTCGCGTCTGAATCCTGCAAAACCTCTGCCTGCCTGCAACGCAATCAACCGGCAGACCAGATACACACTTCGTGTCGCCCACCCTGTGAGCAAAGAGCCGCAGGTCGCACCCGTTAGCGCGCGTTTGCCGTTCGGCTCGGCCGGCCTCGAAAGCACGTGGATAGTGGAAGATTCCGTTTGATGCACCGTGTTCAAGAAGGCTGTTCAAGGTCGTGCCACCGATCCGCGTTTCCATCTGCTCGATCACGCTGCGGCTGTGGAGGAAGCGCGGTAGATTTCTTCCGTCTCGAAGGACTGGTCGGCATGGCTGTAGCCCAACACCCGAATCAGTTCGCGCACCCGGCGCCGGCCCGCGTGATCGCGCTCGCAATAGAGAACGAAATCGATGGCTTCGGCGGTCTCAGAACGAATGAAGGAATGATTGAGGTTGGGCCTGGCGCTCAGCGCCAGATCCGACAGCCGGTTGAGAGCATCCCACGCGCTCTTTGCGTGGATCGTCGAAAGCGTTCCACCATGCCCGGTGTTCATTGCTTGCAGCAGGTCATAGCCGCACTCATCGCGTATCTCGCCCATCACGATGCGGTCGGGACGGTGCCGCAGTGCAGCTGCGACTAACTGGCTTGCTGTAACGGCTACTTGCCCGGGAATGGCATCAACAGCCTCCCATCGAACGGCGTTTGGATGCGTAATCTTCAATTCCGCCGGCTGTTCAATCACAATCAACCGTTCATCGAGGGGCACGTGGTCGAGCAGAGCCTTCATCAGAGTCGTCTTGCCCGACCCGGTTCCGCCGCTGATAAGGCCGTTCTTCCGTTCTCCGATCAGGCCCACAACGGTATCCCGAATGTCTGCCGGGAGAGTACCGGATTCGATAAGCTCTTTCGAGCTGAACCAGCGGTTGAACTTGCGGACCGTGAATGTCGGGCCGTTGATGGAGGATGGAGCGCCGACGACGGCGACGCGCGAGCCGTCCGGCAAGCGCGTATTCAGAACCGGATTCTGGCTGGTGAGGTCCTGGCCGAGAATGCGCGCGACACGCTCAATGGCCGCCTGCAGACGATCGTTGGTGTACGGCGTTATAAGCGCAATGTGCTCAATCGCACCGCCCCGGTCCGCGTAGACTCCGGTGGTGCCGTTGATCATCAGGTCGGAGATCGACGGGTCCATGAGCAGAGCGCGCAGCTCTTCGGGGAAAAACGGCAGGATCAGCTCGAAGCTCACCGCGTCGCTCCTATAGGTGCTGGCGCGGTCGTTCCAGGTGCGATTGGATCGACGGAGACGCGGTTTTCGTGGAACTCCGTGATGGTCAATCCCAAAGGATTGATGAACTCGTATTGCGGGAAGATCTTGGCCTGCTCGCTCACCTGTTTCGGGTTCAGGTAGTAAGTCACACTGAGCATCCAATGCTCGGTTCTCGGCTCATGGGAATGGCTTGGCGAGTACAGCCTGTCAAACGCTACAAGGGCAGTGCCGCGAGCCATGACCGCGCCCTGAATTGTCTCCTGAGAAAGAGACGTGATGGTAATGTCCTTCACGTCCACATCGCACTGCTCGATCTGCCCGCTCATGACCTGCGAGACGAAGTGATTCTGGTTGTCGGCGGTCATCAACTGCGAGGCGAGAGCTTGCGACAAGAAGTAGTAGTTGAGCGGATATTTCTTGGCGACGGTGTCACGGCTGATCGTGTAGCGGTAGTTGGCCCAATCCATCAGGTACGTCCGCACCTCGCCCTCGCGAGGACTATAGTTGAGATCGCTGTACTGGATCGCCTGGGCTCGACCCATCTCGTCGATGCGAATATAGCGGTTGACGACGGGCCGGCGAGCGAGCGAGAAGTTGAGCCACATCGAGCCGCAGAGCAAAATGGTTCCGCATCCGATAATGAGTCGATATGCCCTTCGTTCCGCATAGTGCGAAGCATAGACTTCGTTGCCGACCTGATCTGTCAGCAAGGACTGCTCCGGGGTCAGCGATTGCTCAAGGTGTGCTCGACGTGTGGACATGGGGAGAATGGCTCCTTTGCGTAACTGCTTGAAAGATCACATAGGTGTAGATTGCCCCGGCAATAACTGCGCCTAGAAATGTGAGTACAAGCACCAGTCTGACGATCCGCAACTGCAGTACGCGACCGATGAACGCGACCTGCAATACGAAGCGGAACATAGACTTTAGCCCCCTCCTGCTGCCATTCCTATTGATGTAGCTGTGCCAACGACCCTTGTGATGCTTTCAGCCATTCCCGCCGCACCACCGAAGATTGCCTGTGTCATGCTCGGAATAAAGAGCATGTTCACGATGAATGCGACGAATACCATGATGCACGGAATGAGGTTCGCAAGCCACATTTCAATTGAATAATTTCCATTGAAGGTTTGCTGGATAAATGCGTTCATGAATCCGCCCCACACAAAGATGAAAGCAGCGGCCACGGCACGAATCATGGCAAAGCTGATGAGCACGTCGAGGAAGTGAAAGAACTTGGCGCGCAAGGTCTTGGTCATGAGCAAAGGCACAAAGACGGGACCGAAGAGAGCCGTTACGCCATAGAGGATGAACGCGCTGCAATTGATGACGAAGAGAATTGCCGATGCGATGCCCAGTAGCCCTTGCACTATGAAGTAGCAAAGGATCTGCACCGGAGCCATTAAGGACGGCATGGCCGTGTTGTCCCCGGCGGTTTTCAGGAGCTGGAGGAGATTGTCCAGTGAGTTCTGATCGAAGGCTGCGACCATCGCCTGCGCGATATAGGAAAAGAAATGGTTGATGCCGAAACTTGCGCCCGGAAATGGATTGACCCAATAGCTTTCGAGCAGACAGCAGACGATGAGCCGGACCAGGAAGTTGACCAGATCGCCGGCGTGCACAGGCGCCGCGTGAAACCGCAGTGTCATGGAGGTGGTG
>Ga0335073_10008106_pt1 | contig 14729 bp, 14 predicted proteins | sample Lox_Sample_22_FD_207093 | JGI IMG/M metagenome (GOLD analysis project Ga0335073, IMG submission 207093) | Soil microbial communities from Loxahatchee National Wildlife Refuge, Florida, United States - Lox_Sample_2.2 | ecosystem: Environmental > Terrestrial > Soil > Wetlands | place: USA... | reverse complement strand
CGGTATGTATTACCCGCCTCGTAACCAGCGGATTCATCTGCTCTGCCGGCAATTGGTTCCAATCGTATTGGGGCATTCCGCTCCATTGTATGATGAAGGCTGCGCATTATGAAAGGTATCGTACTGGCCGGCGGGACGGGCAGCCGCCTCTTTCCCCTGACGAAAATCACCAACAAACATTTGCTGCCGATCTATGACCGGCCGATGATTTACTATCCCATCCAAACCCTGGTGAACGCGGGCATCCGCGATATCCTCATCGTCACCGGGGGACGGAACTCGGGCGACTTCCTACGCCTCCTGGCGAACGGCAAGGAATTCGGCCTGAAACACATCAACTACACCTACCAGGAAGGCGAAGGCGGCATCGCCGACGCCCTCGCTCTCGCCGAGCATTTTGCCGACGGCCAGAAGATCTGCGTGGTCTTGGGCGACAACATCATCGAAGGCAGCATTCTGGATGCCGCCAATCGCTTCCGCAGCCAGCAAGCCGGCGCGCACATCCTCCTCAAGGAAGTGCCCGACGCGGAACGGTTCGGCGTTGCCGAAGTCAAGGGTGACCACATCGTTGGAATCGAGGAAAAACCGCGAAAACCGAAATCCAACTACGCGGTGACGGGAATCTATATGTACGATGCCACCGTCTTCGACAAGATCAAGACCCTGGTGCCCTCCGGCCGCGGTGAACTCGAGATTACCGACGTCAACAACGCCTACATCCAGGAGGGATCGATGACCTTCTCCTACCTCCAAGGCTGGTGGACAGACGCCGGAACTTTCGAGTCCCTGTTACGGGCGGCTAACCTGGTGGCAAAATCGCAGCCGGTTGCCGCGGATGTGAATCGATGACGCCCGAGCACCCCGCGCGAGCCGTTGCCTCGCGCAGTCTGAAGTCTCTGCCGGACATGGAACTGGGGATTCCCGAGTGCGCCAAGGGCATCGGCAGCGTAATCCTGTCCCCACAATCGCCCGACCTCATCGCGGGCGTCGTGATTCAGCCATTCACCATCTACCCCGACGATCGCGGCTACTTCGCCGAGGTGCAGCGTCTGGGAGTGGGTCCGGCCGCCGCGTTTCCACCGGCAACCACGCAGGTCTCCTCCGCCATCAATTATCCCGGCGCCGTGAAGGCCTTTCACTATCATCTGCACCAGACCGACTACTGGACCCCGGTTCGCGGCCTTCTGCAGGTGGCGCTGGCCGACTTGCGCCTGAAATCACCCACCTTCGGCGTCCGCAATACCCTGTACGTCGGCAGCCTCCGTCCCTGGCAGCTCCTCATTCCGCCGGGTGTGGCGCACGGCTACAAGGTGATCGGCAAGGACGATTCGGTCCTTGTGTATCTGACCGACCGCTTTTACAATCCCCAGGACGAAGGACGCATTCCATACAACGACCCATCCATCCAGTACGACTGGGAGATGCAGTGGAAATGAGTCGGCCTCACCCCCGGCGCAGGCACTCATGCCGGCGCCCGGCCTGTACCGATGTCGGCCACAACCGCCGGGATGAGTCTCGGCGCCGCAATCAAGAGTGCTTGCGCCACATCGTTCAATCGGATATTTCCTCATGAAGATCCTCGTGACTGGCGGCGCCGGATTCATCGGCTCGGCGTTCGTCCGCCTCGTCATCGCCGAAACCGGCTGGCGTGTCATCAATCTGGACAAACTCACCTACGCCGGAAATCTCGAGAATCTCGTCGAAATCGAGTCCTCCCCCCGCTACCGCTTCGTCCATGGCGACATCTGCGACGCGGCCCTGGTGAATTCGCTGGTCGCCGATGAGCGGCCCGATGCCATCGTCCACTTCGCCGCTGAATCCCACGTGGACCGCAGCATCCTCTCGCCGGAGCCGGTAATTCAGACCAATTTTCGCGGCACGTTCACCCTCCTCGAAGCCGCGCGTTTGCACCAGACACCGCGTTTCGTGCATGTTTCCACGGACGAAGTCTACGGCAGCCTGGCCGCGCCGGCGGAGGCCACCGAGGAGTTTCCCCTCAACCCCAGCAGCCCGTATTCGGCCTCGAAGGCCGGCAGCGATCTGCTGGCGCGCTCCTATTTCATCACCTTCAAGATGCCCGTGACCATCACGCGCGCGTCCAACAATTACGGGCCCTATCAGTTCCCCGAAAAACTGATTCCGCTGATGATCGCCAATGCCTTCGAGGATCGCAAACTGCCGGTCTACGGCGACGGACAGCAAATTCGCGACTGGCTCTATGTGGACGATCATTGCCGCGCCATTCGCGCCGTCCTGGAAGGCGGCCGCGATGGAGAGATTTACAACATCGGCGGCAATCGCTCCCTTCCCAATCTCGATGTCGTCCACAAACTGCTCCAACTCACCGGCAAATCCGAAGATCTGATCGAGTACGTCAAGGACCGCCCGGGTCACGACCGGCGCTACGCGCTGTCCAGCCAGAAACTGATGCGCGAAACCGGCTGGCGCCCCGTCATGGATTTTGAGGCTGGACTGGCGAAAACCATCGAGTGGTATCGCCGCAATGCCTCTTGGGTGGCGCGTGTCCGCAGCGGCGAGTACCGGGCGTATTACGAAAAGAACTACGGCAATCGCGTATGAGGCCGGGCTCGTTATGCGCGTGGCCATCGAAGCCGCAACGCTGACGCTCACTTCCGGCGGATTGGCCCGCTACACCGGAGAACTGAGCCTGGCGCTGGCTCGGGCATTTCCCGGCGACGAGTTTTATCTCGTGTGCGACCGGCCGTTTCCCATGCCTTCGGGCGCACCCGCGAATCTCCGGCGCGGCGGAGGTCCGCGCAATGCCGCCGAACGGCGCTGGTGGCTCTGGGGGCTGACTCGTGAACTCAGCCGGCTCGGTGCGGACATCATCCACGGACCGGATTTCGCCGTTCCCTACCTGGCCCGGCGGCCCAGCGTGCTTACGCTGCACGATCTTTCCCCGTGGATGAACCGGCGCTGGCATCACGCGGCACAACGCGTGCGGCGTCGGACGCCCGCGTTGCTCGAGTTGGGAATCGCAACAATGGTGATCACACCGAGCGAATCGGTTCGCAAGCAGGCAATCGAGCGGTTTCGTCTTCACCCCGATCGTGTGGTGTCCATCCCCGAAGCGGCCGCTCCCTGGTTTGCGCCGGCGCCGCCCGAAATGCCGCCCGATCCGCCGTACTTTCTTTTTGTGGGAACGTTAGAGCCCCGCAAGAACGTCCCAATGCTGGTTGAAGCCTGGCGCGAAGTGCGCCGCGATCATTGCGTCGACTTGGTTTTGGTGGGGAGGAAGCGAGACGATTTTCCTGGTTTTTCCGCGTATTCCAATGTGGAGGGTCTCCGCTGGTTGGGCGAAGTCGCGGACCGGGATCTCCCGCCGTTGTACTCAGGAGCTCTGGCGTTGGTTTATCCATCACTCTACGAAGGCTTCGGGTTGCCCGTTCTCGAAGCCATGCAATGCGGCGCTTGCGTCATCGTTTCGCCGGCAGTCCGCGAAGCAGCCGCTGACGCCGGTCTCTATGCGTCGGACGCTGCCGAACTGGCGGCGGCGATGCGCGCGGTCTGCGAGAAACCGGACCTGGCTGCCGAAATGCGCGCCCGATCGATCGCGCGCGCCCGCGAATTTAGTTGGGAACGAACAGCTCAGGCGACCTGCGAGGTGTATCGCGAGGCCCGGCGGAGATTCGGAAAGTGAAGTGAGGCCTGCCGCCCTCATGCTCGCCCCCGAAACGCCGTACCCAATGGCGGGCGGCGGGGCACTGCGCACCGCATCGCTGCTGGAGTACCTCTCGCGGAATTATCGCGTCGACCTGATCGTCTTCCGGCAGCCCGGCGCGCCTCACCCCATCCTGCAGATTCCCGACGGCAAGATCGATCGCCTGGTCGTGTTCGATCTCTCCGCCAACAGCCGCGGGTTCGCCGCGCGCGCCTGGCGGAACGCCTCCAGACTGTCGCGCGAGACCCCGCCGCTGGTCGATCGATTCGCCGGCTTCGAGTCCCACTTGCGCGATGCCATCGCCGGGCGCCGGTACCAGATCGGTATCATCGAACACTTCTGGTGTGCCCCATATTTGCCGGTGATGGCGGAATCTTGTGCGCGCGTCGTGCTCGATTTGCACAATATCGAATCGGTGCTGCACGAGCGCTGCGCGGAAGCTGAGGGCCCATTCCAGGGTCTGGCTCACCGCGTCTTCCGCTCGGCCTGCCGCGAGATGGAACGAAACTGGCTGCCCCGGTTTTCTGAAGTGCTGGCCGTCTCTGACAGGGACGCGGAGATTGTTCGAACGATCGCGCCGGACGCCAATGTGCGAATCTATCCGAATACCCTGCGCCCGCGGGCCCTGCCCGAGCGAGTAGAAGAGCATGTAGTGGTGTTCTCAGGAAACATGGAATACCACCCCAATCTCTCGGCGGTGAGGTTCTTCCGGCGGGAGGTTTGGCCGAGGCTTCGCGAACGTTGGCCCCAATTGGTATGGAGGTTGCTCGGCAAGAATGCATCGGCCGTGAAAATGTTTACAAATGGGGACTCGCGAGTCGATGTTGCCGGGGAAGTTGAGGATGCAGTGACGGAGATCGGACGGGCGAAGGTGTCCGTGGTCCCCCTTTTGGCCGGTAGCGGAACCCGGCTCAAAATCCTCGAGGCATGGGCCGCGGGGGTGCCCGTGGTCTCCACCAGAGTGGGCGCTGAAGGCCTTCCCGCGTGCCATGGCGAGCATCTTCTCCTCGCCGACGGGGCGATTCCATTCGCCGATGCAGTGTCCGGTTTGTTGGCCTCCCAGGCCCTCAGAAGCAAGATTGGGATGGCGGGCAGACTGTTGCTGGAAAAGGAGTTTACATGGGATACAGCCTGGAAAAGCCTGGATTTTTAACACAGCCCTGTGGCATTGTGGTCGGTTATACTGGGACAGTCCATGCGTTTTGCCGTTGATGCGCACGCCATCGGCCGGCATTTAACCGGTAATGAGGTCTACGTTCGAAGTCTTTTGAACGCATTCGGCGCGCGCGATCAGGATTGCGAGTTTGTCGCGTATATTTCCGAGGACTCGGCCCGGCAGTGGATTCCAGGCTCGATTCCGGTCCGCTCGATATCCGCAAATCCATTTATACGCCTGGGATATGAATTGGCCCGGCGGGTGAACAGGGATCGGCCCGACCTGCTGCATGTGCAGTACACCGCGCCGATTGGATGTCGCGTCCCCGTAGTCGTCAGCGTCCACGACGTCAGCTTTCTGGAGCATCCGGAGTATTTCCCGTGGGCGCGCGCGCGGCAGCTCCAGTGGACCGTGCGCCGCACCGTGCAAAGCGCTGCCAAGGTTCTGACCGGAAGTGAGTTCTCGCGCAAGTCCATTCTGAAAGTGTACGGCGATCTCGAGGAGGACAAGGTTGTGGTGGTGCCGAACGCCGCCGCTCCCGAGTTCCGGCCGATTTCACGCGAAGCCGCCGCCGCCACGGTCCGCGAGCGCTTCCAGATTCCAACCCCCTTCCTGCTCTCCGTTGGCGATTTGCAGCCTCGCAAGAATCAGATTGGCTTGATCCAGGCGTTTGCCCGGCTGGTTCGAGCCTACCCGCAACTCAAGCATCGGCTGGTGCTGGCCGGCAAAGAGACCTGGTTCGCCGACCGCGTCCGCGAAGCCGCGCGCGAATCCGGCGTTGCCGACCGTATTCAGTTCATCGGATTCGTCTCCGACGAAGACCTGCTGCAGCTCTACAACGCGTGCGAACTGTTCGTCTTCCCGTCGTTCTATGAAGGCTTCGGCCTGCCGGCCTTGGAGGCCATGGCCTGCGGACGCGCCGTGGTCTGCGCCAACACAACCGCGCTCCCCGAAGTGGTGGACGGCGCGGCGATCGTTTTCGATCCGTACGTGATAGACGAGATGGTGCGCGCTCTGGCGGATCTCCTGCTCGACTCGGAACTGCGGTCACGGATGGAACGGCTCGGCCTGCAGCGGGCGGCCCATTTCAGTTGGCAAAAAACCGCGGAGGGAACCTTGGACGTGTTCCGCGGCGTGCTGGAAGACGTGCGTCTCGAGAAGATCTCCGTCGCGGCGGCGACCATCGCCCACAGGTGATATCCATGCAATTCTCCGCTTTCAGGCGGGCCGCTGTTCTGGCCCTTTTCGGCGTGGTAGTTACACTCTCCGCGCAGACACCCGGCGGCATCGCCGCCCAGGTGCCGGCGGGCGCCGCGGCGCAGACACCGCGCCCCGCTGACGGGCGGGCGACTCCGCCAGCGACGCCCAAGCTCACCGGTTTTCCGTGGCAGGGCGAAACCTTGCATTACACCGTGAGCTACCAGAGCGGTCTGCCGGTCGGCGAGGTGACGTTCACCGCCCACAAATCCGATTCCGGGTGGAATTTCGAGGTATCGGGCAATGTGGGCGTCCCTGGATTCTCCATCACCGATCGCTACCGCTCCTCGACCAGCCCGGCGCCGGACCTTTGCTCCACCGAACTCGATCGCGACACCAACCACGGCGGCAAGGTCGGCAGGGAGAAAACCACCTTCGACCAGAAGACCGGATCCGCCGAGCGCACCACCCTGGTTCCGGACGGCGGCGGCAAAACCTCGTTTATTGTCGGAACCTGCGCCCGCGATGCGATCGCCTATTCGTACTTCGCGCGCGAAGAACTGGGCCAGGGGCGCGTCCCGCCGGCTGCGTCCGTTTACCTCGGTTCGGAATACTCCGTCGGCGTCACCTACACCGGGGCTCAGGACATCGTGGTCGGCAAACAGAAATCCACTACCGACCATGTGAACGTCTCCGTCAAAGGCCCCAAATCCGACTTTCACTTCGAGGTCTTCTACGCCCGCGATCCAGCCCGTACCCCGCTGCAGATCCGGGTGCCCTTGAGCGTAGGAACGCTTTCGCTCGACCTCGTCCGCCCGTAATGCGCGTCGCCTTCTTCTCCCCGCTGCCGCCCGCGAAAAGCGGGATCGCCGATTATTCAGAAGCGCTGCTGGACAGCTTGCATCCACTGGCGGCGGTCGAAGTCTTTTCCGGCCCCGAAAAGCCCTTCGACCCCGCGGCATTCGATGTGGCCCTCTACCAGATGGGCAACAACGGATTCCACGGCTTCGTCTACGAGCAGGCCCTCCGGTATCCGGGAGTGGTGGTGCTGCACGAATCGAATCTGCATCATCTCATCACCGAATTGACCATCCGCCGCGGCGATTGGGATGCGTACGTCCGCGAATGCGAGTACAACGGCGGAGCGGCGGCCCGGGCATTTGCCGAGCGCGTCCGAAAACTCGAAATCGGGCCCGATTACGAGGGCGTGTCCATGACGCGGCGCTTGCTCGAAGCTGCCCGCGCGGTCATCGTTCACAGCCGCTTCATGGAAGGCGAGGTCCGCTCCGCCGGCTTCCAGGGACCGGTGGCCGTGATTCCTCACGGCGCCTGGATTCCCCAGGCCGACCGCCACGCCTACCGCCACAAACTGGGCCTCGACCTCGATTCTCCGCTGGTAGGGATCTTCGGATTTCTCAAGCCGTACAAGCGAATCGCGGAGTCGCTGCGCGCTTTCCGGCGTCTGGCCAAGGTGGAACCGCGTGTGCGTATGATCCTGGTGGGCGAGCCGCATCCGGAGTTTCCCATCGAGCCCATGATCCGCTCGCTGGGACTCTCCGCCAACGTCCGTGTGCTCGGCTTCACGCCCATCGAGGATTTCACCGGCTATCTCGCGGCCTGCGACATCATTCTCAACCTGCGATATCCCACGGTCGGTGAAAGCTCGGGGACCATGCTCCGCGCCTTGGGGTTGGGACGGCCGCTGCTGGTTTCCGAAATCGGATCGTTCGCCGAATTTCCCGACGATGTGTGCTTGAAAGTGCCGGTAGGCGCGGGCGAAGAGGATCTGATCTTCGAGTATCTGAACCTGCTGGTTTCGCGGCCGGAAATCGCGCGCGCGTTGGGGGAGCGGGCGCGGAATTTCGTCGCCGAGCGATGCAATTGGCCGGCTGTCGCGCGGCAGTACGCCGGGTTTCTACAGGCGGTCGTGGACGGCAATGAGTGGACGCCGCCGGAGTATGCCGAGTCCGACCACACTTCAAAGCCGCCGGAGCGCGCCGAGATGAGTCTCGGCGCGGCAGGCACGAGCGCCTGCGCCACGACGAACGAACTGGCATCGTACCTGGCCGGATGGGCCGCCAGCCCCGAAGCAAAGTCGTACTTGTCGACGCACACCACCCGGCTGGTGCGAACCCTCGAAATCACCCCTCCCGGGGGAGCCGAAGATCGCGTGCTGGAGATGGGCGCCTATCTGCAGATCACGCCGGCGCTGCACACCAGGCTCGGCTACGGCGAGGTGCGGGGCTGCTATTACGGAAAGCTCGGCCGCGTGGACCATCGCGAGGTCCGGTCGGCCGCCGGCGAAACCTTCGCCTGCGATATCGACCATTTCGACGCCGAAAAAGACGTATTTCCTTACCCCGCCGAACATTTCGCGACGGTCTTGTGCGGCGAGCTGATCGAGCATCTTTTCGAAGATCCCATGCACCTGATGTCCGAGGTGAACCGCATCCTGAAACCTGGGGGCCATTTCGTCGTCACCACGCCGAATGTGGCGGCGCTGCGCGGCATCTCGGCGATTTTACAGGGCTACCATCCGGGGTTTTTCCCCGCGTACATCCGGCCCTCCGAGTCGGGCGAAGTCGACGCTCGCCACAATCGCGAATATACCCCGCGCGAGATCCACAAACTGCTGGAAGGCGCCGGATTCGAGGTGACACTGCTCGAAACCGGCGAGTTCCGCGACGCGCCTCATCCCGAATTCGCCTGGGTGCTGCACCTGCTCCGGCGCTACTGGCTGGAAACCGATCTGCGCGGCGACGGCATCTACGCCGTTGGCCGCAAAAAGGGGCCGATGCTCGAGCGCTATCCGGCCTGGTTGTATTCTTAAATACCGAATGACCGCCAGCTACAAGGACGCGCGGGTCAGCGGCGAATCCACGGTCTCGGTGGAGTTTACGCTGCGCAACGATTCGGCCGAAACGTGGAGCGCGGCCGATGGGTTTCGCGTCGGGTATCACCTGTTCGACGCCAGTTCGGGTACGCTGATCGTCGATGGACCCCGCACGGAGCTGCAGGGTGACTTGAAGCCGGGCGAATCGGCGCGAATCGCCATCACGTTCGATTGGCCACTCGAAGACGGCAGTTATCGCGTGCTGATTTCGCCTATGCGGGAAGGCGTCTGTTGGTATTACCAGGCGGGATGGCCGGCGCTCGCGATCGAGGCGACGGTGGCGGGCGGAGTCGCGCGCGCCGCGCCGGTTCGGGTGACGACCATGCGCGAGCTCGGGCGGCGCAACGCCATTCGCGCGGCCGGACGCGCGCTGGTTTATCCCTGGCTCACCATCTGGCGCAATCGCGGCTTGATTCGCGTCATGGTGCGCCGCGATATCCTGGGCCGCTATCGCGGCAGCTTCGGCGGATCGTTCTGGACCATCTTCAACCCGTTGCTGCTGATCCTGACGTACTTCTTTGTCTTCGGCTTTATCCTGAACCCGGAAGAGGGCCACACTTCTTTCGCACTCTATCTTTTGGGCGGTATGCTGCCGTGGCTGGCGTTCAGCGAAGCCGTGGGGCGCGCGCCTTCGGTGCTTCTGGAACATCGGAATTTCGTGCGCAAGCTGGTCTTTGCGGTGGAAACCCTGCCGGTCAATCTCGTCTTCGCCGGCCTGGTCACCGAGTGTTTCGCGCTCATCCTGTATGCGGGATTCCTGCTGGCGTCGGGACACGGAATCCCGGCGTCAGTCCTCTGGCTGCCCGTCCTGCTGATTCCGCAGATCCTCTTCACCGCGGGTCTATCGTGGTTCCTGGCGGCGTTGGGCGCGTTCGTGCGGGATCTCGGCCAGATCATCGGATTCCTCTTGACCATTTGGTTCTTTCTGACTCCGATCTGCTATCGGGACGAGAAACTGGTGCACGGCGCGCCCTGGATCGCCACGCTGCTGTTCAAGAATCCGATGTATCAGTTGGTGGCCGGATACCGCCAGATTTTCCTGGGCGGCCACGCCCCGCAATTCGAGCACCTCTGGAAATTCTGGGTTTTGGCGCTGGTGGTGTTCATCACAGGCCATGCCTGGTTCTACAAGCTGCGCAAGTCCTTCGCCGATATGCTGTAAAGCCCCCTGCTAGAATAGAGGCGTTTTGCTGCAACATGTAAAAAGCGCCTTGATCGCGTTTGGGCCCATCGGATTGCTGCTACTGGCCCTGCTCGATTCTTTCGGCGTGCCCCTGCCCGGGGCCATGGACGCTTCGCTGGTGTACGTCGCGTGGCATTCGCCGGCGGTAGCATACTGGACCGCGACCGCCGCGGTGGTGGGATCGTTGGCAGGCAATATCGGACTCTTTCTTGCGGCGCGCCACGGCGTGCGCCGTTTCGTCAAAGAGCCGGACCCCGGAAAGCCGCAAAAATTCCGGCTGTGGTTCGACCGCTACGGTTTGATTACCGTATTCATTCCGGCGCTGCTTCCGGTTCCGCTGCCCATGAAACCGTTCGTGATTTCGGCCGGTGTGATGCGCACGCGATTCGCGGAATTCCTGGGCGTGGTCCTGCTGGCCCGGTTCATCCGCTACTTCGGCGAAGCCTGGTTGGGCGTCAGCATGGGAGAGGATGCGCAGGGATTCCTCACCCGCAACGGCTGGACGCTGACCGGCGTCGCGCTGGCCCTGGCGTTCGTGCTATTCGTATTGGTCTGGTTGAACGACCGCCGGCGGGCGGCCGCTCTCTAAGCGGATGCCAAAACGAATCGCGGTTGTAGAAGACGATCCCGAACTCGGGCCGTTACTGGAGTACAGTCTCTCCCACGGCGGCTATCAGGCGCAGGTTTGGCTCGGCGGCGAAGGCACGCTCCGCGAACTGGAACGCTGGAAACCCGACCTGATCGTGCTCGACGTCATGCTTCCCGACCAGGATGGCTTCGAGCTCTGCCGCGAGATCCGGCGGTCGCAATCGATCGGCCGCGCGCCGATTCTGTTTCTCACCGCGCGCGCCGACGAAGTGGATCGCGTGCTGGGCCTGGAAATCGGCGGCGACGATTACATGACCAAGCCGTTCAGCCCCCGCGAGTTGCTGGCGCGCGTCAAGGCGCACCTCCGCCGCGGCGAGATGGATTCCGGCGTGGAAACCGAGGCCATCGGCCCGTTCCGTCTGGATCGCACCGGGCGGCGCGTCTTCGTGGGAGACAGGCCGCTCGAATTGACGTCCACCGAATACAACCTCCTGGAATTCTTTCTCACTCATCCGGGACGCGCCTACAGCCGCGAACAGTTGCTGGAAGCGCTGTGGGGCGAACAACGCTATGTCACCCCGCGCACGGTGGATGTGCATGTTCGGCGCTTGCGGGAACAGATCGAAGAGCACCCGGACGAACCGCGCTACCTGGTGACCGTCCGCGGCTTCGGCTATCGGTTTGAAGAACCCGCGTAGGCCAAAATTCAGTTACTCCCTTAATCCCGAATTCATTTCGCCGTAACAATCCTGTAATATCGCCCCTGCTACCTTTGTCCTTACAGTCCCGGTGTTGCCATGAAAAAAATTGTCGTGATCGAAGATGACGCCGATTTGTACTCGTTGCTGAAGTACAACCTGGAAAAAGAAGGTTTCGCGGTTTCCGGTTTGCAGACGGGAAAAGGCGCGCTGGAGTTATGCCGGCAGACGCGGCCCGATCTGATTCTGCTCGACATCATGCTTCCGGATTCCGACGGTCTGGATATCTGCAAGAGCATCCGCCGCGATCCCGACCTGGTGGCCGTGCCGGTGATTTTTCTGACGGCGCGCGCTTCCGAGACCGATCGCATTGTCGGCCTGGAGTTGGGCGCCAACGATTACGTCGTCAAGCCGTTTTTTGTGCGCGAGCTGATCGCCCGCATCAAGCTGCAGTTCCGCAATCAGACGCCGCCCGCGAGGGTGCTCGAAGCCGGCGGTCTCGAACTCGACACTACCAGCCGGCAGGTCCGTCTGAACGGCTCACCGCTGCAACTCACCGCCACCGAGTTCCGCCTGCTGGAGTTCCTCATGAGCCGTCCCGGCGTGGTCTTCAGCCGCGAGCAGTTGCTGAACGCGGTGTGGGGCCAGGACCGCGCGATTACCGACCGTGCGGTGGACGTGTATGTCCTGCGCCTGCGTCAAAAAGTGGAGCAGGATCCCGCGGCTCCTGTGCTGATCCACTCCGTCCGCGGATTCGGCTATACTTTCGAGCCCCGCCGCGCCATGGCGTGCTGAGTTCGGTGGCGCGGGCGCTCGTGTCCGGCACCCCCGGCCCCTGAAGTTTAGTGGTTCGACGCCGCGCGACTGGCGACAAACTGTAGCGGCGCCGATCCGCCATACAGATCGTTGCCGCCGCGCGTGCCGCCCGGCAGAGGACTGATTTCGCGGATGAAGGAGATTTCATCGCCGCTCACGCGCCCCTTGAAATCGATGATGCGCTCGCCATCGGGGCTGAGAACCTTGAAGGAGATGGTGGTTTCGAAAGCTTTGCCCGCGGAGATACTGATGGGCGCCGACGGCGCGCCTTGCTGCTGAATCATTCCGGTGAGCGAGTCTCCCGCCACGGCGAATTCGAATGTCCAAGGCCCGTTGGGAACGGCAGTGGCCTGCCATCGTCCTGCCGGACCGGCCTGCGCGGGGGCCGCGGCGGCGCCGAACAATCCGTTACCCGATGCTTCCTGGCGGTTGATTTTCGTGGAGCGGTTCAGCTTGATCGTATCGCCGTCGATCGCGCCGGAGGTGATCGCGCGCGCGCCGCCGGGGCTCTCACATTTGAAGCAAATCTCCTTACCGTTGATGGAGCCTTCGTAGATATCGGCCGGCCCGGTCGGTCCCCCGACCTGCTGCCTGGCGCCGGTGAGTTTGCTTGCTTCCTGTGTCAACCTCACGGTCCAGGGACAGTAAAGCGCGTGGGGATCCACCCACGTCCCCGAAGCATCGGCCGTCTGGCCGGCGAGCGGCTGAAACCAGATCAGCCTCAAAACGGTGACCGCCAAGAGCGATAAGAGCTTGTTCATAAATGCCTCCTGGTCACGCTACGGGAGCATAGTGGAGTTCCACTTGTTATAAGCGTCGCGAGTCTTCTCGAAGACGTCCGGCTGCCTGCCCTTGAGATCGGTGGATTCGCCGGGATCGGCCGCCAGATCGAACAGGAACTCCTCGCCGCGATCCTGGAGATATTTCCATTTGCCCACCCGCGCCGCGGCTTGCGGCCGCGCCCGCACCCGCCAGAAAATCGCGCGATCGAACGCCGGGCGTTTTCCGGCGCAGACCGCCATCACGCTTTCTCCATCGAACGGAAACGCCGGATCGGCCCTGGCCCCGGCCACATCGAGAAACGTCGCCGCCCAGTCCATGGTGGCAACGGCCTGGTTGGTGACCCTGCCGGCCGGCACCACTCCCGGCCAGCGAACAATGGCCGGAATCCGAATTCCGCCTTCCCACAGGTAGAATTTCTGAAACTGGAAGGGCCAGTTGAGAGAGTATCGGTCGCCGCCGTTATCGCTGGTGAAAACCACCAGCGTGCGGCGGTCCAGCTTGTGCCGGTGAAGAGCCTCGAAAATCCTGCCGATACCCGAATCCATGCTCTTCACCATCGCGGCGTAGACGTCGTTGCTGGCGTCGTTCTCGCGGGCGTAATTGGTGGCCAGCGCGCGGTCCTGCGGACCCTCCCAGGGCCAGTGCGGCGCATTATATTGCAGGCTCATGAAGAAGGGCCGGGGATGTGGACGAGCCAGATACTCCAGCGCGCGGTTCGTGAACAGGTCCGTGAGGTACCCCTGCTGATCGGACGGCTTGAGATTCTCGAAGAGATCGGGGCGGCCGCGGTTGTTGTAGTGCGTGAAGTAATCGGCCGCGCTGCCGTTGATGCCGAAGAATTCATCGAAGCCATGCTGGTTCGGCCCAAACTGCGGAACGTTGCCCAGATGCCATTTGCCGATCAGGATGGTGTCGTACCCGGCTTTCTTCAATTGCGTTCCGATGGTCGGATGATCGGGCGGAAGACCGAGCTGCATATTGTCATCCACCAGCGGTTCGGCAAGCCCGACCGGCAGACGCTGCGGGTAACGCCCGGTGTGGAACGCGCAGCGGCTGGGCGTGCACACCGGCGCGGAGGCATACGCATCGGTGAACTTCATGCCCTCTCTGGCCATGCGGTCGAGAACCGGAGTCTGGTAATCAGGCCGGCCGTAGCAACTCAGATCGGCGTAGCCCAGATCGTCCACCAGGATGAAGAGGATATTCGGCCGCTGGGGGACGCCGCGTATGCGTGGCCAACTCACCCCGTTGAATGCCGCCGCGCCCGCGGCCGTATGCAGAAATTGCCGGCGGTTCATAATCTACGCCGCAATCATACACGAAGCGGTGCCCGAACGTTTCGCGGACACCATGACTAGGGCCACCGATGAGCGACGCACCGGAAGAGCGTATCGGCCACGATATAATGTACGCCTGCGCGGGAGCATCGATTGCAGACTCCTCCAACCATTCCGCTGAAAGTCTTCTACGCATATTGCCGCGCCGATGCTAAGTTTCGCACGGAACTGGACCAGCATCTGGTTGATTTGCGGAACCGCGGCCTGATCGAAGACTTTTTCGACGGAGACATCGAAACTGGCGAAGACTGGGACCGCCGTATCCGGAAGGAGCTCGAGCAAGCCGATCTGATTCTGGTCCTGATCAGCTCGGACTTCATGACATCCCCGTATTGCGTGGGAGTGGAACTGTCGCGAGCGTTACAGCGTCACGCGGAACGGACCGCGATGGTAGTG
>Ga0335073_10008103_pt1 | contig 14730 bp, 9 predicted proteins | sample Lox_Sample_22_FD_207093 | JGI IMG/M metagenome (GOLD analysis project Ga0335073, IMG submission 207093) | Soil microbial communities from Loxahatchee National Wildlife Refuge, Florida, United States - Lox_Sample_2.2 | ecosystem: Environmental > Terrestrial > Soil > Wetlands | place: USA: Florida... | reverse complement strand
CAGCGGCCGGTCACCGACCAGGAGGCGGTCAAGGCCAGGCGCTCGGACGCTGGCCAGGTGACCGCCGGCCGCCGCGGCCCGCGCCCCGGCCACCAGCTCGCGGCCGGCCAGCGTCCGGCGGGCGAGCAGCGGCCGGTCACCGACCAGCGGGGCGGCGCCGCCCAGCGGGCCGGGGGCGGCAGGTACGACGCGCCGCAGGGCGTCGCCGCGCCGGCACGCTCTCGGACGCGGCCGTCGGTCGGCGCGCCGTGGCGCGTTCCGCCGGCCAGGCGCGCCACCGGGCCACAGCCGGCGGTCCCGCCCGCACCGCAGCCACAGCCCGGTCAGGCAGGCCTGGCTCAGGCAGGCCTGGCTCAGGCGGGCCAGGGCGCGCAGGCGGGCAGGCAGTCACCGCCGCGGGCACGGGCGGACGCGGCCGCGGCGGCCGGCTCGCGCCGGATGCCGTTCGTGGTGCTGCTGTGCGGCCTGCTCGGCGGCGCGCTGGTCTCGGCGCTGGTGATCAGCACCACGCTGGCCGAGGGCTCCTTCCGGATCACCAGCCTGCAGAGCTCGACAAGCACGCTCGCCAGGCAGCGGCAGGCCCTGGAGGAACAGGTCGCGCAGGCGCAGTCGGCGCAGGTGATCGAGCAGCGGGCCAGCCAGCTCGGCATGCGGCGGTCCGGGGAACTGCGGTTCGTCGACCTCACCACCGGCAAGACGTCGAGCGACGGTCCCACCTGGAGCGGGGCCGTTAACGCTCCTGGATATGTCCCGTGACAGGGCGGGGGCCGGGAACGGGCGGCCCTGGCCGCGGCAGCCCGGGCGGGCCAACCGGCCCGGGGAGCCGGGGCCGGGCCGGCGGCGGGGGCCGCCCCGACCAGAAGGGCCGGCCAGCCGGCCCTGGCCAGGCCCCGGTCCAGGGGCCGCCGCCGGGTCGGCGGAGGCCCGTTGACCCGCGCGCCGCCACCGGCCCCAACCCGCGCCTGCCGCACGACGAGAACGAGTACGCCAGCACGCGCGTCCCGCGTGGTCCGCGCGCCGAGCGGCCAGGAGCCGCGACGCCCCCGCCCGGCGGCCCCCGGCGGCCCGCAGGCCGCGGCGGCCAGGCCCGCGGCGGCGCCCGGCGCCCGCGACGCCGGCCCCGCTGGCTGACCGTTCAACGGGGCGACCCCGGACGGCGGGTGGGCATCACGCTGCTCGCGACCGCGGTCGTGCTGACCTTGTTCGCCGGCCGTCTCGTCCAGCTCCAGGTCATGGACTCGGGTCAGCTCAAGGAGGACGCCAACAGCGAGAAGCTGACCACCACCGCGCTGCCCGCGCTGCGCGGCACGATCTACGGCGCCAACGGGCAGATCCTGGCGATGACCGTCGAGACGTACACCATCGCCGCCGACCCGCCGCTGATCAAGGACGCCGACAAGCCGGCCGTCGCGCGAGAACTCGCCGCACCGCTCGGCCTGACCGCCGCGAAGGTACTGAGCCTGCTCCGCCACCCGTCGTCACCGGACTGGGTGCAGCTGGCTAAGGGCGTGTCCACGGCGAACGAGGCGAAGATCGAGGCCATGGACATTCCCGGTATCTCCGCCTCCCCGTTCTTCCAGCGCGCCTACCCCGACGGGAGCGCGACCGCCAACGTGGTCGGCTTCAGCAACGTCAACCCGCAGACGGACGTGATCACCGGGCAGTCGGGCATCGAAGAGGAATACAACCGCCTGCTCACCGGTACCCCCGGCAGTGAGCAGGTCGAGGTCGGCGCGGACGACGTGCCTATTCCGCTGGCGGGCAGCCAGGACACGCCGGCCGTGAACGGCGAGTCGATCAAGCTGACGATCATCCCCGCGCTCCAGTTCCAGGCGCAGCAGGCGTGCCAGCAGGAGGTCGCCAAGACCCACGCGGCGAACTGCTCGGTCGTGGTCATCCAGCCGAAGACCGGCGCCATCCTCGCCATGGCCCAGTGGCCCGGCTACGACCAGAACACGCTCAGCAATGTCGCCGACGCCACCGACCTGCCCGACCAGTACCTGTTCGCGCCCGGCTCCACGGCGAAGGTGATCACCGCGGCGGCCGCCTTCGAGCACGGCGGCCAGACGCCGATGAGCTCGTATAACATCCCGTACGAGATCTACCGGGGCGGACAGTGGATCCACGACGCGGAATGGTCGCCTGGCGAGCACTACACGATCGCCGGCATCATCGCGAACTCCTCGAACATCGGCATGTCCCAGGTGGTCTCCCACGTATCGCCGCAGACCCAGTACGACTACCTGAAGGCGTTCGGCCTCGGCGAGCCGACCGGCCTCGGGCTGCCGGGTGAGGAGCCGAGTAGCTCGTACGCGTCGTCCGCCCTGCCGGCGCCGTCCCAGTGGGCGGCCGACGAGCGGTACACCCTGTCCTTCGGCCAGGGCATCTCGGTCAACGATGTGCAGATGGCCAGCGTCTACGCGACGATCGCCAACGACGGGGTCCGCGTGCAGCCGACGCTCATCGCCGGCACCTACAACGCCGCCGGGCAGTACACCCCGGCCAAGCCGTCGCCGTCGAAGCGGGTCATCCAGACGAAGACGGCCAAGGAGCTCATCTCGATCCTGCAGCAGGTGCCAGCCGTGGACAACGAGGCGGACCAGCGGTGGGGCGACATCGCCGGCTACGCGATCGCGGCCAAGACGGGCACCGCGAACGAGCCCTCGTCGAATCCGGCCAAGCCCTGCCCCACGGATAACCCGCTGTGCGTGTACGGAGCGAGCTACATCGGCATGGCGCCAGGCAACGGCCCGCAGGTAGTTGTCGCCGTGAACGTGCAGAACCCGGACACGACGACTGACTACTTCGGCGACGAGGTCGCGGGCCCGGTGTTCTACAGCGTGATGAACGCGGCACTGGCGACGCTTCAGATCCAGCCTCAATCCGGGCTTGTCGCGCCGTATGTTCGGCTCAATGCGCCCTGATTTTGGATACCCTCTGGGCGTGATCCGTCCCGCCCGCCTCGCTCCGCGCCCGCTGTCCGGGCTCGCCGAACTGCTTGGCGTGGGCAGAACGGAAAGTATCCGCGACGGGTTCGGCGTCATCTCCGGCGTCACCCTCGACTCCCGCGCGGTGCGTCCAGGTGACCTGTACGCCGCGCTGCCTGGCACGCGCGCGCACGGCGCGTCCTACTGCGAGCAGGCGGTGGCCGCCGGGGCGGTCGCGATCCTCACCGACCCCGACGGCCGTGACCTGGCAGCCCGCACCGGCGTCCCCGTCTTCGTCGTCTCAAGCCCGCGCGAGCGCCTGGGCGATGTCTCGTGCTGGATCTACGGCGACCCGTCGCAGCGGATGACGATGATCGGCGTGACCGGGACCAGCGGCAAGACCACCACGAGCTACCTGTGCGAGGCGGGGCTCCGCGCCGCGGGGCACAGCACGGGACTGATCGGCGGGGTGGAGATCAAGATCGGCGCCGACATCGCGAAGGCGTCGCTGACCACGCCGGAGGCACCGGACCTGCAGGCGCTGCTCGCCGTCATGGTCGAGCGGGGCGTGACGGCCGCCGCGATGGAGGTCTCCAGCCACTCGCTGGCGCTCAGCCGGGTCGCAGGCACCCGTTACGGCGCCGCCGTGTTCACCAATCTCTCCCAGGACCACCTGGACTTTCACGCTGGATTCGAGGACTATTTCCGCGCTAAGGCGAAGCTGTTCACCCCGGCGTACTCGTCTGTAGGCGTGGTAAACGTGGCCGACCGGTACGGCCGCCGCCTCGTGGCCGAGGCCGCGGTGCCGGTCGTCACGTTCTGCGCGGACGCCGCCTCTGGCGCGTACGCCCAGGCGGAGTGGCGCGCGGCCGACGTGCGCTGCGGCGCGGACGGTTCCACCTTCCGTGTCATCGGCCCCGGCGGCGTCGAGGCGGACGCCTCCGTCACGCTGCCCGGCCCGTTCAACGTCGCCAACGCCCTGGGCGCGATCGTGGCGCTTGTCGAGGCGGGCACCGACCTGGCGGACGCGGTCACCGGCGTGGCCTCCTGCCCCGGCGTGCCGGGACGTCTCCAGCGCGTTTCCGCGCCGCCCGGTCAGCCCGACGCGTTCGTGGACTACTCGCACAAGCCGGGCGCGGTCGAGGCGGTGCTCGGCGCGCTTCGGCCGGTCACTAGCGGGGAACTGATCGTGGTGCTCGGCTGCGGCGGCGACCGTGACCGCGGCAAGCGCCCGCTGATGGGCGCCGCCGCGGCCAGGCTCGCGGACGTGGCGGTCTTCACAAGCGACAACCCGCGTTCGGAGGATCCGCTCGCGATCCTCGGCGAGATGCTGCAAGGAGTGCTCGGGGTCCCGCAGGGGGAGCGGGCCCGGGTGATCATCGAGCCGGACCGCGCCGCGGCGATCGACCTCGCCGTCAGCATGGCCGGGAAGGGGGACGTAGTGCTCGTGGCAGGCAAGGGACACGAAACCGGCCAGTACGCCGGGGGAGCCGTCCTGCCGTTCGACGACGCGGAGGTAACGGCCGCGGCCCTGGCCCGGCACGCGGGAGGGCCGGCGTGATAGCGCTTACCGTCGCCGACATCGCCGCCGTCACCTCGGGCGAAGTCTCCGGCGACGCCGGCCAGGGCTTGACGGTCACCGGCCCGGTGGTCACCGACTCACGGCAGGCCGGGCCGGGCGCGCTGTTCGCCGCGCTGCCTGGGGAGCACGTGGACGGCCACGACTACGCGGCCGCCGCCGCCGCTAACGGCGCGGCTGCCATCCTCGCCTCCCGGCCGGTGCCCGGGGCGGGTGCGCCGGTGATCGTCGTGCCCGACGTCACCCTCGCACTCGGCACGCTGGCCCGCGCCGTCCTCGCCCGGCTTCCTGGCGTCACCGTCGTCGGCATCACCGGCTCGTCGGGCAAGACCTCGACCAAGGACGTCACCGGCCAGGTGGTCGAGCGCCTCGGGCCGACCATCGCGCCGGAAGGCTCGCTCAACAACGAGATCGGCCTGCCGCTCACCGTGCTGCGAGCCGATGAGACAACGCGGTACCTGATCATGGAGATGTCCGCCAGAGGGATCGGGCACATCGCCTACCTCACCGGCATCGCCCCGCCGAAGATCGCCGCTGTGCTCAACGTCGGCCGCGCGCACGCGGGCGAGTTCGGCTCGATCGAGGCGGTCGCCAAGGCCAAGGGCGAGATCGTCGAGCCGCTTCCCGGCGCGGCCGACGGCGGTGTCGCGATCCTCAACGCCGATGACCCCAACGTCGCCGCGATGGCCGCCCGCACCAGCGCCCGCGTGGTCACCACCAGCACGCAGCCCGGCCGCGACGCCGACGTGCGCGCCACGGACATCAGCCTTGACGGCCTCGGCCGCGCTTCGTTCCTCTTGACGATGGGCGGCACCACCGCGAACGTCAGCCTGCGGCTGCACGGCCGCCACCACGTCGCCAATGCTCTTGCCGCCGCGGCGATAGCGGCCGAGCTCGGCATGGACGTCGCCGCGATCGCGGACGCACTGTCCGCCGCGACTGCGCGCAGCAGGAAGCGGATGGAATTGCACGAGCGCCGCGATGGGGTGCTCGTGGTGAACGACGCCTACAACGCCAATCCGGACTCGACCAGGGCGGCCATCGAGGCTCTTGGCCACCTCACGAGCGACGGCAGGCGCGGCGTCGCCGTCCTCGGCTACATGGCCGAGCTCGGCGACATCGAGGCCCAGAGTCATGAAGAGGCCGGCCGGCTCGCCGCGCAGGCAGGCGCGGCGGTCGTCGTCGCCGTCGGCGACGGCGCCGCCCCGGTGCTCGACGGCGCGCGCGCGACCAGGGGCTGGCAGGGCGAGGCGATCGCCGTGCCGGACCCGAAGACCGCGGTCGAGCAGCTGCGCAGCCGATTGCGTCCCGGTGACGTCGTACTAGTGAAGGCATCGAAGGCCGCCGGCCTGTGGGAAGTGGCGGACGGCCTGCTCGCGGAGGTTGACCAGTGAAGACGATCCTGCTCTCGGGCGCCATCTCGATGATCGTCGCGCTGCTCGGCACCCGGCCGACGATCAGCGTGCTGCGCAAGCGCAAGCTTGGCCAGCAGGTCAGGACCGAGGTCACGGCCCAGCAGGGCAAGAGCGGCACGCCGACGATGGGCGGCATCGTCATCATCATCGCCTCGCTGGTCGGCTACGTCGCCGGGCACCTGTTCACCGGCGACCCGATGACCGCCTCAGGCGTGCTCGTGCTGTTCCTGATGACCGGCCTCGGCTTCGTCGGCTTCATCGACGACTTCATCAAGCTGTTCATGCGCCGCAGCCTGGGCCTGCGCAGCGGCGCCAAGCTGCTCGGCCAGCTGATCGTCGGGGTGATCTTCGCGGTCCTCGCCATCCGCTTTCCCGACGGCTACGATCTCACCCCGGCCTCGGAGCACATCTCGTTCCTTGCCGACTTCGGTGTCTCGATCGGCGCGGTGCTGTTCGTCGTCTGGGTGCTTGTCATGGTCACCGCTACCTCCAACGCGGTGAACCTCACCGACGGCCTCGACGGCCTCGCGACCGGCGCGTCGATTCTCGTCCTGGCCGCGTACGTGATCATCGGGAACTGGCAGCTGCGCAACGACTGCACCACGTACCTGTCCCAGAACTGCTACGACGTCCGCGACCCGCTGGACGCCGCGGTGGTCGCCGTCGCCGTGATGGGCGCCTGCTTCGGCTTCCTGTGGTGGAACGCACCGCCCGCCAAGATATGGATGGGCGACACCGGATCGCTCGCCCTCGGCGGGGCGCTGGCCGGCCTGGCCATCGTGACCCGCACCGAACTGCTGCTGCTGATCCTGTGCGGGCTGTTCGTGATCATCACGATGTCAGTGGTCATCCAGGTGAGCGTGTTCCGGGTAAGCAGGTGGCGAACAGGAAAGCCCTTCCGGGTGTTCAAGATGACGCCGCTGCACCATCACTTCGAGCTCTCTGGCTGGGCGGAAACGACGATCGTGGTCCGCTTCTGGCTGATAGCAGGCATGTTCGTAGCCCTAGGCCTAGGGATCTTCTACGTGGGCTGGTTCCCCAAGTTATCCCGGCTAGGCGCGAGCCTCAGCGCGAAGCCGCCCGCCATGCCGGACGCCGGGCCCGCGGGCCCGGCTCTTGCCTGGCGGCTGGTCTCGTCAACATCGTGGAAACTTTGCACTAAGTGGAAAGAAAGCGTCTCGCACGCACGCGCAATATCCACGCTGCGCAAAGTTTCCACGCTATTCGGCTTCTCAGTGCGCTGGCTGGCGCGACGGGCGGCCTCCCGGTACGCGCGAGCGCCTACCGGGCCTCGAGGGCGGCGGTGAGGTCGGCCAGCAGGTCCTCGACCGGTTCGATGCCGCAGGACAGGCGGATCAAGGTCGGCGGGGCCGTCTCTGCGGGCCAGCGGGCGCGGCGTTCCCAGCTGGACTCGACGCCGCCGAAGCTGGTGGCGGGGACGATCAGCCGCGCGGCGGCGACTACCGTGTCGGCGTCGGCGGCCGACCCGGCAAGCTCGAACGACAGCAGCGGGCCGAAGCCGCGGGGCATCTGCTTCAGCGCGGCGGCGGACGGAGACAGCCCGGGGTAATGCACCGCGGTGACGCGCGGATGGGCGGCGAGGAAGGCGGCGACGGCGAGCGCGTTGGCGGATGCGCGCTCGATGCGCAGCGGGAGGGTCTTCAGGCCGCGCAGCACCAGCCAGCTCTCGAACGGCCCGGGAACGGCGCCTCCGTCGGTCCGCCAGGAGCGCACCGCGTCGGCGAGCGCGCCGTCCCTGGTCACCACGGCGCCGCCGAGCACGTCCGAGTGCCCGGAGACCGCCTTGGTCAGCGAGTACACCGAGGCCGTCGCGCCGAACTCGAGCGGCTTGCTGAGCAGCCCCGTCGCCACGGTGTTGTCCACGACAAGCGGCGCCCCGGCCGGTTCAGCCAGGCCCGCGAGCGCGGCCAGGTCGGCGACGCGCAGCAGCGGGTTGGTCGGCGTCTCCGCCCAGAGCACCGCGGGCCCGCCGCGCAGCGCCTCCGCGACCGCGTCAAGATCGAGCAGGTCGACCGCGACCGCCCGGGCACCGTACGGCCGCAGCCTGCCCGCGAGCGCCCGCGTGTTGTAGTAGCCGTCGGCCGGGAACACGATGCTCTCCCGCCCGTCCGCGAGCGCAAGCATCAGCGCCATCGAGGCCGCCTGCCCTGAGGCGAACGTCACCGCCCGGGCGTCCGGCCCCTCAAGCGCCGCGAGGGCCTCTTCCACGGCCGCCCACCCCGGGTTCTCGTTCCGCCCGTAGCCCGGCCGGCCGCCGGGCTCGCCCTGCGACACGTACACGCTGGTCGGCAGCAGCGGCGGGCCAAGTGGCGCGCCTGCCGCCCGCTCGGTCCCCCCGTGCGCCAGCCGCGTCTCAACAGAAAATTCCATGAATCCATTCTCCCGAACGGATCGGCTTGACTCCCGCCGCGCCCCGTGACCCGAGCCGGAACCTGGGTGCTATGTTGGCGGTCCCGCCCGCCCAGGCGTGCTTCCAAGCGTCTTCGCCCAACGGACGGACCGGGTCGCGGCAAGCGGCGGATATTGCCGGGCAAGGGCCACGATATCTGTCACCGCTGATTCCGCCTTTCTTCCGAGCAGGCGATCCGGAAGTAGGGCACGCTGCCGTCCAGGCCGACGTCCGGGTCTGCGGTCTGGTCGGCATCGCGGGCGGCGCGGATGCGGCGTGCCTCGCCGGTTTACGCGAACGGCGGTGACGGGCCGCGCGCGCTTCTGGGACGGGAGGTGTACAGCAGGAAGGCCGCGCCGTGGAGGCGTCATATGGTTACCTCGATCTGATAACAGCAAGAGGCGCGCAGCGCACTTGAGGCGCGCGGCACGCGGCGGCCCCGTGCGACCCTCAACCCGGTAACAGCAAGAGGCGCGGAGCGCGCTAAATGGGCGCGCGGCACGCGGCGGCCCCGTGCGACCCTCAACCCGGTAACAGCAAGAGGCGCGGAGCGCGCTAAACGGGCGCGCGGCACGCGGCGGCCCCGTGCGACCCTCAACCCGGTAACAGCAAGAGGCGCGGAGCGCGCTAAATGGGCGCACGACACGCGGCGGATGTTCCGGGCATGTGGGTCCGGAGCGCCGAAACTATAAGGCATGTATGTCCGCGTGGGAAGAAGCCCAGTCCAGGACGCGTCTGAGGTGGAGGACGACGGGACACCGGGCGATCCCGGCCGGGCGGGCGCGGCCGGGGGCGGGGGCAGGCTCGCCGGGACCCGCGAGCGGGCCAGGGCGGCCCGCGCGCTGCTCGACCGGCCGCTCACGTCCTACTACGTGATCGCCGGGGCCACGACCCTGCTGCTGTGCCTCGGCCTGGTCATGGTCCTGTCGACGACCTCCTGGACGGACCTGTCGCAGGGCGAGTCGCCGTATCACGACTTCGAGGTGCAGCTGGCCGGCGTCGCGTTCGGCGTGCCGGTCATGTGGCTGGTGGCCCGCGCGCAGCCCCGGCTGTTCCGTGCTGCCGCGTACCCGCTGCTCGCGGTGTCGATCATCGGACTGTGCCTGGTGCTCATCCCCGGCGTGGGGCGGGCGGAGAACGGCGCCTCGCGGTGGATCGCCCTCGGACCGCTCACGGTCCAGCCGTCGGAGATCGCCAAGCTCGCGCTCGCGGTCTGGGGCGCCGACCTCCTCGCCCGCAAGGAGAAACTCGGCATGCTCGCCGACTGGCGGCACATGCTGGTCCCGCTGATGCCGGGCACCGCGGTGCTCGCGCTGCTGGTGATGGCGGGCGACGACCTCGGCACCACGACCATCCTGGTGGTCATCTTCCTCGCGCTGCTGTGGATCGCCGGCACGCCGGCGCGGGTCTTCTCCGCGCTGCTGATCCTGATGGGCCTGGTACTCGTGCTGCTGATGGTGGCGGAGTCGTACCGAACGGCCCGGCTGACCATGTTCTTCAGCTCCTCGCCGGCGAATACGAACCCGCTCGGACAGAACATGCAGGCCATCCAGGGCAAGTACGCGCTCGGCTCGGGCGGCATCTTCGGCGTGGGCCTCGGCGCCAGCCGCGAGAAGTGGGGCTGGCTGCCGGAATCCACCAGCGACTTCATCTTCGCGATCATCGGCGAGGAGCTTGGCCTGGTGGGCACGCTCTGCGTCACCGCGCTGTACGGGGGACTCGCCTTCGCCGGCCTGCGGGTGGCGCGGCGCGCCCCCGACACCTTCAGCCGGCTGCTGTCCGCGACGATCACGGCCTGGATCGTCGGCCAGGCCGTGGTGAACATCGGCGCGGTGATCGGGGTCACCCCCATCACCGGCGTGCCGCTGCCCCTGGTGTCACAGGGCCTGTCGTCGGTGCTGGTGACGATGGTCGGTCTAGGTATGCTCATGTCGTTCGCGCGGCGGGAGCCAGGGGCGAGCCAGGCGTTGGCCGCACGAGGCCGCGCCCCGAGGGGCGGCGTTCTAAGCTGGCTACGCCAGGGAACGCGGCACAAGACCTAGGTGAACAGCGCCGCGACAGCACGCAAGCCGGGCGAGGAGCGAGGAGTATGCGGATGAGGGTCGTGCTAGCTGGCGGGGGGTCAGCCGGTCATATCGAGCCTGCTCTGGCGCTCGCCGACGCGCTGCGGGAGGCGGACAGCGGCATTTCTGTGACCTGTCTCGGCACCGAGCGGGGCCTGGAGACCCGCCTGGTACCGCTGCGCGGCTATGACCTCGAGCTCATCCCGGCGGTGCCGCTGCCAAGGTCGGTGACTCCGCAGCTGCTCACCGTCCCTGGCCGGCTCGCCGGCGCCGTGCACGCCACGGGGAAGATCCTCGATCAGGTCCAGGCGGACGTGCTTGTCGGCTTCGGCGGATACGTGGCCACCCCCGCCTACCTCGCGGCCAAGCGGCACAGCGTTCCGATCGTCGTGCACGAGGCCAACCCGTCGCCGGGCATCGCCAACCGGCTCGGCGCGCGCCTGACCACGTACGTCTTCACCGGCCACCCGGACACCAAGCTGCGCAACGCCAGGTACCTCGGGCTGCCCATCAGGCGGCAGATCGCCGAACTCGACCGGTTCGCGGCGGGAGACAAGGCGCGGGCGTACTTCGGGCTCCGGCCCGACCTGCCCGTGCTGCTTGTCTTCGGCGGCTCGCAGGGCGCCAAGTCCCTCAACCGCGCGCTGGCCGGCGCCGTCGACGCGATCAGGACCGCCGGCGTGCAGATCCTGCACGTGACCGGCCCCAAGAACGCGGCCGACGCCCATGCGTCCGGCGGGCCGCTTTCCTCGGCCGCAGTCCCGTACGTGGCGGTGCCCTACGTGGACCGGATGGACCTGGCCTACGCCGCCGCCGACTTCGCGCTCTGCCGCGCCGGGGCGATGACGTGCGCCGAGCTGACCGCCGTCGGGCTGCCCGCCGCGTACGTCCCGCTGCCCATCGGCAACGGCGAGCAGCGCCTCAACGCGCTGCCGGTCGTGCGACGCGGCGGCGGCCTGCTGGTCGAGGACGCCGAACTGACCCCGGACTGGATCATGACCTCGCTGCTGCCGGTGCTGACCAACATCGACCAGGTGGCCGGAATGTCGGAAGCGGCGGCCGCGATGGGCCGCAAGGACGCGGACCGCTGGCTGGCGAAGGCCGTCATCGAGGCCGTGACTGCGGAGCGGGCCGGCGCGACGGCCGGCGGCGAGGCGGGGCCGCCCGCGGGCGCGAGCCAGCCGCCATGGTCCCAGCCGGCTGCCGGCCGGCCGCAGCCGACGGAGGAGGGCAGCCTGTTCACCCCGCGCGGCTCGCAGCAGGCGACGCCGGGAAGGACACAGCGCCCGGCGGGGACGGGCGGCCCGTCCTCGTCCGGCGGAGGCCGCCACCGGCAGGCCCGGTAATGGCCCTGGTGACGCCCACCGAGCCGGTGCCGCTTGACGAGCTCGGGCGGGTTCACTTCGTGGGGATCGGCGGCGCCGGCATGTCCGGGATCGCCCGCATCATGCTGGCCCGCGGCACGAAGGTCTCCGGCAGCGATTCCGGCGGATCCGCCGTCCTTGACGAACTCGCCGCGCTCGGCGCCCGGGTGCACGTCGGGCACGCGGCCGGCCAGGTCGGCGACGCCGACACGGTCGTCGCCTCGAGCGCGATCAGGGAAAGCAACCCCGAGCTGGCTGAGGCCAAGCGGCGCGGCCTGCGGGTGCTGCACCGCGCGGCGGCGCTCGCGTCGCTGATGCCGGGACGCCGGGTCATCGCGGTGACGGGCACCCACGGCAAGACGACCACTACCTCGATGATCACGACCGTGCTGATCGAGACCGGGGCGGGGCCCGCGTATGCGATCGGCGGCCTGCTCGCCGCGACCGGCGCCGGCGCGGCCGACGGTCCCGGCCGGGACTTCGTGGCGGAGGCGGACGAGAGCGACGGATCGTTCCTCATGTACGCGCCGGACATCGCGGTCGTCACCAACATCGAGGCCGACCACCTGGACAACTACGGCACCGAGGACGCCTACCGCGCGTCCTTCCGCGCCTTCATAGAAAAGGTCAGGCCGGGCGGGCTGCTGGTGACCTCCGCCGACGATCCCGGCACCACGGAGCTGACCCGCCACGCCCGCGACCTGGGTGTCCGCGTCGTCACCGTGGGAACGTCGGCGGACGCGGACTACCGCGTCACGGCCGCGGCGACCGTCGGCATGAAGAGCACCCTGCACGTGACCGCCGGCAACGGCGCTCCCTCCGGCGGCACTCGCTCCGGCGGCACTCCCTCCGGCGGTGCTCCCCCCGGCGGTGCCGGCGCCGTCGACGGCCCGGCGGCCGAGACGGAGACGGTGGCGGGGCAGGGTCACCCGCCTGCGTTCCTCGGGATTGATCTTGATCTTCATGTCGCCGTGCCCGGGCGGCACAACGCGCTGAACGCGGCCGTCGCTTTCGCCGCTGCGGTTGAGCTCGGGATCGAGCCTGCCCGGGCGGCGGCGGCGCTGGCCAGCTACCGCGGCGCCGCGCGGCGCCTTGAGCCGAAGGGGGAGGAGGGCGGCGTACGGGTGCTCGACACCTACGCTCACCATCCCACCGAGCTCGCCGCCGACCTGCGTGCGGCGCGCGAGATCGCGGCCGGCACCGGGCGGGTCATCGCGGTCTTCCAGCCGCACCTCTACAGCAGGACCCGGATCTTTGCGGCCGAGTTCGGCGCCGCGCTCGCGCTCGCCGACGAGGCCGTGGTTCTTGACGTCTACGCGGCGCGCGAGGACCCGGAACCCGGGGTGACAGGAAGACTCGTCGCGGACGCCGTGCCGGGCGGCACGGCGCATTACGTCACGGAATGGGCCGACGTGCCGAAGGTGGTCGCCGCCCTCACCGCACCGGGAGACCTCGTGCTGACGATGGGCGCCGGCGACATCACCCGGATGGGACCCCTCGTGCTCGCCGAGATCTCGGGGGCGGGCATCGCGGGAGCGGGCATCGCGCGAGCGGGCATCGCGCGAGCGGGCACGGCGGGATCGGGCACGGGGGGGAGGAGCGACCTGACATGAGCGACGCGCCGCCTGCCGCGGGGACCCCGGCTGCCAGCGCGGCCCCGGATGCCGGCCCCGCGGCCGGCGACCCCGCCTCCGTGGCGCCCCCGGCCGGCGGGGCGGGCCGCGCACCGGGCAAGCGTGCGGGAAGGCGGGTGCGCGGGTTCCGTTCCCGCCGGCGCGCGGTCCTTTACGTGCTCGCCGGCCTGGTGGTCGCGGCCGGCGCTGGCTGGGCGCTGCTCGGCAACCAGGTCTTCGTCGTCCGGTCAGTCACCGTCACGGGAACGCACCTGGTCACACCGGCGCGGGTGATCGCGGCCGCGGACGTGCCCGTCGGCACGCCGCTGCTGCGCGTCGACCCAGGATCGGTGACGCGCCGGGTGGAGTCGATCCCCCAGGTGGCGTCAGCCACCGTGACAGAGGACTGGCCCGATCACCTGACCATCGCGGTCACCGAGCGCGTCCCGGTCATGGCGGTCCGGATGGCGGGCGGCGGCTACGACCTGGTGGACCCGGCCGGGGTGATCGTCCGCCAGAGCCAGGCCAGGCCCGCCGCGCTGCCGCTGCTTGTGACCTCGCTGCGGGGCAGCGCCCTGCGCGGTGCCACGGCGGTCACCACCGCCGCGGACGTACTCGCCGAACTCCAGCCGTGGCTGGCACGGCAGGTCACGGAGGTGAGCGCGGCCCCGGTCGCCGCCGGAACGGTCCAGGTCACGCTTGACATGAAAGACGGGCAAACGGTCGAGTGGGGGAGCCCGGGCGATGCCGCGCAGAAGAACCGCGAGCTCGCCATCCTGCTGCCGGGCGGCGCGCACGACATCGACGTAAGTACACCGGGAACCGTCGTTACGCGGTGACCACCTGGGGTGCTCGCGGGCGTGCGCGGACGTGCGCGACGACAAGCGTGTTTCTGGCCGCGTGGCGAGTTGACCACGCTGCCTCACCACCCTACTGTCCCTATCAATCCTAAGGGAGATAAAACTCTAAATCTCAACCTGAAGGTGAAACTTGAACGCCTTCCCCGTTGCGGCTCCGCAATTCCAGATGGCGCCGTCGGCGCCATTTGGCCGCGAATTCCGTAGGCTTGTCAGCGGCGAGCGCGGGCGGTCAGCGCGGGCAGCCGGTGCGGGTGGCCAGTGCAGGCAGCCGGCTAGGTCGGGACCGGACCCGGCGCGATAGCGTCGGCCCGGGCAGGTAGCAGCGAGCGGAAAGGTACCCTCCTCGTGGCAGCACCGCAGAACTATCTGGCGGTCATCAAGGTCGTCGGAATCGGCGGGGGCGGCGTTAACGCCGTCAATCGCATGATCGAAGAGGGACTCAAGGGCGTCGAGTTCATCGCGATCAATACCGACGCGCAGGCCTTGCTGATGAGTGACG
>Ga0335073_10008102_pt1 | contig 14731 bp, 11 predicted proteins | sample Lox_Sample_22_FD_207093 | JGI IMG/M metagenome (GOLD analysis project Ga0335073, IMG submission 207093) | Soil microbial communities from Loxahatchee National Wildlife Refuge, Florida, United States - Lox_Sample_2.2 | ecosystem: Environmental > Terrestrial > Soil > Wetlands | place: USA... | reverse complement strand
CGTGAACGAGAAATATGTCGACGTCGATGGCGCCTACATCGACCAATACATTCGCATCAAGATTTTTACGGACAAGGGTTTGCAGTGGGCGAGCGTTGAACTTCCGTTTTTCAAGGAAAACAGCGACGTAATTGATTTGAAGGCGCGCACGATCGAGCCGGACGGGACTATCGTGGATTTCGAAGGGAAGCCTTTCGAAAAGACGATTGTCAAGAAAAATGGATCGAAATTCCTAGCGAAAACGTTCACGCTACCGGATGTAAAGCCGGGATGCATCATTGAGTTCCGCTACCGGACTCAATACAAACCCCACTACCTGTGGGACGAACACTGGACCATCTCGCAGGAACTCTTCACACGCGAAGCGCGATTTTCGATTTTGCCGTATGTGCCGCACTACTATGATTCGAATTATCCACTCTACTTCCGGCTCTCGCATCTGTCGAAGGACTACATGCCGAAGCTGCAACCCGACGGATCGTACGTGATGACGGCGAAAGATATCCCGGGAATCGAAGATGAACCGCTGATGCTTCCGGAAAAGGAGGTCGAAGCCCGGGTGGAATTCTTCCACAGAGACCCGGACAGCCCTCTCAACGAAACCACCGACCACTTCTGGGAGCGAACGAGCAAGAAGTGGAATGGGGACCTTGAACACTTCGTCGGAAAAAAGCAGGTGCTGGAGCAAGACCTGGCGCAGACGGTGTCGGCCAATGATGCGCCGGAGGTGAAGCTGCAGAAAATCTACGCGCGCACGCAGAAGATTCGGGAACTTGATAGCGACGAAGCCGCCTCCATACAGAAGATGAAAGAAGAGAACCTGAAGGAAAATTCAAACGTCGAGAATGTCCTGAAGAACGGGTATGCAACGGCGAAACATGTGAATTTCCTCTTCATCGGGCTGGCGCGAGCGGCAGATTTCCAGGCCACGAGCATCTACCTGGCGCCGAGAAGCATCAGCGCATTTCACCCGGAGGCCCAGGATCCCACCGAAATCAGCCACGACGACATCGTCTGGGTGAAGGCGGGAGACAAGGAATACTACCTGGACCCGGCTTGTCAGGCATGCCCTTTCCCTGTGTTGCCCTGGTATGAGACAGGCACGCTGGGACTGAAAGTGAGCAAACAGGGGGGACAAGTCGTGCAGACGCCACCGCCGCAAGCGAATCAGGCGGCAACGATTCGCACAGCCGATTTGGAAATCTCGGCGGATGGAAGCGCCAGCGGAAAACTGACCGCCGATTTTACGGGCTTCGAGGCGATTAGCTACCGGACAAATCTTCGGAAGGAAGATGAGACAGGAAGGAAGAAAGTGTTCGAGGAGATATTGCAGCAAGAAATGCCGTCCGCGGCAAACATCGAAGTGACGAAGATCGCCGATTGGGATGACACTTCCAAGCCGGTTCACGTCGAAGCGACCTTCCATGTGGGCGAATTTGCATCTCCAACGGGTCACCGGCTGTTGATGCCGTCGACATTGTTTCAGGAAACCGTTGTGCAGGATTTCTCCGCTCAAACGCGATCGAACACCATCTATTTCCACTACCCGTTTGAAACGGACGACACGCTGACGCTGCATCTTCCCACCGGCTACAAAGTGGAATCGCTGCCGGCGGTGAAAAAGAACGATCCGGGAATCGTGATGTATGAGCTCACACCCATACAGCAGGGCAACACGGTGGTGATCAAGAGACACCTGAGGGAAGGGGGTATGATTTACGAAGTGAAGTATTATGCGGCGCTGCGAGCTTTTTTTCACTCGGTGAAATCCAATGACGACTCACAAATCGTGCTGGAGACGGCCACGAGCGCTGGCAATTGAAGCAGCGCTGTGGTTCCTGCTTTTATGCATAGCGGCGGTAACGTGCGCGCCTGCGGCGCGCGCGGGCGGCGGGGTGCCCGACTGGGTGAGAAACGCTGCGGCGGAAAAACTGCCCACCTACAATGCCGAAATCAAGGCGGTGCAGCTCCTGGACGATACGGAAATTGTGGTGAAAGACGATGGGCAGGTGGTGGAGCACTACCGCGGGGCTTTCCGGATCCTCCGCCCGGAAGGAATTCGAGAATTCGAAGTGGCCGGCGTTCCCTACGGCAGCTGGTCAAGGATCCTACTTTTCAAAGCCTGGAACATTACCCCTTCGGGGGAAGAGATCGAAGTGTCCGATAAGGATATTGAGGAGGCGGGCTTAAGCAGTTACGAGGTCTACACTGATTTTCGGGAGAAATTGGTGCGATTCCCCGTCGCACGCGTGGGAAGCGTTGTGGCGTTCGAGTACATTCAGCAGCGAACGCCCTTCCATTTCGATGAAGATTGGTATTTCCAGAGTGGCGTTCCGAGCCATGATTCGCGGATTTCTTTGCAACTTCCTCCGGGATGGGAATACACGGCGCTTTGGGCGAACATGAGCGAACAGAAGCCTGAAATGCCGAGCCCGAACACGTACGTGTGGGAAGTTAAGGACAGCCCAGCCATCGAAATCGAGCCGCACATGCCGCCCGCAAGCGAGATTGCAGCCCATGTCTACCTGAAATACTTCCCGAGCAACCCGGCGTTGAGGTCGAAAATTACGGGGACCTGGCAAGAAGTCGGATCCTGGGCGTGGTCACTCGAAGAGCCCATGCTCGCGTCTACGTCGGAGATTAAGGAGAAGGTCGCGGAGTTGACTGCCGGGAAAACGACAACACTGGAGAAAATGGAGGCGCTGACCGAATACGTACAGCGCCAAATCCGCTATGCGGCCATCGAAATCGGAATCGGCGGTTGGCAGCCACATTCGGCTGGGGACGTCTTGACGCATCAATACGGCGACTGCAAGGACAAGGCGACGCTGCTGAGCGCGATGCTGGCCGATATCGGAGTGAAAAGCTACGACGTTGCAATCAACACGCGACGGGGAGTGACGAACCCGCAGTTTCCGTCGAATGAATTCGACCACATGATCACGGCCATCGTGATTCCCGACGACGTGCCGGAAAATATGCTCTACACCGAAATGAAGGATCCGAAGTTCCGGCGGATTGCGCTGTTCGATCCGACGAATGAATTCGTGCCGCTCGGGTATCTGCCGTCCTACGAACAGGACAGTTACGGACTGATTTTTGGCCCGAATGGAAGTGAACTGGTTCATACGCCGATTTTGCCGGCCGCCACCAACCGCGTGCTGCGAACGGCCAAACTTGCACTCGATTCGACAGGCAACTTGAGTGGAGAGATTCAAGAAACGATGTGGGGGAACCCTGCGGCAAAGAAACGGGAGACCCTGGTTGACGCAGATCAATCGCAACGAGCCAAGATAATGGAAAGTTTCCTGGGAAATTTCCTGGACAATTTCACGCTGACACGCGCCACCATCGGAAATCTGGACATCTACGATCAGTTCCTGACACTCAATTATCAAATCAGCGCGGACAACTATGCCAAATCTGCCGGAGACCTACTGATCGTGCGGCCCCGAGTGGTGGGGGAAAGCAGCGGCGTGTTTCTGGGAAAAAAGGAGCGAAAATATCCGGTCGAATTTTCGTATGCGAGAATTCAGAGCGAAGTTTTCGACATCACGCTGCCGGCGGGATATAAGGTGGACGAACTGCCTGAGCCGATGAAGGCGGAGTGCGAATTTGGAAAGTTTCAAAGCGAAGTGAGTGTCGAGGGGAGTACGCTCGAATACAAGAGGTCGTACGAAATCAACAGCATTATGGTACCCACGGCAAAATTGCAGGAGTTGCGCGAATTCCTGGGGAAAATCGAGGCGGACGACAACGCGAGCGTCGTCCTGAAGAAGATTACGCCTTGATCGTCGCGGAGGAAACGATCACGATTTTCCGCTGAGGCGGTCGCGGACGCGGTCGCTGAGCGTTTTTCCGTCGATGGCCTTTCCTTCGAGCTTGGCGCGCGCGGCTTTCACGACGGCGCCCATTTGCTTTAGAGAATCAGCGCCACTCTCCGTGATGGCCGCTTCGATGGCGTGGTGCATGTCCTCGTCGCTGGGAGCGGCGGGAAGATAGTTCTCGATGATCTTGATTTCCTTCGCTTCCTTTTCCGCGAGATCTTTGCGGCCGCCCTTCAGAAATTGTTCGACGGACTCTCGGCGCTGCTTGACGAGCGTTTGGAGAATCTGGAGCGATTCCATGTCATCGAGCGGGCGCATCTTCTCCACTTCCTTCAACTTGAGCGCGGACTTCATCATGCGGAGGACGCTCAGGCGAAGCTCGTCCTTTTCCTTCATGGCAGCGGTGAGGTCGCTTTGAATGCGATCGAGGTAGCCCATTCGCACGCTTCTCCTTTTTTCTAGGATAGCATACGCGCTCGGGCAAGCGGGCATTTGACACAGCCGCCTGCGCTCGCTAACATTTTGGAATGAAGATTATCGTCGCAGATAAAATCAGTGAGCGCGGTCTTGCACTCTTACGGGAAACCGGTTGGACAATCGTAACTCCTCCTGCAGCATCGCTCACCACAGAACTTGCCGACGCAGACGCTCTGGTGGTCCGCAGCGCCACAAAAGTCACCGCTGATTTGCTGGAAAAAGCGCCGAAACTGCGCGTGATCGGGCGCGCGGGCGTGGGCGTGGACAACGTGGACCTCGAAGCGGCCACGCGGCGCGGCGTGCTGGTGATGAATACGCCGGGAGGAAATTCCGTCAGCGTCGCCGAACACACGCTGGCGCTGATGCTGGCGCTGGCGCGATCCGTGCCGCAATCGAATACCTCGATTCATGCGGGAAAATGGGAGAAATCGTCGGCTTCGGGAACGGAGCTGCGCGGAAAGACGATTGGCCTGGTGGGATTCGGACGCGTGGGAATGGAAGTGGCCCGGCGAGCACACGCGCTCGAGATGACCGTGCTGGCGCACGATCCCTACGTGACGGCAGACGCGGCGCGCGAACTACAAGTGGAACTGGTGACGCTGGAGGATTTGCTGAAGCGGTCGGACGTGGTTTCGCTGCACACATCGCTAAGTCCGTCGACGGAGAAGATGATCGACGCGACGACAATCGCAAAGATGAAGCAGGGAGCGCGGCTGATTAATTGCGCGCGAGGCGAGTTGATCGATGAAGCGGCGCTGGCAGAGGCGTTGAAATCCGGACAATTGAAGGGCGCGGCGGTGGATACGTTTGCCGTCGAGCCGCCGAAGAACTCGCCGCTAATCGGATTGCCGAACCTGATCGCCACGCCGCACATTGCCGGATCGACGGCCGAGGCTCAGGAAGAAGTGGGCACGGCGATTGCCGTCCAGGTGCGCGACTATCTGACTGACGGCGTGATTCGCAATTCGGTAAATTTGCCGGCGCTGACGGCGGAGCAATACCGCCGCATCCGGCCTTATCTAGAATTGGGCGAACGACTGGGCGCGTTCCTGGCACAGGCGTCGGCGTCGCAAAGTTTCCGGCGCGTGCGAATCGGGTATGCGGGCGAACCATCGGAGCTCGGGACTCACGCCGTCCGTGGTTCGGTGCTGATCGGACTGCTCAACTCGGGGTTGATCGATAAGGTGAATCTTGTGAACGCTTCCTCGGCGGCGGCCGCTCGCGGATTGGTGATCGAAGAAACGACTCGCCGGCGCGAACGCGGGTATCCGAACACCGTTGAGGTGTCTGTGAGCGACGGAAGCCGGGAGCTGACGGCAGAAGGAACTGTTTTTCAGGACGGCTCGTCGAGAATTTTGTCTTTGGACGGGATTCCGCTGGAGGCGACTCTCGAAGGAACCTTGCTCCTGACACGTAATCGCGACGTGCCCGGCGTGATCGGGCAAATAGGCACAGCTCTCGGAAGCCTGGGGGTGAATATAGCAACGTTTGCGCTCGGGCGGCGGGAGCCTGTGCAAGGAGCGGAGGCAGTAGCTCTCGTGCAGGTGGATGGCGATGTTGACCCAGCCGCGCTAAAGAAAATTCGCGAGATTCCGTCGATCACGGAAGCGAAGGTAGTAAAGCTGCCCGCTCCCGCGAAAGCGGCTTTGCACGCTCGATAATTGCTTCAAAAGAGATGAACCTCAAGCTGAGGCGGTTGCTCGAGTCGTTCCGGCGGTGAGGGATTGGAAGTTGCCGCGGGCGCGTTATATTCTCTCCCTGTGCAGCGCACGATTGGACGCTCTCCCACCGCAGGACTGATCTTCGGATTGATCATCACGCTGGCAGCCGTGGTGGCATATTCCAGCTACATCACGCGGCAAATCACGATGCTGCGGCGCCTGCAAAACGATCTGATCGACCGAAACCGCAAAGACTCCCTGCAATTGCTGCGCATTCAAAATGACTTGAACTCACTCGGTCTTTCCATGCGCGACATGCTGGACAACGACGAGCCCTATCCGTTGACAGCGTGGAAGGCGCAATTCGACCGCATTCACGCAGACCTCGACGATGCGCTGCGGATTGAAGACGAGCTGGCAGTCTCTCACCGCACGCCGGAGCAGCGGGCGTATCTGGCCAGTTCGTTTGCGCAATTCTGGGATGCGGCGGCGCGCACATTCGCGCTGGCCGACAGCGGCAAGGATAAAGAGGCACGCGAACAGATCCGTCTGTCACTGCAGGCGCGGCAAGCGTCGCTGAGCACGGCGGTGGCGCGATTCCTGGTGGAAAACAACGAGAGCGAAGAGCAGGCAGCACGGCAAGTGCGGGAAATCTACGATCGCGTGCAACGGCAGGTGTACCTGTTTCTGACCGCGATTCTAGCCGCGATCCTCGTCACCAGCGTTTTTCTGATTCTTTCAAACCGCCATCTGTTCGCAGAATTGGGACGGCTTTCCGAACAGCGCAGCGACCTCGCACAGAAATTGATCGCAACGCAGGAATCAGTTCTGCGGCACATTTCGCGCGAGTTGCACGACGAGTTCGGGCAGATCCTGACAGCCGTGGGCTCGCTACTGGGACGCGCTGAAAAACACGCACCGGAAGACTCGACGCTGCGCAAGGAATTACGCGAAGTGCGCGACATCGCGCAGAACACGCTCGAAAACGTGCGGACGCTTTCGCAAGCGCTGCATCCCGTGATGCTCGACGAATCGGGGCTTGAAAGCACGGTAGATTGGTACGTCCCGACGTTTGAAAAGCAGACCGGGATTGATGTTGCGTTCGAGAAGTCCGGCGCGGCATATCGCGTGACGGGCGGGGCGGCGATTCACATCTACCGGATCTTGCAGGAAGCGCTAAACAATGTGGCGCGGCATTCGGGCGAGCGCCAGGCATGGGTGCGGCTTGGTTATCGCGACGATGGGCTGGAACTGGAGATAGAGGATCGCGGCCGGGGCATCGGCGCGCCAGCTTCGAATCACGGCATCGGCCTCGTAGCCATGCGCGAGAGAACGGAGTTGCTGGGGGGCACGATCGAATTTCGCGAACCGGCGGAGGGTGGTACGCTGGTGCGATTGAAGGTCCCACGGCAAAGGCTGGAATCGCATGGCGGATAAAATCACGGTTCTACTGGTGGACGATCACGCGTTGGTGCGCCGCGGATTTCGTCGCATTTTGGAAGACGAAGCGGACATTTCCGTGGCGGGCGAGGCGGGTGACGGAGCGGAAGCAGTGCGGCTGGCGCTGGAGTTGAAGCCGGACGTGGTGGTGATGGATTGCGCGCTGCCCGAAGCTTCCGGAATTGTGGCGGCGCGGAGAATCCTGGAGATGAATCCGCTGCAAAAAATCGTGATGCTGAGCATGCATTCGGAAGAGACGCTGGTGCGGCAGGCGCTCGACGCAGGGGCGCGTGGATTCATCCTGAAAAGCGCGGTGGATTTGGAGTTGCCGGCAGCCGTGAGAAAAGTTGCCGCGGGCGAGAAGGTGCTGGCACCGGAACTGGAGCGCTCGGCGACGCTGCGCGGAGAACGGAACGCGGGGCTCACTCCGCGCGAGCTGGAAATCCTGCAACTGATCGTCGAAGGAAAATCCAACAAAGAGATCGCCGACCAATTGAAGCTGAGCGCGAACACTGTGGCCGTGCACCGCGCAAACATCATGGATGCGCTGGGAATTCACAAGACGGCGGAACTGGTGGTTTACGCGATCCGCAACGGCCTGGTGAATATTTCGTGAACCGGCGCGCGTTCCTGGCCGCCATGGCCGCGGCTGCCGCAAATCCCAAACTGCATCGATGGAATCTTTCGAGTTTTTCTGCAGGCGCGCAAGAGGCCGCGAGCCTCGGATTTCAATTGGCGGATGCGACGCGGCAAGCGGGGATTCAATTCGAGCACAACAGCGGCGCATTCGGCGGCAAGCTGCTGCCCGAGACGCTGGGCTCGGGCTGCGCGTTTCTCGATTACGACGCGGACGGCTGGCAGGACGTTCTTCTGGTAAACGGAATGGACTGGCCGGGCCACAAGAAAAAGCGCACGACGATGCAGCTCTATCACAACAACCGCAATGGAACGTTCACGGACGTGACGCAGCGCGCGGGGCTCGACGTGGAACTGTACGGAATGGGCGTGGCCGTCGGTGATTACAACAATGACGGTTTTCCAGACATTCTGATCACTTGTGTCGGGCAGAACCGTCTGTTTCGCAATACAGGACGCGGCAGTTTTGTGGACGTGACGCGACCGAGCGGGCTGGACGGGCGGACGGCGTTTAGCACTTCGGCGCTGTGGTTTGATTACGATCGCGACGGGCTTCTGGATCTGTTCGTGTGCAATTACGTGCGGTGGTCGATGGAGCACGACGTGTTTTGCAGCCTGGACGGAAAGCACAAATCGTATTGCACGCCGGAAGCGTACCGCGGGGAGACGTGCTGGCTGTTTCACAACAGGGGCGATGGAACGTTTGAGGACGTGACGGCGTCGAGCGGAATTTTCGACACGACGTGCAAATCGCTGGGAGTGGCGATGCTCGACTACGACGGGGATCACTGGCCGGATTTGCTGGTAGCCAACGACACGCAGCCGAACAAACTGTATCGCAACCTCGGCGACGGAAAGTTCCGCGATGTCGCGGTGGAGGCGGGGATCGCGTTCAGCTCGGAAGGGAAAGCGCGCGCGGGGATGGGCGTGGACGCGGCGGATTTCGACAATTCGGGGACAACGGGAATTGCGATCACGAACTTCGATAACGAAATGATCGGGCTTTACCGCGCGGATTCGAAAGGAGTGTTTCGCGACGTAGCGCTGCAGGCGGGCGTCGGGGCAGCTTCGCTGAATACGCTGGGATTCGGATGCCTCTTCGGAGACGTGAATCTAGACGGGCTCGAAGACTTGGTGGTGGCGAACGGTCACATCGACGACACGGTGCGAAACATTCGGGGAAACGTGGGATACGCGCAGCCGCCGCAGCTCTTTCTGAATCGCGGTGCGGATGCGTTTCAGAATGTGGCCTCGCAAGCGGGAAGCGATTTTGCGAAACCGAAGGTAGGGCGCGGGCTGGCGTTCGCGGATTTCGATCGCGACGGTGACATCGACCTGCTGCTGACGACGAACAACGGGCCGGCGTTTCTTTACCGCAACGATGTGGCGAACGGGAATCACAGCATGCGGTTTCATCTGATCGGAACGCAATCGAACCGGGATGCAATCGGCGCTGTCGTGCGCGTGGAACACGCGAGAGGCATTCAGAGCCGAATGGTGAAAAGCGGATCGAGCTATCTTTCGCAGTCGGAGTTGCCGGTGACGTTTGGGCTCGGAAAGGTAGACAAGGCCGAAAGAGTGGCGATTGAATGGCCGAGCGGCAAGACCGAGGATTTCACAAATCTGCCGGCGGGAATCGAGTACGAGTGCACTGAAAATAAAGGGATTACAAACAAGATAGGATTCCGAGGCTGAGACGGAAACCCGGGCCGAGGATTCAGAAGCGTCTAGTATATTTACCATATTGTTCTGCGGGCGGGCGCGCGATAGATTGCTCGGGAAATGAGCGCCTCCCACCGGGCGCAAGGGTCGATTAAAAGCACCTCCACCCCGCAACGGATTTGACGTTGCTTTCCCGGCTGACTACCCCATGGTCAGCCGGGAGGGTGCTTTCCTTTGCCTTCCTTTACTCCTTCAAATCCAATTGTCGCGAAAGGCGTATGACCCGCACTTGTTTCAGAACATCTAAACGAGTGAGGCCAATCATGAGGAAAGAGTCGCATTCCACAGAAGCAGGCGAGAAGCGCAAAAATGCCGCATCGCAGGTCTCGGAGGCCGTGCAACTAGCGACGGAGGCCCCAAAAGCGGCCGATGTTGTAGAGGAAGCGTCGATTGAATCGTTCCCCGCGAGCGATGCTCCCGGCTGGATCGGCCGAGCGCCCAGACGGGCGGCGGGGAAAGCGGCGGGAAAATAGGCATCGCGCTGGACCACCGGCCAGCGGCGGCTGATGAGCCGGAGCCTGGGTACGCACGCTGACAGTTTGATTTGGGTTTACAGCACGGCCCCGCGCTGAAAGATTGACTTCGCCGTTTTGGCAGGAAATAATGAAAGTGTTCTGGGCGTTGGAGTTCGCCCTAAACCGCCCCCAAGGGGCAGATGACTCCTACGAGGGTTTCGGCCCAACGGGGAGTTATTCGCTCCAAGTTTTCCTCCCTGCGTCGCTGACCCTCAAGAGAGAATTCAGAATTCAGGTGCGCGAGCCTTGTGCGCGCGACCCGTGGGAGTCAGATGAATTCGGGCGAATCAAAGCCGCGTGAATCCCTGAATCCGTTCCAGGCAAACCGCCTGCGGATTACGTGCCAGTACATCGATAAGCTGCTGGGCGAGATCGAAGGGATTCTGAATGCGGCGAACTCCAAGGCAGCCTTTCCCCGCTATGCCGCCGACATTCTTCCCGTGCAGCGCCGGACCATCGAGGACTACATTGCGCGCGTGCGTGCGCAACTGGAGCGAATGCTCGAGGGGCAAGGAATTGCGCGGGAGAGCCCATCGCTCCCCGCATCGCGAGCCGTGCACGTCCACCTGGGCGCAATCGACATTGCAGCGGAAGAGCTCAAGCCCGAACACATGCGGGGCTACGGAGAAGTGCCGGAGAGCGTCGCGACGGAACTAAACGGAATCGCGAGCGAGCTGAGCGGATTGATTCAGCGATTCGACCGCTTCCTCGCCGAGGGCACAGGCGAAGACTTGAAGGCGCGGCTCGAGCGCATGGACCGGGCCGGAAACAATCTGGATCTGCTTGGGCGAATCGAGGAAATCGTTCGCGAGCGCGGCCTGGTAGAATTTCGGCCTTCGATCACCGGGATTCTCGATCGAGCCGAGGACAAGAGCTTTGAAGTTGCCGTATTCGGCCGAGTGAGCTCTGGAAAATCGTCGCTGCTGAATGCGGTGCTCGAGACGAATGCATTGCCTGTGGGCGTGACGCCCATAACGGCAGTCCCGACGCGGATTCTGCACGGCGAAGATCCGTTGCTGACGGTTTGGTTCTCCGAAGCGCCGAAACAGAAAGCGCCGGCGAGCCAATTGGCGGAATTTGCGACCGAACAGAAAAATCCGGGAAATGCGAAGCATGTGGTGCGCCTGGAACTGGCGCTGCCATCGCCGAGGCTGCGCGGCGGAGTGACGTTTGTCGATACGCCGGGGCTGGGATCCCTGGCGGCTAGCGGAGCGAGCGAGACGCTGGCTTATCTGCCGAGGTGCGATCTGGGCGTTGTGCTGATTGATGCGAGTTCGACGCTGACAGCGGAGGATCTGCAAACCATTCTGGCGCTGCAGCAGGCGGCGATTCCGGTGAACGTGCTGCTGAGCAAGGCCGACCTGGCGGGGCACGACGACCGCGAGAGAATTGCGGCATACGTGAGGGAGCACATCGCGTCCGAATGCCGGCTGGACCTGCCGGTTCACGCCGTGAGCGCCCTGCCGGCTCACCGGCCAATGCTCGACGGCTGGTTTGAAAGCGAGATCAAACCTCTCTACGCGCGCGCGCAGGAGCTGCGAGCGGCGTCGTTGCGGAGGAAGGTCGGTGTGTTGCGCGATTCGGTGGCGGTGGTGCTTGAGGGGCGACTAAGACGGAGCACGCGGCCGGAAGGCAAATGGAACGAACGCGCACGCGCCGCCGAAGACCGGCTGCGAAAGGCGACCGGCGAAATCGAAGAAATGCGATCGGTTTGCGAGCGGTACGCCGAGGCAGGTAGCGCGAGCCTGGGCGATGCCGTCGAGGAGGCGTCAAATGCTCTTGTGAGCGCGTGGTCCGAAAGAGGCAAGACAGCAGATGCGACAGAACAATTGGTTCGCGACGCCATCGTACAGGCCGTTCAAATGCGTGGAGGAAAACTGCAAAGAGAAATCACGGCCTTCGCAGACCAGCTTGGCGAGGATTTGCGGCAATGCGCGGCGGATTTGGCCCTGCCCGATGCCCCCGGCGAAGATGAGTTTCGAGCCCTGGTGCGCGGTGCGCCTGCGTTTGAAGCGCCGGCGTTCAGCGCGAATATTTCGAGGCCTTGGATATCGCGATTGCTCGGCCGAAAAGCAGTGGAACGCTCCGTGGCGAGGCAGATGGCGCGAAGGATGCCGCAGGCGCTGTATAACGCCGTGGAAACCTACTGGCGGTTGATGAAGGATTGGTCGGATTCGGTGATTGGGCAGCTCAAGAGAAGGTTTGAGACGTACGCCGAGAGCTATCGTGCGCAAGCGCAACAAGAGCTTGGCGGACGCGAACTGACAAGAGAAGAAGCCGATGGCATTCGAGAAAGCTTGGCGAGGCTAAAAGCGGGCGGCAGCGGCGGAAGCTCGTCGAAAGACGTTCGAGGGGAAGGCGAGACGCGAATGAGGCTGGAAGAAGCAGTCTGAAGCTTAAAAGGAGAGGAAGTAGAGCGATTCCCATGACCAAATACTTGATCGTCGGCTTCGGAGGAGCGCTGGGGTCCGTACTGCGCTTCTGGGCCGGAGGCTACGTGAGTACGAAAATGGGCACCCGGTTTCCCTACGGAACGTTTGTAATCAATATCACAGCGTCATTTCTGATCGGGTTCATCATGACACTTCTGTCGGAACGAGGACACTGGAGCCCCAACTGGAGGTACTTGATACCGATTGGGTTTCTGGGCGGATATAGCACGTTTTCGTCCTTCGAATATGAGACATTTCGAGTGTTCCAGGACGGCGAGTTTCTGATTGCGATGCTGAACGTCGCGTCGAGCGTGGTGGTCGGATTTTTTTCGGTGTGGCTGGGCGCCATCACAGGGAAGACGATTGCGTAATGGCCGCTGCGAACGTGTGAAGGTTGAATGGCGCCGCGGCCGACGAACCAGAAACATGAGCCGCGCGATAAATCGCACAGTGGTTGGTGCGACGGGAAGCGGCACCGAATCGCACGCAGCGGCACGAGGGAGCGAAGGCCAGGGAGGAACGAATGCTGAAAGCGGGACCCGCCAAGAAGGTGACAATTTACGTGGGGGAAGACCACCAGTATCACGGGCAGTCGCTATATTCGGCGATTTTGAATTTTCTTTTTTACCGGCGCATCTCAGGTGCGACCGTTACGCGCGGCCTGGCCGGATTCGGCGGGGACCATCATCTGCACACGACGAGAATCGAAGCGCTGACCGGCGACCTGCCCATGAAGATCGAGTTTATCGAGAGTGCGGAAAAAGTGGACGAAGTGCTGCCGAAGCTGCACGAACTGGCCGGAACGGGGCTGATCGAGATTCAGGACACGATGGTGGTGAAGCCGGCGGAGACATCGAAGAAAAAGCCGGTGCAGGAGGCGCACCCTTCGCTGAAGCGCGAAAGCAAAGCGAAGATGATGCGGATCTTCATCGGCGAAAACGACAAGTGGGGCGGGCAGCCGCTCTACAAGGCGCTGATTGAAAGCATGCGCGCCAACGACATTGCGGGAGTGACGATCTATCAGGGGATTCTCGGCTATGGAGCCAACCGGAGAATCCACAAGGATTCGGCGCTGCATCTCTCGCATGACCGCCCGATGATGCTTTCTGTGGTGGATACCGAGGAAAAACTGCTTGCTTACTTTCCCGTCCTGGATGGAATGGTGCAGCAAGGGCTGGTGGTGATGTCGGAAGTGGACATCATCAAGTACACGCACGATTTTGCGGCGACGGAGCGGAGAAAAGAGGCGCGGCCATGAAACTGGCGGGCACGGCGAAGATGTTGCGGATTTATTTCGGTGAAGACGACAAGTGGAACGACAAACCTCTCTACCGGGCGATCGTGGAGAAGTGCCGCGAGCTGGACATCGCCGGCGCGACCGTGTTCCGCGGGATCGAGGGGTACGGCGCGAGCACACTTATCCGGCGGACGCATCACCTGACGTTCTCGCACGACGCGCCGCTGATGGTGAGCGTGATCGATTCGGAGGAAAAGATCCAGAAGCTGCTGCCGCTGCTCGACGAGATGGTCGACGAAGGACTGATCGCGATGTCGGACGTCGAAGTGATCAAGTACGTGCACCAGGACGGGGTTCGATCGTAGCGGCGAAGGCTGCAGGCAACACGAGAATGAAACGAGCGAAAACTACGCTCTGGAATTTGACCGGACGCGAGGCAGAGATACGGAGGCTTAGCGAAGCCGTGCAGAAGCGGCAGAGTCTGCTCCTCTGGGGCGAGCCGGATGCGGGAAAAACGTTTCTGATGGAACGGATGCTTGCCGAGCTGCCCGAAGGCGAGCGGAGCAAATGGATCCTCTGCGACGGACCGGCGAGCCGGAGACAACTGGTAGAGCGGCTGGTGGGCGGCCTTTGTGATGCGGGCGACGCGTTGGTACGGGGAAAAATCCGTGCGGACGGATTCAGCGAGGCGGCGCGGGAGCGGTGGGTTCGAAAGCAGTCGTCTCTCCGGTTGCGAGGAATTCTGCTGGCTGCCGCCGCGCAAGGGGATTACTTGTTTTTTCTG
>Ga0335073_10008101_pt1 | contig 14732 bp, 10 predicted proteins | sample Lox_Sample_22_FD_207093 | JGI IMG/M metagenome (GOLD analysis project Ga0335073, IMG submission 207093) | Soil microbial communities from Loxahatchee National Wildlife Refuge, Florida, United States - Lox_Sample_2.2 | ecosystem: Environmental > Terrestrial > Soil > Wetlands | place: USA... | reverse complement strand
TGACCATGTCCGATTTCCAGCGGCTGCGCCGCTCGACCGACATCGACTCCGCGCCGCTGATGGCCGCGTCGATCTTCCTCGACGCGCTGAACGTGTTCCAGTTCCTGCTGGGGCTGTTCTCCCGAAACAACCGATGACCACGATGAACGCGACCGTACCGCGCATCCTGGCCCTGCTCGCTCTCGCCGCCGTCGTGGCGGGGTGCGGCGGCTCGCAGGTGCCGGCGATCCCGGGGGTGGTGCGGGTGGTGGCCGGGGAGAATTTCTGGGGCAACGTCGCGGCGCAGATCGGCGGCCGCCATGTCCGGGTCACCTCGCTCCTGACCAGCCCGACCGCCGACCCCCACCTGTATGAATCCGACGTGGCCAGCGCGATGGCGGTCGCCGAGGCGAGCCTGGTCATCGAGAACGGCGCCGGCTATGACACCTTCCTGTCCCAGTTGCTGGGCGCGACCAGGCACCCGGGTCGCGTCGTCGTCTCGGCCCAGCGCGTCCTGGGCGCCACCGGCCCGGACGTGAACCCGCACTTCTGGTACGACGTCCCCCGGGTACCGGAGGTGGCCCGGGCCATCGAGGCCGCGCTGGCCAGGCTGGAGCCGCGCGACGCCCGCGCGTTCGCCGCGGGCCTGGCGGCCTTCGACGCCTCGCTTCGCCCCGTCGAGGCGGTGATCGGCGAGATCAGGCGGCGTCATCCGGGCGCGCCGGTCGCCTACACCGAGCGGGTGCCCGGGTACCTGCTGGCCGCCGCCGGGCTCAGGGTGCTGACCCCGCCCGGGTTCGCCGCCGCCATCGAGGACGGCACCGACCCGAGCCCGGACGACACCGTGGTCATGGACGAATTGTTCACCGGCCACAAGGTGAAGGCGTTGCTCTACAACGCCCAGGTGGTAAGCCCGGTCACCCAGCAGGTGCAGGCCCAGGCCCGGCAGGCCCGCATCCCGGTGGTGGGGGTCACCGAGACCATGCCGCCCTCCTTCCGCAGCTACCAGGCATGGCAGCTGTCCCAGGCCGAGGCCCTGCTCCGGGCGCTGGGCGGCTGAGATGAACGCCAGTGGAGGGGCCGCGGTGGCGTTGCGCGGCGCCACGCTCCGGTTCGGCGAGCACGTGATCTGGGAGAACCTGGACCTGGACGTCGCAGCTGGCGAGTGCCTGGTGATTCTCGGCCCCAACGGCGCGGGCAAGACCACGCTGCTGAAGGTGCTGCTCGGGCAGCTCAAGCTGTCGGCCGGCACGATCACCATCGACGGGCGGCCGCCAGGACGGGGCAGCGCCGCCGACGGCTACGTCGCCCAGCAGCGCATCTTCGACCCCGCCCTGCCCATCCGCGGCCGCGACCTGGTCCAGTTCGGCGTCGACGGCCACCGCCCGGGCCTGCCGCGGACCCGGGCCCGCCAGGTCGACCCGGCCATCGAAGCGGTCGGCGCCCAGGGCTACGCGGACGTGCCGATCGGGCTGCTGTCGGGCGGCCAGCAGCAGCGGCTGCGGATCGCCCAAGCCCTGGCGGGCTCGCCGCGGCTGCTGCTCTGCGACGAGCCGCTGACCTCGCTCGACCCCTCCGCGCAAGCCGAGATCGTCGCGGTCATCGACCGGCACCGCCGCGAGCACGGCAGCACCGTGGTCTACGTCACCCACGAGATCACCCCGGTCGCCGGCGTGGTCGACCAGGTCCTGTACGTGGCGGCGGGCCGCTGGGCCGCGGGGCCCGCTGACACCGTGCTGACCACGCGCACCCTGAGCGCTCTCTACGGCACCCACATCGACGTGATCCGGGTCCACGGCCACATCGTCATCGTCGGCGGAGACGGCACCGGTCCTGGCAGCTGCCATCCGCGCGACGACCGCGCAAGCCGCGGCCGCCACGCGCGCCGTGCGCCACAAGGACAGGAGCACTGATGGGTATCGGTTTCCTGCTGCAGCAGCCCTTCGCCCAGCACGCGCTGCTGGCCGCGGCGCTCGTCGCGGTCAGCTGCGGCCTCATCAGCCCGTTCGTGGTGACCAGGGGAATGGCCTTCGCCGTGCACGGCACCGCCGAACTCGCCTTCACCGGGGCCGCAGCCGGACTGCTCGTCGCCAACAACCCCGTCGTCGGCGCGCTGATCGGCGCCGTCGTCGTCGCCGTGCTCATCTCCGCGTTCGGCGGCCAGCAGAGCGAGCGCGACTCGGCGATCGGGGTCATCCTCGCCTTCGGGATGGGCATCGGCGTCCTGCTGCTCAGCTTCTACCAGGGCTTCGCCACCGCGGCGACCAACATCCTGTTCGGCAACATCTTCGGGGTCTCCGGCAGCCAGCTCGTCATCCTGCTCGTCATCTGCCTGATCGTCATGATCGTCATGGGCGTCTGCTACCGGCCGCTGCTGTTCGCCTCGGTCGACCCCGACGCCGCCGAGGCCCGCGGCGTCCCGGTCGGCCGCCTGGGACTGCTGTTCATGATCGTGCTCGCGCTCAGCGTGACCGGCGCCGCGCAGGTCGTCGGCACCCTGCTCGTGCTCAGCCTGGCCATCACCCCGGCCGCCGCCGCGCAGCGGCTATCCGCCAGCCCGCTCACCGTCGCCGGGCTGTCGATCCTGTTCGCCGTGGCCGCCGCCGACGGCGGGCTGCTCGCCAGCTTCCAGAGCAACGTGAAAGCCAGCGTGTTCATCACCAGCATCAGCTTCGCCATCTACGTCGCCGCCCGCCTGGCCGGCCCGCTGCTGCGTGACCGCCGGCGCCGTCAGCAGCATCAGAGCCAGCCGGCCGGCCATGGCACCGCGCAACCCAGACCGGCGCCGGAGCCGTCCGGCAGGCCCGCCACCGCGGGTGAGCCATGACCATCCGCCGACGCGGCTCCCGGGGCGGTGACCGGACAGCTCGAGGCGGTGGCCCTGAGCTCGTCTTTGGGAAAGGTCAGCGGTCAATAGTACTCGGCGCTATGCGTCTATCGGCCACAAATATTGGCCGGTGACTCATTTTCCGCGTGAACTGGTGTGGACATGGCTCGGACGTGTGGACGCGCGCCGCGAACATGCATGCCGGGCCGGCAGCCGAGGGAAGGAATAGCCATGTTCAAATCGTTCAAATCGTCGTCCACGTCATTGATTCTGCTTGGTGTTCTGTCCATTATCGTGGGGATCATCGCCCTGGCCTGGCCAGGGGTGACGGTCCTGGCGCTGGTCATCTTGTTCGCGGTGTACGCGTTCATCGATGCCGGGCTGGAGGCGATGCAGGCGTTCAGCAGTGGCACCGCCGGGCCGGTCTTCGGTCACCTGTTCCTCGGGCTGATAGACCTGGCGGCCGGGGTGATCGCCCTGGTCTGGCCCGGGCCCACCGCGTTCGTGCTAGTGCTGATCGTGGGCGTCTGGGCGTTCGTCGGCGGGTTCTTCGAGATCTTCGCGGCGTTCCAGAGCGGGGAGACCGCCGGGACGCGCGCGATGTTCATCTTGGGTGGACTGGTGTCCATCGCCTTCGGTGTGGTGTTGTTCGCCCGCCCGGGCATCGGCGCGGTCACCCTCGCCCTGCTGTTCGGCCTCTTCGCCCTGATCTACGGCATCTCCCAGATCGTCACCGGCGTCGAACTGCGCCGGACTGGCGACGACCTGCACTCGATCCTGTCCGGGACCGCCTGAGTGATCCACGATACGGGTCGCGGGCCTGAGGCTAACGGGAGGTGAGGTCTCCGTCGGCGGCGGCGAGCGGGAGCTCTACGCGCAGGCTGGTTCCCGCCCCGAGCGGGCTGTCGAGGAAGATCCGACCGCCGAGCGCCTCCACCCGGTCTTTGAGGCCGACCAAGCCGGTGCCGCCGACCAAGCCGGTGCCGCCGGCAAAGCCGGCGCCGCCCGCGCCGTCGTCGCGGACCGTCACACGCAGGGCTTCGCCGACGGCCTCCACCTCGACGCTGACCGCCGAGGCGCGCGCGTGCCTGGCTGCGTTGGTCAGCGCCTCGGCCACGACGTAGTACACGCTGACTTCGGCATGCTCGGGCAGCCGCTCGTTCACGCGCATGTCGACGTGAACCGGGATCGACGAGCGGCGGGCGAGCGCCCTGAGGGCGGCGCCGAGGCCACCCTTCGCCAGGACCGCCGGGTGGATACCGCGCGCGATCTCACGCACCTCGTCCAGCGCGTCGTCAAGCCCCGTGCCGAGGCTGTCCAGCTCCATCGCGAGCTGGCCGAGATCGGGTGGCACCGCCGCCCGCGCCGTGCGCAGCCGCAGGGCGAGCGAGACGAGCCGCTGCTGGGCGCCGTCGTGCAGGTCGCGCTCGATCCGGCGGCGGGCGGCATCGGCGGTGGCCACGATGCGCGCCCGCGAGGCGGTGAGCGCGGCCTGGGCCTCGGCGTTGGCGATGGCGGTGGCGACCAGTTCGGTGAACCCGGCTAGCCGTGCCTCAGTGTCCGGCGGCAGCGGCTCCTCGCTAGTGGAGACCGCGGTCATGGCGCCCCACAGCCGGCCCTCGACGTTGACCGGCGCTCCGACCGACGCACGGACACCCCACGCCTGGGCCAGATCGGCAGCCGGGCCCGAGGAGCCGGTGTAGTCGTCGAGCCGCGCCGGGCGCCCCCCCTGGAACACCAGCGTGGTCACGTTCCGCCCGCCGAGACTCATCCGGCTGCCGACGGGGACCGGCGGGGGCACGCCGGTGCGGGTCCACGCGCCGACGGCTGTGGCCCCGCCGTCCTGGTCGTACCGGAACAGGCTGGTGTGGTCGGTGCCCAGCACCAGCCCGACCTCGGTGGTGACCGCGGCGAACACGTCCGCCGGTGATGCCGCGCGGGCGACCAGCGTCGCCACCTGCCGCAGCGCGGCCTGCTCGTCGGCGATCCGGCGAAACTGCGTGTACAACCGTGCGTTATCCAGGGAAACGGCGAGCTGGCCGACGATGAGCTTGACCGCGTCGAGCCGTTCGGCGGTGAACGCGCCGCGGATGAGGCGGTTCTCCAGCACCAGCACCGCCCGCAGTGTCCCCCGGCCGAGGACGGGTACGGCCAGCAGCGCGCAGCATGCGACGTCGGCGAAGTAGGCATCGCGGGCGAAGCGGTCGTCTCCGGTGACGTCGCCCACGACCAGCGGCTCTCCGGTCCGCTGGACGTAGCGCAGCACGGACATCGGCACCGCACGCTCGTGGCCGGTGCCGCTGGCCATGGCGGCGCCGCCGCTGCTGTCGGAGACCGGCAGCAGCCAGTCGTGCCGATCCTCGCTCCACAGCAGCAGGCGCACGGCGGTGGCCCCAGTCATCGCGCCGAGCACCTCGGCCACGCGCGACTGCAACCCTTCGACGCTGGTCTCCGAGCTCAGCGCCTGTGACGCAGCCAGAATCCCGAGCAGGTCAATGGCTCCGGTCGTAACGGTGGAGCTGCCGTGCGCAAGATCAGCGGGCCGCCCGGGGCCGTGCGCGGCGGTCGCGCCGGGTCGCCGTCGCAGCGCAGGAAACGCCCAGTCCACCTGGGCAGCCTTCGCCGTAGCGCCCCAGGCCAGGTACTCGCGGCGGGCCTGGGCAAGCAAGTCATAGCCGACGTGTTCGACGCCGCGGGCCAGGTAAAAGCCGCCCGCGCGTTCGGCGATCAGGCCCCGGTGCCAGGGCCGTGGCAGCTGGGCGGCCTCGCGCCGCGCGGCGTCGAAGGCCAACTCGGCGGCGCGGACGTCGCCGACCGCCCAGGCCCGCTCGGCCTGAACCAGCCGCAGCAGATGCGAGAAGTTCTGCGGCGCGCCCGCGGCGCGTTCGGCCAGCCACCGCGTTACCTCGTCCAGTTCGGACAGCAGAGCGCCGCGCTCGTCACCATCGGTGGCGCGCGCCTGCCCGGCGAGGGCCAGCCCGCGCAGCAGGCGGGTCCCGGCGGTCGGGTAGCTGCACGGAGCCGCCGCCAGCAGCGGCATCGCCGCCGCCGTGTGCTGCGCCAGGGCGGCGAGATCGCCGAAGATGGCGGCGGCGACCGCGCGGGTGATATGCGCGTAGAGCAGCGCCAGCGGGTTGCCCGCGTACCTTTCGGTGAGGACCGCCGCACCATCCGCTGCCGCGGAGCTTTCGCCGCGCAGTACCCCGGCCAGCCACTGGTGGCTATCGAGGACCTGGCCGGTGTGCTCGCTGCCGGTCCGCCGCAGGAAGGCCAGCCCCGCCTCCACGTCAGCGGCGTACACGTCCAGCGACGAGGCGCATTCCAGCTGGTAGTACACGGCCTCGTGGTAGACGTATCCGGCGTAAACCAGGTCACCGCCCGCGATCAGCCCTTCCCGGGCCCGATGCGCTGTGTGCAGGCCGTCTTCGATTGGCTCGAACCAGCAAGACAGGACAGCGAGCACGTAGCGCGCCTGCGAGGTCTCGGGCTCGTAGCCGCGGGCCTCGCCCGAGGCCACGATCCGCCGCGCCGCCCGGTACCCGGCGGCGTAATCGCCGCGCACTACTACGGCGGCGAAGGCGGCGTGACTGGCGGGGCCGGCCAGGGTACGGGCCGGACCGTGCTCAAGCCAGATCCGCAGCGCTTCCAGGCTCAACCAGCCGTACGTCGCGAGGTCGCCGGCGTAGTAGGCCGGCGGCGGGACCGCGTTGAGCAGGCGGATCGCGGCGAGCAGCGCGGGTTCGGCGATGTCCGGCCGTACCAGTTCGTCGGCGGCGTCGATGTGGTCCAGCCACCGGTACAGGTAGCCGAATTGGTGGTCGAGCTGCTCAGGGAGCAGATCGGCGGCCGGCACCGTGATGCCGAGCTCCCGCAGCGAGTCCAGCCCGAGGCCGAACGCTTCCGCAAAGCGGTTCCGCTGAGTCAGGCTGCTCATCTGCACCATCGTGGCGTCCGCCCGGTCCAGCGCAGTGGCCGGCAGCCTCTCGATCGCGCCGTATTCCTCGTCCGCCTCCTCCAGATGCCCCAAGCTGAACAGGGCGGCGTGCCGACCGGTGTGCACCCCGACCAGGGTGGCGGTCTCACCGGAGTCGATCAGCCGCAGCGCCGCGGCCAGCAGCGTGTTCACCAGCGCGTGGTCGCCGATCAAGGTGGCCTGGTCGGCCGCGCGCCGTAGCAGTCCCACCACCGCACGCCGCTCCGCTGGGTCGTCGACGGCGTCGATCACCGGCAGGTACTGCTCCGCGGCGGCCGCGAACGACTCCGGCACGGCCGCCAGCCGCCGCGCCATGGCCAGCTGCAGAGCGCGCCGCCGCCGCGGGTCCAGGCCGCCGAGGATCACCTCGCGGATCCGGTCGTGGCGGAACCGGACCGCCTGATGCGGGCCGGGCTCCATCACCAGCAGACCATCGTCCAGAGCGGGCGCCAGGGCGTGGTCCACTGCGGCCCCAGGCTCGCCGGTGGCGGCCTGCAGCAGGTTCAGCCCGGTCCGCCCGCCCAGACACGCCATAGCCTCCACCAGCTGCCGCGACGCGGGCGGCATCGCGGCAACCCGCTCCGCCGGCAGCCCGGCGAGCCCAGAGCGGTCCAGCCGGGCGCGCGCCGCCGCCGCGTCCCACCGCCATCCGCCGGCCGTCGCGGCCAGCACCCCGTCGCGGCGCAGCGCGTTGAGCAGCTCCACCGTCTCGTACGGATTGCCGGACGTATACCGACTGATCACCTCGACCAGGTCGGCCGCCTCGACCGAGTCCACGTGCAGGATCTCCGCCACCATGGCGACCAGGCTCGGCACGGGCAGGCCGCCCAGGCGCAGGTACCGCACTCCCGCCTGGTCGCGCCATGCGGACAGCGGCGCCCGCAGCGGATGCGTCGGGTCCACGTCGGCTTCCCGGTAGGCACCCACCAGCAGCAGGCCCTCGGTGGGCTCCTCGCTCAGCATCAGGTCGACGACGCCGAGCGCGGTGCGGCCGGCCCACTGCAGGTCATCGATGAACACCACCAGCGGCCGGTTCGGCGACGCAACTGCCCGCAGTACCGCCGCCGCCGCCCGCTGCGCCCGGACCTGCGCGGTGAGCGGATCGCCCGGATCCGGCGGCACGGCCAGCAGGGCCGCGAACTCCGGCACCGTCGCGGTCAGCAGGCCCGCGTTCGGCCCGACCGCCTCCAAGATCTGTTCGCGGACCTCAGCGAGCTCCTCGTCCGGCTCGGCCAGCAGCAGCCGGCCCTGCGCCCGCAGCGCCTGGTTGACCGCGTTGAACTCCAGGTCGCGACGGTAGGCGTCGAACTTGCCCGCCACGAACCAGCCATGGGCGCCGGTGACCACCGGCCGCAACTCATCGGCCAGTACCGTCTTGCCCACCCCGGCCGCCCCGCCGACCAGCACCCCGCGGCACCGGCCCGCCAGCGCATCCTCGAACGCAGCCTGCAGCGCTGCCACCTCGCCGTCGCGGCCCACCAGACGGGACGGCGGCAGCAGCCGCAGCGGGACATCATGCTCGCCGACCCGCAAGCCCGCCGCGGCCGGACGTGTCCGGGCGTCCCGCAACCGCTCCAGGTCGTAGACCACCCCCTCGGCCGTCTGGTATCGGTGGTCCGGTTCCTTCTCCAGCAGATGCATGATGATCTCAGACAGGGGCCCCGGCACGGCCGGGTTCACCTGCGCCGGCGGTGCCGGTACCCGGGCCAGGTGATCATGAGTGAGCCGCAGCGGATCCCCGCGACCGAACGGCGGACCGCCGGTGGCCAGCTCATACAGCGTCGCGCCCAGCGCGTACAGGTCGGCCCGCTGGTCCACCGGCCGGCCGGTCCGCCCGGTGGCCTCCGGTGCCAGGTACGCCAGCGTCCCCGCGATCTCGGCGTGGTGGGTGAACCCGGGGCGGATCTCGGCCAGCGACGTCGCCAGCGCGAAGTCCACCAGGCACGTGCCGCCGCCGGAGACCACGATGTTCGCCGGGGCGATGTCGCGGTGCATCACCCCCGCCCGGTGCATCCCCGCGATCGCGCGGGCCAGCCCCAGCCCCAGCCCGGTCAGCTCATCGGCGGCCAGCGGCTTGGCCAGCCCGGCCAGGGTCGCGCCGCCCGCGTCTGCCAGGACGATGGACCCCGCAAACCGCGGCGCCTGGGCCAGCTGCGCGACCCCTTTGACGCCGCGCAGCCGCTCCAGCATCGCCGTCTCATGCCGCAGCCGCCGGTCCGCGTCCGGCCCCAGCGGCTCCTTACGGATGACCGTGCGCCCGGCCAGGGACAGCCGGGTCACGCGCGTGAGCGCGCTCTCGTGCACCACCTCTGCCCGGTCAGGCCGATACCGGCCCGGCTGCGCCCCGCCTGCCCTCATACGTACCTCCACGCACAGCCGGAGCCACCTCGTATCATGCTTACCCCCGATCCAGGGCGAAAGTGAATTTGTGGTGCGCGAGGTCGGTCAGGGCGGCTTCGCGGTAGCCGGTGCGGGTCGTCCACCGCAGCAGCCCCTCGCCACTATCGAGGCGGGCGATGAGGTGGGCGGCCTGATCGCCGTTGGCCCAGGAGGCCTGCAGGCGCGCGCCCGACGCGCTGATGTCGAAGGCCCCGTCGAAGGCGGGGTGGGCGTTGCGGAACCGGATCAGCCCGAGCAGCGCCTGCACCACCGGCCGGCGCAGCGCGTCGTTCACGGCGGCCGCGGTGTAGTGGTGGCGGTTGACGTCGCGGCCCACGCCGGTCTGGCGGAGCAGTTCCATGTCGTTGCGCCCGGCCAGCAGTCCGACGTAGTACACCTGGGGAGTGCCGGGCGTCCAGAACTGCAACGCCCTGGCCAGCAGATAGCGCGGGTCGTCCGCGCCGAGCGCATCGTAGAAGGTGCAGTTGACCTGGTACAGGTCCACGTTCGATGCGGCGGTGCCGGTGGCGAGCCCGGACGTGCCGCCGCTGTTGCGATGGATCGTCGTAACCAGCTGATCTACCTGGGCCGGCGTGAGCAGGCCGGGCCGGGCCTGGTCGCTGCCGTCCGCGCCGACGTCGACGATGCCGATGCCGTCGTGGGTGTCCAGCACCGTCACGGCGTTGCCCGGCCGCACCTTCATCCAGGCCAGCAGCGGCTGAGGGTCGCCGGTGGTCAGCGCGTGCAGCACCAGCGGCGGCAGGGCGAAGTCGTAGACCTGGTCCACCTGGTGCGCGATCTCGATCTGGCGGCGGTAGTAGGAGTGGGCCTCCACCAGCACCCGCAGCCCGCGCTGGTGGCACCACCGGGTGATCTCACCGATGAACCGGAACGTTTCCGGCGTCATGAAGCACGACAGGCCAGGCGTCTTGACGGCATAGCCCACCGCATCCAGCCGCACCTGGGAGACCCCTGCGGCGGCCAGCTGGTCCAGGATGCCGAGCAGGTAGTCCCGGGTGAACTGCTTCCCGACGTCGATGTCGACCTGCTGCGCGGTGAACGTGGTCCAGACCAGGCGCTTGCTGCCGTCGGCGAGAGTATAGACGGTGAACGGCAGCCCCGGCCGCGGCCGGTACAGGCGCACCAGATCATCCTCCCGGGCACCCCGGGGGAAGACCGATCCGAAGGTGAGGAACATCCCGTCGCAGGCCGATCGCGAGCCCTGGGCAAGCCAGTCGGCGAACTGCGGGGACGTGCAGGAAACGTGATTGACGATGAGGTCGGCCGTGACCGCGTACCCGTCCCGCGCCAGAGCCGCGATGTCATCCCAGGAGCCAAGCCTCGGATCGACCTTCGTGTGATCCCGCGGATCGAATCCCGCGTCCGCGCCGTCGAATGGCAGGTAGAAGGGCAGGACGTGCACCCCTCCGAACAGGCCCGCCAGAGGGCCCGCCAGGATTCCCCGCAGCCGGCCCAGGTCACCTCCCAGCCTGGACGCGTACGCGATCAGTTCCACCGAAGCGGCCATGTACCACCCCTCGCAGGCCGGGCAGAGGGCATATCCGGCCGCGCGGCCGGCATGCCAGGAGACCATCCGCGCCGAGCCTAACCCGCAGGACGCGGGTGACCGGCGTCCCCCGCTTTGCCGGCTCAGGAGATGAGCTTGCCGACCGCGATGCCCGCGGCCGCGGCCACGGCCGCGATCGCGATCGTCTCGATGACCGTGGGCAGGACGCGGCGGTGGCGAGGGTGAGGAACGCGAAGGGGATGACCGGGACCGCCGCGGCGAACAGATCGGTCAAGAACATCCATGCCGACTGGACGAACGGGTTCTGCCGGGCTGCCCCGCCCGCGCTCGGGTCGACCGCGGCCGCCATCGTGAGCCCGGCGCCGGGATGGCTGCGGAGAATGCCGATGGCGGTCTGCGCCTCGGAGCTGCTGAAGCCGGCGGACACCAGGCGGTCGCGGGTGGCCCTGTCCCACTTGTCCGGGTCGGCGTCATAACGGGCCCGCTCCTCGGTGAGCCGGGCGGCGGCCTGGTCGTTGGTCGACTCCACGTCCAGATACGTGCCGGCCATCATCGACACGGCGGCGGCCACGCCGAAGACCAGGCCGAAGATCGATACAGTGCCGTCCTCCATGCCGAACACGATGGAGCCGACCGAGGCGACGAAGGAGCGGCGGATCCGGCCTGCCAGCGTTCCCGGCGCCGCTACCTGGGTGTCAGCCCGGTCACGCGCGGGGTGAGAAGTTCCGGACAGCGGGTCACCCCTTCACGTACGAGATGACCGTGGCCAGGACCGCGGCGGCCATGCCGAGGAAGGTGAGCATGACGAACACCCGGGACAGCCGGCCGCTGCGGGCGGCGCCCATGATCCTGCGGTCGGCGGCGATCCGGTCGATGAACCAGATCAGCGGGACGGCGGCGACGCCGTTGAACGCCGCGGCGAACACCAGGGCCTTGATGGGGTTGACGCCGATGAAGTTCAGGCACAGGCCGATCACCAATGACGCGGCGATGACCCCGTAGAAGTAGCGGCCTTGCCTGGGCTTGAGCTCCAGGCCCTCCCTCTTCCCCCGGGCCTCGGCCAGGGCGAAGGAGGTGGACCCGGCCATGACCGGGATGGCCAGCATGCCCAGCGACACGATGCCGATGGCAAACAGGCCCTGCGCGATCAGCCCCGCGTGCGGGAAGGTCTTGACCAGCGGTTCCAGCGCCTTGGCCGCGTCGGCCGCGGTGTTGATGGTGGTGACGTGCGCATTGTGCAGCACGGTCCCGGTGAGGACGATGATGAACCAGGCCACGGCCTGGGAGAAGAACATGCCGATGGCGTTGTCGGTCCGCAGGTCCCGCAGCGACCGCTTGGCCTTGCGGGCCTGGTTTTCCTCCACCTCCTGCGAGGTCTGCCAGAAGAACATGTACGGCGTGATCGTGGTGCCGATGACCGCGGTGATGACAAAGAAGAACGCGGTCGTGAACTCAATATGGGGGATGAAGGTGGCCCGGAAGATCGTGCCCCACGGTTCGGGCACCAGGAACGCGGTGATCGGGTAGGCCAGCAGCGCCACGGTCAGCCACTTGAGCACCCTGGCGTACCTGCGGTAGCTGACGAAGATTTCCAGGGCCAGGATGACGGCGGTGAAGACCACCATCAGGACCGCGTTCGGGATCGGGACGATCAGATGCGCGGCTGCACCCAGGGCGCCGATGTCGGCGCCGATGTTGATGGTGTTCGCGGCCACCAGGAGCACCACCAGCGCCCGCAGGGTGTGCACGTTGTAGCGGTTCTTGATGTTGCGGGAGAGTCCCTGGCCGGTGACGTTGCCGATCCGGCCGCACGCCTCCTGCACCGCGGTCACCAGCGGCAAGCACCACAAGGCGGTCCATAGCTGGCCGTAGCCGAACTGGGCGCCGGTCTGGGAGTAGGTCGCGATCCCAGACGGGTCGTCGTCGGCGGCGCCGGTGACCAGGCCCGGGCCGAGGATCCCGAGCAGCCAGCGCAGCCGGGCGCCTCGCGTACGGGTCGCCGCCGGGCTGCCCGGCTGCGGCTGCGCCGGGGTGTCCGGCTGGACAGACGTGCCCGGCGGGGCCGGCGTGCCCGGCGGGGCGGCGGAACGCTCCACGGGGGGGTCGGGGTTCAGCATGGCCATGCCTCCATCATCGACAGGGCCGACGGGCGGCCGAGCGGGTCGGGACGCGGACCCGCTCGGGTGCCGGCGCTTCCATCCGCTCAGGCCGTTGTGTGCACGGTGGACGGCGGCTGCGCGGGCCGGTGCTTGTGCAGATCGCGCAGGTTGAAGCCCAGCGTGATCCGCGTAATGCCGTAGATCAGCGCGAACAGGCCGAACAGCAGCGCCAGCGCGATCGCACCGACGCGGGGGTGGGCGAACAGCAAGATCCCGAACGCCACGGCCACCAGCCCGTCGAAGATATACATCGCCCGGGTGCCTGCGGTCTCCCCGCTGCGGAATCCGTTGACGACCTCGACGATGCCGCCGGCCACGGCCCAGGCCCCTATGACCAGCACCAGCACGAGGGCGGTCGGCGCGGGCCAGGCCACGGCGATCACGCCCGCCGCCAGGCTGATCAGCCCCAGCAGCAGGTGGCCGAAGACCGGCCCGGCCGTGTGGCTGCTGAACGCCCGCGCGGCCTCCAGCCCCGCGTCGAGGAAGGCATAGACCGCGAACACCAGGACCAGCGCGTAAACCGTCACGCCCGGCCAGGCGATCGCGAGGATCCCGACGATGACGGCCAGAACGCCGAGCAGGATCAGATAGGTAGACGTTGACTTGAACATGGACGCATTCCCTTCCCGTCGCCCCAGTTGCACCACGACATCGTCGATGCCCGCGGTGCCTGTCGATATCAGCAGACGTCAGGGCGGCCAGCGCCGGCCAACACGCGCTGCCTATGGAGATATAGCTGTCATCGGTCAGCAGGGCAGCCCCCGGCATCGCCCCGCGGCGGTGTGCAACGCGCTGCCCGGCGGTCAGCCCGTGATGGTCAGGAGGTCCCGCACGTCGTCGACGCCGCTGACCATCCAGGTGGCATTGACCACGGCGTCGTGCTCGGCCCAGGTGCGGACGTGGCCGCGGAGCGTCACCGTGTTCCCGCTGGTGTCCGTGGTGACGTCGCTGTCGTCTGGAATCAGGGCGCTGCGGTCTAGTGCCTCTTGCACGAGGACGTCAACGTCGAGGGGGTCGGCGTCATGGTCGATCTCGATGTAGTTCTTGACGTTGCGGACACCGGTCAGCCCGGCGACCGCCCGCTCGGCGGCGGAGCGCTGCGCGCCGTATTTCACCGTGCCGGTCAGCGTCAGGTTGCCGTCCCGGGCGGCGGCCTCCACGCCGTCCGGTATCGTGACGTTCTGCTTCAGCGCGTTGTTGGCGGCCGTGGTCAGCAGCACGTCATCGCGGTAGTCGCCAGGAGACAGCACCACCTCGAGATGGTTGTGCACGTCCTTCACGCCGGAAACGCGCTGCGCGGCGGTGGCCGCCTCCAGGTACTGGGGGTAGCTGGGCACGGTGCCGTTGAGCGCCACGTCGCCGTTCAGGTTGCTGACGGTGATGTTCGCGGCGTCGACCATCGGGTCGAACTTTAGTTCTTTCTCCACCGCGTCGCGGATGTCTTTGGTCTTGCCCACGGTGCATGGTCCTTTCTGCGCAAGGTGAGACGGCGGTGCGCCGCTACGAGTAGTTCAATGGCTTTTCTTGCGCCAGTACAGGCGATGGTGGCTTTGGTGCCATTGGCCTGCGCTATGGGAGTACACGGCCGACGGCCCAAATGGCCGCCAGGGCCTATAGGACAGGCCAATACCAGGACAGGCGCCATCGCTTTGGCAACCGCCACGACGCGCGGTCCACTGGAAGCCAGTCATCGACTCGCCGCATGACCGGGCAAAGGAGGTACCTGCCATGAGCGCGAGGGAATCGTGGACCGAACGCCCGGCGCAGCGCCAGGAGAACGAGGAAACGCCGGCCGGCCGACGCCTCCCCCGCCGGTGGCCGAGGAATGCCCTGGATCGCTGCGACCGCTGTGGTGCCCAGGCCTACGTCCGGGTGCTGTTCCAGGGT
>Ga0335073_10008099_pt1 | contig 14734 bp, 10 predicted proteins | sample Lox_Sample_22_FD_207093 | JGI IMG/M metagenome (GOLD analysis project Ga0335073, IMG submission 207093) | Soil microbial communities from Loxahatchee National Wildlife Refuge, Florida, United States - Lox_Sample_2.2 | ecosystem: Environmental > Terrestrial > Soil > Wetlands | place: USA... | reverse complement strand
TCGGACCTGGACAGCCTTTCCGGTACTTATCACCTGAATCTGGTCTATTCTTCCGGAGAATCAGTGGATTCAGGCCAGACCATCAAGTTTGCTGTACGAACGCCGAACATCACGGATGTTACGTTTGACACCACCGACTTGAGCAAGGCCAAGAACAATACGGTTACTATGACGATTCAAGGATCGGACCTGGATCGCATTGCCAGTGTAAAACTCAGTTCCGAAAGCGGAGCAGATTACCCCGGCAGCCTCGCCGCTGGTATCAAGCAGACTGATACGTCGGCAACGGTTACGTTCAACTCCGCACTGCTGGCCGGAGCAGTGAACCAGGCCCTTTCGATGAGTTACACCACTAAAGACAACCCGAAAACAGATGTTAAGGCTTCCAGCAAGAGTTTGCCTGTGACCTTCACGACCGAGGTGAAAGCTAGCGCTGCAAAGCCGGGCGGGGCATCTCCGGCGAAGGCCACACAGAAGAAAAAGCCAGGGACTAACGGGTGAGCCCTTGAGGCTGAATTCGATTGCCGTCCGGCGAGTAGCGGGGCCTACTCGCCGGCCCATGTTATTTGCCGCTCGCGATGTGAGGCGTTCATTACTCGAGTTAGGTTTATCTGACGATTAGATCTCGTATCTACAACATCTTCTGATCGCTTCCTGAATGCCGCCGCCGGCGTGCCGGTGAAAATGATGTCGCCTGGCCGAAGAGGAATACGTGCCGACGTATAGCCGATGATCTGACGGCAGTTGAAGATCATGTCATTGGTATTCGACGACTGTCGCGTATCGCCATTGACCCGGCAATCCAAGTTCAGATTGTCGGGGTCCACCTGCTCGGCGGTGATGAAGTAAGGACCCAACGGGGCAAAGCCGTCTGAAGTCTTCCCGACCATCCATTGGCCACCGGTTTCGAACTGCAGGTCGCGGGCACTGAAGTCGTTGCCGGTAGCATATCCGGCTACGTAGGACAATGCGTCCTTCTCGCTGACATCACGCGCCTCTTTGCCCATCACAATCACCAGTTCGATCTCGTAGTCGAACTTCTTTGCTACCGCAGAAGGCAATTTGATGGTGCCCCCCTGTTGTAGCAAGGAGTTGTTGTACTTGTTGAACAGCACCGGTTGCTTTGGGATCGGCAGTTTGATCTCCTCAGCGTGCTTGCGATAATTCAAGCCTACGCAAACGATCTTCGCCGGGCGGGTGACCAGCGGTCCATACGTTGTGGATTCCTCTTTCAAGAATGCCTTCTTCGCGGTGGTGGAGTTCAAGGCGGCTTCCACAACCGCTTGTACGCTGGCGCCTTCCTCGTTCTGCAGCATATCGTCTAGGGTGGCGGGCGAGGCGATCTTCAAGATCTCCGCCGCCTGCTTCACGTCGAGGACGCCCTTGCGGGTCTTGGCACCCAGGCGGTATTCCCCATCACGGCGCATGGTCAGCAGCGTCAGCCCTTGCGCCATCCCCTTCTTCGCCGGGCTTGTCATTTTGCTTTCCGCGCTCACTCTGTTAAACCCGTCTACCGCTGCCATCGCGCCGATCGCGACCGCTCCCTTCAAGAAAGTCCTGCGGTTCGACATGGACGCCCCTTTTCAGTATCCGGAATTTCCTTCCTGAACTTGAAAACAGCGCGATTGTACGGCTAGCACTGCCTGCCCGCAACATCGTGAAACGACTGTGCGGAATACTGACAAACTCGAAAATCCGCAGACGGAAGTATTTACTTTACTCGCCTTCGAGTGCGCGACGACGTCACCGCAGCTGATCTGCTGGAGAGTGTGCGGACGCTGAGGAAGAGACCGCGCAGGTGATGAAGCCGAAGAAGCAGGCGGGATTCAGGCCGAGGCAGGGTCGAGGGCGCAGAAAACGGCAACGCCGATCCGGCGCCCACATCGACGCGCTCAGCGGCAACGGGAGCCGGTAATTCCTATACGCGCCGCTGGGTGGGTCTGAGCCATGGTGTGACTTGCCATGTTACTCCAACCTGTAAGTTTGCCCCGGGCCAGTCCGCTCTACCGGCTGCGACTTGCCGTTCAGCCAGTCATGGCGCGACTCCTAGTTGCCAGAACAGAAAGCTGAGCATGTCCACCGAGTCCCCAATGGTTTGCGAGACCGAACGCCCGGCAGAGTGTCCCGCGCTCAGCTCGTAACGCAACATTATGGGACTGCTCGATGCCGTATCGGCTTGTAGCAGAGCGGTCATTTTCCTGGCGTGCAGCGGCGCAACCCGCGTATCTGCATCGCCGGTCATGAACAATACGGCGGGGTATTCGACTCCCGGTTTAACGTGCTGGTAGGGCGAATAAGCATAGAGCCAGCGAAACTGCTCCGCATTATCAGCGGACCCATACTCCGACACCCAGAATTGCGCTTCCATGAATTTGTCGTAGCGCAGCATGTCCAGCAGGGGATGCCAGCACACCACAGCCTGATAGAGATCGGGGCGCTGCGTGAGCGCAGCTCCGACCAGCAGTCCGCCATTACTGCCGCCGAAGATCGCCAGCTTCGACGGCTGCGTGTATTTGTTGTCGATTAGCCACTGGGAGGCGGCGATGAAGTCATCGAAAACATTTTGCTTCTTATCGAGCATTCCGGCCCGATGCCAGGCTTCGCCGAACTCGCCGCCGCCGCGCAGGTTTGCCAGTGCGTAGACGCCCCCACGTTCCGCGATAACGATGGCATCGGGTGTGAAGTGCGGCGTGTTACTGATAACGAATCCCCCATAGCCGGTCAGTACGACCGGGCGCATACCATCGAGCTTCTGACCTTTAAGATGTAGAAGGAACATCGGAACCCGTGTGCCATCTTTCGATGTCACCCATACTTGATTTAGTTCGAAGTTCGCACTGTCCACCGGGACCTTGGGTTGCGCCCAAACCGATTGCTGGTGCGACTGTACTCCGTAGCGGTAGATCGTAGGTGGAATCGCAAACGAATCGAACAAGACGAACACGTTATGCTGGTCCCAGCGCGACACAATCTCGGTCGAGGTGCCAAGGGCTGGGAATGCCATCTCCCCTGAGGCTTTGCCCTCTGCGGTGAAGAACTTCACCTGCGAACTGGCATTCTTGATGTAGCTCACCACGAGCGTGCCATCCGCCAACCCCACACTGTCAATCGTGGTGTCTGACTCGGGAACAACCTCACGCGCCTTCTCCAGCGCCGGATGAACCAGGTCCAGTGCCAGCACACGGCCGCGCGGCGCGTTCCAGTTCGTCTGAACGAAAAGCTGGTCGCCTCCCGCAAACGCGAGGAATCGGGCATCAATATCCTTGATCACTGGCGTGATCGGGCCTTTTTTCACCAGGTCCTGGAGCCAGATTTCCGTTTTGTCAGCCGCCGCCCCGTGCAGAACCTGAATGACGAGATAACGCCCGTCCAGCGTCGGATCGCCCACAATGATCGCTTCCTTTTGATAGCCGTTGCCGAATACTTCGTCGTCAGATGCGCTCGTCGTTCCCATCTTGTGGAAACGGACTCGTGGGCCATCATGGGTCATCGTTGAGTAATAGAAGCCGCTCGCATCGGGCAGAAATGACAGGTCGAAGTACAAAGCGGGCGGTAGGATATCTGGCAGATCGCGTCCGGTGTCCACGTTCATGATCCGGACCTCGCTCTCGTCCTTTCCACCCTGCCGGATGATATACGCCATCAACTTTCCGTCATTGGACACGTCAAAGATATCGACGTTGGTGGAATGGTCCGCGCTCATGGGATTGGGATCGACCAGTGCCCTTTCTTTCCCGTCTAATCCGTCGCGCAAGTAGATTAGGAACTGCTCCTGGTCCGTTGCCCGCTTGCGGTAAAAGAAGCGATTGCTGCGCTCGATTGGCGCGTGGACGCTTTCGACCTTTTCCAGGTCGGTGAGCCGTTGTTGCAGGCGGGCGCGGCCTGGCCACGCGTCCAGCAGACCGTGTGTGTAGGAGTTTTGGGCGTCGATCCAAGCCCGCGTTTCGGCGCTGTTCTGGTCTTCCAGCCAGCGGTAGGGGTCTTTGATCGTCACGCCATGCAGGATCTCCTGAGTGTTGTCACGGCGGGTTGGGGGTGGCAATTGCTTCGCCGAACTGTCGTTAAGTTGTGCGAGAGAAGCGACGGTGAGGATTAAAACCGCACCGAGTTCAGCATGTCCGATGCGCATAGCATTAGCTCCAACTCTGCGCTGCGTTCCATTGTCGTACTTCTGCGGCGGGATTTCCACGGGCAACACTCACAGGCCCGGCAGGACGTGGCCTATGACCTGGAGTCGCGGATGGCCATCGGCCCTGGTGCTCCTGCCGGACTCTCCCCGCTGAGGCCGCCTCCCCAATTCCTGGCATTGCACAACGAGCACATTTACCATCCATAGCCGTCGCCCTCGCGCTCCGCGCTGAAGGAATCTCTGGTGGATGGAGTCGCGCTCTGCTAGGCTTCTGCCGAAACCGTGCGCTATTGGTGGGTCAATCAGAACCAGACGTACCGCCATGAGGTCGGCGGCGGATACTTGTGGTCTCCCAAGCGCAATACTCACGGCAGTAGGAACCCATTCTATGAAAGCATGCGGGAGGTCGCACCGGGCGACGTCATCTTTTCCTTCTTGATACGCGGATCATTGCCATCGGCGTTACCCAGTCGTACTGCTGGGAGAGCCCGAAGCCGGCCGAGTTCGGGTCGGCAGGGCAGAACTGGGAGAATGTCGGCTGGAAGGTGCTCGTTCGATTCGTCTCACTTTCACACCAGATTCGCCCCAAGGACCACATCGCAATCCTCCGTCCGGTGCTGCCTGATAAGTACTCACCCCTAACTCAGGACGGGAACGGATTACAGTCGATCTATTTAGCCGAGATCCCGGGTGAGATGGCGGAGGTCATGTGTGGGCTGATCGGACCGGAATGTCAGGCTATGGTTGGCGCAGCACAGGCCGCCAGCCCCATGCAGAAGAATGACGACCTGGACTACTGGGAGCACAGACTTGAACTGGGCGTATTGGGCGACAAATCCATTCCGGAAACCGATCGCCAGGCCCTCATACGAGCGCGGCGTGGACAAGGATTGTTCAAACAGCGCGTACTGCAAATCGAGCGCCGTTGCCGAATTACGGGTGTGGACAAACTGATTCATCTTGTCGCGAGCCACTGCAAACCGTGGCGTGATTCGAGTAACGAGGAGCGCCTGGACGGCGAAAATGGGTTGCTCCTGACGCCAACGGTTGATCACTTGTTTGATCGCGGTTTCATCGGGTTCGAGGACGACGGCACGTTGATCATCTCACCTGTGGCTGACAGGCCTTCACTCCAGCGCATGGGGATTGACGTGAACCGGATCACCAATGTCGGCGGTTTTACTGAAGGGCAGAAGACATTCTTAGACTTTCACCGCAATTCTGTGCTCCTGATGCGACGATAACCCGTAGGCCATGTCTGACCTCTCCTGATCTGGTTATAAAGGGAGAGATTTCTTACTGGAATGTTGTCGGCAACTTTCCCGGCATTACCGGATTTTGTTACACATGGAATAGAGCAAAAGGAGAATTTGAGCGCATCGTTTCGGAACCCTTTTACAAATAGCCCTGTCACGGCAAGCGAATTACTAGATCTTGCCGACAAACGACAGTAAGACACTTGACGCACATCATCCAGCAAGTTGATGCCGAGATACAAAAAGCTGCCGAATGTGGTAATGCCGACAAAAGCTGGCCACATTGGAAGGTTCAGGTGAGAAAAAAGAAGAGCGCAGATCAGGTAAAAGGCGGAAGCGAACAATCCGACGATCCCGAAAACGATCAAGGCCGCTGGAAGAAATGGAAAGTTGGTTGGGCGAACACTCACATTGCGAACAAGGCTGTCGCGATTGGCACCACTGTGGCGGCTGTAGCTACAGTTGTATATGCCTTTGTGGCTAGCTTCCAACTTGCCGCTTTTCGTGAGTCCAACCGCATCACTCGCGACTCTCTGGTAGCTGTCCAGCGCGCCTTTATTGCGTTCAAGAAGATGGGATACGAACATCACATTGTCGGCGGCGACAAAGGGAATCACGATGTGTTTGTCTTTTGGTCTGATATTGAGAACGTCGGAAACACGCCTTCTAGACCAATCGCGCAATCCTTTAATGGCGGTAAGACTGGCGCGGAACCCAATGAAAGTAGCTTTATTGGAGCAGGAGTCACTTCGTCCGTAGTTTTGCCGCCAAAAACCCCGACAACCTTGGGCCGTGGAAGCCTCCCATTCTCTGATTTTTTCGGGGCACAGACTCCACAATCCGTACAGTCTGTAAGAACCACACAAATTGCTCCCGGCGACTATGTTTACCTTTGGGGATGGATTACCTATCGGGACGCATTTCCCAATACCCCCATTAGGCTCACCGAGTGGTGCCAGTCCGTTTACTCTGTCTCCGCGGCCCCCAGTCCTCCAAACTCTGGAACACCGTTGATCTATAGCATCGACTTCAGCGACTGCCCCCATCACAATTGCAACGACAAGGATTGCACTGATTACGACGAAATAACGACCCAAAGACCCAAATAGTCGAGCCCTGTCACGGCGACTCCAAGTGCCCCATTTCGGACACATGTGCGTCAACTGGTTTATTGCCCCTGTGGTTCCAATTCGGGAGGGCGTGGGCAAAATGGGAAGAAATTCCCGTTTTTGTCTTGACCTGGGGGACGTTAGTCGTACAGTTACCAAATGGGCACGCTTCGATAACCGTTCTGGGTTATCGCGTGCATTCGTGAGGGGCAAAGCTACGGCAGAAGAGGTCGATCTGTCGCCAGCTCACCGTCCCCAGTTGTCGAGCCCCGTACGACTCCAACTTCTTCTGACCCTCGATCACCAAGCAAAAGAAGGTGCCCCATGCAAGCCAATAGACTTTCCATCGGATTGAGGGCCTTGGCGATCTTTACTGTGACCCTGTTGGTCACGAGCGCCTGGGCGGCTACCAACTGGCAAGAGAAGGTGCTGCATAGCTTCAACAACAACGGCACGGACGGGGACCAACCCTACGCCGGCCTGACCCTCGATGCCGCCGGCAATCTCTACGGCACGACGTTCGCTGGCGGCGCTTACAACTTAGGGACGGTGTTCGAGTTGACGCCCACGCAGGGTGGGGGCTGGTCGGAGACGGTGCTGTACAGTTTCGGATCCTACGGCACGGACGGGAGTAATCCCATAGGCGGCCTGATCTTCGATGCCGCCGGGAATCTTTACGGCACGACCAATTTCGGCGGCACTTCCGGTTGGGGGACGGTGTTCGAGTTGACGCCCACAGGGAGTGGAGGCTGGACGGAGATGGTGCTGTACAGCTTCTGCTCGCAGGCCAATTGCACGGACGGGATTAGATCCTTGGCTGGCTTGATCTTTGATGCCGCAGGCAATCTTTACGGCACAACGATAGAGGGCGGCGCCTACGGAAATGGGACGGCGTTCGAGTTGACGCCCACGGGCGGCGGGGGCTGGACCGAGCAAGTCCTGTACAGCTTCGGCACGGACGGGGAGTTTCCGCTCGCCGGCCTGATCTTTGATGCCGCAGGCAATCTTTACGGCACGACCAAGATGGGCGGCATTGGCTACTGGGGGACGGCCTTCGAGTTGTCACCCAACGGGAACGGAGGCTGGACGGAGACGGTGCTGTGCAGCTTCGGCGTCGGCGGGAACGGGAACGAACCCTACGCAGGCCTGATCTTCGACACCGCTGGCAATCTCTACGGCACGACGCTCGCTGGCGGCGCCTACGGCTACGGGACGGTGTTCGAGTTGACCCCCACGCAGGGTGGGGGCTGGTCGGAGACGGTGCTGCATAGCTTCAACCCCGAAACAGAAGGGTATGGACCCACCGACAGCCTGATCTTCGATAAGAACGGCAACCTCTACGGCACGGCCAGCGAGGGCGGCGACCTGGCCTGCAACCCCACGTATGGATGCGGCATGACGTTCGAGTTGACGCCCACAGCGGGCGGGGGCTGGACGGAGCAGGTGCTGTTCAACTTCAACGGCACGGACGGGGCTAACCCCTCCGCTGGCCTGATCTTCGATGCCGCTGGCAATCTTTACGGCACGACCAACCTAGGCGGCGCTTACGGCGGTGGTGTGGTATTCGAGGTGTCGCCCGTTCGTCCGTGTGTCTTCTGCAGCCACATAGTCTCCTCGCGTGAGGCTGATGTGCTCCCAGCCGAGAGGACAGCCTTGCCGGAGCAGGGCGAGATCGAACGACGGTGATGTTGCCAGCAGCTTTCGCGGCCCGGTCGAGATAGACGGCCCTCCAGAGCGCAATTGCTGCGACAACGAGAGCATTGGTCCTGTGGAGCTGGTTTGCGAAGGGCGGTCGCGGATTTCCCCGAACCGATCGGGGAATACGGTCTGCGCTAATCAGCCGCACGCTAACGCTACTGTACTGAATGATCTGGGGCTTCCAGTGCGTTCCCCCGCGATACGCACTGTCTCCCAGGTCATTATCGTCAGCAACAGCTAACCGAGATGGCGTTTCATCAGCACATCGCACGTCGAACGGCTCAATCTCTCCGTTCGGGCTCACCTCCGTCGCTACGTTCGCCGGACGAACGCGCACAGCCGCAAGCTGGCGAATCACAAAGCGTGTGTGGCGCTCTGGGTCGCGTGGTATAACTTCTGCCGAGTGAACACCGCGATCAGGATGACGCCGTGCATGGCTGCGGGCGTGACGAGCAGTATTTGGACGCTACGAGATTTGCTCGTCAGTGCCTAGAAAAGAGGGAGTCAATGACGTATGAACAAGTAGCAGAACTCTTCAGGAAACATGAGAAAGCAAGTACATGGCCCACCGGCAAAAACGCACAGCGGTTTTTCTTTTGGGTGCGCGGACGCGCGGGCCACAAAACTTGTTATCTCGGTAAGGATGACGGGCAAGCGCGTTATCTCTGGGTGCCAATCGAAGAGGTGATTGACCACGTTGAACCGACTGGCAACACGGACTCAGAGAATATTTACTATCGTCTGAAGAAAGTGTGACATGCTCGGGCTCGATCCGGATACATTTCGCCCGTTAGAAGATCGCTATGTCAAAAGGCGGGCAGCCGAGGCAACTTAGGTGGATTGTCTTCTCGGGGGATCGTTGGTACGCAATGTTTCAACGGAGGCACAATGAGGCAGTATTGGGTTGTTGGCGCGATGTGGGGAGGTCAAGACGATCAATCAGAGAAGTTTGTCCTGCGAGGATATTGGTTCCTTGGATGGGACGATAATGAACAGCCCGCACAAGCGGGGCTGCGAGATCAAATGAAGCCTGGGGACCGAATCGCCATTAGGAGAATGCTTGGCCGCGGATCGCCGAACATTGCCATACGTGCGCTAGGCGCCGTTAAAGAAATTGACCAGGACGACAAGCGCGTCTACGTGGACTGGTTTGTGAAGGGTCTTGAACGCGAAGTGCCGAGCAAAGGAGCCTACGACTCCATTCATGGGCCGTACACGGCTGACGATCTATGGGTGAAAGAAGTTTTTCACATCTGACCCAACTATAATCGCCAAGCTTGACTCGCGAGAAATCCGGGCCACTTTGACAACATAATACCGTCACTCACTTCATGCACAATTCGCGCACAACAGGCGAGGTCTTATTGTGCGCTGGCTGCGTTTTAAATGACTTCTAGTTGCGACCGGTGCGGTGCAAGTTGTTGATAGTACTGGTTAAACCCTGATTCACACGGTGGAACTCATTGCCTCTAATATGCCCAGCTAGTGCCCAGCGCGCTCGGCGTCTTTGGCGACCCCCAAAGCGAGACCTTGAAAACCACACCGCAAACCGTCGCATGCCTTTCATCGGCCTGCGCTTGTGGCGCGGTATAGATTGCTGGCTGCATGAGCCGCCGAGCGCCGAGGCGCACTTTTGCCTCGGCATAAGAAAGCTGCCGTTCCCCTCCAAGCAGACCGCGACCCAGTTTCTTGCGCTGCGAGCGCCTTGCCCAATCATGCATGCTGCTGATCTATAAATATTTAGTTCGCAAAAACTGTGCACAAAATTGTGCCCATCAGCAAGCCCGACGCTTAGCGATGATTTGAGATCAAATTCTTCGTAAGTGTCGCAGCGGTAGCGACTTATCACACCCTAGCATCATTCGTCGGACTTCTTGTAACTTATTGATTCTGCGTGAGATGAGTCCTCCGGAGCATTAGGTCGGGAGTTCGAATCTCTCCGGGCGCGCCAGATTACTTCTTCTGTCTTCTACGGGACTGGGCCGAGATCCGACGGGGGGTCTAGAGGTGCGACGTCGAAGAGTTCGACGGTGCAACTACCTCGCCGGTAGACGGTGTGGAAGAGTGCACTCTCTGGTCGATATACCAGCCCCGATTACTCTTCTTGAAGTGAAAAACCAAAGTATTGCGAGCGTTGGGAATCTGGCGCGCATCTTTCAGGAGGTAGGCGATCGTCTCGTTACAGGTCCAGTGAGCGGTATCGCCGGTGATGGTTGGCGAGCCGGGGCAGTCGTCGGTCAAGGTCACGGACTTCAGCCCCAGGAAGGTCGTTTTCAAAGCGTCAGCCTGGGTTTGGGTTAACGATGGCCATTCCCGGCGCAGGGCGTCCACATTCATAGAGTCGTAGGCGCCTTTAAACCTCGCCATAGTTTCATCGATAGCTTGCAAATCAGCGGGATCGGCCTCCACGGCGACAGTGACCTTGGCGGTGGCACTTCCTCCGTTACCTTGGGCGGTCAGCAAGTACGTCGTCGTCTTGCCTGGAGATACATCGTGGGTTCCGGTCGGGGAAACCGATCCGATTCCAGGGCTGATGGCGACCGACTTGGCATTTTGTGTTGTCCAGTTAAGAGTAGTAGCGTGTCCGACTATGACTTTGTCCTGACTGGCCCGGAAGGTAGTAACAGCCGGCGGGTCCGGCTTCAAGGAAGCGACTAGATAGGTCTTACCTTGATTTTTTACCGGTACGTCAGCCGCGTACGGCTCGTAGCCTTCCAATTTGGCCTGCACCCGATGAGTTCCGGGAGCAAGCTTGACTGGGAAAGTACCGTTGGCGTCTACCGTTCCCGACGGCGATCCGTCGATTTGAATTTCGGCTGCGGGGTTGGACTTAATAATCAGATAAGAGGCAGGAGGAGCGGGTGCGGCGTCGACTGAGGGTTCGAGTTTGAAGATAAGCTGACTCTCCTGCTTCGCGTATACTTCAACGGTTTGCGGCGGCGGATCCTTATAACCCGACTTCTTCACCTGGACGCTATAACCACCTTGATTGAGTGGCAAAGGCGCTGCATCGCCGGCGGCTGTAAATCCTTTTAGCTGGCCATCGACCACAATGTCAGCGCCGGGAACATTGCTGCGCACCGATAGAGTACCCACAGCGGCAATTGTGGGAGGCGGTGGCGCCGGGAGTGGTTTCAGGTTAGCTGCGAGTGTTTGTGGCGCTTCCGGCCTGATATTTAGCGTCGCCGAATAAGGCTCGAATTTATCCTGTCTCAGTTGCAGTGAGTGCTCTCCCGGAAGAACGTGCAGGACAGCCGTTCCGCCTGCACCGATCTGGCCAGATGGCTTTCCGTCGATGAGGACCTGAGCGCCTGGCTGCGATGTGACGGCAAGATCAACCGGCGCTGCGCCGCGCCGTGCCACCCTCCATTTAATCACCGCGCCGGCGAGGACAACTGCTACCAGAAGTCCCACAACCGCGACGCTAACGCTCTTGCGCCATGGCAGCGACCGCTCCGGTCTCCGGCTTGCCGGCTCCGAGTCGCCGGCGGGTGGCGCAATCGTCGTGGTCGAACTCGCATCGCCGGCGCGCTCCGACGGGGATTGCAGACTTCGCTGCATTCGAAGCAGGTCAGCCCGTAACTCCGCTGCGGATTGATAGCGAAGATCGAGGTCCTTTTCTAATGTCTTAGTAATGATGGTTTGCAGTTCCGGCGGAATGCCCGGGTTCAGATTGGCGACGGGAGGCGGAGACTTGTGCAGTATTGCGTCGATGGTTCCTATCGTTGTGTTGCCGGCAAAGGGCAGCGTACCTGTGGCCATCTGATAGAGGACCGCGCCGAACGAAAACAAGTCGGTGCGACCATCAAGGGGCTCGCCCAGGGCTTGCTCAGGCGACATATATGCGATGGTGCCCGGCGCCGAGCCGGGCATGGTCAGGTCCTCGCGGGCTACGATCTCCGCGGCCATTGTGGATCCCACCGCCGTCTCCATCGCGCCCCGATGGACCGCACTTAACTTAGCTAAACCGAAGTCGAGCAACTTCACGTAACCGTGGACGGTGACAAAGATGTTTGCCGGCTTTATATCGCGATGGATGATTCCTTCACCGTGGGCTGCTTCCAAGCCCGCCGTGGCTTGACAAGCGAAGTCCAGCAGGCGGTCCAGCGACATCTTTTCGTGCAGGATCCAGTCTTTCAGCGTCTTCCCCTTGAGCAACTCCATGGCGATGAAGTGCTCTCCCTGGAACTCGTCGATCTCGTAGATCGTGCAGATGTTAGGGTGGTTGAGAGCGGAAGCGGCCCGGGCTTCGCGTTCAAAGCGGTAAAGTGCCACCGGATCGCGGGCTTGCTGGTTGGTTAGAAATTTCAGCGCGACCTTGCGGCCCAGCTTCAAATCCTCAGCCGCGTAAACTACCCCCATTCCGCCAGAGCCCAGTTTCTCTAAAACGCGGTAGTGCGAAATGGTGGCGCCGACCATGCCGGGAATGTTAAGCCCGGCTTTGAAAACCGGTCAATAGCATTACCTTCCGTTTCCTTTTCCGTGGGCGTGAGATATGGCGATCCTGGAGCGTGAGAGGTCACGACGGCTCATTGCGTCGGATAAATTACGGACAATAAAGTACTAAGCCATCGCTGCATCTCACCAACGGCTCCGGCCTTCTCACCTCACCTTAGTGCTAACCCATTAATGCCATTTACTTGCGTTACTTTCCGGGTCACAATCGCGGCATAGTTTTCGGAATCGCCGCTCCCCAGCCGGTTCCATGTGCCACTGTTCGACACTCTTGCCGGTTGCTCCCCGTCATTTTTTTGCCTTAGCTACTGTTATGGGCTAGTTAGGCAAGGATATAGGGACATGGCCACCAAGAATGTTTTTTGTCGTGAGTTTCGGAAAGAGCTTGCTTCGTCTCTTCGAAAAGGGCACAATTCCAACCCGCTGACGATCCCGGGCGAAAGTATCACAGCTCCACGGTCACCCTTGCCAACATAATTGCCGGATCATGCCGTACAGGCATGCTCTGGGACAGTTGCTGCCGCGCTCTCGCGGAGTCGCTTGAGTGTTATCGACGGAGGATAGAGGTCATGAAGTTTTATCGTACCCTTGCTGGCGCGATCCTTTTTGTCGCTGCGTCTGTCGCAGGCAACGCACAGGAGGTGGCCAGTATCCAGCAGAAACTAATAGCTCAGTATCCCCTTACGAAGGCCACGGCTGACCGGAGCGACATCGTCACCGCCGGCGCCGTCCTGGTGCTGGAGAAAGATAATCTCCTGATGTACACCACGACCACCAGCATTCCACCGGTCAATACCTACAAGAACGGAAGAATTTCGCAGGGGGTCTTTAGCGCCGCTAAGAAGTGTAAGTTCTGTGCGTTTGTGCCCGGGGTTTCATCCGTAGCTGCGCAAGTACCAAACGTAGATCAGAGAACGTTTGTCGCCGGGGAAAAGTTCTGGGTAACCGGCATTGAGGCGCACGACGACGGTATTGTCTTTGATTTGCTGAGTGATGCCTTCAACGACGTACGTTACTACTCACAGCTTAAATTTCCCTTCCCGAAGGATTCTGCGCCACAGGCGGACGCCTTCATGAGCGAAGTTGCCGAAGTGATCAAGGTGCAGCCGTCGGACGATTCCAATGGATCCGGCAACGATGCGAAACAATCGCAGGCCGGGGGAGCCGCGCCCGCTCAGTCTGCGCCCGCCGCCGCTGCGCCTGCCGCCGCTGCGCCTGCCACGCAAAGCGCAATGGCTCCCATTCCGCCGCCGCCGCCCCCTGCAGACGCTCCCCCGCCGGCGCCCAAGACGATTGCCAAGGGCCAGACCAGGGAGGTTGTCGTGGCAATCCTGGGACAGCCTTCGAAAGTGGTCAAGCTGGGCAGCAAAGAAATCGACGTGTACCCGGACATGAAGGTCACGTTCGTCAACAACAAGGTTACGGATGTCGAGTAGAGTGTTGGGGAATTGCGCATTGTTCTTACAGGTAGGGCGAGAGAGGAGATAGCTGTGTCCAGATTATCGGTGACTCGAATGAAGTTTATGGGCTACATCCTGGAGGTCGCGGTTTTCTTATCGCTTGGTCTCTCGGTCAGCGCATATCAAAAGAAATCTTCGTCAGCACCGGCGAAGCCTTCTGCTCCTGCAGCCAAGCCGGCCGGCGGTGGCGCAGCCGGTCACCCAGGCGGAACCACGTCGCATGGTCCGACGACGAGCGGCTCGCATGGTCCGACGACGAGCGGCTCGCATGGTCCGACGACGAGCGGCTCGCACGGTCCAACGACGAGCGGCTCGCACGGTCCAACCACCAGCAGTCCGCATGGTGCAACCACGGCGGGCCACGGTGCGACTACCAGTAGCCCCCATGGCACGACCACTGCGGGCCGGGCGGGTGGTGCTTCGGCGCATGCGGCCGGGGGCGCTAACGCTGCGCACACCAACGCAAGCGCGCGACCCGTTCCGGCAGGAACGCACGAAGCTCGCGCTGCCAACGGCAGTTCGGTGCGCACTCGTCCGAATGGCCAACGCAGCGACGTGCATGACGCCAAGCGCAACATGGATATTCATCACGGGCTCAATGGAGGCCGCACGGTGGAAGTCAGACGA
>Ga0335073_10008098_pt1 | contig 14736 bp, 15 predicted proteins | sample Lox_Sample_22_FD_207093 | JGI IMG/M metagenome (GOLD analysis project Ga0335073, IMG submission 207093) | Soil microbial communities from Loxahatchee National Wildlife Refuge, Florida, United States - Lox_Sample_2.2 | ecosystem: Environmental > Terrestrial > Soil > Wetlands | place: USA... | reverse complement strand
TAGGGAATCTTTCAGATTCCTTGCCATAGCCATTCTGGCTAGGGCTAATGTGTTATCGCCCGTTGGGAGCGGGAAACATGGAGGTGGGCTGAATGTTCTCCGGGCATACCCCTGCGGGGCGTCGCCGCGGGAGGCAGAGACGCTTCGCGCGCATCGCGGGAGCCATCGCCATACCTGTGGCGCTGGGGCTGCTTATCGGGGGCTTCATCGTAGTCCGTGGCCAGCACTCGACCAATATCGATGAGACGGCGCTGGGCGCCTCGGCAAGTCCCTCGCCCGCGGATAGCACGACACCGGCGACGACGACGGCGGCGAACGTCAGCTGCGACATCATCGTCCCGGCTAACCCGCTCAGCGCCAAGGGTCTGGCGACCCCGTACCAGCTGACCGGCACGGACGGGCAGAGCCCGGACGCGTCAGGCTGCACGATGGCCAACGCCGCCGCCCTGGGCGCCTTCGTCCAGGCGACGATCCTGAACCCGCGCACCGGTCAGCTGTATGTCTATGACCCGCTGGTCATCACGCAGGGCACCACGCCGGCCGTCACGCCGACCGTGCCGGTGCTGCCGAGGAACGCGATCGTCACGATCGACTTCGGATTCAACGGCACCAACCTGTACCAGGTGGGCGCCACGCGCCACGCCCTCGCGCAGGGCAACTGCGTCAACGGCATGCAGGGATCGATCTTCGGGCAGCAGTCGTTCTGCAACGGCATCAACTTCTTCAACGCCGCGCACTGGCTCGAGGCCGCGGGCAGGCTGGTCGTGCCGTCGGAAGGCACTTCACAGAAGATCATCCCCACCGGCGGCCGGCTGGGTACCGGCCGGGCCTGCCCGGTCACGCAGAACTTCGACATGGTCGACCAGGACCCGTCCGACAACGTGACCACCCTGTACCTGCTGAACCCGGCGACCGGGCAGACCGCGCAGAACACCACGGCGAACGCGGCCAACATCCCGGGCTCCACCACGCTGGCCAACGGCAGTGACAACACGCTGCTGGACCTGTTCATGGACCCGACCCTCGGCTGCACCCCGTTCCAGGTACCAGATCTGGCCAACAACAACCAGCCGACGTCCTCCCAGGCGCTGAATGAGCTGCTGGCCGCAAAGAATCAGCTGAACATCAGGGCGCTGGTCCCGCAGAACGACGAGATGACGCTGGACAGCCAAGGCCAGTTCGACGCCGCCAAGACCAACCTGTACCGTGCGGAGCTCGGCCAGCCGTCGGTCAGCTGGTCCAACAACCAGGCCGACAGCCCTGCGATGTTCTGCCAGAACATGGTCAACATCCAGACGCCGTTCCTGGCGGCCAACCAGACGGTGCTGGCGACCGGCCAGTCCCCGGTGACTGCGGTCGGCGACAACCTGTTCACGTTCCTGGCGAACAGGCTCAGCATGTCCTTCACCAACCTCGGCTGCCAGAACTTCGGCCTCACCAACCCCGTCACCGTCACGCTGGACGAGAACGGCGTAGCCACCGCGGCCACCTTCAACACCACGGTGCAGCAGGCGACCGGCGGCGGCACCAAGGCGCCGCCGTCCCAGGGACACCGCAGGGGCCGTCACCACCACGAGTGGATGAACCCGTCAGGCATGTAACCCGTTCCTGACACCGGTGAGCGGCAAGCCACCTCCGGCGCGGGCTGGTGGTCCCGGGTGACAGCACCGGGACCACCAGCCGTGGCGCCGCAAAGGTTCCGAGCCGCATACAAGGCTCTTACGGAGTTAGTCGTGTGGCCATGGCTGCCCAGATGGCGAGTTAGCGTCGTCCAGTGAGCTCGCTTGTTGCTGACGCCGTCACGGCCACGGTTCTGTTCTCCGGGACTAACGTCGATGACTTGCTGCTTATCTCGCTGTTCAGTGCGCACGCCCGGTCGGGGAACGGCCGGCTGCGGAGCTGGCACGTCTGGGCCGGGCAGTACCTCGGGTTCGGTGCCCTCATCGCCGCTTCGGCGTTGATCGGCCGCGGGCTCGCGCTGGCGCCGGAGCACTGGCTCTGGGTGCTCGCCCTGATACCGCTCGGCATAGGCGTCGTCACCTTGGCGAACGCGCTCAGGGCGCGGAGCCGCGACGAAGAGTCCCACCCCCCTCCCCCCAGCAGCGCGTGGGGTGTCGCCATGATCACGATCATCGACGGCGCCGACGACCTGGCCGCCTACACGCCCTTCTTCGCGACGGCCGGGGCGGCCCGGATCTGGGTGACGTGCATGATGTTCGTGGTGTGCGTCGCGGCCTGGTGCCTCGCGGGCGGGCTGCTGACCAGCCACCCGCGGGTCACGGAGGCCATCGAGCGGCACGACTGGTGGGTCCTCCCGGTGGCCTTCATCTTCATCGGCATCTACGTGCTGCTCACTACGCTCAACATCGTCTGAACGTCGGCAGGTCAGGACTTGCCAGCAGCTATCTGTGTGGCGACTGCGAGCACCGCGTTGATCGGCATCGCGTACCCGGTGATATTGAGGCCGCTCCCCGAACCCCCGATGGTGATGCCGATCACCTTGCCATTCAGGTCCACCAGCGGTCCGCCGAGCACCGACGGCGTGTCAGACTGCAGCGTCGACGCCATCAGCCCACTCCGGGTCCTGTTGGTGTTGGCGACGTCGACGGTCACATTCCTGGCGGTTAGGGTGCCGGCATCGATGGCTATGTTGGGCGTCGTGCCCGTGGTGCCGACCGCGACGTCGTAGACCTGGCCCCGGGCGTGGTAGGACGTAAAGCTGGAAATTTCCGCGTTCTGAACGAGCCTGTCTGAATTCCCGACCTCGACGGTCACGAACGGCCACCCCGGATGGCTCGCCATCTGCAGCAGCGCCAGGCCCGCCGCCGGGTCCGTGCCGATCACCGTGGCCTTGAAGGTCGCACCGGACAGGACGTACTTCGCCGACAGGTTCTGCGCGCCCTTGGCGGGCTGGTACGTGGTCAGCACCCGCCCCGACTGTGTGAGCACTAGGCCGATCCCGACCGATTTCCCGCCCGACAGAATGTGGACCATGCCAGGCGCCGTCGTCGACAGAATGTTCTCGCGGCTGTTCTCGGCGATGGAGCCGGAGCCCTCGATAAACGGGTCAGCGGTCGTCTCCGGCCTGGGTATGTCCGAGCGAACGACGTTGTTGCCGACCCCGATCAGCTTGCCGGCACCGAAGCCGATCCCCGCCGTGAGGATGACCACCGCCGCGATCACGGTGAGCCTGAAGGGCTTGCTCCGCCAGGCTTCCGGAACGACTGGGTCATCGTCATCGTCATCGTCGTCATCGGAGCCCTCGGCGCCCTCGGCATCACGGGTGCTCACGTCGTCATCGTCGTTGTCCGAGCGCGTGCGCTGTCCGCTTTCGCCTGCTTCCCGAACATCCATCGTCTGACTCCTTGTCACAATGCCGTCTGCACGGCGGTGTCGAAGGTCGCCGCGATCGCCACGCCAGCGCTGTTCCGCTTGAGCGTGACGGGATTCGTCAGGTGGAACTGCTGGCAGCCAAGGCTGGTGAAGGACGCGCTCAGGTCATTCGCTAGGAAGGTGAGCAGGTTGTTCGCGGTCGCCGTCGCCGGCGACTGGCCGGTGGCGAGCAACTTCTGGTTGGCCGCCAGGAACGGCGTCTGGATGTCGACGAGGTTCTGGCAGTACATGGCCGGGCTGCTGGACCTATCGGTCGCCGCGCTGATCGGGGGCTGGCCGAGTTCCTCCCGGTACAGGTCGGTCTTCGCCGGGTCGGGCTCGCCGCCGTCCGTTACCACCTTGTCGTTCTCCGGCACCAGCGCCGCGGTCTTCGGCTGGTACGCTCCCGCCGCTATCTCGTCCAGCGCCTCGGAAAAAGCCGGCACGCTGGCGCGGGATAGGTCGGGCACCTCAAACGGGGTGCACCCGAGGATCGGGTCGATGTACTGGTCAAGCACGGCGTTCGCGCTGTTGCCGTGCAGCAGCGTCGCCCCCGCGATGTAACCCTGGTTCGTCACGTTGTCCTGCGCCGTCTGGCCCGTGAGCGGGTTGAGCAGGTAGGTGGTGGTCACGCCCTCGCCGGGGTCCAGGCCGGCCACCTCGAAGTTGCTGATGACCGGGCACGACCGGCCCGTGCCCAGGTCGCCACCCGATGGGACGATCGCGTTGGAGGTACCCGGGGACGGCACCTTGAGGAGTCCCTTCCGCTCGGCCTGCCGCACCGCGTTGAAGAAGCTGGCCCCGTTGCAGAATGATGTCTGCCCGAAGGCCGACCCCGCCTGGCCGCTGACGCAGTAGGCATCCGCGAGGGTAGTCGGGGTCGCCCCCACCTGGACCAAGTCCGTGCCGTTGAACCCGAAGTCGATCGTCACGACCGCGTCCGCCGGGATCACGGGCGGAGCGAGCTTCATGCCCGGTGTACCCGGCCGGGTGCCCTGCGTGATCACGAGCGGCTCATAGACCGATAGCGCCCCGGTGGCCGGGTCCAGGATCGTGGCCTGGACGAATGCTCCCAGCTTCGCCCCGTTGCTCATCTCGCACCCCGACTGCGCCGGCGTCGTCCCGCCGGGACCGGTGAGCTGATAGGGAGTAGCCAGCCCCTGCGCGCTCAGCGGGTTAGCCGGAACGATGATGTCGCAGGTGGTATTGGACTTCATGCTCGCCGACGGAGCAGCCGTCGCCAGCCCCGCGGCGATATTGGAAGCAGTCGGGGTCACATAAGTGCCGAGCGGGATCTGGGTAAGACCTGCGTTGCTCGTGCCCGACTGGAACGCGAGCACCACTCCGATCACCAGTCCCAGCAACGCGGGAATGGCAAGCTGCCGAGCGACACGCGACATGCCGCTTTCCTGCATGCGGCGGCGCCATGCGGGTCGGCGCTCGTCATGCACGCAATCCACCTCCACGTCCGCCGTTCCGCTCCCGTAAAGGCATAGATTAGACCAGCTAGGCGGCATGACGCGGGAATTCGGAAGTTCTAACCCGATTATCTGATTGCATACCAATAAAACGCCTGCGCGCACCTTTTCCTGGTGGTATAGTGCCGCCCTTCGCCTTGCTGGGTCCTCGCCGCGCTAAGAATAAGTCCAGGTAGCCGGTCTTTTTCCGGAAAGTTGAACTAGCCGGGCCGATGCGCCGTTAAATAGAGCGTTACCTCCTCGTGATGCGAGGTCAACGCGCCGTAGACGTAGCGGTAACACAGGGTAGCGAAAGGTGGGGGATGCTTAGACTACTGGCTTTTACCCTGCCTTTGTGCCTTGACAACTTTGCTATCGCATTCGCCGTCCTGGGGCAAATTCGGCTGACGCGCGCGCAGTTGCTGCGCGTCACAGTGGTGTTTATCGCATTCGAAGCCATAATGCCGCTGATCGGGTTGGCAGTGGGGACGCCGCTGATTCACCTGATCGCCGGCCCGCCCCATATCAACATCGACCCCTACCAGCTCGGCAGCCCTACCGAGCTCAAGGAACTTCAGCTGGCCTACCGCTCCCACCTGGCCGACGTGATCGACCTGACCTTCGTCGGCCGGTACATCGTCCCGCTCGTCGTGCCGGTGATCGTCGGCGTCATTGGCATCCTGATGCTGGACGAGGCCTTCAACGACGACGATGACGACGACGAGGCTGAGAAGGCGAGGGCGCTGGTGGCAGCGCGGGGTCGCGCCATCATCGTGCTCGGCATCAGCATCAGCATGGACGAACTGATCGTGGGCTTCACCATCGGCTACAGCCAGTACTTCACCACGCTCGAGGCCATCATCGCCATCGTCGTCCAGTCGTTCCTGGCCCTCATGGCGGGCCTGTACTTCGGCCGGAAGGCGCGCGATGGAAAGATACGGATCAGCGCGGAACGCGTCTCCACCGGCACCAAGCTGATAGCGGGCGGCATTCTTGTCACGCTGTCGGCCGTCCTGCTGGTCGGCCCCCCGCTTGCCACCCACGCCTTCCCCCACTTCATCCACTCCGTCTTCCCCCACAAGGTCAAACCCGCGTCGGCGCCCACGGCGGTCACCACCAACCTGCCAGGAGCCAACTAGTAAGACGTCGCCGGAGGCCGCTGTGCCCAGAGGCCAGGAGTGCCATTACAAGGGGCAGGCGAGGGCGGCATGCGTAGAGTCCTGATCGCGAACCGGGGGGAGATCGCGGTCAGGATCGCCCGCGCGTGCCGGGACGCGGGCCTGACGAGCGTGGCCGTGTACGCGAACGCGGACCGGGACGCCGTTCACGTGCGCGCGGCGGATAGGGCGGTACCCCTGAACGGCGCGACGCCCGCGCAGACCTACCTGAACATGAACAAGCTGCTCCGAGCGGCGACGGACTCCGGTGCGGATGCGCTGCACCCCGGGTACGGGTTCCTGGCCGAGAGCGCCGAGTTTGCCCAGGCGGCGCTGGACGCTGGGCTGACCTGGATCGGGCCGCCCCCGGCCGCGATCCGCCTGCTCGGCGACAAGCTCTCCGCCCGGCAGGCGGCCCGGGAGGCGGGCGCGCCGCTGCTGCCGGGGATGATCGCCCCTGTCTCGGCCGCCGTGCAGGTCGCGGCGTTCGCCCGCGAGCACGGGCTGCCCGTCGTGATCAAGGCGGCCTCAGGAGGCGGGGGGAAAGGCGTTGCCGTCGCCCGGTCGGCCGCCGAGATCCCGGCCGCCTGCGCGCGGGCCATGCGCGCGTCCGCCGCCGCGAACGGCCGGGCGGAGTGCTTTGCCGAGCGCTACCTGGACCGCGCGCGGCACATCGAGGTCCAGTGCCTGGCCGATGCCCACGGCGGCGTCGCGGTGATCTCCACGAGGGACTGCTCACTGCAGCGGCGCCGTCAGAAGATCGTGGAGGAGGCACCCGCGCCGTTCTTGCCCGCTGGCCTGGACGCGCGGGTTCGCGCCGCATCCGCGGCGATCCTGCGGGCGGCGGGCTGCACCGGCGCGGCGACGGTCGAGTTCCTGCTCGGCCAAGACGGCACGCTCGCCTTTCTCGAGGCGAACGCCCGGCTCGCGGTCGCGCACCCGGCCAGCGAAGAAGTCACCGGGCTCGACCTGGTCCGCGAGTCATTCCGGATCGCTGACGGCGGAACCCTGGGGCCTGGTGACCCGGAGGTACGCAGGCACGCGCTCCAGTTCCGGATTTACGCGGAGGATCCGGCCCGCGGTTTCGCCCTAGCGCGGGGGACCGTGCGGACCTGGCATCCCCCTTCCGGCCCAGGCGTACGGCTGGATTCCGGCACGGAGCAGGGTTCAGTGGTCACCCCGGCGTTCGGCACGCTGCTGGCCAAACTGATCGTGACCGGGGCGTCCCGGGCCGAGGCGCTGCAGCGGGCGCGCCGGGCGCTTCACGAGTTCGAGGTAGCCGGGCTGGCGACTAACCTGCCGCTGCACCGCGCCCTTGTCGCCGACGAGGCGTTCGCGCCGCCAGATCCCGCCCGGCAGTTCTCCGTTCACACGGGGTGGATCGAGTCCAATTGGCCGGTGCCCGCGCCACCAGCCGCTTGAAGCCCGCTGGCACTGGAACCTGTTACTTCCTCGGTCGCGTAAACCGACTGCGAGAAGGCCTCCACTGCGGTCTGGCACCGCGCCAGCATGGCAGCCGCCTCTTGCCCTCGCTCATCGGGGAAGAAGTCGCGCGCCTGGATCTTCGCCAGCCAGCGGACTAGCTTCTCCAGGTCCTGCTCGCTCTCTTCCAGTTCGGCGAAGGTGTACTTCCCGGCCTTGCCCTCCTTGCCGATTTCGTCCAGGAGGGCGGTGCAGCGCTCGGTGAACTCGTCGTACTCCCGGCCCCGGTCCGCCCGGAAGCTCGACACGATGGCCTCGTTCACGTCCGGCGCCGAAGCCGGGATGCTCAGCACGAACCCGATCCCGCCCTGCCGGAGCAGCCCGTCCCGCAACTGCTCGAGCAACTCCGCGTGCGGACCCGTCCCAGGCAGCACCCACACGCTGGTGACCATCGTGGTCGCGCCGGCGGCCCGCAGGCGGCGCCACAGCGCAACCCGGGGGCTGGATGCCGAGCTCGGGAGCTGGGTCAGGAGGAGGAGCCAGCTTGACGGGCGGCCGTCCGCGTCCATTGACATGCAACACCTGTTTCACATGTAGCGCACTGCCGAACAGGAAAATTTTACAAGCGGCGTACCCGTGGCGGGCCGGGTTGCTAATTCCGGACGAGGACTGTTGACAGCTAAAGTCACCTGATTTAGCTTCCTCAGGAAAGAGGTCCACGTCGGCGCGTTGCCGCCAATTCCAAGATGGAATGGAGAGGTACCCGGTTGGCGACCGTTATTCCGACACGCGAGTTTGCCCTGTACTCGCTTGACGGTCCCAGTCCGGCAATGAACGGGGGCTGCCGCCTGCCGTTCAGTCCCGCGCGCTACAGCAGGTACAAATACGGCTCGGTCGCCGCCGCGGACACCTTCGCGCGAGCACTTGGCACGGCCTTCTGCGAGGCTCACCCGGAACTCGCCCTCGCGCCACGGCTGCTGATGGCCTCTTCTCCCTACGCCCACGTCCCCGCGGCCGCGACCACCCTCGCCCGCGGGCTGCGGCCCGTGCTCAATGCGGCCAGGGCAGAGAACGGGCTGACCCCCGTCCCGCTGCTGCGGGTGGACCGGATCAGCACGTCCGCCGGGGATTACGGCACGCTCTCCGCGCAGGCCCGGGACCTGCACATGGCGGCCAATGTCCTGTCGTTCCGCCGGTTCCCACCAGCGCAGGTCCGCGGCGCGCACCTGCTGGTCGTCGACGACGTACGGGTGACCGGCGCCCACCAGCGCTGCCTCATGCGCGCGAGCGAGGCCCTGCCCCTCGCCGCCAGGACCTTCCTCTACATCGCCGCCTTCTCCGGCCAGCCGACCGGGTGCTTCGACCCCGCCCAGGAAGACACGCTCAACCACACGGCCGTTAAGACCCTCGACGACCTAGCCGGAATCGTGGAAGCCGATGACTTCACCTGGAACGTCCGCGTGTGTAAGTTCACCCTCAGCCCGGCGAATCACGGCGAGCTGCCGCGGTTCCTGCGCCGCATGCCCGACTGGTTCATCAGTGACCTGCACCGCAACAGTTGCCGGGACGGCTACGCGTGGATGGCGCCCTATGCCCCGAGCCATGCCCTTGTTCGCGCGGAACTGAGCGCGCGAGCGGGCAGGCCTCTCGCGGCCTGCCCGCCCGCATAGTGGCCTGCCCGCCGAGCGCGGCACCTCCGCCGGGCACCGGGGGAGGGCCGCCCGCCGGCCTGACCGACGGGCGCCACGCCCGCACCGTCGCCGCCGCGCTCGTCGCGTCCGGGGCCTTCACCGCCGACCTACGCATGCCCCGGGACCAGTGGTTCCGCTGGAAATCCGGGATCCTCGCCCCCTGCGGCTGCAACTGTCGGCGCCTCAACGCCGCCCCGGCTCTCCGCCGCCTCGTCGATGACGCGCTTGCCGACGCCACCCGCTCGTCGTTCCCCGGCGCCGACTACATCGTGGCTGTCGCGCATGCCGGGATTCCGTGGGCGAAGACCGTGGCGGAGCGGCTCGACCTTCCGCTCGCCTACGTGCGCGCCGAGGCACGCGAGCCTGGCGGGCCGCTCGTCGAGTGCGAGCCGGGGACGGGCAAGCAGGCCGTCATCATCGAGGACGTGGTGGCAAGCGGCGGCAGCGCCGCACGGGCCATCCGGGCTCTGCTAGCCGAGACCAGCCTGCGGGTGGCAGGCGTCCAGTCCATCGCCAACTGGAACTTCCCGGAGATGCGCGACCTTCTGGCCCCCTGGACCGTCCGCGCGGTCACCAGCTACCCGCAGGTCCTGGCCAGTGCACAGGAGGCCGGGGGACTCAGCGACGCTGATGTCAGCGAGCTCCTACGCTTCTACGCCGACCCGCGCCGGCACCGCTGGCCTCCCGGCTCAGCGGCCGACGCGTCCTTATCCGGAGCAATTTAATTGCAACACGTGTTTCAGCTTCCGATTACCATGAGTTGCGGCAACATCTATTACAATTCGCAACACGTATTACAGAATGGCGCAACATCTATTACAAACCACAGGTCAGAATGACCGTATCAAGCGACTCTTGACAGCCCTCGCGTGCGATTCTAGGCTGCTGGCAATTCTCGTCCGCATATCAGGACTAGATTACGCGTGCTCTATGGAGCGGAAGCACACACGTTCGCCGGGAGCGGTCACCGTTAGACGCGCCCGGCAAGATCGGAAGGAAAGAAATGGGTGCTTGGCTACTACTAGGCACGGACAGCCTCATCGCGTGTATCGCGATCGGGCCAATCATGCCCAGGCGAATGTCGGTGCTCGCACCGCTCGCGCTGCTCTTCGGCCTCGGTGACGGACTTGGTTACCTGCTCGGCTGTGCCCTGCACTGGTCGTACCCGGACAGCTGGAGCAACTTCGCGCCCACGGTCGTCGCCCTCCTTGGCGCCTACTGGATCGTGGTCGCCGTCATCTCGAGGAAAGCAGCGAAAGCGGAGGAGAATCCCAAGGCGCGGTGGGGTGTGTGGATCCTGCCATGGCTGCTGAGCCTCGACAACATCACCTACGGGGCGGTCGATGGCGTTTCCCACGGCGCCTCGATCTGGCTCTCGGCCTTCGAGCAGTTCGCGTCGAGCGCCATCCAGGCCGGCATCGGACTCGCGATCGGCATCGGAATCGCGTACTCGATCCCCGCGGTGCGGCGCCACATGTGGCTGGCCAACGGGGTCGCCGGAGGCCTCATGATCATCGGCGCCGGCCTCATGCACCAATTCGGCTGACCGGCACCCGCCCCGCAAGCCCGGGCGAAAGCTAGCCCTCCAAAGTGAAACCACCATCCGTTCGGAGTGAAAGTCCCTCCATCGAACGGGTGGTGGTTCCGCGCCGGGATACCCTCGTCCGAGGTCTGTCCCACGGGATAAGGCATCGGCCTTGAAAGGCTCGTACGCTCTAACCGTGTCGCGGACCCAGCGGTTGGCCACCGTCCTGCTGCTCAGCCTCGGCCTCGTCACGGCGCTCGTGGTCGTCGGGCTGGCCGCCCATTCGCTTGCTGTCTTCGCGGCGGGCGCGGACTATCTCGCGACTGCTGTCGTTATCGGCGCCTCGCTGGTGGCGGTCCGCCTCGCGGCCCGTCCGCTCAGCTACCAGGATGCGACGACCGTCGCCGCGCTATTCAGCGCGGGATGGCTGCTGGTGCTGAACATCGGGATCGCCGTGGTGGCGATCCAGCGCCTGGCCATGGGCACCCCTCGTGTTGAGGGTCTCCCCGTGCTGGTCGTCGGCGTCATCGCCGGTGCCGTCGTACTGGCTGGAGTGCTGGTCCTAGGCGGCGACGCTGATGACGATGACGGCAAGGAAGCCCTGAGTATCAAGGCGGTCCTGCTGGCCCCCGCTGCTGACGCCGCCGCCGCCGTGGCGGTCGTGGTGAGCGGCGCCGTCATCCTCGGCACAAAAGGCTGGTACTGGCTGGATCCGGCCGCCGCGCTGATCATCGTGGCGAGCATCGATCTTCATGCGCTGAAGCTCATCCGCAAGATCACGGTGGCACTCCGCCCCACGTGATCTAGGCGCTTATTACCGCTCCATGAAAAGAACCGACAGGAACCTCTGCCTGGCATCCGTGTGAGAACATCGTGAGAACATCCGTCCGGTCCCGGCCGGTTCCGGCTGAGGTCCGCCGGTCTCAGCGCACCCCAGCTGACCAGCGGTAATGCGGTCAGCAGGTCGCCGTCCAGCGGCGACGTGAGCCGGGTCGGCTTTCTCATAATCTGCTGGTCGAGACTCGCTGAGCGTACCCGCCGGAAGCGCGCCCTGGGCAGTGCCTGTGGGCATGCTCGTAGATGGAACACACATGGAACAACCGTGCCGTGTACGAGCGATCCCTCCGCATCCCGGCAAATCCCGCTATGTCCTTCTGACCTGGGCATATGGTCGCTCCGGCCGTCCTGCCAGCGGGTCTGTTCCGCCCCTTACGGGTCTTCAAAACCAGTGAGCGGCGTGCCGCGTCGCTGGCGGGTTCGATTCCCGTCCGCCTCCGCCACCTGCACCGTAAGCTGAACAGAAATGACACGCGGGCGCGTCTGGGGGCAACGGTGGCAGAGGTGATCGGCCGGGAGACGGTCCGCCGTCTTATCGAGCAGGGCGCTCAGATCGTCGATGTGCTGCCCGCGGAAGAGTACGGTGAGGACCACTTGCCAGGAGCGGTCAACCTGCCGCTGCGCAAGATCGAGGCCGAGTCCTGCCGCGCTCTCGATCGCGCCCGGCCGATCGTCGTGTACTGCGCGGACTCTGCTTGAGACCTCAGTCCACGAGCCGCGTGCCGGCTCCAGACGCTGGGGTTCAGCGAAGTCTACGACTACCAGGCGGGCATCCACGACTGGCTGGGAGCGGGCCTGCCTACCGAAGGGGCCAGCGCGCAACACCCCCGCCTGGCCGGCGTGGCCCGGCGGGACGTACCGACGTGTTCCCTGGACGAGCGGCTTGGTGACGTCCGCGACCGGGTCGCCGCAGCCGGGTGGGACGCGTGTGTGGTCGTGAGCTCCGATTTGGTGGTGCTCGGGCTGCTCCGGGCCAAAGAGCTGAACATCGACCCGGACCTGCTGGTCGAGCAGGCCATGCGTCCGGGTCCGTCCACGTACCGGCCGTCCCTGAGCGTGACGAAGATGCGCCGTATCATGGCCGACCGTCGCCTCGACAGCTCGCCTGTCACGACCTCGGACGGCCGGCTGGTGGGGCTGGTTCGTAAGCAGGACATCACGTAGCCAGTCGCGCCGCCGATCAAGCCAGTGCGCGGGCCGGCGCGCGCGCCGGCCACAATCGGCTCATGGTTTCCGAGATCTTCGACCCTGGCCGGTGGCGCGCCGTCGACGGCTTCGACTTCACCGACATCACCTATCACCGTGCCGTCGACTCAGGCACCGTCCGCGTCGCGTTCAACAGGCCCGAGGTCCGCAACGCCTTCCGCCCGCACACCGTGGACGAGCTGTACACCGCCCTGGATCACGCGCGGATGACCGGCGACGTGGGATGCGTGCTGCTGACCGGCAACGGCCCGTCGCCGAAGGACGGCGGCTGGGCGTTCTGCTCAGGTGGCGATCAGCGGATCAGGGGCCGCGACGGGTACCGGTACGCCGACGGTGAGACGGCCGAGGCCATCGACCCGGCGCGCAGCGGGCGGCTGCACATCATGGAGGTCCACCGGCTGATCCGGTTCATGCCGAAGGTCGTCATCTGCGTGGTGCCCGGCTGGGCGGCGGGCGGCGGGCACAGCCTGCACGTGGTCTGCGACCTCACCCTGGCCAGCCGCGAGCACGCCCGCTTCAAGCAGACCGACGCCGACGTGGGCAGCTTCGACGGCGGCTTCGGGTCGGCGTACCTGGCCCGCCAGGTCGGCCAGAAGTTCGCGCGGGAGATCTTCTTCCTCGGCGACACCTACGACGCCGCGGCGGCGTGCCGGATGGGCATGGTCAACGCCGTGGTCCCGCACGCGGACCTGGAGGCCGTCGCGCTGGACTGGGCGGCCAAGATCAACGCGAAGAGCCCGACGTCGCAGCGGATGCTGAAGTACGCCTTCAACCTGATTGACGACGGGCTGGTAGGGCAGCAGGTATTCGCGGCGGAAGCCACCCGGCTGGCGTACATGACCGACGAGGCCGTCGAGGGAAGGGACGCGTTCCTTGAGAAGCGGGCACCGGACTGGACCGGGTTCCCCTACTACTACTAACGTCAGCCTCCACGTGTTCTTTTCGTCACTTCGATATCGGCGCATAGGCTATGGGGATGCTGGCTGACTCCTTCGGAAGGGTTGCGACGGACCTTCGGGTCTCGCTGACCGACCGCTGCAACCTGCGCTGCGCCTATTGCATGCCGCCCGAGGGCCTGGACTGGCTGCCCGCGCCGCAGGTGCTGACCGGCGACGAGATCGTGCGGCTGATCAGGATCGGCGTCACCAGCCTCGGCATCCGCGAGGTGCGGTTCACCGGCGGCGAGCCGCTGCTGCGGCGCGAACTCGAGTCCATCATCGCCAGGACCGCCGCCCTGACTCCGCGGCCGGATATCTCGCTGACCACCAACGGGATCGGGCTCGCCAGGCGGGCCGTCGCGCTGCGCGAGGCCGGCCTCGACCGGATCAACGTGTCGCTGGACACGCTGCGGCCCGAGGTGTTCCGCAAGCTGGCGCGGCGCGACCGGCTGCCCGACGTGCTCGACGCGCTGTCGGCGGCGGCCGCGGCCGGCCTCACGCCGGTCAAGGTCAACGCGGTGCTGATGCGCGGCATCAACGACGACGAGGCCGTGCCGCTGCTGGCCTACTGCCTGGAGCGCGGGTACGAGCTGCGGTTCATCGAGCAGATGCCGCTGGACGCACAGCACGGCTGGAAGAGGGCGGAGATGGTCACCGCGGCCGAGGTTTTCGAGTCGCTGTCCGCCGCGTTCACCTTGTCAGAGGATTCGGAACGGGCCCGTGGCGCCGCCCCCGCCGAAACATTCCTCGTGAACGGCGGCCCGGCCCGGGTCGGCGTGATCGCCTCGGTGACGCGGCCGTTCTGCGGCTCTTGCGACCGGGTCCGGCTGACCGCCGACGGCCAGGTGCGCAACTGCCTGTTCGCGCGCTCTGAGAGCGACCTGCGGTCGCTGCTGCGGGGCGGCGCCACTGACGAGGAGATCGCCGAGCGGTGGCAGGCCGCGGTGGCGGTCAAGCTGCCGGGGCACGGGATCAACGACCCGTCGTTCCTGCAGCCCGACCGCCCGATGTCCGCGATCGGCGGCTGACTACCGGCCCTGCTGCGGCAGGTACCGCGGGCCGTGCGCGTCCTCGCAGTGCTCTTCCCCGGCGGGGCGGGCCGCCGCGCCCTGCCCGGCGTGCTCCTCGCCG
>Ga0335073_10008097_pt1 | contig 14736 bp, 12 predicted proteins | sample Lox_Sample_22_FD_207093 | JGI IMG/M metagenome (GOLD analysis project Ga0335073, IMG submission 207093) | Soil microbial communities from Loxahatchee National Wildlife Refuge, Florida, United States - Lox_Sample_2.2 | ecosystem: Environmental > Terrestrial > Soil > Wetlands | place: USA... | reverse complement strand
TTCCCTGTTCGAGAATCGGCACCTCGATATCCTCGTACGCGTGATTGTGGTCCATGATCAGCACCTGCTGAGCCACGTTGACGTACGGTTCGAGATATATCGAATTCCTAGCAGAGATGATGCTGCCAGTAGCAAGTACGCAATGGTCGCTTAAAACAATCGTGGGATCGCCGTTTGGATCGCCCGTGGCAACGTTCAACCATGTGCGCTCACCAAGCTTGACGTCATTCCCTATCGCAATCCTTGGCGAGCGCTGCCGGCTGATCTTGGCGCTCCAGTGGGCCGAAAGGCCCCGGCCAATAGAAGCAAAGGGATAGGTATGGCTGACCCAAAGGCTATGAAGCTTTGCCAATGCTCGAGGAACCACCAGCAGTGGGTCTTCGTAAGGACGGCGGCCCTGCTGATACCTAGTGTTCCTTTCCGCGGGAAGTGAGCCACTCGAGGTCTGTGGAAACTGTATCGCAGCGTCCTTAGATATCATAATCTGATCTGTCATAGGCGAGCGGTGTCAAACCCGGAAGCAGGGCATATGATTCCAGTCTCTATCTAAGCTCTACCCGATGGCCTCTGAAATACTGCATGTATCGACTCGCCTCCGCCCACGAGAGGCGCCATAGCGAGCAACCCGCGCAGAACCGTTAATCGCACCAGCTTGCGTCCGGCGCGCCAGACCCAACCGGGTTCCGAGCGATACGCAACCGGCGTGCGCGCGATGCCGACCGCACGGAATAAGTCATCCCACACGTAACGGAGGCTGGTCCCGACGGCAGGATTGCGATGGGTTTCCAGCGAGACTGTCGCCAGGCCGCAGGATGCAGCAAGTCGTCTCAGAGACTCCGGGGTGTAGTGAAACAAGTGCCGCGGCATTTCCAGACCATGCCAATAGCTGCCGAAGACGCGAGCTTCGGCGGAACCAATGTTAGGGACTAACACATAGAAGATCCCGCCTGGTTTAAGCCAGTGCGCCACTTTTGTCATGATCTTCCTCGGCTCGTATAGATGCTCGAAAACATCGAAGCAGGTAATCAAGTCGAAATGCTCAGCCGGGAATGACGCGGCGAGAATCGTTCCGGTAAAAATCCTGGCGCCACTCCTCTCGGCTGCTGTTCGCGCAGCTTCGGGCGACATCTCGATGCCGTAGAGCCTCCAGCGTTCGCCGCGCATGGCTTGGAGAAATGACCCCGAACTGCATCCCAGGTCAAGCAATGTACCGGATTCTTTATATTGAGTCAGCGTTGCTTTGCGGTCCCGCCAGCGGTGGGGCGAGCTCTGGCCGCCTGTTGCAATCAACTTGTCATAAGCATCGGTGTAATGAAGATGCATCTCTTCAGGTTGCGGGGGATCGCTTAACCAGACGAGAGAACAAGCTGGGCAGCGCAGCAGTGTGTACTGTTCTCGCCTGCCGTGCAAGCGGTCAGGGGCAGTAAATAAAGATTTCGCTCCTGATTCACTGCACACGGGACACTGGTCCGACTCACCGATTTCGCACGTGCGATCAGTAAGCTCTGGTTCCGAAACTTGAGCGGATCGACTGCTGTTCATTTGTCGATAGAGAAATTCAGACGGTTACGAAACCACCCTTTTTTTGATCCAGACGGCGCCGAACGGCGTGACGCGCCAGAGCAGGACTCGTCCAGGTGAGCAACCATTTCAGGGCGATGTTCCGGTTGAGATGCATCTTGGCGGCCTTCGTGACAGAGCCGCGCGCCTTGCCGTACTGTCCAGCTTCCAAATACCAGTTCGTCCACCCACTATGAATGGAAGACAATTGCTCGCGAATCAGGTCGCGAATTTGTGCCGGCACACTTTCGCCGAGTCCCAGGAGCTTTTCAAGCCGAACCTGACTGTCCTGAAGGAAAAAGTCCATCTGGTTCCACTGCGAGCTCACTCCGACATGTCGGATTTCTGCAGGCGATCGATCAAACCAGACGAGTGGGCGATTGACGTAACAGAGTCTGGTCTGCAGCGCAAGGCGGAACATGAATTCGCTGTCCTGGCTGTACAGCAGTTTGATATCGAAGCCACCCGCTTCCCTTACGAGATCGGCACGAGCCAGAAGCGAAGACAAGCAGACCACCATTCCCGCGCCGCCCGGACGTACCAGCAGTCTCAGGGCCTCTCCGTTAATGCCGGTATCCTCGCGGTGCCAATAACTGTCTCTGGCCATTTCGAACAGCGTTCGCGTCTCCGAATTGTTGTAGAAGCGCGTATCGGTGTAGCAAGCTCCACATTCGTCGCCGTACTGCTCCAGAGTCTTCAACTGCAGTTCGAGTTTGTGCTTTTCCCACAGGTCGTCGGAATCGAGAAAGGCTATCCACTTCCCGCGTGCTTCTGTGATGCCGCGGTTTCTTGCTCCGCTAGCACCCTGATTCGGCTGGTAATGGTAATGAATTCGATTGCCGTACTTCTTGCCAAGCAAGGCCCTGGTGTCATCAGAAGATCCATCATCCACCACGATGACCTCGACTCCGGAAATTGTCTGCTCCAGAGCGCTATCAATGGTCTTGTCGACTTTTGCGGCCCGGTTATACGTAGGGATAACGACAGAAACTGTGGGCGTCATGTGCGAAGATATTGTTTATAACTGGCTAGATGTAAGGAGGAACATTACTGTAGAACGGCGCTCGCAGCGATGGATGATCGCTTTTGCTTTGAGCAGGCAGCAATCGTATCGCGATACACATCCAGGAGTATCTTACCCGCAGCAGTCCAGGTAATGTGCGGTGTCATCCGGAGGCAGGATGCTCGCAATCCCTCTAATAATGATCGGTTTTGATATAGCAGAGTGACATGTTCGCTTAGTGTTTCAACATCCCCTATGGTATGCATGAGGCCGGTTTCCATGTGCTTACAAAGTTCGGTACAGGCTTCCGATGCGAGCGGGACGCATCCGCACGCCATGGCCTCAGTGACAACCAACCCGAACCCCTCTTCGATGCTGGGAAGCACTAATATGTCGCTGTTACGCATCAAGTCCGGGATATCACTTCGGTGACCAAGCACGTGCACGCTGGGATGGGAAAGCATCGGAGCGAGCTTTTCCGCATAGGCGGGTAGAAATTCTCCGGCAATCAGAAAAGTGCCATGTTGAGACGCAGGGGACCGCAGCCACGCCTCTAACGCATAATGAACGCCTTTTCTAACTGCACATACACCGACAAATAACATCGTGAACGGCCGAGTTGGATCGCGAGGTTCGGGGTTCGGATAATACTTTCTTTCATCAACCCCATAGATGTGTCGCGCCAACTTCTTCCTGGCATAGCCCTCGTCGAGAAATGTCTTCGCGGTAAAATCAGAGGGACAGAGGAGACGGTCAGCTAGTTCGTATTCCTGCTCTTCCTTGCGTAGCTTTTCTTTATTAAACGCATGTTCATGATCAGAGGGCAGAGCTACACCTAAGCGCTGACATTCCTGCCGTACGACTTCCATCGCGAACCGGGTATTAGCATTAGGCCGTTCCAGCACGCTCGGAACACCCAGCCTAGCAGCCAGTTGCAGCGTTTTGAAAGATCCAAGCGGCCAAGTGTGAACGATGTCGATTTGGCCTGCGAGGCCGCGCAACCGGTGCGCAACGATTTCGTCGTGCAACTTAACTGCCCGCATCGTACCCAACAATGTGTAGGGAATGCGGAATTTCCCCCGCGCGAGCGTCGGATTTACTACCACTCCCTCCGGAACAGCTCGCGCGATGGAGGCCGGCATAACCAGCACGTCAGCTCCAGCGGCGGCCAGTCCATTTACCTGCTGCCATGCTGTATAGCAGATCCGGTCTGCTCCTAAGCGGAGCGGAAAGCTATACAGCACTCGTACTTGCCGTCCTGTACAGTTGTTCATCGGATCCGAGTATTTAATGACGAATAGATCAGATTATGCAAAGGCAGAGTCAAAGCGCTCTACGACCGGCGCTTCGGCACATGCAAATGCCGACTGAGTAGCCTCAAAGGTAGCCACAGAAATACAGGCCAGCAGACATGAGAAGCACATCATCAGCTGCACCATGTAGTTGATCCCAAAAGACGCTACCACATTGGCGAATAATGCCGACCCCAGACACCACAGGAGCCACTCCTGCACATGGTCGCCTGAGACATCCGCCCTTGAACTGCCTATCCTGGCAAAACTCTTGACATACACCGCAATAAACAGGAACAAACTTACTAATCCGCCGGTCAAAGCGACCGCGACAAACTGGTTGCAAAGGTCCCACATGTCGAATCCCCAGCTGCCATAATACGTACACCCCATCAGCCACCAGTCCCCAAAATGTCGGATGCAGTTATCCACCAGCATGTACCGGTGATAGCTTGAGGAGCCACCTGTGAGGTCAACCTTTTCGATCAACGACCAAACCGGGCCATGCATGACGAGATGTAGGCCTATCAGAGTAACAACAAGAGTCCACCGCACGAGTCGCATCTTGTTTCGGAGAGGCCAAAACCCAAGACCCGCGAGGCTTCCGCCAAAGGCCATCCATGATGTGCTAGCGTGAGATGCGAACACCATGGCAGTCGCCCCGGCAATACCTGCGTACGCTGCCGCCCTCGACTCCGACCACAACCAGATAAATAAAGGGAGTAAAACACCCGCAAAAACTCCGCCATACAAGGTACCCAAAGAGCCCTCTGAGCGAATGTGACCGTCTCGTACGCTGGGCGTTGGCCCTCCGCAAAAGCTAAATACATTGTGCCCTGTGAACTGTTCACTGATCATGCAGGCGCCTTGGATAACGCAAATTACAGCCAGCACCTTTGCCGTCCGATACAGAGCGTCACGGTCACAAATCAAGAATCTGACGGCCGCATAGCCGCCCAGTAAATCCAGCAAGTCGCCTAGACCTTTTATCCAGGCTTGCATCTCTGGAAACTGCAGGCAGAACACGAAGAATGCCGATAACGACCAGAGGACAACAACTTTATCGATACCGTTGAAGCCGCCCGGAAATTTGTGGCCGGAGAGAGATTGCCGAGAAACGACCATCTTGGCTAATACTGCCAGTATAAGTACTTGCAGCATCGTAAAATGCACGCCCGCAATCACCAGTACTTGCGCAAGCGGGACTATGAAGAAGCCTAGCAGGAAAGGGACAATGGCTTTGTCGCGGGGAAGTATCAGTATAAAAAGAACGGCCACGAATATCCCCACTACGGTCAGGGGATGAACAAGGGTTCCGCTTAACCCTCCGCCAAATCGAAGATGTTCGGGTTGCATACTGCGATCTATGCAGCGTATATTTCAGCGCTTAATCGCGTGTTCGGGTGAAAGAAACCCGGAGGTCGCGTAGAAGTGCCACACCAAACCTCCGGTTCCCGAACTGAATCATTACTGAGGTAAAGCGACCAGATTCGAAGGTGGGCCCGGAGGATCTCCGCTGCCGGCATATTCATACGCCCCGGCATTCCAAGCACCAGAACTGGGCCGTGGATTTACGGTGCGCATCACGACCACATGATGAGTTGTATCGTATGTAGGATAGGAGGTATCACTACACAACGCCGCCAGATTTCCAGAACACATCGATGTATAGTTATTGCCGATACCCACAGTTGGACTACTGGATGATATCGGCGAGTAGGCATACGTTTCACTGGATGTGTAGCCAGCATTGTTAGCCTGGGTCTCAGTTTCCGACAGATTTCCGCCATTATTGTTGCAGGTAGTGCCCGTGTTCCAGCAGATGGGATTGGGTGATATGCAGTGCGTATTTGCGTAATATGTTGTGGAACGAGGCGGCGACTCCCCGTTCCCCATGCAATATCCTCCCGGAGTATCAACTGTATTGTTATAAACGTAGTAGGTTCCCGTAGAGGTGTGACTTCCGATCGTAATGCCTTTGTCGAAGTCTCCCTCGTTGTCGTATAGGACGTTATTGTAGACGTAAGCAGTGCATGTGGTGCAACTAGAATTGCCCATCGTGAATAGTGTCGATCCGGCGCATGTGTATCCACCGTGCCGAATAACGTTGTTGTATACCCATAGGGTATTACCCGTGAACACATCCTGCGGGAAAATCATGTTGCAGTGATCGCCGCTGCTGGCCGTATAGTTGTACTCTACGAGGTTCCCATGAATGTTGTTGAACACGCCGTTCATGCCGTTGTAGACGTAGCGGACTACATTGTTGTAGACCATATCTCCGTGCAAAATTCCGCCCATGAAATCCTGGTTGGGAGAGTCTGATCCGTCGATGACGTTACCCTGAAACACCGTCCCAATGCCCCCGCCACCACTCCAGTTATTCGTCAACACATAGGAGTTATATGCACTGGATCCGCTCGTACGCGACCAGCCATGGACATAGAAGTTTTCGACCGTATCGTAGTTTGCATAGACCGCAACCAGGTTCTCACCACCGCTGTTCTGCTGTTGATAGCCAGTGAACTCGATATTATCGAAACTAACGTAATTCGCGGCGATCCAGATGATGTTTCCGTATTGGTTAGCGGCGCAGCCAGTGTTTTGGCAGTTGAATACCGGTCGCGACCACGATGACCCTGCGTAATACGTCTGATCGATTCCGACATAAATTGGATTCGTGCTTGTGCCTGCCCATTGCCAGTTGATTCCCAGGTCGCTCGCCAGCCATGAGTCTCCGCCTCGCAGGATAAATCGATCTCCCGCCACGGGGGTGTACGACGCGCAGTTTGCGGTACAACTTGGCATGCCAGGCAGATGAGCCCACGGAGTGGATTTCGACTGCGCCTGGGTTGCCGTGTTGGAATCCGATCCACTGCTTTTTGAAATATAGTAGGTATGCTGGGCAAAGCCAAAAGCACCTGAAAAGCTGGAGAAGATCAGGACGAATATCGACCGTTTCAGGAACGCCTCGAGACGCCAGGACAAGGTTCGTACCTCCTAATCGCATATCGCAATCCCACAAAGTGCCCTGGAACACCTGATGCGGTCAGAGCGCTCTTGAACGTTCGAACCGGAGAGTGTGGACTCCGATTCTCGTCGTTCCGTGGGATACGCGCCGATTTCAGCGTCTCACAGAAGGAGGTACAGACGGGGCAATGATCATCCAGGATCGATTACTACGGTAACAGGCACCGTGGTTACTCTACCCAGGGGCTTCCTTGCCGGTACGAAGGCCTGCCTGGTAGCGATGTGCATCAGAATCGGAGCCCCACCACACCAGGCTGCCGCCCGGAACAGATATCATCCGCGCCCATCCAAGAGGTCTGAACGGAGTTTTGGACAGGGATAGTAACTGCGCATGGTTCCACTCGGCAGCTTCGATGAAGGCTCGCCCGGCACCAGTTCTCGAAAGAAAATGGAGGATGTGACTAACCAGAAGCGGATTAATCCCTCGCCCTCGGTATTCGGGGTAGACGTGGAAGTCGAAGAAGTGCACGTCGTCCGGAGCGAGGCGGAAATAATGGGGTCTGATGGTTTTTCCCTTAAGAGTCCACCCGTAACCGGCGAGCCTGCTCTCTGATCTGATCAACCACAGAGTGGCACCTTCTTGGAATCTCTCTTTCATTTTCCGGCGGGCCAGTTTCGGATTCCAGAAGCTAATCATTTCGCGAAAATCCCGCTCCTCGATTTCGGCCTCGTTCCTCTTTGGTTCAACTTCCAATGGCTCGCGTGGTTCCGGTGGAGGAATCTGGCATGACAGCTCGCAATAAAACAGAGCCATCCGGCCGGAAAACCATGACCGCCTAGCAGCCACGCCGGCACGGCGAAGCGTGGCCCAGAATCCATGACGCGTGTGATAGCCGCTGAGCCGTGTAATCGAGTCCGCAATGTTCATGGCGGGTGTACCCAATCGATGCTCAAGCCTCGCGAACAATATTCGGCGAGAAAAAGGCTCGAACACATGCAAGACTCACCTGCTTCCGAATCCTCTTTTCGTCGGTTGCAGAAGAATTGCGCGACAAGGACAAACTGGCGAGCCCGTAACGTATCAGGTGACGACAAAACGTCATGGTCTTGATTGCCGACGCACCCCAAAAACCGTGATGTTTCGACCAGTAGTGCAGCACCGACCGCTGTTGCGCCACTGCAAAGCGCACCGGAAAAGGAGCTGTGATCTTCCCACGGTCATGAATTGCCTGCGCCCCGGGATAGAACACTACCTCCCAACCCTTATTCCAGCAGCGGCGGCACCAGTCCACGTCGTCGCCGTACATAAAAAGGTCTTCGTCCAGCAGGCCCACGGCGTCGAACGTCTCGCGGCGGATCATCGAGAAACAACCCACTATCACGTCAACGCGCAGTTCGCGATCGTGCGGGAAATAGAACATGTGCTCGCCGGCAAAAAAGCGCGAGTTTTTGAACTTCGTCGCCAAGCCGCTAGCGGAGCAAAAATTGTTCCACAACGTGGGAAAACGGCGGCACGTGCTCTGCTGAGACATGTCGGGGTTGAACACCCGTGGCCCCACGTTGCCCACCTTCGGATTGCGATCGAGGTAGTCCGCGAGAGCATCCAGACATCCAGGGAAGACAATCACATCAGGATTCACCAAGGCGATATAGCGGCCCTGGCACTCCCTGATGGCGACGTTATTTCCTTTGGAGAATCCCAGGTTCTGCTCGCTCCGTATGAGCTTCACCCAAGGGAAGCGGGCAGTAATCATCGGGGAGGTGCCGTCACTGGAAGCGTTGTCCACTACAAACACTTCCATGCTGCGGCGAGACGGAGCCGATTCTAAACTCTCCAGGCACATCTCAAGATAGTGCTTGGCGTTCCAGGCGACGATCACTACTGAAATGTCCACCATCCTCAAAACCCGACCGCAGAGTGGCGGCGCAGCCTGCCGGTGTATTCTCTTGTCCGGCGCCGCATGGCCAAACCCGCTTTCATCAACCTGAAAGACAGCGAATTCCGGCACACAGTTAACGCCGGTAGATATGCAATCTCAGCGCCCGCTAGGCCCTTTTTGAAGTGGTACACCCCGGGATTGCCCACTGGATCGATCCCGCCCAGGTCATAGCGCGTGCAGCTCTTCTCTTTTAGCCACGCAATCAGCGACCACTGCAGCAGGTACGCCCCCTTAGCGTTCAGGCCGGCATCGCCAGTCGCTCCCAGCAGGTAAATGCCCGTGTCACCGATGGCGGAGGCTACCAATCCGGCAATGGCAGTTTCGCCTTCATAGGCGATCATTACGTGGAGGCGGTGGCTTTCGGGCAACGCGTGCTGGATGCGGCCAAATTCCTCGACATCCACCGTGGTTTCGAAGGTCTTCCGCTGCCGCATCTGGCGGTAAAGCGCCGAGAATGCCGCATACTCCTTGCATCCGGTGCCGCTGACGATGCTGAGGCCCCGCTTCTCGGAGTTGGTCAACTGATTGCGCCACTTCTTGTCCAGCCGGCGCCGCAGCTCGTCGATCGGCGGACTAAGGTCCAACAGAAATGTGCGCTCGCAATCACCGCTTACCCCGGAATCGGATTGGAATCGCCCTAGTGCTGCCTGCAAGGCCGCGGCTTCGGCCGAGCCAGATGCGACCTGAGGAATCACCCGAAGGAGGAGCTTCCGGCGAATGACATACTCCTGCTCCAGCGCGACTCCCATTCGCCTAGCCGCCTCCCCGTCCAAGGGGTATCCAGTTCGGCGGAACAAAGGTCCCCAGCGGAGATAGGCAATACCAAAGGGAACCGGTGCCAGGCGGAGAATCCTCAGTTGCGCCATGGCTACAACCTCGCCATCGCGCCGCAAAACAATGTGGCTGAGGTTTTCTTCACCCCATCGAACCACGCCGTAGGCATGCGTCTGGTAGAGATTGGCGTCGGCGAAGAGGTCCAGCATCTGCGCCCACTCGCCGGGGGTACAACGATCTACTTCCACCTGCCACTGGCCGGCTGTGCCGGCAGTACGCGAGTCCAGCGAAGCGCACTCGACAGTCGAGCCCGAGCTCTGATCCTGCTTCAGTGCTTCGTCGATCACGAGATGGTTAAGCGCGCTCACGTTCAAGAAACTCCATCAACATGCGTCTGCGGGAGCACACCCACGCGATGCGGCGGTTGTGGAAGGCAACTGCGGGTGCCGGCCGTGCGGCAACACTGAAGCCGACTGCTTTGGCGTCGCGCAACGCCAGGCCCAGATCGTCCACTTCGTAACAGACGTGGTGCAAGCCACCGCCATTCTGTAGAAAACTGCTGACGGGCGATTGAGGCTCGGCCGGCTCGACGAGTTCGAATACGGGATTTCGAGCATCGAAAGGCCAGAAGAAAGACACACGCACTTGCTGCACCGGATCGTGAGTGATCTCGCCGTCCCAGCTCGCCGACATAGCAGTAGCAAACGGTCTCGCCGCCTGCGCGATCGAGCCCACTACAAAACCCAAATGATGCAAAGACGCCCTTTGCTTCACCAGGGGACCTTCGACTGCGGTTTGCAGAACTGGCATCATTCAGGCGTTGGCTACGGCCATCAGCGCGCTGGCACTGCGAAGAATGTAACGATTCTTTGGGGTGTAGCACTGCGGAACGGCGTATTCCCAACGGGTTTCGCCGTTGTCCTTGCTTCCGGCGGACTGAAAGCCGAGGCTGGCATAGAAGCCGCTTACGATCGCGTTCTTCTTCGACGGAACAAACACGCCCACGATCTTGTGAATCCCCAATGCCTGGCAGCGCTCCACCAGTGCGTCGAACATTGCGAATTCCATCTCCCGCTTAAACACGCGACAGCTCATCAGCCATAGATCGACTTCCAGTATCTTGTCCTCGACCCGCCCGGCAATTACCGAAACCAGGCCGTTGTCGCCGAAGCAGTCGGCCAGTCGTCCATAGAGAGTGACCCAGCCGGGATCGCCGGCCATCGATTGCACCTCCGCGCTCGTGTACCGCCGGGTGGTCAGATTAAACTGATTGGTCTTGTTGATAAGCTGCGTGATCCTCTCCAGGTACACGGGCATAAAGGGTCCGATTTCGGCGCTCATGTCGAGTGAGGAGAGGAATTCGCCGTAGTCGGCGAAGCTCGCTTCGGCAGCGGCGCGAGTCGCGTTCGAACTGTAGAAGTCCGATCGGCTTAGGTCGTCGGCGACCAGCTTTGTCAACTCAAAGTAGCGCTCCCGGTCGATGGCCTTCGCATACCCGGCGACATCAGCGCCGATATCGGGGACCGCCACCTCGGGCAGTTGATCGGAGACCAGCGCTCTCTCCGCAGGATTGTCGTCAACAAACACCATGCTGTCCAGGCCGATGTTGAGTTCGGCCGCGATCTCCCGAATGTTCTCCGGCTTGGCATTCCAGTTGGCCTTGAATGCGCTGAAGTCGTCCAGCTTCAGGATGCTGTCCGGGTGAAGGAATCCCTCTCGAGCGTTTTCAGCCTCATTCTTCGAGCACACCGCCAGGAGGATTCCTCGCCGCTTCAGGTCTTTCACATAGTGCTGAAAGTCGAGATAAGCTTCTCCGAGGGGATGGTCGCGTCCCAACAGCAGGTTCTGTACGCCGTCGTCGCCAATCACGCCACCCCAGAGGGTATTGTCCAGGTCGAGAACAAGGCACTTGCGCGAGCGCCCGTAAACGGCTTGCACCATCCCGGCAAGGTTTCGGGCGAGAGCCAGGGTGGCTGCCGGGCTGATCGCCATGTGGAAGTTGTACCAGTAATGACTTCCTGCCCAGTTGTCTAAACCCATTTCCGCGGCAAGATAATGGATATCGCTGATCAGCAAATGTGAATGGCTGCGGGCGTAATGGGCAAACTCGGCGTTTAGCCGCATCAGGAAGTTCACTCTCCCAAAAGACTGCACCGCTTCCAGGTTCCCCAAAAGCCGCAGATTTGGCAGGTCAAAATTGTTCTGGAGAATCAGAGCGCCTAATTCCGATTGCACCTTCTCCCACACCCCGGTGAAGCGGGCCATCTCGGCTTCAACCCGCTGCTCCACCCGCGCCTCATCCTCCAGCAATTCCGGAAATTGCGAAACATTGCGCCAGGTCGTGTGGAAGAAAACGATGTCCGGCTTGAACTCCCATAACTCAGGGCTTTCGAACAAAACATCGTCACGGTAGCGGTTGTAGCCGGATTCGTAAAACGCAGGCTGAATACCGTCGGCCAGCAGGAACAGCTCCAGCATCTTTCTGAGCTCGGACGTTGTCGATCCACCCAACATCGCAATCCGCACCGGCAGAAGATTCTCCTGCTGCTGCAGCTCTTTCTTCAGCGCCTCGCGCTTGCGCAGGATCTCCGGCAACGTCGTCGGCAACTTCACCGTGGCGGCACTCCTGACCTCGTTTGAGTTTTCTGCGTCTGTTTTCATCGACTTGTCATCGGAACCGATTGCCGGTTCAGACGCTGGCAACGGCTTCGTCGTCCACCTGCGCCAGGCGCAGCAGGTCTCCCACAGTCGAGCAGTCCACCACTCCCTGCAGCGGTAGGCTGACGCCGTTGTTGGTTTCGGCCAGGCTGATGAGGCTAATCAAGCTGGTAGAATCCCAGTTCTGTAACTCGTCCAGTTTTTCATTGCCTTGAAGGGTTCCGCCCGGCAAGCCGAGGATGTCATCCATCTCCAACAGGAATTCACTACGCGTCATGAAGCTTATTTTTCCTCTCTATGTGTACTAGGCAATGTTGCGCCTGGGTTAACTTTGCAAGTCCACGCGTGCGCCCGTTCTGACGGGCTGCGTGCGGCGCGGCTGCGTGCCCGCTCGCCTGCTGTGGCGGTTCCGCAGCGCCCGGAGTCGGGGCAGCACTTCAATGTTTAAGAACAGTGCGTCGGAACTGGTGCTCCGAAGACTTACCCGGTCCAGCGGCAGTCTCGTATCCGCTTCCCCGTTAGAGACGCTTTCGCTTAGGAACATCGCTTGGTGCCCCGAGCGCTTGAGAGCCATCCGCATGTCGGTGGTAAGGTCGGCGGAAGAACCGTAGGGGATACTGAACGATCGGACCGGTCGCCCCGTCAGACCTTCCAGCTCCAGTTTGTTACGCTCAACCTCGTTATTGATGTCCTCAGCACTCAGCATGCGACAGCGTGTATGGGTGTAGGTATGGTTGCCAATCTCTAACCCTGATGCTGCGAGCTCGCGCAGGTCCTGCCGGGTGAAGTAGAGCCGAGCGTCGCGCGCCAACTTTTCCTCGTCAATGCCGGCCTCGTGCTTCAGGGCCACCAGAAAAGCATTTCTCTGTTGCAGACGCAGAGTGGGGAATAACCGGGCAAATACATCCGTCATCGTCTTCATCGGAGCTGCTGCAGCACCCATTGCCATTGCCGCCCGGTTGACGGCTTCCATTCCGACGGTATTGACGGCGTAGCAGACGATGTTATCGGGCGCCAGTCGATGGTTATCGATGAAAGCTGCATTCAGGAAGAAGACAGGCGTTATCCCTAGTTCTCGGCACAGCGGTACCGCTGTGTCCATTACTGAGCGGTACCCGTCGTCGAACGTCACCAGCACCGCGCGCTCCGGCAGCGGGCGTCCCGTCTCCGCAGTCAACACGTCATCCAGCGACACGGGAGTGTAGTTTTCGGCGACGAATGTCAGCGCGGTCCGCAACGCCTCCGGCGTCATGGTGAGCCTCATGCCCCGAGTGAAAGCCGACTCCTCCGGCGAGACGTCGTGGATTACCAGACAGCGCAGCCCGTGGCGGCAACCCAAAAGAGCGGCGGCCGCGAAAGCTCCCGGTATGCGCCCCACGCACCGGCTGGTAACGGAGATTGTGCCAGTCTTCAGATTCATGTGCTCAGGAAGGAATGACGGTCACACAAGTGCAGCGCAACTCCGTTCCGCGAAGCTTCGATGCCACAGCTCAAGCGTCAGCAGTGAAAAGATCTCTTTCGAACGCCCGCCGAAGATCGTGTCATGCGCGAGCAGCTTCCGCACTGCGGCGCCGGAAAAGTATCCGCGTTCCAGTGTGCTCCGATCGGTGAGAACCTCGGTCACCCAGCTTTGCAATTGCTTTCGCAGCCAGCCTTCGTAGGGCACCGGAAAGCCGGCTTTTGGACGGCGGACAATCTCCTGCGGAATTCGCTTCTCGAGCGCTTTCTTGGCCAGATATTTCGTGGTGAGTCCGTGCACCTTCAGGTCCGACGGCAACGCGGCGGCAAACTCCAGCAGCTTATGGTCCAGAAGCGGCACCCTCAACTCCACCGAGTTCGCCATCGTCATCTTGTCGGCTTTGATCAGCAGGTCGTCGGGCAGCCAGGTCTTGGTGTCGAGGTAGAGCATCGCATCCAGGGTGTTCTTGCCCTGAACCTTCTGCTGCAAGCTGCGCATAGGTGCAACGCTGCGCTCGCGGTCAACGGCATCCGCAAAGTCGTCGTTATAGATGTCCGAGAGCCCACCTCCCGAGAAGCGGTAGGGGGTTGATGTGCGGCTGTAGTAATACTCGGGAAAGTTCGCCTCAATCAGCGGCAGATACTTTTCGAGGCGTGGCGACTTGAACATGCGGTTGGCGCCACTCGCTACCGCCCGCAGGCTTCCGCGTAATGGCCGCAGGCCCTGCTTGATGCGTTCCAGCCACAGCAGATTGCGGTAATTGCTGTAGCCGGCAAACGCTTCGTCTCCGCCCTCGCCCGACAGCAGTACTTTCACTGTTTGGCTCGCCAGACGGGAGACGTAGTACAGTGCCACCGCTGGTGGCTCGCACACCGGCTCTTCCATGTGCCAGATGTATCGCGGCAGAAAATCAGCAAAGTCCTCTGCCGTGATCGTCATCTCGTGGTGCTGAGTGCCATAGGTATCGGCGGCGAGCCGGGCATAGGGCCTCTCATCGGCCATGCCCGTATCCGAGAAACCAATGGTATAGGTACTCACCGGCTTTGCCGTGTGCTGCCTAACGAAGCTCAACACTGCAGT
>Ga0335073_10008096_pt1 | contig 14736 bp, 10 predicted proteins | sample Lox_Sample_22_FD_207093 | JGI IMG/M metagenome (GOLD analysis project Ga0335073, IMG submission 207093) | Soil microbial communities from Loxahatchee National Wildlife Refuge, Florida, United States - Lox_Sample_2.2 | ecosystem: Environmental > Terrestrial > Soil > Wetlands | place: USA... | reverse complement strand
CGCGGCCATCACTTCGGTTGGCGTCAACGCTCCCGGAATTGCAAGCACGCCCCGCCGCGCGGCAGTTTGCAGCACGCCCACCGAAAGCCCTGGACTGACAAGGAACTGCGCTCCTGCGTCGAGGCAAGCCTCGGCTTGCTTCGCCGTCGTCACCGTGCCGGCCCCGGTTAACACCCGGCTTCCATAATGCCGCACCAACTCCTTTATCATCGCCGGCGCGTTCGGCACCGTCATCGTGATTTCAATGATGGATATGCCGCCACTATGAATCGCATCCACTGCTTTCCGCGCCTCATCCACATGTGCGGCTCGAACCACCGGAACAATGCCAATTTCATGGATCTTGCTGATTGCGGCATCAATGTTCACGACCGAACTCCTGAAAGGATCGGAGCGAAAACCTGTAGTAACTCTATTCTTCGTCGAACCGTCGTGCTTGTCACTTGGAAGTTTCCCCGAGTGGCCCAAGACTCCGCGACGGATCGACGGCAAACCATGCCACCGCGCCCAGCGCGCTCAATATTGCGGCGGCAACAAAAGGATACGTCCAACCGACGCGTGACGCGATAAAAGGCGTGAGCAGGGCGGTAACCGCACTACCCAACTGCGCCCCCATATTCATGAAGCCGGACACCGATCCAGCGCTCGGCCCCGCTATGTCGGCGGTAACCGACCAGTAGCTGCTCTGCGCCAAATATAACGCTCCCGCGCCTCCTGCCAGTACAAGGCTCGCTAGAGACCCACTGGCTGCCCGCGAACCGAGAACCAGGAGGATCGCGGCCAAGGTAAGCCCTAACGCGGCGATGCCACACCGACCGACTCGCCTACCATATGCGACGGAAAGCCTGTCGTTTATGACGCCACCCAGCAAACTACAGACAACCATCGCGATCGGAGGCACCATGCTATAGATAGCACTGCTTTTCAGATCCAGGCCGCGTACTTCGAGAAGGTAAATATAGAACCAGGTAAAAAAAATAGCGGCTACGTAACCGTAGCAAAAATAACTCAGCGTCACCGCCCAGACATTTCTGCTTTGAAGAATGCGGGACCACGATACCTCCTTCCTGTCCGAAGCGACCGATCGCGACGGCAAGGAGCGGCCCCGCTGAATGTGCGATAACTCCGCTGGTGAGACCATGCGGTGGCTTTCCGGCGTATCACTAGAAGAAAAATACCAGATGGCACCAACGAGCAGTCCGACCAGCGCGCTAAACCAGAACGACCAGCGCCACCCGTAGTGCAGCATGATGTAGGTCACGATTGCGGGGGCGGAGCCGGCGCCCGCTCCCACCCCGGCAAAAATCAAACCGTTGGCAAAACCCCGCTCTTGCGTGGGAATCCATCGGGAAATGAATTGATTGGACGCCGGAAAAACGACGGCCTCCCCCGCACCCAAAAGAAATCGCACGGCAACAAGGACAAAGATTGCGCCGCCAAGCCGAGGTGAGACCACCGCTGTCAATGAAGTGAAAATCCCCCACCAAACCACACCTGTGGTGAGGACGTTGCGTGAGCCGAAGCGGTCGGCAAGCCACCCACCCAGCGTTTGGAAAAGAGCGTAACCCCAGAAGAACGCGCTGAACACCCAGCCCAATTGCACTTTGGAAAGGTGATAATCTGAAGAAATAAAAGTTCCGGCAATGGAGATGTTGACGCGGTCAAGATAAGAGACGGCACTTAGAATGAATAGCCAAAAAACCAGAAACCAACGCACATGGCTGCGTCGCTTTTCATCCATGGATTTTCAGGTGTGTGAGTTCTCCGCAGCCCAACTTCATGCGGCGTGCGCTTTCAACACTTCATACAGCTTGTCGGCGACGATTTGATCCTCACCCGGCTGCAGCATAAACGAATTCATGGAAAGAGCGCCCCCGCGCTCGTCCGTAGATAACACGATCGACGGTCTGCCATGGAGCAGCGCTGCGTTCACCTCGTTCGGCGTGATTTTCACTCGCTGCGCGTCCCACTTTATTTCCATGTGTGGAACATGATTCGCTATATCCGGCACGAAATACGAAGTCGTCACCGAGCGAATCGTGCAAATTTTCTTGGACACGAGTTCCAGCCGTCCCTGCCATTCCTTGTTGAGCGCCTCGTGGTCCTCATTCAGATACATCTCGAGTGATTTCACCATGCCTACGATTTCTTCTTTGCCGACTTTCTGGCTCCGGCCGATCGTGTCTTCGTGGGGACTATTGTTCAACAACGCGCAGCGGACCAGATCCTCACGTCCCAGCAAAAGCCCGGCGCACTGTGGTCCGCGCATAGCTTTTCCGCCGCTGAACGCGATCAGGTCGTAACCCATGTTGGCGTAATCCCACAGGTGCGTGACCGGCGGCGTGTCCGCAGCGGCATCGATGAACGTTGGTATCTTCAGGTCCTTCGCGCATTTCACCCACTCATCCACTTTGATCTGCCCTTCAGCATTCGCAAAGTTTGAGAAATGCATCATGGCGGTATTGGAATTGACCGCTTTGTGCAACTCGTCTCGCGTTTGAATCTCGATCAACTTCACTCCCGTGTTGCGCAATTGGTGATCGAAGGGATTGCGATGCGACTTCTGAATGATTACTTCTGTCTTCATCCCGGTAAGGTCCGGGATTTGCTTGATGAATTTCGGATTATCGCCGGTCAGAATTCCTGCGAGACCAGACTCCATCGCTGCGGCTGCTCCGGAAGTTACGATCGCGGAATATCCCGCTGGCAACTTCAGCATTTGCGCGATGCGCTTCCCCGCAGCTACTTCCAAGTCCGGGATATTCACAAAATGTTTGGAACCGAGCGCCATAACCGCCTCGACCTCCGGCCGCATCAACGATCCGCCAAGGTAGGTCATCGTGCCTTGGCCGTTGATGACTGTTGTGACGCCAAGTTCTTCGTATACATTTCCCGTCGAGCCAAACCCCGTGATTTTGCTGTCCGCCGGTGCGGATCCATAAGGAGGAGAGGAGAGCAATTTCCGGGGGTTGGCGATCAGCGCGGTCAGTGTCCCGAGGCTGCCCACGAAAGCTCGGCGCGTCCATTTCAAATTCAGTCCCATGATTGTTCTCCTTCTCCCTTATTGTCCTACTTCTTCACAACTGCTGCGATGCAGTTAATCTCCACCAACGATTTACCCGGAAGTGACGCCACCGCCACGCAGGTTCGCGCCGGTCCGCCGTTCGGGAAATACGTTTTGAACACGCTATTCATCGCGTCGTAGAAATCGATGTCGGCCAAGTACACATTGAGTTGCAAGATGCTGTCCATCGTGCCGCCGCCGCGCTCCACCAGCGTTTTCACGTTTTCCATCACTCGCTTGGTGTGTGTTTCCACGTCCATCGGAAAATCGCTGTTGTCGTGCGAGTGTGCGCCCTGGCCAGCAATGTAGATCGTTCCATTGTGAATGACCAGCGGCGTGATAAACCCATTCCCTGCCGTTTTTCCCTCGTAATCCAGTTTCTGCACTCCGCTGGGCGCCTGCGCCGACGCGGGAACGGAGTTCGAAAGCAGGTTTACGGCGCCAACTCCAGTAAACAAGGAAGCAAGGCGAGCGGCAAACCCTCTGCGGGAAGTGAGATTCGATAGCATTTCATTTCTCCTTTACTTGAATTAGATCGTCTTTTGCTACGGCAAAGCAAAACTGAAAATGTCGCTTCCGGAAGCGATGGCAACGTATTGCGTTCCGTTGACTGCATACGACATCGGCGAAGCATGAAAATCCTGCCCGGTAGTGAAATGCCACAGCGGTGCGCCCGTCCCTGCATCTACCGCTTCAAACGACTGTGCGTCATCGCCAAAAAAAACCAGGCCGCCTTTGGTCGTCATGGTTCCTGCGAACGAGTGTCCTGCTCCCACCTGCACGAAACGCCACACCGGTTTATCCGCCTCCAGGTTAAACGCAAGCAGGATCCGCTCCCGGTCATCTCCCGGACTGCGCTTCACTCCAGTGGAATAAAAGGCCTTCCCCTCTTCAAATTTCTCCGCTTGCTTGAAGTACACGTTGCAATTTTCCGTGGCCAGAAAATAAAAAAGGTGCGTCTCCGGATTGAACGAAGGGGCGTACCAGTTCGTCGCTCCGCTGAACCCCGGACACACGCGCGTTCCTTCGGCAGTCGGCATCACTTCCGTGCGAATCGGCCGGCCCTGTTTGTCGATGCCCTTGGCCCAATTCAGTTTTTCGGCAAACGGCACTGCCGAAAGAAATGTGCCGTCGGTGCGATCTAACACATAGAAAAATCCGTTGCGATTCGCTTCCGCAAGCAATTTGCGTGATTGCCCCGAGTAAATCGTATCGATCAACACCGGCGTCTCCGTGGCATCGTAATCAAACAGATCGTGCGGCGTGAACTGGAAATGCCATTTCAATCTGCCGTTATCGGGATCCAGCGCAAGCACAGAATCGGTGTACAGGTCGTCCCCTGGACGAGGATCACCATCAAAGTCCGGACAAGGATTGCTCGTGCCCCAATAAAGCGTGTTGAGTTCCGGGTCGTACGTTCCGGGCATCCAGGTGGTGCCGCACCCGTGCATATACAGGTCGCCAGGCCAACTCGATGCTCCAACTTCGCCCGGAGCGGGAATAGTCCAAAAGCGCCATGCCTCTTTTCCCGTCTGCGCATCATAAGCGGCCAAAAAACCGCGCACGCCATCATCCCCCCCGGATGTGCCCACCAGCACCTTGTCTTTCACGACTAAAGGGGCACTCGTCGCCCCATAATTCTTGTTTCCATCGGTGTACGCCACATCCCACAGCAAGTGGCCACTGCGCGCATCCAGGCACAACAAATGTGCGTTGTCGGTTTCCATAAAAATCCGCGAATGCCAGATGCCCACACCGCGATTGTGATGTTGCGATGCGTCATCGATCAGACCTTCGGTCACGGGACGTGAATAGTGCCAGACGATTCGGCCGGTCTTCGCGTCGAGCGCATACGCGTCATTGGCCGACGTCACGAACATCATCCCATCCACAACAACGGGCGTAACTTCCAAGCTCTCAGAATTAGGCGAATGAAAAACCCAGTCGACCCGCAGCCGTGCCACATTTCTCGCATTAATTTGATCCAGGCCGCTATAGCGCCGGCCCGTGTAATCACCGTTGTACGACAGCCAGTTTGCGCCCACCGGTTTCGACGTCAGTGTTTTGGGCGCCACATCGACGTTCACAGAAATAGAGCCCTTGGCTACCTCTTGCGCCACGGCAGGAGCCAGCATACAGCACCACAAAACAGCCATACTCACCACCAATTGTTCTGCAGTTCGCATCACTCTAGGAACTTTTGTCTTTCGCCAGAATGGGAGCACTACCCAGTTCACCTCGATCCTGGCCACTCGCGTCAATCAAATGAAGAGAAACTCTGGAGGCACGAGCAGCCGCGGAGATCGTCTGGTCCAACTTCACCGGCGCCTCAACACTTACCGATTCCACGACGACGCTCTTGAGCTTTTTCCCCTGCTCATCCAACAAATCCGCTTGTAACTGCCCGGAAAAGAAAACGCCGAAATCTCCCTCCAAGTGGACGCTACCAGCACTGATACGCTTCGCTTGAAAAGCCGTCCCGCATGCCCCCGCATCCATGACGTCCACGATCTCTCTTCCCGTGCGCACCGGGTGCCATTCGGTGTCCATTGCATAGGTTTCTCCCGGTGCCAACTTGGCGATCGGGCTGTTCAACTCCGCTTCCATGTAACGCAAAGGATTACCGTCGTGCATCCCTTTGAGTGTAGGAAACCCTTCGTCATCCAGCGTCAACCCGCTGCCATTTTTAAAGAAGATCACCGTGGCTTTACCGGGATACTCGTCCTTCGCCGAATAATGAAACCTTTCTACCATGCCGTATTTGGCGGCTTCGTCCACAACTGCTACCCAGCCCGCCGTGGAATCAATCCACACCTCATTTTCGAGCGGCAGCCAATGCAAACAGAAAAGGCCATCTTTCATTCCAAACGACGGATCATTGACCAACCCGGCGCGCACATGGAACTTCTCGAGGTATGCACTGCTCGCATTCGTTGGGGTATACGCCCAAAAGTCCCGGTTGTAATCTCCGGGATTCGCTGCGTTCCCTGTGTCGTACTGCGTGACCGATTGCACCGACCAGGCGATGGGATGATTGGCAATGTTTTTCATGATCACGTGGAAGCGAATCTCCGGCGAATCATTCTCCAGCGTAATCTCGCGCGAATATTGCAAGCCGGTTCGCGAGTCCGGCGGACCATCGAGCCTCACTTTGCAACTGGGTGATGTCGACAGCACCCGAAAAGCATAGTCGCCGTCGTCGAGGGCGTCGGAAACCGGGCCGGGCCAGTGGTGGTCGTCTTCATCGCCTTCCGGCATTGGCCAGATCTTGTCCCCGCCATAGTTAAACCAGCGATGTTTTGCGTCCGGCCCCAATGGCGTAAGGTATTGTCCTTTGAATTTGGGATTTACAAACAGGTATGGATGCCCATTGAAGTAGACCTGCATCACTCGCCCGCCGATTCGCGGAACAATCACCAGTTTCACCCAGGCATTCGAAACTTGTTGGGCCTGCCAGCCTTCATAATCCACAGCTTCGACGCGACACAACTGATTACTCTTTTCTTGTGCGAACGACGTCGTCGCATACATGCTAGCGCCTAACGCCACCACAGCAGCAAGCACATACCGCAAGTTCGCGATTTGAATCCCCGAGGGAGATGACATGTGCTACAACCTGCCAAACTTCTTGACCGCCTCCTCAATCGATTTCAATTTCTCGATGTACGCGTACATGGAATGTTCCTTGAAATCCATTTCTTGCGCTAATCCCAACACTTTTGCTGCATCAGTCCGCGGTACCACCACTACACCATCCTGATCCGCCGCCACAATATCGCCTGCCTTCACTTCCACTCCGTCGCAGCTCACCGGAATATTCGCCCCGGCAAACCGGTAATGATGCACCGAGGTGGAAGGAACAATCCCCAGCGCGTACACGGGGAAGCCGATTTTCTTCAGATACGCCGTATCGCGCACTCCGCCATCGATCACTGCTCCGGCAAATTCTCTCGCATACATCGCTGTACCCATCAGCCCGCCCATCCCGGCAATATCCACGCCATCCTCTACCACCATTACATAAACGGAATCCTTGCCTCCCTGATCGATCGCGGCTAGCATCCCATTCAGTGCGTTCGGGTCGTCGTTCGTATCCTTTTTCAGCAGCACCGTGACCGCCAAACCCGCGAACTTTGTCGGGAAAATGGGGCGCATCCGGTGGGTCATGTACACCTTGCGTCCGGTCAATTGCTCCATCGCGTCGGAGACCGAAGCTACCTCCACGTGTCGGTAGCCCTCCAAGAGCGCTGCGCCATCTTCGCTGGCAGGTTTGCCCACACTTGTCTGCGCCCAAGGCCGAGTGGCAAACGTCAACATGCCGACCAACAACAAAACCAGGCCAACCGACACCTTGCCTACAAATCGCAAGGAAATGAACGAATGGCGCTTCAGCATGGCTCCTCCTTCTCCAATCGAACAGGACTTTACCACCACGGAGCCTCCCTACAAAACATTTTTGAATCGATTTAAGCCAATGTAAATACGAAGTTCGTCTTTCAGAATTCGGTTGACACCCTCTGCGCGATAAGGTATTTCAGAACTCCACGGGGCGAGGTGCTTGAACCGGCGGAATCCTTCGCTGTGCTCAATAACGGTGCAACTTAACTAGAGGGGTGTAGCTATGCAGGTTCGCTCGCGTTGCATACTTCTTTTTCTTCTGGCCTTGTTCTTTGGTTCTCTGGCGTGGGCCGCTATCACTGGTAGCATTTCCGGAATCGTAACCGACCCGAGCGGCGCCGTGGTTTCCGGCGCACAAGTCACCGCCATCGAAACGAATACTGGTATTCGTACTGAGACGGTCACGGACTCCAAAGGCTTCTATAACTTCCCCACGCTACCTATTGGCGCCTACGACGTCGAAGTGCACGGCCCAGGTTTCAAGGTATTTCGCCAGACCAATATCACCGTCGACGCTAACTCCACTGTGAAAGTTGATGTCACCCTGCAAGTCGGCTCGGCTTCCGAACATATCGAAGTGAATGCCAATGCCGTGCAAGTGGAGACGCAGAGCACTCAGATGGGCGAAGTCATCAGCGGCAACCGCATGACCAGTGTGCCTTTGAATGGCCGCGCCTATACGGATTTGCTCTCGCTACAGCCCGGCGTGGTGCCTTCCGCTTACGGTTCACAAGCCCCCGGACTCAACGATCGCTCCCCTTCCGGTGCTCCTGGGGCGAGCGGCGGGGCCGGCCTCAATTCCGGCAATCAATCCGTGAATGGCCAGCGGGAAGCCGCAAATGGCTTCATGGTGAACGGAGCAAACGTGGAGGAAGGCAAGAACAACGGCACCTCCATCGTCCCTAACCTTGACGCCATCGCGGAATTCCGCATCATCACCAACAACTTTGACGCCGAGTACGGAAATTTCAGCGGCGGCCAGATCAACGTCGCCACCAAGTCCGGCACTAACGACATTCACGGAAGCGCCTTTGAATTCTTCCGCAATACCGATCTTGATGCCCGCAATTTCTACAACCCCGCCTCCACCGGTCCGAAGGGAAAATTCGACCAGAATCAATTTGGCGGTACGGTAGGCGGACCGATTAAGAAAGATAAACTTTTCTTCTTCTTTGATTACCAGGGCACCCGGCAGACCACCGGAAGCACCATCAACGCGTTAGTCCCTTCCGACGCGGACCGCACCGGTAACGTCCTTGATCTTTTTCAGTCCTTAGTGGCACAAGGGCAGACGGTCGGCAATGTGAGCAGCAGTTATTGGGCCGGTATCCTTCAGAATCGCTTGCAAGCCAGCAGTCCTGGCCAACAGGTTGTCGCCGGAGAGCCGTATTGGTCTCCGCAATGCACCTCAACAAATCCGAACGCGGCGAATAACACAGGATGCGTATTCCCCACTGGCGTCATACCGCAAAGCGCCTGGTCGCCCGTCAGTGCCAACTTATTGCCGTACATCCCCACGGCCAACACTTCCGCCGGTTACTATTCCACCTCGGCGTTCAACAACACCTTGAACGACAACAAAGGCGGAGCTCGTATCGACTACAACACGCGATTCGGCATGCTTTCCGGCTATTACTTTATTGATGACTATCTCGAAAACGATGCTTATCCCAACGGCGGTGCAACGGTCCCCGGCTTCAATTCGCTCTCGACTGGACGCGCACAACTTATCCAACTCAGCGACACCAAGAATTTCGGCGCTACCAGCGTCAACGTATTTACCTTCAGCTATACCCGAAACGCTGTCAATCTCTTCCAGCCCCAAGGCGGCTTGGGTCCTTCCCTCCAATCGCTGGGCTTTACCGTCCCGAACTGCCCTGCGAACAATGCCCCTCCGGGATGTTCCTTTAACGGTGGCGTGGGACCAGTGTATCCAGCGTTTGAAGGCATTCCGTCAGTTTCCTTCAATAACTTCAGCATCGGCATTCCCGATGACACCGTCGGTCAGTACAACAACACTTTTCAGTGGCAGGATGTGTTCACCAAGATCGTGGGAACTCACACTTTCAAATTCGGCGGCGGTTATCACTACGACCAAATCAACGAACGCAATCTCAACAGCGAAAACGGGTTGTACCAATTTAATGGCACCGAATCCGGCTCCGATTTCGCTGACTTCTTACTCGGTGCGCCCGCTTCGTTTACTCAGGCCAGCCGTCAAATACTGGACTCCCGCACGCAATATCTTGGCCTTTTCGTGCAAGACAGCTGGCGCGTCAAACCCAGTCTCACTTTGAATCTTGGCTTGCGCTACGAAATCAGCACACCCTATTACGACACTCAGAACAAGACCGAAACCATCATTCCCGGTGTCCAATCTGTGGTCTTTCCTGGCGCTCCCGAAGGCTGGTTGGTTCCCGGCGATCCCGGCGTGCCTCGCACCCTCGCTCCTGTTTACTACGGCGCCGTCTCCCCGCGGCTCGGCTTAGCTTATTCTCCAACCGCCACCGACGGTTTGCTCGGCTCGATTTTCGGCGGACCAGGCAAGACCAGTATTCGCGCTGGCTGGGGCATGTACTACACGTCCGTCGAGGATCTGAGCCAATTTCTCGAAGTGGGCGACCCACCGTACGGAATCTATTGGGGCTCCGTCTCCCCACCAGTTTTTGAATCTCCGTATTTGTCGCTTAGCAACGGGCAAGTTGAAACCGTTTCCGGTGGCAATCCTTTCCCGTTTGTTTTTCCTCCCACCAATGTCGGGCCCAAAAATCCCGACACCACTTTTCCGTGGGAAAACGTCGAGCCTATTTCGTACGGCTGGGTTTTCTATCACAAGAACCAACTCCCTTACTCGGAGCACTATGAACTGTCCGTGCAGAGACAGTTTGGCGCCGATACGGTCTTGACCACCAGCTATGTCGGCAACCAAGGCCATCGCCTGATCACCGCTGTGGAAGCCAATCCCGGCAGTCCTGCCCTTTGCCAGTTCTTGAGCAATCCGGCGAATCTGGCGCCCGGCGTGAGTCCCTGCGGTCCGTATGGAGAAAATAACCAATACCAGCTCGCTGCTGGTGTCACGCCTCCCGCAGGTATTCCAGTTTTTTATGCGCCCGGAACCAACAACGTGCTCACCGGTACTCGCACCGTACTTAATCCTTTCTACTTCGGCAGCAATCCTTATGAACAGGAATCAGCCAATTCGGCTTACAACTCACTGCAAATCAATGTGCGCCACAACAGCGCTCGCGCTGACCTGCTCGTCGGCTACACCTTCTCCAAATGCATGGACAATTCTTCCGGCTTGCAGGTCTCGACCAATCCAATCGATCCCAGAATTAGCCGCTCGCTCTGCTTGTACGACACCACTAATAACTTCGTAGCTAGCTATACCTTTAACCTCTTACTCGACAAAGCCTTCCATGCCGGGGGTCCCGTGAGCACTCGCTTACTCGGCGGTTGGTCTGTCTCCGGCATCACCACTTACGCGACGGGCTTACCCATCGCACTCTCAGAAAACGATGACAACTCCTTACTTGGTGTTCAGGCCGCTCCGCTCGATACGCCGGAGCTTGTCCCAAACAGCGGCGGAGTTTACGGAAACAAGAATCCTCGTTCTGGCCTGCCGTACATCAATCCGAATGCCTTCACGTTCGAACAGGTCGGTCAACTTGGCAACGCCAATCGCCAATTCTTTCACGGTCCGGGCTTGAACAACTGGGACATGGCCCTGCTCAAAAACACCAACATCACCGAAAGCAAATCCCTTCAGCTGCGCTTCGAGGCCTTCAACATCTGGAATCACGCGCAGTTCTTCAATCCGAGCGGCCTGATCAATGCCGGGTTACCAGTGATTGTCGACGGGGCTAATGAGGGCGGCAACTTCGGCGTGGTTACCGGCGCGCGCAACCCGCGCATCATCCAAATCGCCGCGAAGTTCCTGTTTTAGCCAAGCCCCCGCGCCCGCACCGGCACACCTCAATCAACTGCCGGTGCTGTGGCCCGGTTGATCACATGACTCTTTCATTCGCTCGACAATCCGTGCTCCCAGCGCAACGACCAAAACCCCGCAATTCTCTCCTGCTCCCACTTTTTTGCCTCCTGGCATGTTGTTTCCTGCAGATCGCTTTCGCGCAGGCCTCAACTGATCCCGGGCAAACCCAGACCACCATCCCAACAACAAACGAAGCACGCCAAATTTTTGAATCCGTCTGCGCTGGCTGCCATGGCCTCGACGGCCGCGGAGGCGAACGTGGCCCAGACATCTCTACGCGCCCGCAAATCGTTCAACTCTCCGACGCCGACCTTCTGCAGATTCTTCGGGGAGGTAGACCAACCGCGGGAATGCCTCCTTTCGAATCCTTTGGCACCACAAAGCTGCAAGGATTGGTCGCTTATCTCCGCGCGTTGCAAGGCAAGAGTACCGCCGCTGCGCTGCCTGGCGACCCTCGTAATGGCAAAACTCTTTTCTTCGGCAAGGCACGCTGTTCGGAGTGTCACACCATGCAGGGTGCGGGCGGTTTCCTGGGCCGGGATCTTTCCACTTATGGCGCCACTCTATCTCCGCTGGAAATTCGCAGCAGCATCCTGCACCCTGATCCCGCCAGCAAATCCAACAAAACCGCGGTGATTACCATGCGCGATTCACAACAATTCGCCGGTATTATTCGCAACGAAGATAATTTCTCCATCCAGCTGCAATCCCGCGACGGCACCTTTCATTTTCTGACCAGATTCGACGTCGCCAAAAAGGAATTCCTTCCGCAACCCATCATGCCAACCGATTACGCTGCGACTCTAAAACCTGCGGAATTGGACGACCTCGTAAATTTCATCATCACCGTTGCAAAAACAGGCAAAACCAACCTGAAAGACGAGGACGACGAATAGGACCTTACAGATGACACAAATCCTTCGCATAGCCGCCGCATTGCTCATCGCCGGAATCTGCATTCCGGGAAACGGAGCGCAAGAAACGAGACCCGCCCGCGAGTTTCAGTTGCGCCCGGAGACTTCGCAATTTTGGAATCTTTTCGCGCGAGATGCCAAACTGCAAACTCTCGCCACCGGTTTCGGCTTCACCGAGGGTCCCGTGTGGGACAAAGCCGGATTCGTTTACGTCTCCGACGAAGAGATCAACAAGATCTATCGAGTCTATCCCGACGGCCATAAGCAAGAGTTGATTGCTCTCGGCGATCCCGATGGAAATACTTACGACCGCAGCCAGAACCTGATTGACTGCGCAAGCGTACTCCGCGCTATCATTCGCATCGCGCCCGACGGCACGTACAAAGTCTTAGCCGATCGCTTCGAAGGCAAGCGCTTCAACAGCCCCAATGATGTGGTCATCGGTCCTGATGGCGCCATTTATTTTACGGATCCCACACTCGATCTGCCACAAGGCGAGAAACAGGAAATTCCTTTTCAGGGCGTCTACCGCCTCGATGCCAACGGCGAGGTTCGTTTGCTCACGAAAGAGCTCTCCCAACCCAATGGCTTGGCCTTCGCTCCCGATGGCAAGAAATTCTATGTAGACGACAGCGAGCAGCGGAATATTCGCGTTTACGATTTTCAACCCGATGGCACGATCAGCAATGGGCGGATTTTCGCGAGCGAGGCTGGCCCCAAAAAGGGTGGCGTGCCCGACGGCATGAAGCTCGATCGCAGCGGAAATCTATTCGTCACCGGTCCCGAAGGACTTTGGGTATGGTCGCCCGACGGCACTCATCTCGGCACCATTGTTATGCCGGAACAGCCCGCCAATCTGGCCTGGGGAGATCCGGACTACGGCACTCTCTACATCACTGCAACAAAATCCGTTTATAAACTACGTACCAAGACACTCGGATTTGTGCCTTATCTCTCGACGGCCAAGTAGAGCAACACTCCAATAGCGAAAATTCTAGTCGGTGACTTTTTTCCACGAAGAGTCCGGATTGTATTCGGTCATGGCTTTGGCCACGTCCGCGGTGCTCTCGCCCAAGTCTTTCTGATAGACAATGCCAGTCTGATTGATGATGAACGTCATTACCCCGCTGCTTCGGTATTGCGCCGGATACGCCACGAGAGCGACGCCACCTTTTAACACATCGCCGTCCAGGTAACTCTTCGCCCCTCCCGGTGCCGCCGAACCTTGCGCCTTCAAGATGCGGTAATAGTAGCCGTGATAAGGATCTTTCCGATTCGAATAGCCTTCATCGCTCGCCTCGGCCATAAACGGACCTAGTGGACTCTCCGCCTCACCTTCTTTCGCTTCCCAATACAATCCGTTCTGCTTTCCGGGTTCGCTGACGATCCTGCGCGCATAGATCCCCGCCGGCAGACCATCGTGTCCGACCGAGGCATAATCCGTTTGCGCGGCAATAAATCCGCGGCAAGCGGCGATCGCTCCCAATTCATTAGACCCAATCCGCCGGTACAGCAATTCTTGTTTTCCCGCCGCTGTGTCGAAGCGCCATTTTCCGTCTTGCTGCACAATGGGGATCGGCAGTTGCCAGTCCTTCGCCCCGACTTGCAACGTGCGGGTATTTTCGTCCACCCTTACGATCGCGTGTTTCGTCTTGTACGCCTTTACGAACGCCTCGCGCCCAGCTTTGTCCTGAACCGCATCGCCCGAATCGACAAGCTCCTTGCCGTCGTCGCCGAAAATCGCCAGCAAGGCATCCTGGTCGCCCGCCTCTGTCGCCGCCATGAGGGCATGCACCGCTTCTGCGGGCGTCGCGAACGTCTTTTGTTCGGTTGCCCAACACGCCGCGCCAGCTAGCATCAGCCAAATTCCGAGCACCGTTCCAATTTTCGCGATTTTCATGGCTACTTTTTCCTCGCTGGCGCCTGTCTATTACCGCCGTTGTGTTGTTGAGGCGCTCCCATGCTGGCTCGACCACGATTCCCCGCTGCGCGGTCCGCACTGGGGTTGCTTGCTCCTCCAAATGCTCCTCCGCCTTGGTGTTGCGTTTGCGGCCGGTTCGTTTGTTGCGGCGCGGGACGTGTGGCGGGTTGCGTCGTCGGTGTTGGCCGGCTCCCCGAAGCATTCCCAGAAGCCGGACGCGTTGTTGCTGCAGTGCCGGGCGCTGGTCTCGAAGTATTGCCAGCACCGGGCGATGGCCGCGTCGCGGGATTCGTGTTGTTCACGTTTTGCCGGCCCGTTGTGGCTTGTCCGTAGCCGCGATCAACAGGCCGATTCCCAAACTGATTGTTTCCGCCCGGAGCCGGCCGCGTGGTCGCTCCAGTATTCGCGCCTCCTCCAGGCCGCCCTTGCATGTTGCCGGTATTCGGAC
>Ga0335073_10008095_pt1 | contig 14737 bp, 18 predicted proteins | sample Lox_Sample_22_FD_207093 | JGI IMG/M metagenome (GOLD analysis project Ga0335073, IMG submission 207093) | Soil microbial communities from Loxahatchee National Wildlife Refuge, Florida, United States - Lox_Sample_2.2 | ecosystem: Environmental > Terrestrial > Soil > Wetlands | place: USA... | reverse complement strand
CCCACTGGCTTCCCTCCTGTTTCTGGAAATCACACTGTGATTATACCTTCCCAGAATCAAGATTCTCACACTACTCATCAGCCTCAGGATATCGTTTTCGGACGTGAGATACCGGTTACCTTTCAAAACGCTCCGCCTCCGATTAGAGTAGACCCCTTCCAACACAACGATCCTATGCCTCTCCACCATCCCGTAACACAGCCATTTCCAAACATGTATCTCCACCAACAACCGCAGCAAATACCACAACCACCACAAATGCCGCAACACCAACAACAGCAGCAACACCAACAGCAGCAACACCAACAGCAGCAACACCAACAGCAGCAGCAACAGCAGCAACAGCAGCAACAGCAGCAACAGCAGCAGCAACAGCAACAGCAGCAGCAACAGCAGCAGCAGCAGCAAGCCATCGACTTTGATCACTATTGGGCACAATTCCTCGACCCACTCCCTCCGTTTCCGGATCCATTCAATAACACCTATTTCTATCATCACTAACCACCCTCTGAAACAGTCTTGTCGCATTACAGCGTTGCTTCATTTATAACAACGGAGTTTTATGTCAGAGGAAAGTATAGTTTGGGGGCCTTCCTATGAGCATAATATTGATATCTTTTGAGTGAATGAAATTGGATATGGATAAGGATACTGAAAGTGGATTCGTAGCATATTTATTGAATAACTTGATCTTGATAAGGGAGGTAGTAAGTAATACTTTTTTTCTCAATTGCTCATTTGACATACATCCTCAACGCTCCAGACATGCAAACACCTCCTCCTCCAAATACATTATTGCCGTTTCTACATCCCTCCACACCAACATTCTCGGTCCAAGTTGGAGATAAAAGAAATCATTTTGAGGATTAAGAGTAATTAAGTCTGAAAATATCGTTGAGAACAAAGAATGAGTCGCCATCTTGAACAAGATGGAATACTTGACTAAACCTCTGAGGATTCGTTTCTTCATCAATCTACATGTTAGCACTGCAGCCTCCAAAGCAAACAGGGACACGGGAAAAAGAGGGACACGAGGGGAAGAGGGCAGGCACCAAAAGTTCTCCTGTGACCATGACGATAGCTCCATTCCCAAGCCCATTCGGTTGAGCATCCAACGTACTAACTCTGTGCGCGACTCTCTGAAACGGAAGACTCTACCATCAATAACCCACACAACAAACACAACAACGGCAAAAGGGACATACCACTAGCTTCTCCGTGATGCTTTCAGCACCAGTGAATTGCGCTGATTCAAAAGAGAGAAGACTTTGTGGACGCTGTTTCCAATCAGTCTTCATTCAAAAGGGGGAAGGGTGATACGTAGAGATTTACTAGACTTGCTCTGTTGTTGTCGAATGTGGTATAATAAAAATCACTGAACTGTTTTGCAAGAGCATCGATATCCATGATTTGAAAGGTTCTTTCGGAGGAAATGAAGCTGACAGGTGTGTAGAGGTTATCGAACAAGGGATTGACGTTGATTGTTTGGTTCAATTGTGGTGTTGATCTCCCGAGCTTCAGTCAGCGAGATTTAAAACTTTCTTTTCACGAGCCAAAACCAATGACTCATGCGATGATACTACGAAGGCCACGTAACAATGAACCTTGTTCTGGACTATAATACGTACTGTATGATGAAGTATAGTCATGGATGAAAAGAGGTTCACATCCTATCGAGAAACTCGTCTGTTCGACTCATTTCGCAAATCCTTCATCAAAAATACCCCTGAAACCACCCGCGTCGACTTCCATGGCACCGTCAAAATCCACGGAACAAATATCTCAATAGTCTTCACTCCTTCGCAATCCTGGCAACTTCATTCCCGGAATCGCATCCTCTCATCCAAATACGACCACTATTCAGTCTACGATACCTTCTCCAAACTCCCATTACATGTTCTCCTCACGCAGGTCCTCGCCATCTCTCCTCAAAAAGACTGGAACGAGATCGTCATAGTAGGAGAATGGGCAGGACAGGGAATTAATAAAGGAGTAGGAGTCTGTTCACTCGACAAATTCTATACCATATTCAACATTCGGATAGACAAGAAATGGCAAGACATGCGTGTCTTCAAAACAGTCTCGTTACCAGACCACCGAATCTACAATGTCTACTCATTTCCCACTTTCCAAGTCACCGTCGACTTTTCCGATCTAATGGATGTGGAGAGGGTAGATAAGTATATGTCATCACTTGTGGAGGAAGTTGACAGAAAGTGTCCTGTTGCCCATGCATTAGGAGTCGATGGACCTGGAGAAGGAATTGTATTCACTTATTATCCACCAGAACCTTGTGAACGATTACGCAATTTCAAAGTTAAAGGAAGGACTCATCAGATTGTACAAAGAGATAAACTGGACAACATTCCTCCTGGAAAGGTGAATGCTATCAACGCATTTGTAGAGTACTCTATTACTGAAGCAAGATTGGACCAGGGAATTGCGTATTTGGAAGAGATGCATATTGAGATTGTGCCGAAGAGTACGGGGAAGTATATTGGTTGGATTGTGAGAGATGTGTTGAAGGAGGAGAAGGATACTTTGGAAGAATTGGGATTGAATGAGAAGGATGTGAAGACTGCGTTGACGGATTCTGCTAGAGAAGGATGGAAGGTGAGGTTAAAGACTGCGCAGAGGACGGATTTGTATGCATGAGTGAGATCCCTGGCGTTCTTTGTTTGCAATTAGGATCGGAAATGCTTACATCTAGAACAATCGTTTATAATATACCTTGCATTAACGAGAGTGAACAAAAAGACTATAACCAAAGAAGAGAAACAAAACCAAACTTGAAAAGAGGGTAACTAAAGAAAACGGAATCCACAAGTCAAAGAGAACTAGAAAGAGATAAACTGAAATCCACAAATCAAACTAAACAGAGAAGAATAAACAGAAACTGAATATCGTGTAAACGAATGACTTCTCATCTCAATTCCAGACTACACCCACTCCTTATAAATCCTCATATAAATGACCTTGACAAGCTGCACAAGCAACAAATAAGACACCAAGATAGCGACCAAGAACGCATAAAAGAGTGGATGAGGTCGTTGCATGGAAAGCGCCCTTGCAATGGGAGGAATATACGGAATCACAGTTCCAATAATTGCAATAATAGCGAGTGCCGAACCCAATACCTTGGAAGGTCTAGATTGAATCAGGGGAACATGTTGAGTACGTAAAGCCACAACAACAAGGACTTGTGTTAAGAGTCTAGATGTATCAATTCACAATTGACAGGTGGGAATACCCTTCAGCAAACCATTGAGTTTGGAATAATTGGACTTGCTCAAGATTGTCTGTAGTTTTAATACCGTAATAGTACCTTCCATTAGCAAACATATTGAGGGGGAATACCATCCGATGAGAAAAGTGCAAATGTCAAAGATGGAAGAAGTAGGTCCTAGCCAAATCATAAATCTGACAATACTCCACACTTTCCATTTCCTCGGCAAAGCAGTCATCTCCTTATCGACATTATCCCATGGAATCGCCGCCTGACTAATATCGTACAACAAATTCTGCAAGAGCAATTGCAACGGTGCCATCGGAACAAAAGGTAACCAAGAAGCCGCCACAGTAACCGAGAAAATATTGCCGAAATTCGAAGATGCAGCCATCTTGATATACTTCATTGTATTCGCATGAGTTACTCGACCGTACAAAACTCCATTGACAACATGTGCAAGAGACTTTTGCAAAAGAATGATGTTCGCAGCATGTTTAGCAATAGAAGTTCCAGTATCGACAGAAATACCTACATCTGCGGAACGCAATGCAGGTGCATCATTAATCCCGTCTCCGAGGAATCCCACAGAATGGCCATTGCGGATGAGCGCACGGACAATTTCTTGTTTCTGGAGGGGTTTGAGTTTTGCGAAAACGGTACAAGTTTCGACTTTGTCGTGGAATGTAGTTTCATCCAATTCAGCTAACTCAGGACCTGAGATGACATGTTCATCGACGATATCGTCTAATAATCCGATTTTGCAGGCGACGGTTCTTGCTGCAGCGACATTATCGCCTGTGAGAATTTTGACAGCGACACCATACGCACGTAAATCTGCAATAGCTTCAGATGCATCTTCCTTTGGTGGATCAAGAAACGTAAGAAATCCTTCAAAAGTAAGTCCATTTTCATCCTCCATTCCAATCTCAGGCGCCTTGTCCAAGGAAATGCACTTGGAAGCAACAGCCACAACTCTCATTCCCTGTTCATTGAGAAGTGTGTGGAGTTTTTCCAATTCATAATGTTCATGAATTCCCAAATCCGCTTCCACTCCATTTCTCCTGAGATAAATACACTTCCTAAGTGTCTCCTCTGGAGCACCTTTGGTAATCATCCTCGCCACCTTTTCCTCATCATAAACCACGACAGACAGCAACCGACGTTCAAAATCAAATGGTAATTCCGCAATCTTGGCATGTCCAGCCACCAACTCCTCCCGTTGTTCCTCGGACATCTTGGAATTTCCATATGTCAAAATAGCAGCATCAATTGCATTCCGTAAACCTTCTTGGAAAAAGGCATTCAGATATGCAAATTGTAATGTCCTTTGACTTGTTTGGTTGTCGCAATCAACTGTATTTTCCAATGTGATGTCGTCTTTTGTCAATGTTCCTGTTTTGTCGGAACAGAGAACATCGATAGCTCCCATTGTTTGGACAGAATCCAATCTTTTGACAATGACTTTGAGTTTTGCCAATTTCAGAGCTGCATGACACAAGTTTGCGTTGATTATCATGGGAAGCATTTCGGGAGTGATTCCTACTGCGACAGAGATACAGAATAGTGCAGCGGAATTCCAATCTTTGGAAACGAGGCCGGAAATGACGAGGACGATGGGAACCATGATGAGCATAAATGTGATGAGCATGTACGAAACGTGTTTAACTCCTCGTTCGAATTCGTTGGTTTCTTGTTTCTGGTTGAGACTTTGTGAGAGAGAGCCGATGTAGGTGACTGTACATTAGTCTTATCGTCAGTAGGAAGATACCATCTCCAGTTGCAATGACCAAAGCAGTCGCAGCACCACTAGTAACAGTTGTCCCTGCAAAACAAATATTCGGACATTCGAGGATGGATTCAGGTGCATACGTGGCGTCCACAAACTGTTTGAGAACAGGAGACGTCTCACCCGTCAAAGTCGATTGACTGACATACAATCCAGTAGTATCGATGAGGACGAGATCAGCCGGGATAATATCACCACCACTCAACTTGATAATATCGCCCGGTACCAAATCTGCCTTTGGAATTTCGACAACGTCATTATTTCGCATGACATGAACGTTATCATGAACCAATGTAATGAGTCCATTCATAGCAACATTATTCTTGAGTTCCTGCCAAAACCTCAATCCGACCGAAATGGAGATCATAATAATGAGAATGACAAAGGTAGCAAGTTCTTGTGTGGCAATTGAAATGATTGCAAGAATGAGAAGAAGGATGTTGAACGGATTAGGAAGACATTTAAGGAGAATTGTCCACCAACGAGGAGATTTCGAAGCAGAAAGGACATTAGGTCCATATTGAGCGAGACGGTCGTTGACTTGATCGTCTGTGAGACCAGTTGTAGTGGAATTGAATTTGAGGAGGACATTGTGGATGGAGAGGTTTGCTGTTTCGGCGAGTAAGGCTGCTGATTTAGCTTCAACGGCTTTCAATTGAGTGAGACGACGTTGACGACGACGTTCAAAGTATTTCCCGATGGGAGAGGCATTAGCTGCCTTTTCAATAGAGGCGAAAACACGATCATGGAAGGGAGCTAGAGTTAACACAATTGAGATGGGACGTACGTCGTTTTTGAGGGAGTTGGAGGGTAGCGGCTTCAAGAGTGGTCGAATCGACTTGTGCAATCTCTTCGACTGCGAACTTGGGAGAGGAAGAGCCTTTGGAGGAGTACATTGCGGAGGGAAAAACAGAAAAAGTCGGAAGTGTCCAGTTTTGCTAATTAGATATGATAACGAGTTGAATCTTTTCGGGAATAGAGTGTTTGGTATGCTATCCCAACTCTACCTAGGTCCTAGGGAGGTTGGAGCTCGATGCAAGAGTAAAGTGGGACCATTCGCGTGAGGGGGAACGCCAACTCGAGAGAAAGTGAAGTATAGGGTAGTGTATCGACTGACGGCTTCAGCTTGGTAGACGATTGCAGTAGAGACGACAATGGGAAGATGACAAGACTTATAGAAGTTTGTAAGAGCGCAGCAGTACTAGCAGTAGGAGTTCTGGCAGTATCGGAAGAGATATGCCTTTGCTAGATAGATTGGGTGGGCTGGTCGGAAGAAGCAAGTGAGACTTATATATGCAGATACTGCTTCCAGACACACTTCTTCTTATTTCGTTCCTGTAAAAATTATTTTTTTCTATTGCGGCCCCGCTCCGAATCAAGCCAACCAAGCCAACCACGCCATCCAATCAGGCCAGTCACAGCTGTGCATTTCGCTGTGTGTCACCCGGGGCGTCACCCCACGCAAAGCCGCTTAGGGCAAGTGACTCAGACCAAGGGCACATGTCTGAAAATGCTCTGCTGCAGCCTCCTCCTTTTGTGTACACTCACTCGAACGATAACCCGGCTGTTTTTCTTCTTTTCCCCATTTTGCACGTGCCCCACCCAAGGCTATTCGAGCCGACACACAGGAAATGCTGCACTTCAGATGCATTGCATAACCTCTGTCACACTGAACGTAATCATTCATGCCTCATTCACTACACCATAAATCGCACTTTGTCAAAAACGGAAGTCCATCGATTCGGACAGTGGAACTCAATCGCATATTCTAATTACGGCCACTTATATACCAAATCGGTTGGACCGCGGCATTCCACATTACCCCAGATTTCATGCAACCAGTTATGCTTACTTTTCGTCATTTCGCTCGATCTGATCATCATTTGAGATTTGCCGCAAGCGAAGTCTATTCCTTCAGCCCAAGTAACTCGGCCGGAGAACCGACTGGGATGTCTGTTTTCTAGCACTGATTGATCAATGGCGAACCAAGTTGCGCATGTGGTGCACGGAAGAAAGCATAATTGACGGACGGTCAGATGTCCTTCAATCCAAGCGCGCGGAAGACAGCGTTCTCATCATCAATACTACTTAATATCCTAATTAATGGTTCGACCATGACGTTGGAATCAGCGCTAACAGCAGAGTTTGTTGAAGTTCAAGCGGTCATCTAAAAAGGAAGGCCAACAGACCAGAGAGCCGTCAACATCGACGTCAACTCCAGAAAACGTTACGTTATCTGGAAGACCACTCGGATCACGAGTCCTACATGAGCCTCAACAAAATGTGGATATAGTCAACCTCGTTCTCGTTCACGGACTAGGTGGTTCATCACTCGATACATGGACAGAACCTCGTTCCAAGACCTTCTGGCCAAACCTTCTCCATGCAGATACACCATTTCCAAACCTTTGCATTTCAACATTCGGGTACATTGCAGATTGGCAAAACATTTTCGCTCCCAAAAATACGCTTGGCATTGAAGGAATTGCAAGACAACTTCTCGATGGGCTCTACATTGATGCTGAGGATTATATCACTGCTGGAAGAACGACCGAACCAAAATTGGGATTATCCGAAAGAAGTGGCAACCACTAGGTCAGTGGCCTTTGAAACGGTCTCGAATAACCCAGATGCAAAACTATTGCTCAATGTATTCGCTTTCCTCAATCCGGATGGGATTCTCGTAGAATTTCTGGAGGCAGCAGTTGCATCTGACGTCGCGGGACTGCAACAGCTCAAGAGGACGATCACAAATACGATCACATTCATCGATGCATTAGCCGAATTAGAACAGTTCTCGTTGATATCTCGAAGCACCGACCGAGGGACTATTTCAATTCACCGTCTGGTACAAGCTGTAGTCCAAGATAACCTATATACGAAGGAAAGCTCTTCCTGCAAAAAATGGTAGTTGCCTTGATTTCTAATGTATTTCCTTGGTTCAAAGAACTCCATTGTCAACAATGCAGACACTTCCAGAATCGGGTTGTTGGGCCGCTTTCATCATTAATGCAAATGGACAATGACCATAATCTCGATTTCTCTCGTCTCCTGATGCGTGTAGCACGTTTTCTGTGGTACGATGGCAAATTTGCCGATGCCGAGACTTTTCAGATGCATGCTTGCAAGTCATTACCTGTCGACACTGATTTCGTGGCAGCTACCATCCTCGCAGTCGTTCATGATTCAAATGGTCGACTTGCAGATGCAGTTGCCTTGCTTGAGAAGCTATTGGATGGGGAGCAGAAAGCACTGAGCGATGGCCACCCCAATAAAGTCGCTACGATGAACCATCTAGCAATGGCTTATCGTAGCCTTAGGGAGCAGAAGAAGGCTGCTTCTCTGCTTGAGGACATAATCGAACTTCAACGGAGGATAGGGGTGAATCACAATACACTGTCAATAATGAATACTGTCGCACTTACATATCGTGACGAGAGCGAGATAGTCAAAGCTGCTGCTCTGCTTGAAAATGTACTGGAAATTCAAAGCAGAATATTGGAAAACGGACACTGGGATACACTTATAACAATGAGCAATCTTGCGATAACATACCGTGACCTTGATAAGATGGACAGGGCTGTTGTTCTGCTTGAGAACGTGTGGGAGGTTGAAGAGACAATACTGTGGCCATAACACCCAAATACATTGGTGACAGTGAGGAATCTTGCAGGATGATATGTGGATCTTGGTGCTGCGGAGGACGCAGCTGCTCTCTTTAAGTGGATGTAAGAGGTTCAACTGAGAATCTTGCCTGAAGAACACCCAGAGACATTGCAGACAATTCACGATCTGGCAATTGCATATTTTCATCTCGGGGAGATACAGAAGGCAACTGCTTTGCTTGAGGAGGCACTGGACATTCATAAAAGGAAATTTGGAGAGAGTCACCCGACTACCATACTAATGACGACGAATCTCGCGGACATATATCAGACTCTCGGCCAGACAGCAGAACTCAAGGAAGTGTCACGCTTGCAGAAATAGCAAGTATCTTAATTCCGCTGAGCCGCCATTTTTGATCCCATCTGATGTCGGAAAGAATTTTGGTGACGATGTTTCAGTGCTTGAATGCCTAAAGTAAAGAAAGGGCACTTATGTACTTCTTGCAGATCGAATCAAAGAGACAAGAGAACATATTGATATTAGAAAGCCGGGCTATAATAGATGACATTTCTCTTTCCCCAACTAGTAAAGTAATAACAACCAGCTAAACAATACCTTGCGCACAACCAAAATGATCATAGACTGCCCTCATTTCATCACATCACCTCGCCATCCTCCACGGTAATCACCACTTCAGTAGATACCTTCGCCCGTCATCATCCACACTTCATTCCCAAGCAGCAAACAAGACAAAAAGAAGACAATTTCTAATTCGGTACCTTGCATTCCCCAGATTCCTTGTAAACGAGATACTGCATATTTCACAGCCGTGACTTATACGATCATCTGAGCAACTCCTTGACCACCCAATGTTGACGAAGAAGTAAACTCTTGACCCCTGAGAGCAGCGAAAGAATAACAAGCGCCAGTGAGGAAAAGAACGACGGCAGCAGCAATCAAAGACGATGCTCCAAAGATGATACTACAGAATTGTACAGCAGATAAGGCAATGTACATTCCAGCTCGAGGCCAATTCTCGTTGAATCTTCTGACAAAGGTATCGAATTTTTCAGAGGTAGGACAAATACGCAGCAACAGCGGGATTTCGACAAAAATGAGAACGACGCCAGTAACTCTACGTCCAACGTTAGCAAAATTCATCAACAATACGGGCACAAGAGGGAAGGTACAAGCAGATGATTGAGAAAATGATGAGAAGCGAAGCATGGAAGATGTTTGCGATTCCTAAGGCGATACAAACTGTCATCAGTATGCGAATACAAAGGGATGAGGATCAGTACGGATGATGGATAATACGCCTAGCCATTGAGCGTAGATACTGAAATTTCGCGAGCGGAATTCGTCGGCGAAGCCCACTGTTGCGAATTAGTGACCGTCTCGCGGAATGAAAGGGGATGCTGCATACTCTTTTCCGGTCGACTAGACTGACGATATGGAGAACAAGAAGAGATTTGGAGGGTTCAAAGAAGGAGAAACGAAAGAAAGATTGCCCGGGTTCTGGTTTCTTCCTGATTCTTTGTTGATTCAATAGCCAGTCTTCCTCTTAATAGTGTTGAGTTTGGCTTTTTAGCTTGGCTCGGCTTGAAATATTTTTTGTGTGTCTCAGTTTTCTAAAGGAGCAAAGGAGACGTGTTCAAAATCATGCTGACACACCAGTTCGGTTTGATACGGTTAACCCCGTTGTCTTGGCAATCCTTCAGATGCGGGATATCTCAAGAACGAATTTGGAAAGCCCTGGTTCTTCCAAGAGAATCTCTTTCTTCACGATGCTTCAAGCTAATTATTACCAGCACTAGGTACGAGATACATATGCCGCTAGACCTGATATAAATTGGATACCAGCGGCTACCTTTTTTCAATCTTCTTTTTCACAACCCTTGAAATCATCTATGTTTTACCTTTGCCCTTCGAATCGTCTTTAGGGTCCTCAGAAAGTAATCTCTCCGCTTCTTCAAGATCCTTAGTCTTCTTTCTCCTGAATGTCTGTCGTAGTTTTGTCATCGATTGACTACTCGCTCTCGGCAAACTAAATCTTCCGCTTCGATTCGAAGGACTCCGTGACAGACTGGAAGGACGCTCTGATGAGGTGGCTACATCTGAGCCCGATGTTGATGGACGTGTTGACGGAGCGGTTTCAGGTTCCACAGAGTCGCCAGTGACCTCTTCCCGAGTAAGTTCTTCATCATCCTTAACTGTCTCTTGCTCGGCAATTGGTTCTTCGTCAAGAGTTTCCGGTTCCTCCTCGTCTTTGATGATCTCGTGAGTAGACACGGGTGGAATCACCTCAGTCACTTCTTTGGGTGCTTCTGCTGATTCTGATGGTCCCGCAGTAGGTGCGCTTGCAGCACCCTCCAAGCCCGTAATCTCAACAGCAGTCTCACCCTCCTCAGAATCATCCGTAACAACAGCACTCTCACCACCTTCCCCCTTCTCCGCCAAAGTTCGTCTCTGCGCTTTTTTCTCCGCCTTAATCTGTTTCTGCCACATCTGCCAATAAACACCACCCTCGCCCCTCTCCGCAAGAGAAATCAACTCCTCATGTGTCCCCGCTTCCACAATTTCACCACCCTGCACACACAAAATCAAATCCGCAGAGGTAATTGTACTCAAACGATGCGCAATCACAATTGTAGTTCGATCTTTAGAAAGTTCGTTTAATGCAGCTTGGATTTCTCGTTCTGTGGACGTGTCGAGTGCGGAAGTGGCTTCGTCGAGAAGAATGATTTTGGGATTTTTGAGGATTGTGCGGGCTATTGCGACGCGTTGACGTTCGCCGCCTGAGAGACGGAGACCACGTTCTCCTACGCGGGAGTTATAACCATCAGGGAATTCAATAATGCGATCATGGATTTGAGCAGCCTTCGCCGCTTCATGCACTTCTACGCAATCAGTAAGGACAAAGATTTGATGACCTTCTTCGGTAGCATCAGGTTTGGCATATTTGATGTTGAACATGATAGTATCGTTGAAGAGCACAGTATCCTGCAAAGTTAGATAAAGGGTGCGGGAGATCTAACCTGAGGAACAATACCTATATTCTTCCTCAAAGATTTCAACTTGACATCTCTCAAATCCTGTCCATCAATCTCAATGCTCCCCTCATTAACATCATAAAACCTAAATAAAAGTCTAAAAATCGTACTCTTCCCACCACCGCTCTCACCAACAAGAGCCACCGTCTTCCCTGCCGGTGCCACAAAAGTCAATCCCTTCAACGCCTCTTTCCTAACATCATACGAAAACCGCACATTATTAAACTTGATTTCGCCATGATTGACAACGAGATCAGTTGCATTCGGTTTATCTGTGACAGTGGGTTCTTGAGTGAAAAGTTCGAGCATTCGTTCTGCGTCGACAAGAGTAGACTGGATGGAACGATAATACATTCCTAAAAAGTTGAGAGGGGCTTGGAGTTGAGCCATGTATGTCAACAACGTGACGAAATTACCGACTGTTGACTGGCCTGTGGAAACTCGGTAAGCAGATAATAAGCATGAAGCGAGTAATCCCAAGATGAAAATGAACCCTTGAGTGATATTCATAAGATTCAAGGTAGCTTGCATTAGCAACACTCATAAAGAAAAGTACCTAGAGTTTTCTTCTCGGCGGCTTGATATGTTTTTACGGCTTCGCGGTATCGACCAAATTCATAATCTTCTGCATTGAAATACTGCAGTGAGATGAGATCTGAGAAGGACGTGTACCTTTACTGTCTCGTAATTGGTTATACTGTCGTTTTTGATGGCGAATTCTTCACGGCTTTTAGCGACCATATCTCTCCTCAACTCAGTCCTCCAATCCGTTATTTTGATGGTGGCGAAGATATAAAGGGTCATAACAGCAAGCACAATCAACGCAAAATAAGCATCAAAGTAGACAACAAAGTAAATGCAAGCCTACGCCAACCGTCAGATCTGAGTCAAACAACCACTTGTAAGCAAGGAGGGAGGAGAATACCAATCCTAAATCGACGATGACAGGGAAGATCTGAAAGAGAACTTGTTCAAGGAAAGTGTTGATTGCAGATCCTTTGCTAAGAGCACTCAGAACTTCTCCTGTCTTCTTGGAGATGTGAAAGTCGAGGGATAGTGAGTGGACATGTTCGAATGCTTTTGTGGATAATTCGCGGTAGGAGTACTGTCCTATTGGTATCCAGGCGTAAGATCGTAAAGCTCCAACAAGTCCCATATTTCCTTGCAAGAAACGAAGGAACACATAAAACAATAAAGACGCCCATGGCATTTTAGCTACCGTCAATTAAAGGTACACTGTAGAACGTACGAGGTTGACCACCCTCTCCGGTCAATTCATCCGTGACAATTCCCAGTTGTCTCGGAATCAATACATTGACAGCTCTTCCAATCATCAACAATACTGCATTAGCCTTCTCCAAAAGGTGACATACGAAAACAGAAGACCATAACTCCTTGTAAATATCGGTCTGTGGAAGGCCATAGATGAGGAAAGAAAACCTGGAAAGACCGGATATAAGTCACCCAACCTCCCTTTGGAGGAGGGTTACTTCCGAATCCACCACCGCGTCCACCATGATGATGTGCACCTCCATCAAAAGTCCCGTAATGAGCGCCTCCATTCGCTTTCAATGGCTCTGTCGCTTCTGCTTCAGCGTCTGGCAGACTAATTGGTCTAATTCTCAGGATTTCGGAAATGATTGCCAAACTCAGAAGCAGAAAGAGACGGAAAGACAAAATTGAGACGAGGATGTAGTCGTAAGTTGTTTGTGGGAGGGGAGGAGTGCTGAAACTAAGGACCAAAAGAGCGGCAGTGACGATTGCAGAAAGAAGGTATGTGCCTAGGAAAGGCCAGTCGTGTTTTCCATGCGGAGGAGCGGGGAGGGAGACTAATCTGACTATGATGATTCCATAGGTGAAGAGGGAGGAGAGAATGTACAACTACGATTAGAAAAATGACAAGGCATGAGATACCACAAAGTCATCATTACTCCACCAACCTCGATCGATAATCGCTCGAGCAATGACGGCAACTCCATCGGCAACCTACGCTATCAGCCAATTCCCTCGCAACAAGTGCATACAAAAGTTAAAATGACAAAGAGAAAGAGCCATTTTAGGATACCGGACTGCGGAAGCTGTCTTGTTCTAGAAGAGGGAGCACCACTCGGACCGGTCGAAGATTCTGATCCAGGTTGCGAGGTTGGCACAACCGAAGTAAAGATGAAATAAAGAAGTACTGCAGCTGGAGCAACATAGTGAATGACTGCAACAGAAACATTCTCTGCATCAAGCAATCCAAAGAGATGGAATTCCATCTTGTACTGTTGTCGTAATCGCCTCTGTGTGTTCGAGGTCGATGGTATTTGTCAAATCAATCAATTTGATTTCGCCGTTTTTAGGTTGAGTTGAGCCTTGAAAGTCGAAGCACGCAAGCGAGGAAGACGCGGGGCCGAGCGAGCGTCAAATCAAATTCGCTCACAAGCCATGGTTAGGCCCGCAAAATCGCTTTTTGGCACAAATCCGGAATTCTGACTGGAAATCCCGAGTTTCTGCCCCTTGCAGAATTTCACGTGCTCAGTCACCCGTGACTCAGAAACCTCGATTTATCTGGCAAAAGTTCGCCAACCAAAGAGTCAAGACAACGTGGACACGGCACAACGCCATCCAAAGACGGGAAAACCTCCTGCTTTCCTCCTCCTTTTTTCCTACACGTCTCCCAGCATATCCTCTCCAACAACATCCAAGATCCTCTTTTCACATTCCTTTCACCATGGAATTCACACTCATCGGTACCTGGGAATGGTTCCAATGGGTCGCAATTCGAATTGCACTGTTCCTGGCCCTATTGACATTGGGACCTTCGATCGGACTAATCCTGTTTGATGTCGTGTTGTACATTTATCGGACTACGTTTGGGAGCGTGACGTATATGACTAAACATGAGAAGGAGGATATCAGAAAGTTAGCGGAGAAGACGACTATTGTCGAGACAGATGTGAATGAGTTTCAAGTTGCGGAAGGGACTCCAAAAACTGAGGAAGGTCGATGAAAATCGCCCCTGGCTGTTGCGCATGAGGTGTCGAAGTAAGAGAATAATGGAATCGATGAGAAGGGTTAGAA
>Ga0335073_10008093_pt1 | contig 14738 bp, 11 predicted proteins | sample Lox_Sample_22_FD_207093 | JGI IMG/M metagenome (GOLD analysis project Ga0335073, IMG submission 207093) | Soil microbial communities from Loxahatchee National Wildlife Refuge, Florida, United States - Lox_Sample_2.2 | ecosystem: Environmental > Terrestrial > Soil > Wetlands | place: USA... | reverse complement strand
CGAGCACCAGCCAGGGACGACCTTCCGGGTGTTCCTGGACCCGGCCGGGCACCCTTTCTGTCTCTGCCTGGACTGAGCGCGCTGTTACGGCGCCGGGAGATCACGGCCGAACTTCGTAGTAGAAATTCACCGGATCATCGAGATCGTGCCGGGTGAAGCGGGAGAAGCCGGCGTCCCGGCAGATGCGCTCGGCCAGCTCGGGGTGAAGGCCGAGCGTCCCGAGCCCTGCGCCGCCCGGCTCCGACAGACCCGACGACATACAACTGGTCACGGACATCCCGTACATCATCGCGAGGAGGGGGTTGCGCAAGTTGTCCTGCCAAGCCGCGGCTGACCGGATGTCCTTAATCAGCCACGTGCCGTCGGGCCGGATGGCGCGACGGATGGCGGCGGCGGCTTCCGCCGGCCGAGGCATGTCGTGCAGGCAGTCGAGGGTCATCACGAGGTCGTAGCGGTTGTCGTCGGGCAGAGCCTCTGCCCCGGCCGCGCGGAACACCAGGTTCTGAAGTCCGCTTTCGGCCGCCTTGCTGCGAGCACGCTCGATCGCATACCGCGACGGATCAAGCCCCTCGAACTGTGAGCCGGGGAAAGCGGCCGCCATCGCGGCGAGCGCAACACCCGAACCGCAGCCAACGTCCGCGACCTGCGCACCCTTGTTCAGCCGATCGACCACGCCGTCCAGGGCAGGCAGGATCAGCGGGATGAGGGCCAGCCTGGTCCACGGTTCTGTCAGCCGCTCCACCGAGAGCGCGGCAGCCGGACCTTGATCGTCGTAGGTCATCCCGACGCCAGAGCGGAAGGCGTCAGCGAGCTGATCCACCACCTCCGGTGTAGCGGCACCGCCGCCGAACGCTCCGGCAGCAAACCACAGGCTCTGACGGTCGTCGGCCAGGACGGCGGCGCCGTCCGCGCTCAACTCGAAGACCTCTCCGTCCTCGGTGCCGATCAGCCCAGCTGCGGCCTGGCCGCGAAGCCACTCGAGCAGCCAGCGCTCCTGCAGGCCGGTAGCGGCCGCGAGCTGGGCGGCCGTCAGCGGCCCCCGGCCAGCCATCGCGCGGTACAAGCCCAGGCGGTCGCCGAGGTGGATCATCAGTGAGACCACCTCGCCTTGCCGGTAGCCCCACACCCGCAGCGCGAATGCGCGCAGCCGGTCGCGCTCCTCAGTTGCCATGTGCCAAGAGTGCCACCCCGGGTCGGTGCGCCCATAGGGGAAGATTGAGCGCAGTACCTGCGTTCTAGCCGGCACGCGGGGGCATGGCTTAGGTAGCCCCGCCGTAGCTTTATGGCCGAATATGTGGTCGCCTACGGCGGACAATAAGATGATGTGAGGAGATTGTGGTGCTGCCGTACGATTCCGCACCTAAGTTCCAGGATTATGCTCGCCCGGAGATGCTCGTTACGACCGAGTGGGTGGCTGAGCATCTGGACGACCCCGGCCTAGTGGTCGCGGAATCCGACGAGGACGTGCTGCTCTATGAGACCGGCCACATTCCCGGCGCGGTCAAGCTCGACTGGCACACCGAGCTCAACGACCCGGTTACCAGGGACTACGTCGGTGGCGCCGGGTTCGCGCGGCTGATGTCGGACAAGGGCATCAGCCGGGACACCACGCTCGTGCTCTACGGAGACAAGAACAACTGGTGGGCGGCCTACGCGCTATGGGTCTGCACGCTGTTCGGCCACCCGGACGTCCGCCTGCTAGACGGTGGCCGGGCGAAGTGGATTGCCGAAGGGCGGCCGCTCAGTACCGAGACGCCCCAGCGGCCCCGCACGGACTACCCGGTCATCGAGCGCAATGACGCGCCGATCCGGGCGTTCAAGGCTGACGTCCTGACCCATCTCGGTCAGCCGATGATCGACGTGCGGTCGCCCGGTGAGTACACCGGCGAGCTTCTGCACATGCCGGACTATCCGCAGGAGGGCGCGCTCCGCGGTGGCCACATCCCCGGTGCCAGGAATGTCCCGTGGGCCCGCGCCGCTGCCGAGGACGCCACCTTCCGGACCCGCGCCGAACTCGAGGCGATCTACGCCGGTGATGTAGGGCTCCGCCCCGAGGATGACGTCGTGGTCTACTGCCGGATCGGCGAGCGGTCCAGCCACACCTGGTTCGTGCTGCACCATCTGATGGGCTATCCCCACGTGCGCAACTACGACGGGTCGTGGACGGAATGGGGGAACAGCGTGCGGGTCCCCATCAGCCGGGGTGAGAATCCGTGACCGCCGAGACGCTAAACCCGCGGCTTCAGGAGATCGCAGAGGACTTCGTATCGCTGCCTGACGGCGACCGGCTGCAGCTTCTGCTCGAGTTCTCTCGCGAGCTGCCCGCGCTGCCTGCCCGGTTCGCCGAGCATCATGACCTGCTCGAGGCGGTGCCGGAATGCCAGACACCGCTGTTCCTCGCCGTTGAGGTAGACGCGGATGCCATCGTTCATCTGTTCTTCGACGCGCCGCTGGAAGCGCCGACCACCCGCGGCTTCGCGGGCATCCTGCACGCTGGCCTCGACGGGCTGACCGCCGGCGAGGTCCTGGACACGCCGCCGGAGTTCTCCAGCCAGCTCGGACTGCAGGACCTGGTGAGCCCGCTCCGACTCCGGGGGATGGCGGCAATGCTGGCCCGGATCAAGCGCCAGGTGCGCGAGCAAAGCTCCTAACGGGCGGGAACGGGCAGTCCGGAACGTGGGTTGTCATTGTGACGAGATACTCCGTGAGCGGGATGTTCCCACCGGAAGAGCGCATCACGCCCTTGGCAGGGCGGTCGGGCTAGCCGGTCAGGGGATGCGGGCGGGCGCGGCCCTCGGTAAGTGTGAGGACTGGAGGCCGGCTGCGCGGCGCTTGGGCCGTGGAGTTGTCGGGCCACGGACGGCTGCGGGCCTGCCGATCCTGGATCCGCCAGCGGGAGAGACACATGGCCGAGGACCTCAGGGGCGTGCGGGTCGCGATCTTGGCTGCGGACGGCGTCGAGCGCGCGGAACTGGAGCAGCCGCGCGGCGCTCTGTACGGCGCTGGTGCTGCTACCGACCTGCTGTCGACGCATCCTGGCGAGATACAGGCGCGGCAGTCCGACCTGATTCCTGCAGGCACGCTGCCAGTGGACCGGCAGGTATCCGACGCGTCCGCCAGGGAGTATGACGCGTTGCTCCTGCCCGGCGGCACGGTCAGTTCGGACAAGCTCCGTGCAACCAGCGATGCAGTCGGCTTTGTAGGAGATTTCGCCGCTACTGGTAAGCCGATTGCCGCGATCTGCCATGGCCCGTGGACCCTGATCGAGGCCGGCGTCGTAGGCGGCCGCAGGCTCACGTCGTGGCCGAGCCTGTGGACCGATCTGCGGCTCGCCGGAGCGGAGCCGGTTGACCAGGCAGTCGTCACTGACGGTCAGTTCACGACCAGCCGCTCGCCCGCCGATCTGCGCTATTTCTGCCCGGCAATCGTCGCGCACTTCGCCGGCGCCCGCGTGTGAGGCGCGCGAGGCGGCGGGCCGAGGGGAGGAGATGCGTTGACTAGTACAGGAGCGGACGGAGGTTCGCGCTCGGCACGCGGAGACGGGGCGGCCGAGCGGCCGCGGATTGCGGTCATCGGGCTCGGGACCATGGGGAGCGCGATGGCCCGCAGCTTGCTGAGGGCGGGCCTGCGAGTCGGCGTATGGGACCGGACGCCGGCGACGGCCGACCGGCTGACCGGGGCCGGCGCGACAGCGCACCCTGGCCCGGATGTCGCTGCTGCGAACGCCGACGTCGTGATCACGATGCTGGCAGACGGCCCTGCCGTGACGTCGGTAGCCGTCGGCCAGGGCATGCTCAAGGCGCTCCGGCCGCGGGCCATCTGGTCGCAGATGGGGACTATCGGAGTCCGGGCTACTGAGGAACTCGCCGGTACGGTCGCGAGCCAGCGGCCGGACGTGCAGTTCGTGGATGCTCCGGTGGCCGGGACCCGCGGTCCAGCGGAGACCGGACAGCTGCTCGTGCTCGCCTCGGGCCCCAAGGCGGCCCGGCAGCCGCTTGAGCCGGTGTTCGGTGCCATCGGCAGCCGGACGATCTGGCTCGAAGAGGCGGGGGATGGCAGCAGGCTGAAGCTGGTGCTGAATAGCTGGCTGGCCTTCCTCATGGAAGGCATCGCCGAATCGGCGGCCCTCGCCGACACGCTCGGCCTTGACCACGCCGTGCTTGCCGATGCGCTGCGCGGCAGCTCGCTGGAAGCGCCGTTTGCGCTGGCGAAGCTCGCCAAGATTGACTCTGGCGACGAGGCGCCGGATTTTGCGCTGCGCTGGGCGACTAAAGACATCGATCTGGCCCTCGCCGAGGCGGGGACCACTACGCTGCCGGTCGCCGCGGCGATCAGCCGCAGATGGCATGACCTTGTCGACGCGGGTCTAGGGGAGGCAGACGTGAGCGCTGCTCGGCACGGGCTCGGCCAGCCTCACTACGCTTCGGTTGGCTGAAAACGGCGGGCTCGTCGGCGCGCGGATGCCTCGCCTGAAGCCCGTTGCCGGTCGCGTCGCGCTCGTCACGGGTGCGACCTCGGGGGTTGGCCTGGTCACGGCCACGGAGCTGGCCCGGCGAGGTGCCACCGTGCACCTGCTCGCCAGAGACAGCGCGCGAGCAGCTGCGGCAAGACGCCTGATCACTGCCAACTCCGGTAACAACAACATCAGCTACGACCTAGCCGACCTATGTGACTTTGACTCGGTCTGGCAATACGCCACCACGTTCCGCACCAGATATAACCGCCTTGACGTGCTCATTCACAACGCGGCGAAGGTGTATCCGAGCTATCAGGAGAATCGTGACGGGCTAGAGCTCACATTCGCCGGGCAGGTCGTCGGCCCGTTCCTGCTCACCTGGCTGCTGCTGCCCGATCTGCTCGCAGCCGCGCCATCGCGCGTCATCGTCGTCTGCTCAGCCGGAATGTACGCGCAGCCGCTAACCCGCTCGATGGCGCCAGTAGGTCCGGAGCGGTACCGGGCTCGGTCGGCGTATGCGAAAGCTCAGCGTGCGCAGGTGGCGCTCAGCGCCGAGTGGGCGAAGCGCGTGCCGAGCGAGGACATCGCATTTCATGCCATGCAGCCTGGCAGGACGGGGGCCGACACGATCGTCTGGCTTGCCACGGCCGGATGCGGTCAGCTGCGCAGCGGATTGTTCTGGCACGACCGGCGTCCGCGCCCGGTGCAGCTTGCGCCGCTGCCTGACCCGGCCGCGGCGAGAAACGCCAGCTCGCTGTGGGACTATGTGGCCGACCTGGCCCGGCAATGAGCAGGCAGTTATAACGGCAGCGGCGGGTGACCGTCGGTGGGGCGCGGGGGCAACGGGAACCGCAGCTCAGCGGCGGTCAGCGTGTCGCTAAGCTGCGTCTCCGCGCGGACGTGCCGGATGGAGCCGCCTTCGTCGACCACGGCCTGCACCAGCTCGTCGATAACGTTCGGCGTCGACCGGGTGATCTTTCCGCACAGCGGACAGGTACCCCCGGAACGCGCTAGCCAGCCAGACTCGTCGCACACCACGCCGGGAGCTTGCGCTCCGTCCTGCACAAGCAGGGTCTGGATGCCGCGCACACTGCTAGCCCAGAGACAGTCGGGCAAGCCGAGTGCGGCCATGCCGCCAGTCGCGGCCCGCTCCAGCGTCTCAGCCACGAGCTGCTGATCCCGGCCGAGCTCATAGCGGTCGACGATCGCCGTTGCGCTGTTGCGCAGCTCAGCAAGCGGCATCGCGCTGGGATCGATGGTGAACGTCCCGGCCACCCGTGTGCGCAGATCCCGTGGCAGTTGCTCAACGAAGTCCGGCACCTCGTACTCGTGCCCGCCGACGATCAGCAGGTCGTAGCCGTCGGCCGTCAGCAAGTCGCCCAACTGTCTCGTCACGTGCCGGTAATGGCGTTTGCGTAGCTCGTCAGCCTTGTTGCTTACCCGATCTTCGGCCATCCCGGCGGCATAGTTCGTCTTGCGCAGCTTCGGATCTGACACCTCGGCCAGTTCCTGCATCTCGTCCTGATACAGCTCCCATAGCCGGGCCGAGGCCTCGTCGACCACGGCCACGCAGCTGCGGTCGTACTCCTCGAGCACGGCAAGCATCGGCCGCGAGAACGGAACGGTGTCCACAATCACTCGGTCGCGCACCGGCAGCGGGAGCGGGATCTCTTGATAAAGGCCATGGCCGCTGCATGCGAAGATCGCAATCGCGCCGGGGTGCCACTGTTCTTCCCCTAGTGCGTCCCGGATCCGGGCTATATCGTCTCGGACCGAGATCCGGTCCTCGTGCTCGACCGTCTCATCCTTAGCGAGCGGACGGATCTCGTCGAGCATGCTCGACACCCGGGTGTGCAGGTCCCTGTGGTTGCCTCCCGGCTCGACGCGCGCGTACAGGGACGTAACCGGAAGTCCGTCGCCGTCGAAGTGCAGGATGCTACCGACTGTCTCAGCTGTCAGCATGAGTCCCCCTGCATCCAAGGGTCGCATGAGCCGCTCCCGGGGCAGCGCTCACCCCCGGGATGCCCCGCATCCCGGGGGTGAGCCGGTTTGCGGGTTACCGCACGTGACCGGGCCCGGCGACGGTCTCGGGATGCCAGGTGCTGGAGCCATTGACCGCCCAGTAGAACTTCAGCGCGTTCTTCGCGCCGACCGCGGTGATGTTGACGGAGTTGCCGTCGAGGATCATCGACGGCGCGGAGTACGTGCTGCTCCGGCCTGCGACGGTCTCTGGATGCCAGGTGGCCGTGCCGTTGACGGCCCAGTAGAAGCGCAGCTTGTGGCTCGGACCCATCGCGGTGATGTTGACGGAGTTGCCGTCGAGGATCATCGATGGGGCGGAGTAGGTGGAGCCCCGGCCCGCGATCGTCTCCGGGTGCCAGGTAGCGGTGCCGTTGACGGCCCAGTAGAAGCGCAGCTTGTGGCTTGCGCCCATGGCGGTGATGTTGACGTCGTTGCCGTCGACGATCATCGAGGGGGCGGAGTATGTGCTTCCCCGCCCGGCGACCGTTTCCGGATGCCAGGTGGCGCTGCCGTTGACCACCCAGTAGAACTTCAGCGCGTTCTTGGGGCCGGCCGCGGTGATGTTGACGGAGTTGCCGTCGACGATCATCGAGGGGGCGGAGTACGTGCTGCCCCGGCCTGCGACAGTCTCGGGATGCCAGGTGGGGGTGCCGTTGACGGCCCAGTAGAACCTCAGCTTGTGGCTGGGTCCCATCGCGGTGATGTTGACGGAGTTGCCGTCCACGACCATCGAGGGAGCGGAGTACGTGCTGCCCCGTCCGGCCACGGTCTCGCTGTGCCAGGTGCTGGATCCGTTGACGGCCCAGTAGAAGCGCAGCTTATGGCGGGGACCCATGGCGGTGATGTTGACGTCGTTGCCGTCGAGGTTCATCGACGGCGCCGAGTACGTGCTACCGGGCCCGGCAACGGTCTCGCTGTGCCAGGTGGCGGAGCCGTTAACTGCCCAGTAGAACTTCAGGCTGTTGTTCGGGCCCTGCACGGCGATATTGACCGAGTTGCCGTCCAGAATCATCGACGGGCCGGTGGTGGCCATCGCCGGGACCAATCCGGCAGCCCCGAGCACTATCACGGGAGCTGCAAGGAGCGAAGCAATTCTTCTGGCGGTGGGTTTAGGGAAGCGGGCGGCCGACACGCGCATGGTCTCGCGCATGAGTTCTCCTGATCGTCGCAGCGGCGCCGCATTGCGTGCATGCGCCATTCGCTGGCCAATGGCTTTCATGCATGTGGCGGTCCACCCCGTGCCGCCCCGTTCCACCCCGTGACGTCGCAGCGCCCGGCGCCGGAAAGGACGAAGCCGCTGGAATTACCCTGGCCAGTAGGAGCAGCGCACGCCAGTGTGCACTGCCTGGCGCAGGTGCCCTCCAATGACTGCGTCCGCGTCACCTATGCGGACGAGAGCTCGGCGGATAGCCTTGCCGACTGCGACGCGGGCCCGCTCAGCGCCGTCCGGAAACGATCGGGTGCGGCCGCCGAGTCCTGACGCGGTGGCGAGCTGAGCTACGAGCCACTCGCGCTCGGTGCGAGCGCTCGCAGCTTCGTCACTCCCGGCTGCCGCCTGGTCGATTTCGGCATCCAGCTGCTTGAGCCGGTTCCGGTAGACGCTGATCGCCTCACGGTCCAGCACCGGCTGCGCCGCCCCGCCCTCGACGGTCCCGGTGCCGAGCCCGCTGAGTCCCGCCACCAGATCGGCGGCTGCGATGTCCTGACGCGGATTGGCGATCAGCACGGCGAGGTGGACCATGCCGATGCTGTCATCGACGAGAATGCTCCGGTCGCCGAAGGTCAGCCGCCACTTGCGGCCCACGCGTTCGCATTCCGCGAACCTGTCACCGCGGCTGAACCGGTCACCACGGCTTCTCAGAGTTGCTTGGTCCGGCGCTGTGTTGCCTGGCGTTGCCACTTCGGTTCTGGCGATCTCGAGCTCGCGCCTCGCGGCCTCGACGTCGCCTGGCTCTCCGCGCAGCGTGAGCGCCTGCGCCAGCCGATGGCGGCACGACAGTAGTGCGGGCCAGTGGGCAAGGGCCTGGTTCAGCTGGACGGCAGCGCGAAGGTGGTCGATTGCCCTGTCTGACTGCCCCAGCGTGAGCGACGCGATTGCGAGCGCCTGCTCGGTCGCGCCGAAGCAGGTGACACCTAGACCGCCCAGCATCGGCAGGTGAGCGTACGGGCGCAGCAGGCTGTAAGCCTCGGCCGCGAGGTCGGCGTCCCGCAGCAGATAGGCGGCCTCCACGACCCCGTTCATGGTCACCAGCCAGCTGCTGGATCGTGGCAGGCTGGCGAGGTTGGTGCCGCGCAGCGCCGCCAGCGAGCTCGCCGCAGTGCGCCGGTCGCCCTGCAGAGCCGCTGCGGTAGCGAGCGCTGCAACGGCCGAGTTGTCCACCGGGCTGAGCGCGGGGGAGTGGACCCGCTCGTGCAGCATCGGCAGGAGTTCGGCGAGACGGCCCTGGTACCAGCGGACCGTTACTAGCTGAGCGCCCGGCCACCACTCGTAGTCGATGTCGCCAACTGCGGCCCCGCTTCTGGCGCAAGCACCGGCGAGGGATTCGGCCTCATCAAGGCGCCCGCCGCGGATCGCGAGCATCACCTCAATCGCGCTAACGATGAAGCCGACCGCCGCGTGGTCGCGCTGACGCAGCTCATCTCGCAGCTCGCCGAGTAGCCGACCTGCATGCGGATCGCCCGCCGAATAGGAGTCGGCGGTCTGCCACAACAGGCCCATCATGAGGTCACTGCGGCGCTTGGTGCGGAAGCTCACCTTGATCAGCTCTACTGCCAGTTCCCGGCGCCGCGCGACGTGCTCTGGGCCGAGTAAACAGTGATGGGCCAGGCTTAGAGCCTCGGCGAGAGGGACTGGATCAGCTCCGGTGCGGGTCTCGTCGAGAACGGCCAGGATCGCGGCGTGCTCGCCACGGCGATAATCGGCTTCTGCTGCCAGCCTGGCACGTAGCCGGAGAGCGAGTGGGGACTGGTCGTCCAGGAGCGAAAGCGCATGTTGAAGGCGTGCCTCCAGCATGACCCAGCCGGTCACGGTGCGGCGCTCGCCTACCCACAACCCGGCCATACCGATGGCGGCAACAGCGATGGCTTGAGCGTTACCAGCCTGTTCGGCTAGCAGGTAGGCGCGCTCGAAGTCGTCCCGGCTGGCCTGCAGCTCACCATCGACATTCAGGGCGTGCTCGCCGCGCAGAAGGGCGGCCTCAATCTCACCCGCCGAAGCACTGACCAATTCCAGCCGGCGCGGCGCCGCCCTCGCGCCGGCTTCATTCATCATGCGTCAAATCTATTCGCAGCGTAAACGGGCCGTCGAGGCTCGGCAAAACCCGATCGCTAAGGAGAACCTTCCCAGACCGTTCGAGCGGAACTGAACGCCACGGCGTGCTCCTCGACTGTTCGGACGACGCTGCCCGCCGATGCAGCTGCCTCAGCCGCAGGCGCCTCGGGGTTGGTATGCCCCACGACTACCTCCAGCGCGGCTACCTGAACTGCATTCTCTGGAACGCCAGCCGGATGGCCATCGCTCCCTCTCCGACCGCCGCTGCGACCCGTTTCGTCGAACCGCTGCGGACGTCTCCAACGGCGAATACGCCGGGCTGGCTTGTCTCTAGCGCCGAGGTCTGCCACGCATTGTGGGCCGACCTGGCGTCGGAGCCGGTCCGCACGAAGCCGTGATCATCTAGCTCGACTAGATCGCCGAGCCAGCCCGTGGCGGGCGCCATACCGATGAAGATAAACAGCGCCTTGGCATCTAGGACTCTTCGCTGGCCGCTGGAGTCGCTCACCGAGACGGCCTCGAGCGCTGAGTCGCCGATAAGCTCTTGCACCTGAGTGCCGGCCAGAACGGTGACGTTGTCGAGCCGGACGATCCGGTCAATCAGGTACCTCGACATCGATGCGCCGAGTTCCGGCCCGCGGACGATAAGCGTGACGCTGGAGGCGAAGTTGGACAGGAAAGCTGTCGCCTGGCCTGCCGAGTTACCGCTGCCGACGATGACGATCGGCTTGTCCTGGCACATCATGGCCTCTGCCTGGGACGCGGCGTAATAGACGCTGGCTTTCTCGAAGCGCTCCAGGCTGGGCAAGTCCAGGCGGCGATATCTGGCGCCGGTGGCGATCACCATGGATGCCCCCACCATCGCATTACCGTCATCGAGCCGAACGGTGAACTGACCGTCGTCCCGGATGACGCTCATCACCTCCGCTGGGACTGCGAATTTCGCGCCGAACTTCTTAGCCTGGATCACGGCCCGTACCGCTAGCTCGGCGCCGGATAGACCGGCCGGGAAGCCGAGGTAGTTCTCGATTCGAGACGACAGCCCAGCCTGACCCCCGGTGGCGACCCCATCCAGGACGACGGTTTCCATGCCCTCAGACGCGCCGTAGACCGCCGCCGAGAGCCCGGCCGGGCCCGATCCCACAACGAGCAGGTCACAGCTGCTCTTCCGAGAACTCGGAGCCGGCAAGCCGATGGCCGCGGCTAGCTCTGCATTACTCGGGTTGCGCAAGAGCCGCTGGCCATACGAGATCACGATTGGCGTTTCCTGGGGTGGCACGCCCAGGTGCGTCAGCAGTGCCTCAGCGCCCTTGTCCTCTTCAAGGTCCAGCCACTTTGCAGGCAGTTGATTGCGCGCGACGAAGTCGCGCAGCCGCCTGGTATCAGCGGAGTACCGGGAGCCGACGATCCGCAGCCCGACGCCGACGCCGACGAGGATCGACCGGCGGATCAGGAACGCCCGCAGGATCAGGTCGCCGAAGTCGGGATCGCTGGTGACGAGCGATCTGATCTGGCCGCCAGGTACGGCGAGGACTTCGCCGGCTTCGACAGCGACAGCACTGTAGAACGCCGCCTCACCCGTCAGCAGGCCTAGTTCCCCCACGAAGCGACGTGGGCCATGCAGGCTGACCAGGCGTTCGTACGGCGTTCCCCGGCTCTCGACGACTGCGGCCTTCCCGGCCAGTACCACGTAGAAGTCCCAGGTCAGGTCTCCGGCCCGGATGAGGGTCTCCTCCACCTCAACACAGCGGCGTCGGCCAAGCTCGCTCAGCGCGGCGACCTGTCCCTCGGACAGGCAGATGTCCTCGGGCTCCAGCGGTGTACTGGCCTCAGGCATCGGCCACCTTAAACGTAACTTTGGTCGACGTAACACCAGCGCCAGTCTTCGCCCGGCTCGAACGACTGCACGATCGGGTGCCCGATGGCCATTGCGTGCCCCCGAGCGTGGCGCATCGGGGACGAGTCACAGCATCCGATATGACCGCAGGTCAGGCATAGCCGTAGATGTACCCAGCGGGTGCCAAGCTCCAGGCATTCGCCGCAGCCCTCGGGGGTCAGCGGAGCCACCGGACGGGCCAGCATCAAATGGGGATCACGAGCGGTTGTCACGACGCCTCCGTAGTACGCGCTGACACCAGGTTGCCGAGCCCCGGACTGCCGCACATCGTCAGGGCGGCTAGTTTTCGCGGCAGTCCGGGCAGAGCATCCAGCCGCTACCCAGTTCGGGGATACCGGGCCCGCAGGCTGCGGGAACGATGGCAACCGCGGTGGCCGAGCCAAGCCCGGCCCCGCGTGTGGTCGCATGAAGCTGACCAGGGAGGAGATGCGCCGCTGGCCAGGCCGGTGCTGAGCGGGCATAAGGCACAGCGGCTCGGCCGGGCCGCCAGAGCCGCTGCGGAGCGTGCACCGCAAAGCCTGACCGTCGCGCGGTACCGGGCGCAGCCCGCTGCTGTGACGATCGTGCGGCTTACCAGCACTGCGATCCTGGCTTACGTGTTTGCCCTGCAGCTGCCGGGCACGACGCACCCCGTACTTGCACCCCTCACCGCGTTGCTGGTCATGCAGGTCAGCGTCTACCAGACGTTGCGCCACGCAGCGCAGCGAATAACGGCAGTACTGGTCGGCGTCCTGCTTGCAGTCGGCTTGTCGGCCTGGGTCGGGTTTACCTGGTGGACACTCGGGATCACCATCGCGATAGCGCTCGCTATCGGCTACGTGCTGCACCTAGGCGACACCATCCTCGAGGTGCCGATCAGCGCGATGCTCATCCTGTCCGTCGGGACGGTCCGGAGCGCGGCTGACACGCGGGTCGTCGAGACAATGGTGGGAGCAGCGGCGGGACTGCTCGCCGGGCTGTTCTGGGCACGGCCGCAGGTGCAATCGGCGGAAGAGGCCATCGAAGACCTGGCGGACAAGATGGCGAGCCTGCTTGAGCGGATGGCTGCTGGCCTGCGCGCTGGCTCTGTCCGCGAATCAGCCGCGGACTGGCTGGCCCAGGGGCGGGCGCTCAGCAGGGAGATCCAGCGTGTCGATGACGCGCTACGGCATGCCGAGGAGAGCGTCCGGCTCAACCCTCGCGCCGCAATGCTGCTCCCGCCTCGGTATGACCTGCGCTTCCAGCTCGAACCTCTCGAGCACGCGGCGATCACCGTCCGTTTCCTCGCGCGGTCGCTTGCAGACAGTGCCTGGCTAACGGAGGGTGCCAGTGGGGTGCGCGATCGCGAGGTCCAGGTCAGGCTGGCGGGAACGCTGGAGGAGCTGGCGGATGCGGTGCGGACCTATGGGCGGCTTGCCCAGGTACACCACCGGCCCGACCGGGATCGGCTCGTCACCGAGATGCAGGACCAGCTGCTCCTGGCTCAGAAAAAGCAGAACGAGCTCAGCGAGGTGATGGGTATCGATCCCGCCGTGCATCCGGTCGGCTGGCCATTGCGCGGCGAGATCGTCAGCCATCTTGACCGGCTGAGGAAAACGCTGGAAGCGGGGGTGCCCGGCGGGCACCGCCAGCACGGACGTGCCCGCCCGTGGCGGCTGCCTCAGCAACGACGCCGCAGCCCCGCAGCCAGGCGACGCTAACCCGCTTTCCGCGGCCCTTTGCCGGCCTGATTTGCCGTTATCCGCCCGTTTCCCCATGGGTTCATGCGTGCCTATCGGGCCTGCATGATAGGCCGCCCGCGTGGTCCGGACATCAGCAGGCCATGCAGGCTTGCTCAGGCTGCTGAGACTACACTCAGTGGCATCTGTGGAGCTGTCAGTGACGAATGCCGCCCTGACCATGTTGACATCTTCTTCTGGTGGAGCGACGGCTGACGATGGGGATGACCGGCCGTTCACCTGGCGGCGCTAGCCCTGGGCGTGAGCCGCTGTCGGCATACCGCCACCTGCTGGCCTTGTCCACGGTGCTCATGCAGCAAGACGACCAGGTGCGCATCCTGGTGCTGGTCGCTGACGCCGTCGAATCACTCGGGCCGTGCCAGGCTGAGGGCGTGCTGCTCGCTGGGGAGTGGCAGGTCGCACGCTTCCGCGGCAAGTCGCCTGGCTCCGCCGATCTGGCTGCTGCCTTCCGGTCGCCTGACGGCGCGCAGGTCGGGCTGGCGGATGCGGCCTGGACCTGGGCTTATCCGATGGCCATACCGCATGCGTCGGCTGGCTGCCTCGTCGTGAGCGCGGCTGCACAGCCGACAGAGAGCCAGCGGTTCCTGCTCCAGGTCCTCGCGCAGCAGGCAGGTATTGCGCTGGCCAACGCGAGCTTGCATAGCCGCGAGCGCATGCACGCCGCCGAGTTGCGTGCAGCGAATCTCGCGCTCCGCCGCAGCATAGACATCCACGACCGGCTGACTCAGGTAGCGCTCAGCGGCGAGGGCCAGGACGGCATTGTGCGCGCGGTGTATGAGCTAACAGACCACCCGGCCTATATCGAGGATTGTTTCGGCAATCTCCGGGCCTGGGCCGGCCCGGACTGTCCAGATACGTACGGTAAGGACCGGCCCGAGCAGCGGGAACGGCTGCTGCGCCGAGATATTGACGGCAGCGGTCCGATTCGCGATGGCGACTGCCTCGTCTCCGTGGCGCGGCTGGCCGGGGCTCCGGTTGGCCTGCTCGTCCTTGCCGATCCGGACCGTACGGCCGGCGAGGCGGAACGAGTTGCCATGGAGCACGCCACGACCGTGCTCGCAATGCAGGTCGCTCACCTGCAGAGCATGGTCGAGTCGAAGGCGAGGGCGAGAAGCAATCTGGTGCTGGAGCTCGTCGCCGGCGAAGACGGCCCAGGCATGGCTAACCGCGCCCAGGGACTCGGATATGACCTGGGCCGGCCGCATCGGGTGCTTGCGCTGGAGTGCCAGAACGGCAGCGGCGATGTTGACCTGTTCTTCCACGCGGTCAGCAGGGCGGCAACGACCGCCCAGGTCGGCTCGCTGGTAGCCACGCGTTTCAATGACGTGATCGTCCTGGCCGACAGAGAGGCGGAGTGGAGCCGCTTCCACACCT
>Ga0335073_10008092_pt1 | contig 14740 bp, 7 predicted proteins | sample Lox_Sample_22_FD_207093 | JGI IMG/M metagenome (GOLD analysis project Ga0335073, IMG submission 207093) | Soil microbial communities from Loxahatchee National Wildlife Refuge, Florida, United States - Lox_Sample_2.2 | ecosystem: Environmental > Terrestrial > Soil > Wetlands | place: USA: Florida... | reverse complement strand
CTGAAAGCGAATATCGGTAAACACGGAAAACAGCGTCTTGCCGCCGTAGATGTCGGTGAAGCCTTGGCCCGGCGTCAGTGCCGCCGCGCCGGCTGTGATCGAAAAGTTTTCGGTGAGCGGCGGACGGTAGCGCACGCCGACGCTGTAGTCGTAACCGATCGGACGGCGAATATTACCCTGAAACAGCAGCAGCTCGAGCGGCTCGGTGCGCATGAACTGCAGATAATTCAAATTCACGAACGCGCGCAGCTTCGGCGTGAGATCGAGATCGGTGCCCGCGTTGATCAAGAAAATGCCGGGATTGACGAAGTTCGACTGGCCTTCGAACTTGCTCGAGCGCAGATCGGGCAGCAGGCTATTGGGTGACGTGAGAAGCACGCCCGATCCCGTGAGGCGAATCCCCTCGTGATCCCATAGGCTGAAGATGCCGCCCGCAAATTCGTCGTCGTCGTCGATCGAGTCGAAGCCCCGGGCATGGGCGCTGTGCGGATTGGCGGAGCCGGAGGCGTACAACCCCGAAATCTTGAACCGCGCCCAGTCTTTGTCGATGGAAAGCTCGGCGGCGGCGAATTGCGCATTGATGGTGACGGGCCGGTTGGCGAGGGGATTGTAGCTGTCGGTGCCGAGCGCCTGATAAAAAGCGTGCGTGATATTCAGCCGGCCGATGTGGCCGTCGCCGGTCCAGCCGAGATAGACGGCGTGGATCGCGTGCGCGCGAATCATACCGTCAGAGACGACGCTGCCGATAGGCGACGGGCGGACGAGAAACCCGTTGTCGTCATAGTGGATCGAGGACTGATCGATGTTGTAGTGCACGCTGAACTGCGCGGTGTAGCCCGGAACGAGGAAATCCTGGCGGTAGACGTTCGCGAGAATCAGCTGCTGCTTGCGCAGCGCCATCGAGTTCAGGTCGCTGTTGGTGTTTTTCTCGAGGAAATTGAAATACGCGAGATTGTATTGCCAGCGATTGTCGTCGTAATTGCCGAAGAAACGGATTCCCGGCTGGTGATCGACGAAGAGAAAGCCGCGGAAGTCGCTGTTGAACTCCTGAATGCCGGCGCGCACCGAAATGAAATCGAAATTCGGGCTGAGGTCATGGAGCTTCAGCTCGCCGAATGCTTCCTGCAACCCGAGATGCGAATCGAGGCGCGTGGTGCCTTTGGCCACGTCGATATTTACAACGCCTTTTTCCTGCACGTCGAGGTAGTTGAGGCTGACGGCCGGCGTGACGCGAATCCGCCAATCGACGGGACGGAAAGAAGCGTCGCCGTGAAACAGATCGAACGAGAACAAGAACACCTGATCGAGAAATAGCTGATCGCCCTTGCCGAAAAATCCGGGTTCGCCGGGACGCGCCGTGCTGACGTTGCTTGGCGTAGGCAAGCGGCGGCCGTCGAGAAACGTGTCGCTCACCCCCGTGAGATCAAAGAACGTTTGCTGCCCGAAAACGGGATAGTCGCCTTTCAGCTTGTTGCGATCGAACGGATCCCAGAGGTGGCTTTTCACGTAGGGCCGCTCGTTACCGATGCCGTAGCGATCCCAGTCCGGCATGCGGACGGCCCAGCGATCGGGCTGCGGAACGAAAACTTTTCCCGCCGGTGGCAGCGGCACTGCGACGACGCTCTCCTGCACCGGCGGTTGGCCCTCTTCGAGCTGTTGGATCACGCCGGGGTAGGGCGGTCCGGGTGGAGAAGGCGGCGTGCTCGGGGGCGCGCCGGCGGCCGCCACTTGCGGCACTTCGGGAATGTGTTGCAGCGGAGGAGTCGTCACCGCGGTCGGCGTCAGCTGAATCGCGCGATCGAGCACCTGGCCCGCGGCAACGGCGATGTCAGCTTCGGTGTAAGACGTGTAGCCGTCGTGCGTCACCTTGAGGTCGTAATGCCCCGGCGGCAGATCGATCATGCGGAAGACGCCGTCGGCAGTCCCGGTTTGCCGGCGGACCTCGCCCGTGCCGGTATTGCGCAGCGAAATTTGCGCGCCGACAACCGCCTGGCCGCTGGGATCACGAATCGTGCCTTCGATGGCACCGGTAGGGATGGGTCGCGGCTGCGGCAAGCGCTGCTGCTGTTGAGGCGCTGAGTTCGAAGTGGATTGGGAGTGAGCCAGCGCCGGCACTGCCGCCGCGACGGGCGCCGCGGCGACCTCGCCCAGGTGCGGCGCGGTGTGAAACGCAGCGAGATTTGCGTCCGCATGGCTCGATCGAGCCGGCACGGTTCTCCGCGACCGGGAGCGTCGCAGATTCCGGCGACGACTCGGATGGCGGCTCCCGTAGTTGTGAATGCGGTGGAGGTATCGGGCGTGCGCCACATGGTGTGGCTTGTGGGAATGTCCGTGGAGCCGGCCGAGCGCTTTGGCGCCGACCGTCGCGGAGCAAGCGCAAGAGATGGCGAGAACCAACAGAGAAAGATATGCCGGGACCCGGAGCGATGCGTCTCCTCGGAGGATGTTGGGTGCGGGGGACATCCCCTCGTAATCTCGCTTGGCCCGCGACGAATGCGAGTCGGGTATGGCTTGGTTACCATAGTTCCCGGAGTGGTTCAAGGGCTTTTGGCCTCGATGCTCGCGCCGGGCGCGGCGCGAAGTCACCCGGCGTGCGCAAATTGACGCCGGTGAAGCTCGGCGTAGAGGCCAGGGCGATCAAGAAGGTCGCCGTGCGTGCCATGCTCGACGATGCGCCCGTCCTGGACGACGAGGATCTGGTCGGCCTTGAGGATGGTCGAGAGGCGGTGGGCGATCACGATCGACGTGCGGCCGCGCAGCGCGATTTCAAACGCGCGCTGGATGGCGGCCTCGGATTCGGAGTCGAGGTGCGCGGTGGCCTCGTCGAGGATGACGATGTCGGGCGCTTTCAGCAGCAGCCGCGCGATCGCCAGGCGCTGCTTTTCGCCTCCCGAGAAGCGATAACCGCGCTCGCCGACGAGGGTCTCGAGCCCTTTCGGCAGCGATTCGATCAGCGGCAAGATTTGGGCGGCGCGCAGCGCATCCGCAAGCTCGGCGTCGGTGGCGTCGGGCTTGGCGTAGACGAGATTGGCGCGAATCGTATCGTGGAAGAGATGCGCGTCCTGCGTCACCGTGCCGATCCGCTGGCGCAGGCTATCGAGCTGCGCGTCGCGCACGTCGACGCCGTTGATCGAGATGGAGCCGCCCTGCACGTCGTAGAGGCGCGAGACGAGCTGCGTGATCGTCGTCTTGCCGGCGCCCGAAGGGCCCACCAGGGCGACGAGCTGGCCGGGCTCGGCGACAAAGGTGATGTCGTACAGGACGGTCTTCTCGGGCGTCTTGTCCGGGATGGCGACGGATTCGAGCGATGCGAGCGAAACCTCGGAGGCCGTCGGATAGCGGAAGGAAACGTGATCGAACTCGATGCGTGGCGGGCCGGGAGGAATCGGGACGGCGCCCGCTTTTTCGCGGATCATCGGCTCCAGATCGAGGACTTCGAAGACGCGCTCGAAGGAGACGAGCGCCGTCATCAGGCTCACCTGAATATTCGATAGCCCGGTGAGCGGAGCGTAAAGGCGGGCCAAGTAAGAAACGAGCGCGACGACCGTGCCCAGGTCCAGCTTGTGCTGGACGGCAAGAACTCCGCCCCAGCCGAATGCGAAGACGGTGGCGAAGGTCCCCGTGATCATGAGCGCCGTGAAGAACAGTCGGCCATAGATTGCCTGTTTCACGGCAATCCGAGAGACCCGCGCAGCTTTGGACTCGAACGCCTGGCTCTCGTCGCGCGGGCGGCCGAAGAGTTTTGCGAGCTGCGCGCCGGCCACATTGAAGCGCTCGACCATCAGGCTATTCATCTCGGCGACCAGGCCGTACGTTTCGCGCGTGATCGCCTGAAGCTTGCGTCCCCAGAAGCGGGCCGGAAAGACGAAGAGCGGCACGAGAACCAGCGCCGCGAGCGTGATCTGCCAGGAGAGCGCGAACATGGCGCCAAGCAGAAGGATCACGCTGATCAAATTGCCGACCACGTTGGAGAGAATATCGGTGAAGGCGCTCTGCGCGCCGCTGACGTCCGTATTCAGCCGGCTGACCAGCGCGCCCGTCTGCGCGCGCGTGAAAAACGCCAGCGGCATTTGCTGAATGTGTCCGAAAAGCTTGCTGCGCAGCGAAAGAACGATGCGCGCGCCGATCGTTGAAGAAAGGAACGATTGGCCGACACCCAGGAGCGCGTCGAAAAAACCGATCAGGCCCGCCACGATCGCCAGGCGAATGATCAGCGGAGCATTACCCTTCAAAATACCGTTGTTGATGATGTCGCGAAAAATCAACGGATTTACGATGCCCGCGACGGCGTCGACGATCACGACGAGCAGAAACAACGCGAGAAGCCACGAATAGGGCAGGGCGAACCGCAGCATCCGCTTGGCGGTTCCTGGCCGCACCTTTTGCTTGACCACCGACGCGTCCTGCCACATCGAGCGCATCGCGCCCATCATTCCGGACATTCCCATGGCAGATTCCCTCTCGTGACGCGCGAGTGCGAGTATGTTGTCATATTTTGGCTGCGCTCGCACGCGCCACGAAAATGAGGCGGGCTCGACCGCGGGCGCGGGCGGAGCTTGCGAAGCATCGTAGCTGTGGTAAGAATAGGGACCATGTGGAAGGCGCCGGCCCCCCGCCGAAGGCTTGCATCAGCGATGCTGCTTGCCGCGCTGGCTTGCGGATGCGGCGGCGGATCGGGCGGCTCCGGCGGAGGTGGAGGCGATCCGGGCGGTGGGACGCAGTATCCACAGCCGCCTGCGGGCTTCGCGTTCCTCACGCAAAGCGACGTCGCGACGATCGTGCAGACCGCCGCGACCACCGCCGACCCCAGCACGATGGCGATCGCGGTCACCGACCGGCTCGGCAACATCCTCGCGGTGTGGGAAGGCGCGAGCATGCCGGCGACTTCGACCGGCAATTTCAGCCAGGCGACGCCGACAGGCGAATTGGCCGTGAATCTCGCGCGTACCGCGTCATTCTTCAGCAACGATCAGGCGCCGCTCTCATCGCGCACGGTGCGCTACATCAGCGGAATCCATTTCCCGCCCGGCATCGCGAATGCGCCCAACGCCGCGCTCTACGGCATCGAGACGACGAATCGCGGCTGCACTCTCTCGACGAATTATCTTCCGGGCCAGGCGATCCCGGCGCCGACGATGATCAACGGATCGTCGGACCATTACGGCATCATTACGGGGAAAGTCGATGTGGACGACAGCGATGCCAATGCCGTCAATCCGGGCGGCGTACCGATTTTCAAATCGGGGCATCTCGTCGGCGGCGTGGGGATCGCGGGCGTGCCGGCGGATGTAGCCGAGTTTGTGGCGTACACGGCCGCGGGCCTGATCGGCGTGCCGGCGGGGAGCGCCGACGGAATCGGATTTCAGCCGCTGCCGCCGCCGGAAGAAGTGGTGATCGACGGAATCGCGCTGCCGTTTGTCGACACAACCTCGGCGCCGGCTGATCTGACGCCCTCAACCGCTCCGTTTGATTCGACCCGATATGTCTCAGGGCCCGTGACCGACCCGATTGCCGGGCCGACGCCCGAGGGATATCTTGTAGGGCCGACGGCCGGGCCTTTGGGCGGGCTCAGCGCGAGCCAGGTCGACGGAATCATCCAGAATGCGGTGGCCACGGCCAATCAGACGCGCGCGCTGATCCGGCTGCCCTTGGAATCGCGCGCGAGAATGATGATTGCGGTGAGCGATCTCGACGGCACGATCATCGGCCTCTACCGCATGCACGATTCGACGATATTCAGCATCGATGTGGCGGCGACGAAGGCGCGCAACGTGATCTACTTCAGCGGCCCGAACCGCACGGCGGGTGATCTGCCGGATGTGCCGATCGGCACGGCCGTCACGAACCGCACGATCGGATTTGGCGCGCAGCCGCTCTTTCCCCCTGGGATTAACGGCTCGTCGCCGGGGCCATTTTTTCCTTTGTATGTGCAGGACGCGGCGAATCCGTGCACGCAGGGCGCGGACCCGCCCGGACCGCCGGGTCCGAACGCGAATCAGAGCGGCGTCGTGTTCTTCCCGGGGTCGGAGCCGCTCTATGTAAATGGCACGCTGGTGGGCGGATTGGGCGTCAGCGGAGACGGCGTCGATCAGGATGACTACGTGACGTCCGGCGGAGGAACTGGATACGAGGCGCCGGCGAGCATTCGGGCGGACCAGATCGTCATCAACGGCGTGCGCTTGCCCTACCTCCATTTCCCGCGCAATCCGACCGATTAGCCTTTCTTCGCTTCAAGGACAGGTCGGACAGCGGTAGCGCCACTCGCCCTCCGGGAGAGGGCCGAACGCTCCTTGAAAACTTGGTATCGCGCGACGAACGCAGCCAAGGCGCACGCTTCGACTTTGTGCCGCGCCTGCGGCGCTCTGGGTTTCTTGTTGACTGCGAACCCGGGCCTTCCGGCCCGGGCTAACTTCTGCCGCGCCTCCGGCGCTGGTAGGCTCCGTAACCCGAAAATCGGCGGTTTTCTAATCGCGCTTCTACGATTAGAAATCGCGAAAATCGCCGCAAAAAGGGGCTCTGCGCCCGTTCTAATCGGGAGTGTTTCTGGGGGATAAGACTCGCGCTGCGTCAGCCTTCGCGCAGCTTATGTTTGGCGAGATTCCCAAGGCCGTCGTAGGCGGCGTACTTGTACATCTCCGAAAGCGTCGGAAAATTGAAGACGAAGGCGATGAAAAGATCGATCGTACCGCCGGCTTCGAGCACGGCCATTCCGGTGTGGATCAGCTCGGTGGCCTGTTCGCCGATGATGTGAACGCCGAGCAGCTTGCGGTCGTCGCGGCGGAAGATCAGCTTGAGCAGGCCTGACGTATCGCCGACCATCGAGCCACGGACGTTATTGGCGTAGCGCGCGCGGCCCGCGACGTAGTCGATGTGATGCTCGCGGCAGGACTCTTCCGTTTCGCCCACCGCCGAAATTTCCGGAATCGTGTAGACGCCCATCGGAAGCTGCGAGGCAAGGCGCTTCTTGTAGCTGAATCCGAAGGCGTGGCAGACGGCGACGCGGCCCTGCTCCATCGAGGTGGAGGCGAGGGCGGGGAAGCCGATCACGTCGCCGGCGGCATAGACGTGCGGGACCGAGGTTTGGTACGACTCGCTCACGTCGATGTAGCCGCGCTGATTCAAGCCGAGGCCGATCTTCTCGAGGCCGAGTCCCTCGACCGTGCCGCGGCGGCCGGCGGCGAAAAGAGAGGCGTCGGACTCCAGCACCTTTCCGGACTTGAGCTCGAGGCGGACACCGCTCGCGGAGCGTTCGGTTTTCGCGACGCGCTCCTCGAGATGGAACTCGACTCCGAGCGCGGAGAGGCGCTCGTGCAGCAGCCGGCTCAACTCCGCATCGAGAAAGGGAAGCAGGCGATCGCGGCCGTCGACGAGCGAGACCTTCACTCCGAGCGCGGTGAAGATCGAGGCGTATTCGCAGCCGATCACGCCGCCGCCGACTACGACGAGGCTCTGCGGCAGGCGATCCATCCGCAGGATCGAATCGGAATCGAAGATCGACTTGTCGTCGAACGGGATCTCGGGCGGGCGATGCGAACGCGAGCCGGTCGCGACCAGAATGACGTCGCCATGCAGCTGCGCGGGAGCGCCCTTGGCGGATGCGACGGCGACGGTGTGCGCGTCCTGAAACGAGCCTTTGCCCCAGAAGACGCCGACGTGGTGTGCCGCGAGATTCTTTTTGATCTCTTCGCGTTCCAGATCGACCAACACGTTTTTTCGATGAGTGAAACCTTCGACGGTGAGGCCTTCGCGCAGCGAGTAGTCGATACCGTAGAGGCCGCGCTGCTTGAGCCCCGAAAAATACAGCGCCGATTCGCGCAGAATCTTGCTGGGAATCGTGCCCGAGTTCACGCAGGCGCCACCAGGCTCGGTTTCCGATTCGACCAGCGCGACGCGTTTTCCAAAGTACGCGGCCTGTGCCGCGGCCTTCTCTCCGGCGGGGCCGGAGCCGATCACCACGAGATCATAGGACTGCACGGAGCCTCCGAGTTCGAATTCGATTTTTCGCCTAGCGCCATTCGTCGATCAGGTTGGCGACGAGCGCCGTCCAGCCGGTCTGGTGGCTCGCGCCGAGTCCCGCGCCCGTATCGCCGTGGAAGTATTCATAAAACAGCAAGTGATCGCGCCACAGCGCGTCCTGCTGGAATTTGGCCGCATCGCCGAAGACAGCGCGTCCGCCGGCGGGATTGTGGCGGAAGATGCCCATCATCCGGCGCGCGATTTCCCGGGCCATGGCGCGCGGCGTCATCGGCTTGCCGTCCGGCGCGGGCACCGCGACAGAATACTCGGGACCGAAGGCGGCGCCGAACTTGAGCAGGGACTCGATGATGAGATACGTGGTCGGGAACCAGATGGGGCCGCGCCAGTTGGAATTGCCGCCCTTGATTCCGACGTCCGCTTCGGCGGGAGCGTAGTGCACGTCGCTTTCGCCGAAGACGAAAGGATGGCGCTCATGAAACTTCGAAAGGCTGCGAATGCCGTAGGGCGAGAGAAATTCGGCGGGATCGAGAAGCCGCTCGAGGATGCGCGAAAGCTGATGGCGATCGAGGATCGAGAGCACGTGGCAGCGCACGCCGTCGCGCGTCTCGGAGTAGCAGGCGCTGCCGACGAGATCCGGTCGGCTTTTGATAAACCAATTGATGTTGCCGGGGAAATGTTCGAGATGAGCGAGCTCGTCTTCGCGGAGGAATTCGATCGCCAACATCGGGATCAGCCCGACGAGCGAGCGCACCCGGAATTTGTGGAAGTCGCCGTTGGCATAGCGCAGCACGTCGTAAAAGAACCCGGCGTCCTCGTCCCAGAGCTGGTAGTCGCGCCCGCCCATTTTCTTCATTGCCGCGCCGATGCTAATGAAATGCTCGAAGAATTTCACGGCAAGGCCCTCGTAGACTTTGTCCTCGCGGGCCAGCTCGAGCGCAATGCGCATCATGTGGAGGCAGAAGAAGCCCATCCAGCCGGTGGCGTCGGCTTGCTCGAGGATCGCGCCGTTGGGCAATTTTGCGCTGCGATCGACCACGGTGATGTTGTCGAGTCCGAGGAAGCCGCCCTCGAAGACGTTGAGGCCGGAGCTATCGACCTTGTTGACCCACCAGGCGAAGTTGATCAGCAGCTTGTGGAACACGCGTTCGAGAAACTCGCGATCGCCCTTTCGCGTTCGTTTTTTCTCGATCTCGTAAATGCGCCACGCGGCCCAGGCCTGCACTGGAGGATTCAGGTCGGAAAATTCCCATTCGTAGGCCGGAATTTGCCCGTTGGGATGCTGGAACTGCTCGAAGAGCAGCACCCAGAGATTTTGCTTGGCGGTGCGCGCGTCGACGAGCGCCAGCGAGACACAATGGAAGGCGAGATCCCACGCCGCGAACCAGGGATATTCCCACTTGTCCGGCATCGTGAGGATGCGCATGGAATTCAGGTGGCGCCAGTGGACGTTGCGGATGTGCTTGCGCGATTCCGGAGGCGGGCAACGCGGATTATCGCCGTCGAGCCAGAGGTTGACGTCGAAAAGATAGGCCTGCTTGTTCCACAGCATTCCGGCGAGCGCCTGACGCTGGATCAGCCGGTCGTCGGCGGAGGCGGTCGAAGGATGGATCGAATCGTAGAATTCGTCCGCGTCCTGCTTGCGCTCCTTGACGATTGTCTCGACCTCGGCCAGCGGATCGGCCGCGCGTCGCCCCTTCGGCACAATCCGCAGGCGCAACGGAAGAACGAACGACCCGCCGGCCGGAATCTTGGGGGCGTAGTGCAGGCACGCCTTCGTGCCGGTTTCCTGAGGGTTGATGCAATTTTCGCCGTGGATCAAATAGCGGTGAAACGCGTCTTTCACGAAAGCTTTTCGGCTGGCATTGCCGGGGCCGAAGACGCGCGGGCCGTTCGTTTCGTTGTCAGTGAAAAGCGTCTGGCCGCCGGGCGGAGCATGGAGGCGCATCGGGGGAAGAACGTATTCGAATTGCAGGTTCGCGAGCGGGTGCGTGTTCGACGAATCGGCCTCAAGCACGAGCGATTCTCCTCGCGAGGGGACGCGGCGGATCACCGGTTCCGGCGCGGGAGGATCGGTCCAGGCCCAGGTGTTGCGAAACCAGAGGTGCGGCAGGAGGTGGAGGACGGCGCCCTCGGGGCCGCGGTTGAAAGCTTCGATGCGAATGCAAATATCCTGCGGACCGGCTTTCGCGTACTCGACGAACACATCGAAATAGCGGTCGTCATCGAAGATGCCCGTATCCAGCAGTTCGAATTCCGGGCCCTGGCCGCCGCGGCGTCGATTTTCGTCGATCAGGCGGCTGTAGGGAAACTCCGCCTGCGGGTATTTGTAGAGCATCTTCATGTAGCTGTGCGCCGGAGTGCTGTCGAGGTAGAAGTAGTATTCCTTCACATCCTCGCCGTGGTTTCCCTCGGCGCCGTTGAGGCCGAACATCCGTTCTTTCAGGATCGGGTCGCGGCCGTTCCAGAACGCGAGCGCGAAAACAAGAAGCTGGTAGCGGTCGCAGATGCCGGCGATGCCGTCTTCGCCCCAGCGATAGGCTTTGCTGCGCGCGAGGTCGTGTGGAAGAAAGTTCCAGGCGTCGCCGTGTGGGCTGTAGTCCTCGCGTACGGTGCCCCAGGAACGCTCGCTCACGTAAGGTCCCCAGCGGCGCCACGGAGCGATCCCGCCCTTGTCGGGAGCGTTCAGCCGCTCAACTTCGCGAGGGAGCGATTTCGAGCGCCTGGGCATTGGCGGCTAGTGAAGGAGCGTGCCCACCTGATGCATCTGGCGGGCAAACGAGTTGGCGTCGTAGCCGGACGGGACTTGCAGCTGGGAGAAGAGGCCGGCGATGGCCGTGCGGACCTCAGGAGCGTTGGCGGGTTTTTCGTTGCGGTCGTAGGCGACAAAGAGCGATTGGAGCGCCATGGCCGCTTGCGCCGCCGCGTGCTCGTCCTGATTCGAGATGCTGTCGGAATCCGAGCAGATGCGCTGCAAGACGCGCATGGTGAGATCGCGATCGTAGGGCATCGAATCGAATTTCGAGGCGAGCTGATCGGCAAACTGCGCCGTCGAGGAGGCAGCGGACGCGACTGCGCCGCGGTCCGGATTGAGCGAACTCATCAGCTTCGCGAGCTGCAGGATTCCGGCGTCGAGATTCTGCGCGGCGGACGGATCGACTTCGCGGACGATTTCGCGAAACACGATATAGCGCGAGGCATTCCACGGCGGATCGCCGGGGCGGCGGTCGGGATAGCCGCGCGCTTGCCGCCAGCTCTGTTCGGCGGGGCCAAGCGAGTGATGGCAGGCGTAGCATTCAAGCTGCGAATACTCGGGCCAGTCGGTGCTGCGCGTCTGATCGGCGAGCTGCAAAAGCGACTGGCGGAGTTGCACGGCCTGGCCGGCCGACCACTCGCGCACTTCGTACCACTGGTCGGTACCTTCGGCTTCGCCGGGCTCGCCGGGTTCGTTCCAGTGGCGCGGCATCGACGCCGAAAAGGAATCGAGCTCGAAGTAGAGATCGGGATGGCCGGCGGCGATCATCTGATGATCGACGAACTTGTCCTTGCCGCCGAGATGGCACGAGAGGCACTTTTGCGTGCGCAGACCGACGTCGCGCAGGTCCGTCATGCCGGCCTGCACGGACTGCTCGTGCGTCCAATTGCGTTCGGTGTGGTGGCCGAGCCAGGCGGAGGCAGGGCCATGGCAGCTTTCGCAGCTGACGCCTTCGCTGAGATCGAAGGTGCGGGCGCGGTCGGCCGCGGGAACGTCGAGTGCATGGCAGGCGAGGCATTTGGGCGCTTCCTCGGCCCTGCCGATATTGAGGATCGAAGCCATGCGCTCGCCGACCATCCCCGTGAGCGCCTGATAGGCCTTCGAGTGCTTGTCGCGAACGATCCAGACGCTGTACTCGTTCTGCTTCACGCGATTGTCGGCGCGCGGAGCGATGCTGCCGTGGCAGCTCGTCGAGCTGCAGGAACCGGGGCCAGTGTATTGATGGGGCTCGTCTGCCGGGTTAGGTGCGTTATTGGGAGGCGCAGCGAGCGCGCGGGACCGGATGGCGGATGGGAAAATAGCGATCGCGGTCAGAGCGACACCGAGCGCCAAAGACGCACCGGCGAAGCGCGCTTTCCTTCCGTTGGTCCTCAGATTCATCGTCCGTCAGAGGTTGGAATGCCAGGCCGCCCAAGCCGGCGGCGAGAACCGCGCAGATGATGGCGTCTCGACGCATATAGTAGCGGCTTCCATCGCAATGTCAACGACAGGAAGTGGGCGGCTCGCGCGGCCTTGCGGAAACGGCAGGAGAAGCACGAGGCTCGGCTGTGGACGGATTTGCGCGAGTTGCTATACACTCATGCACGACTCGGCGTCTCGGCCGGTCTCGCAGCGTACTGAACGCAGAACCGCGGTCGACATTCTGGGGAGAAGACTCGTTTGATCGTTCAGGAACTGAGGGCGGTCCAGTCCCAGTATGGCTTCCTGCCAGCTGACCAGCTTCAGGCGCTGGCCAAGAAGGTTGGCGTTCCGATCACCCGCCTGTACCAGGTCGCCAGCTTTTTCCCCCATTTTCGATTGACGCCGCCGCCGCGCGCGGACGTGCGCGTGTGCCGCGACATGTCGTGCCATCTGCGGGGCGCGGATCGCGTGCGGACGAATCTGGAGGAGCGATTTCAGGGCGCGAGCGAGCAGGACGTGACGATTCGCGGCGTGTCGTGCCTCGGGCAATGCGACCACGCCGTGGCGGTTTCGATCAACGATCATGTGTTCGCGCCAGCGGACGAGGCGAGGGTGGAGCAGATCGTCCGCGACGTGCTGTTGCAGGGCGAACTGCCGCACGCCGCGCACGGCGAGGCCGCCGTGGAGTGCGCGTCGAATCCGTATGCGGGCGGCGAGCGCTACGGCGCCGTGCGGCGGCTGGTCGAATCGCGCGGATGGAATGCGGCGCTCGAAGCGCTGAAGGCGTCGGGGCTGCGAGGACTCGGCGGCGCGGGATTCCCGACCGAGATGAAGTGGCAGCTGGTGCGGCAGCAGCCGGGGGCGGAAAAGTACATCGTCTGCAACGCGGATGAGAGCGAACCGGGAACCTTCAAGGACCGGTTCATCCTGACGCATCTTCCTTTTCTTGTGATCGAAGGGATGATGATCGCGGGACTGATTACCGGCGCGCGGAAGGGAATCCTCTACATCCGGCACGAATACGAGCCGCAGGAACACCTTTGCGAGCAGGAGATTCGCCGCTGCTACGAGGCGGGCCTGCTCGGCGCGAAGATTCTGGGCACCGATCTGGCGTTCGATCTCGAAGTTTTCGTCAGCCCGGGAGGATATATCTGCGGCGAGGAAAGCGCGCTGCTCGAGGCAATTGAGGGGAAGCGAGCGGAGCCGCGCAATAAGCCGCCGTTTCCGGGGCAGCAGGGGCTGTGGAACAAGCCGACGGTGATCAACAACGTGGAGACGTTCGCGAACGTGCCGCAGATTCTGGTGCGCGGCGTGGAGTGGTACAAGGCGCAGGGTGTCGGCGGCACGGCGGGCCTGAAATTTGTCGGCGTGAGCGGCGACATCGAGCGACCCGGCGTGTACGAGCTGCCGATGGGGACGCCGATGTCCGAGCTGATTTTCAAGAAGGCCGGTGGCGTACGCGGGGGGAAGAAGCTGAAGGCGTTCGCGCCGTCGGGGCCGTCGTCAGGGTATCTGCCCGCGTCGATGGTGGACGTGCACCTCGATTTCAAATCGCTCGCCGATGCGGGCTCGATGCTGGGCTCGGGCGCAGTGGTGGTGTGCGCCGAGGGCACGTGCATGCTGGACATGGCGCTGAGCGCGACGCAATTTTTCCGCAACGAATCGTGCGGGAAGTGCGTGCCGTGCCGCGTGGGCTCGCAAAAGATGGTCGACATTCTCGCGGGATGGTCGCAGGGACGGGGATCGGAGGACGATCTCGCGCTGGTGCAGGAGCTTTCGCAGTCGATGATGCTGACTTCGATCTGCGGCCTGGGGCAGGTGGTGCCGGCGCCCATCGGATCCGTGCTGAAATATTTCCGCGACGAAGTCGAGGCGCACATCACGCGGCACGAGTGCCCGTCGGGAATCTGTTTTTCTGACGCGCCGGCTCGCCGTGCAGGAGTTCCCCTGCCGGCGGCTGCTACGGCTGTTCCGAGGCTGCTGTGAGCTCCGCGCCCACGATCGATCTGACGATCGACGGGAAAAAGGTTTCCGTGCCGGCAGGCACGACGGTATTCGACGCGGCGCGACTCAACGGCATTCCGATCCCCACGCTGTGCCATCAGCAGAACGAGACGCCGGTCGGGGTGTGCCGCGTGTGCGTGGTCGAAGTGGGCGGGCGCGTGCTGACGGCATCGTGCGTGCGGCCGGCGGAAAACGGGATGAACGTGAGCACCGCGTCGGAAAAGGTGCAGGCGGCGCGGCGAACGCTCGTCGAGCTGCTGATGTCCGATCATCCGAGCCCGTGCACGCGCCAGCAGCACACCGGCGATTGCGAGCTCGAAACGCTCGCGCGGCAGATGAGTGTGGCGCAGCCGCGGTTTCCGCGGCGGTCGAGTGGGCGCGGGAAGGACGATTCGTCGCCGAGCATCGCGGTCGATTTCGACGCGTGCATTTTGTGCGACCGGTGCATTCGCGGCTGCACGGAAATCCGCCACAACGACGTGCTCGGGCGAATGGGCAAGGGCGGCGCGGCCGGGATCGCGTTCGACAACAATCTGGGGATGGGGAATTCGTCGTGCGTGTCGTGCGGCGAATGCATGGTCTCCTGTCCGACGGGCGCGTTGACGA
>Ga0335073_10008091_pt1 | contig 14741 bp, 13 predicted proteins | sample Lox_Sample_22_FD_207093 | JGI IMG/M metagenome (GOLD analysis project Ga0335073, IMG submission 207093) | Soil microbial communities from Loxahatchee National Wildlife Refuge, Florida, United States - Lox_Sample_2.2 | ecosystem: Environmental > Terrestrial > Soil > Wetlands | place: USA... | reverse complement strand
CGAGTCCGCGCGCCAAACGCTCGATACCATCAATACCTACCTTGGGCTGGTGGCGGACACGGTGATCATCGGCGGCGGCACCCTGGACAAATACATCGGCGATTGTGTCATGGCTTTTTGGGGGGCCCCGATCACTAATCCAAAGCACGCTGTCGCTGGCGTTCGCGCCGCTATTGAGGCACAGCGGGGTATCTATCGGGTGAACCAACAACGGCGGGCGGAAAACGAACGGCGCGCGGTTGAGAACGCCACCCGCGCCGTCTCTGGAGAAAAGACCATGCCGATTTTGCCGGTCCTGTCGCTTGGTTGTGGCATCAATACGGGCGTGGTCGACGTGGGCCTCATGGGCTCGGACACCCTCGGCCGGTACAATTATACGACATTTGGGCGGGAAGTGAATGTGGCGGCCCGGCTGGAAACCGTTTCCGGAAGCGCGCGCATCATCATTGGCGAAGCAACGTATCGGCACCTGCTGCGAGACGACCCGGCTCTGGCGGCCACTTGTATTGAATTGTCACCTGTCAAGGTGAAGGGAATCCTCGAGGAAGTGAAAATTTACGAAGTGCCCTGGCAGGACGCAAAAGCCAATCAATGAGCATCCAAATGAAAACCACGGGCTGTCCGGATGTTGGTGCTTGGAATTTGGAGCGGCCGCATGGATCATTATTTTAGCCGTGAACATTCTGGATAAAATCGTCGTAGAAAAGAAAACCGAAGTCGCAAAGCTGCCTGCGCGCATTATCGCCGCAGGCGACCTTCGCGATGCTCTGTTGGAACACGGCGAGCGGCGTGACTTTTCCGGGGCATTGCTGGACGGCGCAAATCATGCGCCGGGCGCTCTGGCAGTTGCGCTCATTGCGGAAGTCAAAAGAGCCTCTCCATCGGCGGGAATTATTTGCAAAGATTTCGACCCGGTCCGAATTGCCAAAGAATACGAAGCCGCCGGCGCGAACTGTCTTTCTGTGCTGACGGATGAAAAGTTTTTCCAGGGTTCGCTGGATTATCTCCGTCAGATTCGCGCTGCGGTCAAACTGCCGCTGTTGCGGAAAGATTTCATAATTGATGAACGACAAATCCTCGAAGCCATCGAATGGGGCGCCGATGCCATTTTGCTAATCGTTTCCATTTTGTCCGACGCGCAATTGCAGAAGTTTCATTCTCTGGCTGCAGAGGCCGGACTTGCGGCGCTTGTCGAAGTTCATGACACGGAGGAACTGGAGCGGGCCTTGAAAATCGGCGCGGGTCTGATCGGGGTCAACAACCGCGACTTGAAGACGTTCACCGTGGACCTTGGCACAACGGAGAAACTGGCGGGCAAACTCAGTAATGAAAAAATTCTGGTTGCCGAAAGCGGCATTCATTCGCGCGCGGACGTTGAACGCCTGCAAAAATGCGGCGCAAGAGCGATTCTTGTGGGCGAATCGCTATTGCGCGGCGGGGATATCCGAGGGAAAATCCGGGAACTGATGGGTTGAACCGTCAAGTCAGCGGATATTTCTTGAATCCGATCAGTTGCAGGGTGATTTTTGCGAGGAAAACCGGATTATTTTTGAGGTAACGGCCGGCCAGGCGCCGTGGTTCACTGCAAAGCCGGTATAGCCATTCCAAGCCGCTGCGTTGCATCCAGCGGGGCGCCTGCCTGACGCGCCCGCTCAAAAAGTCAAATGCCGCGCCCACGCCAATCATCAGGGTTGCGTCCAGTTTCAGCAAATATTCAGCCATAAACTTTTCCTGTTTGGGCGTGCTCAACCCCACCCAGAAGATGTCCGGCCGGGCGGCATGGACCCTCTCTCGCAATTCGTTTTCTTCGTTTGCATTGAGAGGGCGAAATGGCGGCGTAAAGGTCCCGACGACTTCGAGTTTCGGAAACCGCTCTTTGAGTTTTCCCGCGAGTTGGTCCGCGACACCGGGGGCGCCTCCGAAAAAGAAATGGCGGCACTGATTCTCCTGGCTCCAGGCGCAAATATCCAGCATCAGGTCTGGCCCATAAACGCGCCGCATTTCGGAATGGCCGCCAAATTTGCCAACCCAAACCATCGGCATGCCGTCGGGAGTGCACAGGAGCGCATTGTTTAATATGCCCCGGAAGGACTCATCGCTTTGCGCCTCCATCACGCCGTGAACGCCAGTGACGCAGATATAGCCTTTGCGACGGTCGCGAATGGCATCGGCAACTTCGGCCAGCGCGGTCTGCAGATTAAGCACGCTGATGCCGACTCCGAGAACATTGACCTTTCTTACCGGCATGGCTCCGATTGCAGCCGGCGCGCCGCTTCGGCAGCCGCTTCCCGGCTGGAATACCTCGGTTTCCACCCCAAAGCGGTAAGCGTCTCGGTGGCAATAAAATTTGAAGTGGCGTCCCCTTTCCAGCCCACCTTGCCGCCCGTATAGTTTCGTTTGACATTGCGCAATCCCATGACGTCAATGACAGCGTCGGCTGTTTCATTTATGGAAATTGCGTCCCGGTTGCCGATGTGCACCAGATTGTAGTTTTTTTTCGTGTTGGCCATCGTAAAAAGCATGGCATCCACACACTCATCTACCAGGACAAAAGAGCGCTTTTGCGAGCCATCACCGAGGATTTCCAACTGTGTGGGATCCTTTTGCAGTTTCCTTACAAAATCATGGATTACGCCGTGGTCCATGCGTCCGCCAATGATGCCGACAAACCGAAAAACCACGGCGTGAAAGTCATAAGTGTGCGCCCATCCGGAAATCAGGCCTTCCGCGGCGAGCTTCGCCCCGCCATAAAGGTTCAGTGGAATCATCGGGCCGTGGCTCTCGGAGGCGGGCGGCCTGCCCATCTCGCCAAACACCGTCGTGCTGCTGGGAAATAAAACCGTGCGGATGCCATTGCGTCGCATGGATTCCAAAACATAAAATAATCCCATGATGTTTTGTTCCACATAGCTGTCCGGATGCGCCGCCGCGGACCGAATGTCACTATCATCACAAAAATGAAAAATGATTTCGTGTCCGGGCACCGCCTCATCCACTTTTTTACGGTCGCGCACTTCGGCCTGAATGAAACGGAAAGCGGGGTGCTTCGAGACCTTTTGCAGGTTGGCCAAACGGCCCGTTTGCAGGTTGTCGAAAACGGTTACGGACGCGCCCTGCTCAATCAGGCGCTCCGTCAAATGGCTTCCGATAAAGCCGGCGCCGCCTAAAACCAATACTTTCTTGTTATTCAGGTTCACGCAAATTACGATTCCAAAAGTCGAAGCGCCAGTAAATCATAATCGCCCTCCTCACATGAAATTGCTTGTTTTTGCCCATATCCCGCCGCCTTACCACGGCCAAAGTGCGGCGGTGCAGCAGATGTTGGAGCATTTCGGAGGAAACCGGCGCAAATTGATTTTTCGACATGAGCGTGTGAACCGCTACGGCATCGAGTGCTACCACGTCAATGCGCGCCTCTCAAAAACCCTGGAAGAAGTGGGAGAATTTCAATTTAGAAAATTTGACCAGATTCTTTTCTACTGTTTGCAGGCGATTTGGTGCCGATTCTGGTATGGAGTCAAAACGCTGTATTACGTCCCGGCGCCGGGCAAGGCGGTTGCTCTGTATCGCGATTGGCTCGTTATGTTTTTTTGCCGTCCGTTTTTTGACAAGATCATTTTCCATTGGCACGGCGGCGGCCTCGCCAAATGGCTTGAAACGTCAGGGCAGCGCAAAACACGCATGGTGACATATCGTTTAATGGGAAATGCGGATTTAAGCGTCGTGTTGACGGAATTTGGACGCAGCGATGCGGAAAAACTGTTGCCCCGCCGTCTTGCCGTCATAGGAAACGGGTTGGATGATCCCTGCCCTGAGTTTAACGAAACTATATATCCGGCCCGGCGCGCCCGAGCTGCCGCGCTTAAAGCCATCTTGTTTCGAAATAGGGTGCCCGGAAATTTGAGCGAGGCCGTTGTCAACGTCCTCTTTGTCGCCACCTGTTCCCGGGAAAAGGGCGTCTTCGACGCGGTCGAAGCCGTGCGGCGTGCCAACCAGGCGGCTGAGGAACGGGATTCGCCGCTGCGCTTTCGGTTCGTGGTTGCCGGGAGTTTCGCGTCGAGCGTTGAAGAAAAGGAGTTCGGTGAGTTCATTCGCCAAAATCGCCTTCTGAGTACGGTGGTCCTCCTCGGCTTTGTTTCTGGTGAAAGCAAGTATGAGGCCTTTCGCAATGCGGATATTTTTTGTTTTCCGACCTATTATCCCGCCGAAGGCCAGCCGACTTGCGTGGCGGAAGCGATGGCGTTTGGCCTGCCTGTGATTACGACACGGTGGCGCGCCGTTCCGGACATGCTGCCGGCCAATTATCCGGGGCTGGTGGACATTAAATCGCCCGAACAAATCGTTGAAAAGCTTTGGTTTTTGTGCGCGAGTGACCTGGGCAGTTGTTCGCGCGATTCTTTTTTACGGCGTTTTACCCTGGAACGGCACCTGACTGCGATGTCCGAAGCCATTCGGAGCGTGGAAAGCGCTGAACCTGGACCGTAGCCGGCCGCTTTTGGGGGCCGAAAGCGCGCCAATTTATCTCGCACAGTCCGCATGGGATTTTCCTCCGGAATTGATTATCGCTGTTCCTATCGTATATCGTGGTTGCTAAATGAAGCTCGGCTTTCTCCAGCTCAATTCGACGATCGGCGACTTTCCAGCAAACGTGAAGAAGCTGCTGGCCGGATACGAAAGGGCCTTGTCGCTGGGCGCAGAATTTGTGCTGGCCCCTGAACTGTTTCTTTGCGGCTATCCGCCGCGCGATTTGCTTCTGCGCCCCGATTTTATCGACGCCAATCTGGCGGCGCTCCGGGCCGCGGCAAAAGGAACGGGCAGCGTTCCCCTGTGTGTGGGTTACGTGGACAGGAATCCCGAACGCCCCGGCCGCGCGCTGCGCAACGCTGCCGCCATTTTGTACAAAGGAAACGTTATCTGGCGGACGGTCAAATGCCTGCTTCCCACATACGACGTCTTTGACGAGGACCGCTATTTCGAGCCCGGAAAACAAGTCGTGCCGATGCCATTTAGTGGCCATAAAATCGCGGTCACTATTTGCGAAGACATTTGGAACGACGAGGACTTTTGGCCCGAACGGCTGTATCGCCGTGATCCAGTCAAAGAAGCCATTTCGCAGAGCGCCGATTTGGTCGTGAATATTTCCGCCTCACCCTGGAGTGTCGGGAAGGAAAAAGTGCGCCTGGAGATGCTTCAGCGGGTCGCCCGCGACGAAAAAACGCCTTTGGCGCAGGTCAACCTCGTGGGCGCGAACGACGAATTGATCTTCGACGGCCACAGCGTTGCTCTGGATTCCCGGGGCAATGTCATTGCCAAAGGACGAGGTTTTGCCGAAGACGTTTTCGTGGCGGATATGGAAGCATCCGGCGGAGAACCGACTGTGGGATTTGGATCGCGTGAAGCCCAAATATTTTCTGCGCTTTCGCTGGGTGTTGGCGATTATGTCCGCAAATGCGGTTTTACGTCGGTTATTGTCGGCCTTTCCGGAGGCATTGATTCCGCGTTGACAGCCGTTCTTGCGACGGACGCGCTTGGAAAGGAGAATGTCCTTGGCGTGGCGATGCCTGCCCGCTATTCGAGCGAGGGCAGTTTGGTCGATGCCGAGGCGGTCGCCGGAAGTCTGGGTATCCGTTTCGAAGTGCTGCCGATTGAGCCGCCGTTTCTGGCCGTTGAACAACAATTGGCGAAGATTTTCGCGGGACTAAAAGCAGACCAAACCGAAGAAAACCTTCAGTCGCGTCTGCGTGGGGTTACCCTCATGGCCCTCTCGAACAAGTTCAACGCCCTTGTCTTGACGACCGGGAACAAGTCCGAAATGGCGGTTGGCTATTGCACGTTGTATGGAGACATGGACGGTGCGTTGGCGCCGCTGGCGGACGTCCTGAAGACGGACATTTACAAAATCGCCCGCTGGATCAACCGCGAGCGCGAGGTCATCCCTTCCAATTCCATTATCAAGCCGCCCAGCGCGGAACTGCGGCCGAATCAAACGGACCAGGATTCGCTTCCGCCTTATGAAACGCTGGACGCCATCCTGGATTTATACGTCGTCCGAAATCTGAGCCGTGAGGACATCATTAAGCAAGGTTTCGAAGCGTCCGTCGTCCACGATGTCTTGAATAAAATCAACTTTTCAGAATATAAGCGGCGGCAGGCTGCGCCGGGACTCAAAATTTCCGCGCGCGCCTTTGGCATGGGCAGGCGAATTCCGATTGCTCAGCGGTTTTGCGTCTAGTGCAGGCGTCGGGATTTCTTTGTCACAGCAGCAGTGACGGCGTTATTGGAACTTTTCCTGCTTCGGAAAAGCTTAAAACACAGGATTTGCTTTGCAAATGACTGAAAAATGCAGCATGGTTGAACCCGTGCCTGAAGCAACGCCGGCGCACCCGAGAGCAACGAAAACCGCGACGACTTTATTCGTCGTGGGGGTTTTTCGTTCCGGTACGTCTTTGCTTTACGCGCTTTTGAACCAGCATCCGGAGATCGCGCTGATGTACGAGTGCGATATGTGGAATTTTCCGCGGGCGTTTTCAGCCCTGCGATTTCGCCATGACTGGCGGGAGCGCCTGGAATTTTACACCAATGCGCTGTCGCGTCATCACCTGGTTGTCACAGATAGTACGGGCGGCCCGGAAAATGTCCGGACCCCGCACGACCTGTACCGCGCATTTGCAGAAGGCAAAAGCGCGCATATAATTGGCGAGAAATCGCCATTTTATTGCAATCACTTGCGTGAGCTGGCCAGGAACCATCCGGGCGCTTCGTTCATCCTCATTTGGCGCGATCCGGTGGAAATATTTAACAGCGTCGAGGAAACGGCGCGCCATTCCCGGTACTTTCGCCGTCCCGGCATGTTGAGCCGCCTGATTTATTACCAGGAGGAAATGATTTACGGGGCGGCGCAACTTCTTCACTCGGACAACCGCGTGCATCACGTAAATTACGGGGATTTGATAGACCGCACCGACGATTCCTGCCGCGCTATTTGCGATTTTCTCGGCATCGAATTTGATGAGCGGATGACGAATCTGGCCAGCGCCGACCTGTCGGCAGTGTTTCGTGCGCCGCACTTTGAACATTTGAGGCTCGGAAAAATTGTGAGGCGGCAGGCGGCGCACCAGACCGACCCGCGGATTGTCCGAAAATTGCAATGTTTCCACAACCGCTGGAATCGGTTGCGAAATGAATTACTGAATTTTCGGGATAACGCCGCATGCGGACCGGAACCGGGGACCATCGAAATCGGTTATCACCGGTTTCTCGGCCGGCTTGTATGCGGGATGGACGGAGCCATTCGCATCGCTTTTGAATTTCTGCCATTGCCCTGGCTGCGCACCTATCGCCAGGCAAAAGCCTGGTTTATGGCCGGAAATGTCTCCCCTTCGGATAAACAGCTTTCACTATGGGACGAATTCATCGGCAACAAAGCGACGATTTTGGCGAGTATTATCGTCCTGGGACTCGTGGCCGTGGCAGATTACTATACCCCCGCCGCGGTTTCGTTGATGCCGTTTTACATTATTCCCTCTATGATCCTGACATTGGTGATCTCTCGCCGGTGGGGCACCTTCGCCGCGCTTCTCTCGGCCCTGGTGTGGGCGCTCGTGCAAAACATCGACAATCCGTTGGTAAACCTGAAAAATCCAGGTATTTGGCTGTGGGACGTGTTGATGCGCTTTTTAGTCGTGGAAATTGTTGTGCTGTTGCTGGAACGCATTCGGGTTGAAATCAGATCAAAAAAACTCCTGGATGCCGATCGTTGAGACGTTAATTAAGGATTGAAGCCGAACCGATCAGCGGCAATATCCAGGAAGCAACGCCTCGCCAATTTTTAATTGGTCGGAGTTTGTTTGCGGCTATTATTAAGGGAATGAAGTTCTCCATCGTTACGCCGAGTTTTCGGAATTCCAATTGGCTTAAGTTGTGCATTGCCTCTGTGGCCGACCAGCAAGGCGTCGATGTGGAGCACATTGTCCAGGATTCCTGTTCGGATGACGCTACGCGCGACTGGCTGCCTAAAGACAAACGGGTCAAGGCATTCATTGAGAAGGATGCAGGCATGTATGACGCTGTCAATCGCGGCTATCGCCGGGCCACCGGAGATATCCTGGCCTACTTAAATTGCGATGAGCAATATCTTCCGGGCGCGCTCAAGACGGTTCACGATTTTTTCGAGTCGCATCCTCGGGTCGAAGTCGCCCTGGCGCACAGCCTCATCGTGGACGCACATGGCAACTATATGTGCCATCGGCATTTGATGACGCCGCGCCCCCGCCACATTTGGTACCGGTTTCGGGTTTTAACCAGCTCAGTGTTTATGCGGCGCGAAGTCATCCATGAGCGCGGGATCTTTTTCGACACGCGCTGGCGGGATCTGGGCGATTTTCATTGGACCAGGGCTCTCATGCAAAACAATGTGCGCATGGCCATATGTGATTACATTGTGGCCACATTCACTGATACCGGCGAGAACATGAACCTGAAGCCAAATGCAATTCGGGAAAAGGAAGAAACGCTGGCCATGGCGCCGGGGTGGATCCGGCGGTTGAAACCTCTCTGGATTTTCAACCACCGTTTGCGCCGCCTGGCCGCGGGCCATTTCAACCTGCAGCCGATGAGCTACGAAATTTATACCCTGGAAAGTCCTGAACGCCGCGTACACTTTGATGTCCCAAAGCCAACTTCCGTCTGGTGGAGTCGCATGTAATGGACGTGACCGGGCTTATTTTTTTCCGGGCGGATTTAATCGAATCCAATAATCGAAGTTTGTTACCATGGGCACCCCTCAAAACTTTCCCGCCGGTACAGGACCGGTGGAATGGTATCTGATCCAGTTAAATTGATACCTCCCTGATGTTTCACTTTGCCCGCGCGATCGCAAGGAGGCTTTGTCCGACGAAAGGCGCGCATATCCGCGATTCGAAACCGTGGACGACCGGGAAAATGAAACGGTCAAAGAGGCGGACCGAGCCTGCGTTAAAGTGGCGCTTCTTTAAAAGGCAAAAATTGAGCCACCAGGCGAAATACCCGGCTACATTGTAATAGCGGAGGCGAACGACCTCAAAACCGGCACGCTCAAGTTTCCGCCTCAGTTCCGGCCTGGCATAACGCCGGAAATGGCCGAAATCTTTATCAATGTGCGCATAAATCTCCATTCGCGCGGGAACGAAAAGGCAAAGGGCGCCGGAGTTTTTGAGGAGATGAGCGTGATAATTTTTCAACTCGCGTTCGTCATCCTTGATATGTTCAAGGACGTTAATGCTCACCACAGCATCCCAGTCGCCCGCTCCTTTCAGATCCTCAATAGTGCCTCGAACAACCGTGTGTCCGGGAAATTTTTCGAGTAATTGGCTGTGAAAGCTTGAGTCCGGCTCGATGGAAACAAACCGCTTGATGTCCCGCTTTTCGACAAGCGCTTCGGTAATTTGCCCAATGCCGGCGCCGACTTCCAAGACGTTTCCCCGCAAATACCCGGCGAATTCCCGCAACAACGCCTTGCGATAATTGTCGGCCACAGACAATGCCGCAAATTCGAAATCCTCGGTTGTGGCCGATGCGTTCGGGGATTCTTTCAAATTCACAGAGGGGCTGCTCAATGTCGGCGTTGGTTCTGATATTTCCATCGTTGGAACGCGAGTAGCCTCCAATATACCGGAAAACCCCGGCAGATTCAATGGCAATTTTGCGATTTTGACCTGAATTCGAACAAATTTTGATTTGCGCATCCGGCGATTGCATGAAAAGATTAATGTTCGGATTGAAATAAAAATCATGACGCAGACAAAGAATTCGAGCGAATCAGCAATTGTTGAGGTCTTTCGCCGTATGGACCCGGCAATGCACCCCAAATGGCTTCTGCCCTTGCGCAATGCGGGTATCTCCACCTTTGCCGAATTGGGTTTTCCGACGCTCAATGACGAGGACTGGCGCTTTACCAACGTCGGTCCCATCGCGGCTCTGCCGTTTCAGCCCTCCCCCGCAGTCGCGGCCAACGGGGCGGAAAGCAATGTTTTGAGCCAGGCGATGTTCAGAGGCCTGGCGGGATGCCGGCTCGTTTTCGTCAACGGTTTCTTTCAGCCAAAACTGTCGCGCGTTCAGGCTCTTCCCGGCGGTGCTGTGGCCGAAAGCCTTTCCGCTGCCATCGCACGCGGTTCCGCTCTTATTGAAAAACATCTCGCCAAATATGCCAGGACTTCTGACAACGCCTTTGCCGCGCTCAACCAGGCGTTCTTCACTGATGGCGCGTTTATTTCCGTCCCGGAGGGTGTCGAAGTTGCCGAACCCATTCAAGTGGTTTATATCTCGTCAGCCAAAGAGAAGGGCGAAACCATCCAGCCGCGCAATCTGATCATTACAGGGGCAAATAGCAGGGCCACCATCGTGGAAAGCTACTTGAGCGCGGGTGACGCGGCGTCCTTTACCAATGCCGTTACCGAAATTATTGCCGGCGAAAACGCCGTGGTGGAGCATGTGAAGTTGCAGGACGAAACGGCCAACGCTTTCCACATGGCCACCATAGCCGGTGAATTTGGCCGCGCCAGCAACGTGAAGGTTCATTCGTTCGCCCTCGGCTCAAAACTATCACGCAACAACATCCGCGCCAAACTCGCCGGCGAAGGACTCGAATGCATCCTGAATGGCCTTTACCTGACCCGCGATGAGCAGTTGGCCGACCATCACATGATTGTCGAGCACGCCCAGCCGCATTGCGCCAGCCATGAATACTTTAACGGCATTCTCGACGACAAGTCCAAAGGCGTTTTTCACGGGCGAATTTATGTCCATCCTATCGCCCAGAAAACCGACGCCAAGCAGACCAATAAAAATCTTCTTCTCTCCGATGACGCCACCGCGGACACCAAACCACAGTTGGAAATTTACGCCGATGACGTCAAATGCACACACGGGGCGACCGTCGGCCAGTTAAACAGTGAAAGCATTTTTTATCTGCGGGCCCGGGGCATTCCGGAAGCGACCGCGCGCCGGATGTTGATTCATGCATTCGCGGGTGAGATAGTCGAGCGCGTTCGATGCGCGCCTGTGCGCGAGGAATTGGACAAACTGGTCTGGGCCCGGCTCGAAGCCAGCCGCCATTTGTAAATTTAGTGGTATGTTTGACGATATCAATGACCTTTATCAGCAGGTCATCCTGGACCATTGCAAGAAGCCGCGGAATTTTCATGAAATGACGCAGCCCTCCTGCTCCGCCCAGGGCCACAACCCGCTGTGCGGCGATCAACTCAAACTCTTTCTCATGCTCGACGGCGACAAGATCTCGGACATCAGCTTCGTCGGCTCCGGCTGCTGCATTTCCAAGGCATCCGCTTCCCTTCTTACGGAATTCGCCAGGGGCAAATCGAAATCTGACGTGGAAACGATGTTTAGCCACGTTCATGAAATGGTCACCACTGGCAAAATTCCCGGAGACGTCGGCAAACTCGCGGTCTTCGCCGGCGTCCATAAATATCCGGCGCGCGTGAAATGCGCCATCCTCTCGTGGCACGCTGTTATGGCCGCGCTCAAAGGCGACCACAAACCAGTGACGACGGAGAGCGAACAGAATTAGCGAGGTTGGCCGCTGTTGCTATTGCATGAAGAAATCCCAATTGCGGCAGGCCCAGGTTTGTACTTTTTAATTTTTCCTTTTTCCTTTTTAATTTCCGTCCGTGAGCCTGTCCTCGTACACGCTGCTGGCGGCCGGGTCGCTATTTGTGATAGTGGATCCATTGGCCACGGCGCCAATTTTTCTTGCAATGACGCCGACCAATACGCGTGAAGAGCGCTTGCGCATGGCCGGGCTGGCATCTATCACAATGGCGGTTGTGCTTTTGGGATTCGCGCTGGCGGGCCCGGCCATTTTCAAAATTTTTGGCATTACCATCCCGGCGTTCGAAATTGCGGCGAGCATCATATTGCTGATTGTCGCTCTCGACATGCTGCGGGTACAGCGTTCGCGCGTTCAGCAAACCCAGGAAGAAGCCCAGGCCGGCGTCGAGAAGACAGACATCGCCATTACTCCGCTGGCGATTCCGATGCTGGCCGGGCCCGGCGCGATTTCCACAACCATTCTGCTCCAGAACGAGGCAACGACCATTTCAGAACGCCTGGCCTTGTATGCCAGCATCATCGCCGTGTCCGCGGCGACTTATTTGATTTTTTGGCTCGCCGTCCGCAGCGCCCGCTGGCTCAATCCCATTGCCATGAGCATCGCCATCCGCATCATGGGACTCGTCCTCGCGGCAGTCGCCGTCCAGTTCATGCTCAACGCCATTAAGACGTTCCATCATGAACTGCTCTCCACGCCGCCAGTCTGAACGCCGGATTAACGATCCCCTTTCCCGGCAATTACCGCAAACCACGTTCCCGACGCAAAAAACACGACACTGCATCCTGCGCAGAACCAAATCAAAAATGGCTCCGGCAAATATTGGTGCGCGCCGATTGCGCCGGCTGCCGACAGCGCGGCGCACAGGAACGAATAGAACGCGCTGGCCTGGGCGCTTTGACGGCTCTTGCGCAAAATCAAATCCGTCGCCCTGGCCTCTTGCGCCAGCGCGGCGGCGCAGTCCTCCGAACAAACGATGCGACGTGACGGGGAGGATTTACCGCACGCGGCGCATACAGCCCGCCCGCACCATGCGCAAACGCCAACAGCTTCGGCCTGGTGCGTCGCGCATTTCATTGGGCGTGAGTGCGAAGCAAAACTTCGCCGCAAATGGCCTGTGCCGCCTGTGGCCGTCCGAGCGCCCGGGCGGCCCTGGCCATGTCGGAAAGCTTTTTTGAGCCGGTCAGTTGTTCGACTCGAAATGGCAAGTCCTCTACGCGGTTGGCTTTGGCCGCCGCGCCGCGTTCCAGAAGAAAATCGCTATTGGCCGCTTCCTGGCCGGGAATGGGATTTAAGATGAACAGCGGCTTGCCCATCGCCAGCGCTTCGGACGTCGTCAATCCGCCCGGCTTGGTGATGATGAGGTCGGCTATGGCCATCAATTCATGCATGTTCGAAGAAAAGCCCAGGACGTGCGTCGGGTGTTTGTGGTCGCGGGCGGCCAATTCGCGCCGCAATTTCTCATTGCGTCCGGCAACCACGACTGTTTGGAATTGTCCGGCGGCTTTGTCCAATTCAGTTAGAATTTCCGCGACAGGCCCCATGCCGAAACCGCCGCCGAGGACGAGCATGACGGGAAGGTCGTCGCGCAGGCCATAAGCTTTGCGAACAGCTTTAGCGTCCGGTTTAGACGAAAATTTCGCGGAAATGGGTATGCCCGTCACAACGATCGATTCCGGCGAAACGCCGCGGGCTACAAGGCGCGCACGGGTTTCTTCGGCAGCCACACAATAGAGGTCCACGCACGAATCCATCCAGAGCGCGTGTGCTTCAAAATCAGTGACCACGGTGGCGACAAAAGGATGCGGCGCTTTGGCGTTCTTTTTCAGCAAGCCGAGCAAATCATGCGGCTGAAAATGGGTGCAAAGGACGGCATCCGGCTTGAACACCTGCAGATATTTTTTGAATTTGTTGCGCGAGGCGCTGGGGAAGGCGCGGGACCATTTGTTGAACCGTCCGACCAGCTTCGGGTTGTCGGTCTTGCTGAACAGCATCCCCCAAAGTTCCGGCGCGTGCTCGACGAATTTTACGTAGCCATCTGCGTAAATTTTTTTGTGAAGCGGGGAAAAAAATTTGAGAATATCCACGCGTTCAACGGTGTCGTCCGGCCGAAGGGCTCTCCAGGCCTCTTCCAGCGCGGCCGCCGCGGCGTTGTGGCCGCCGCCGGCCGTGACCGTTGCTATGAGAATGCGCATGAAGCTTATTAAGCCACAGATGAAACACAGATGAAACACAGATTTTTGAAGCTCAATAATGAGCATGGGAATAACTTCGTGAAAAAGTTGAGAGCAATTTTTAAAAATTCATCCTATCCATGACATTCGATGCCGTCCACGCTGTTCCCATGCTCGAAACTATTCCCAACGGCACCGGCAACGGCGTTGATTTAAAACGAACCAAACGCCAGAAGAATTCAACTGCGGCCCATTCTGTTGATCGGCTGCCGCCCCATGCCACCGAAATGGAACAGGGCGTCCTGGGCTGCATTCTGCTCTCGCCCAACGAGTGCATGGGCGAATGCATCGAAAAATTGAAGGACAACGGCAAGGAAGCGTTTTACGACCTGCGCCACCAAACCATTTACGAGGCGCTCACGGCGATGTTCGACACGCGCGAAGCCATTGACATTATCACCCTTCAGCAAAGGCTCAAGGACAAGGGGCTGCTCGATCAGATCGGCGGCATTCCGTATCTGTCGCAATTACAGGACTCGGTCCCCAGCGCCGCCAACCTGTCCTATTACCTGGAAAGCGTCCGCGAAAAATTTCTGTTGCGCCGGATGATTTCCGTCTGCACCGAGGTAGTCGGGCGCGTTTATGATTATGAAGGCGAAGTGGACGTGCTCCTGGATGAAGTGGAGCGCGACGTGTTGCGCATTTCCGAGTCCCGCGCCCAGGGCGGTGTGCTGACGACCAAGGACCTCGTGGGCAAAGCCATCGGCACCATCGAGAATTTTTTTAACCGTAAAGGTTCGCTTTCGGGGGTCGGGACAGGATTCCCGGACATGGATCGCATGACAGACGGATTGCACGCGGCGGAAATGATCGTCATCGCGGCCCGTCCGAGCATGGGAAAAACGTCGCTGGCCATGAACATCGTCGAGCATGTTGCCCTCGAGGAGAAGCTGCCCGTGGCCGTG
>Ga0335073_10008090_pt1 | contig 14741 bp, 12 predicted proteins | sample Lox_Sample_22_FD_207093 | JGI IMG/M metagenome (GOLD analysis project Ga0335073, IMG submission 207093) | Soil microbial communities from Loxahatchee National Wildlife Refuge, Florida, United States - Lox_Sample_2.2 | ecosystem: Environmental > Terrestrial > Soil > Wetlands | place: USA... | reverse complement strand
CGGCCAATTCCGGTAAGCCTTCTGGAGGACCACATCAGCCCTCCGCGAAGCCCGAATATTCGTCTCAACATCAGGGATTTAGGAATGGTGCCCAGGGGCGGAATTGAACCACCGACACCGTGATTTTCAGTCACGTGCTCTACCAACTGAGCTACCTGGGCGCCGAGGCGGCGATATAGCGGCGGGTCGCGCGCCTGTCCAGTTGCGGGCTCAACGCTCGCCGTCGGCGGGCGCGTCGCCGTCCGGCGGCTCATCGCCCGGGATCGCGTAACGGTCGCCGAGCCAACGGCCGAGATCGATCGTCTTGCAGCGGGCGGAGCAGAACGGCCTGAAGCGCGGTTCGGCCGGCTTGCCGCAAATGGGGCAAGGCCGGGGTTTGGGCGGGGGCATGGAATCGTCCATGGCGGGATATATGGCTCTTGCTCAGAAGATGTCGAAGGCCGCGCGCGGCCGCCCCTTTTCCCGCTCGAGCGCAATGGGCCGGCCAAGCCGCGCCTCGATCTGCCGCCGTGCGGCGCACGCGGCGCCGTCCTCGAGGCTCGCCGCGACCTCGGGAGCCACTTTGAGCCGCAAGGCGCGGGCCGGCATGGCGGCGGCCTCGCGCGCGAGCGCGCGCAACGCCTCGAGCGCGACGGTGAGCGTGGTCTTGACCCGCCCGCCGTCCGGATCGCGCTCGAACAACAGCTCCTCGAGCGATGGCGCGCGGCGCGGGCGCACCAGCTCGACATGGCCGAGGCGCGTCCATCCCAAAAGATCGGGCTCGGCCGGATCGCCTGCGAGAGCCTGCTGCAGCGCCGCGCTCACGCGCGCGCGTCCGGCCTTCATCGCGATGAAATCGATGATGATCGGCCCGGCAAGGTTGCGCAGCCGTATCTGTCGCGCGATCTCGCGTGCAGCCGCGAGATTTGCCTGCAGCGCCGGCGCGCCGCCGCTATCGACGTCGATCGTCACGGCCGCGGCGGTCGTCTCGATCGTGATGGCGCCGCCACCGTCGATCCCGACACGCGGCGCGAGCGCGGCCTCGATCGCCGCGTCAATGCCCTCATGCTCGAAGAGAGGCTGAGGATCGGCGTGAAGGGCGAGCCGGGACGCAAGGTCCGGCCGATGCGCCGTCAGCCATCGGCGTGCCTCGGCAAAGGCGGCGCGGTCGTCGACCACGATCCGGTCGGGGCTGGGATCGCCCTCGGTACGCAGCGACGAGACGATCAGCGGCTCTTCGGGCTCGAGCCGGCACGGCGCGTCATCGCGGGAACGCGCCGCCTCGATCGCGCGCCAGCGGGTGCGCAGCGCCTCGGCTTCCCGCGCCAGCGCGTTCGGCGCCGCGCCACGTGCTTCGGCACGGATGCGGAACCCCTCGCCCGGCGCGGCGAAGGCGGCAACCTCGGCGCCGAGGCGTTGACGCTCCCCAAAGTCGAGGCCCCGACCGACAGGCTCGATCGTGCCTCCGGGCACCAGGTCGATGTGGGGGCCGGCAAGGCGCAGACGCGCCGACACGCCGACAGCCTTCTCGGCACGGGCGTCGCGGATCACCTGCACGACCAGGGATTGGCCTTCGGCAAGAGGCTCGCCGCGCCGCATATGCTCGCCGCCAAGGAAGGCCGGCCGATCGAGCCCGATATGGACGAGCGCCGCCGGCACCTCGGGCTGAAGCTTCACGACGCGGCCCAGCATCACGTCGCCGATCCTCGGCGTGCCGCTGCGCCGCACCGCGAGATCGACGAGCGTCTCGCCCTCGACCCGTGCCGACCACGCCTCGCCTGGCGAAACCTGGACCAGCAGGCTCGTCGTCACGGATCGAGCCGCTGCGCAGGCGGATAGCCGGTTCCCGCCAGAAGCTGCGCGGTCTCATAGAGCGGCAGTCCCACGACGTTCGAATAGGATCCGCCGAGGCTTCGCACGAACCGCGCGGCTCGGCCCTGGATCGCATAGCCGCCGGCCTTGCCGCGCCATTCGCCGCACGCGAGATATCCCGCGATCTCGTCCTCGCCGAGGCGCTTGAACGTGACCGCGCTTTCAACCGATCGCGTCACCAGCCGACCATCGGGGGTCACGAGCGCGATGCCGCCATGGACCCGGTGCCGTCGCCCCGACAAGAGGATCAGGCACGCGCGCGCTTCCGCCTCGTCCGAAGGCTTGGGCAGAATACGGCGCCCGCACGCGACCACCGTATCGGCGCCGAGGACGAAGGCACCGTCATGCCGCTCGGCGACCAGCCGGGCCTTGGCGATGGCAAGCCGCAAGGCGTGACGCGCGGGCGTTTCGCTGCGGAGCGGCGTCTCGTCGATGTCGGCGGGATCGATGATATCTGGCGGCAACGCGATCTGGGCCAAAAGATCGAGCCGGCGCGGCGAGGCGGAGGCCAGCACGAGCGGCGCGGTCCGCCTCATGCTCGGATATGCAGCACGCACAGCAAGGTGAAGAGACGCCGCGCGGTGCTGAAATCCACCGTGACACGCTCTCCGAGCTGATCGCGCAGCAGCTCCGAGCCTTCGTCATGGAGCGCGCGGCGGCCCATGTCGATCGCCTCGATGCGCGCGGGATTGGCCTGGCGGACGGCGGTGTAATAGCTCTCGCAAATGAGGAAGTAGTCCTTGACGATGCCGCGGAAAGCCGAGAGCGGCAGGAGCACGCGCTCGATCGGGCGATCTTTGTCGTCACGGATATCAAGCGCGAGCCGGCTTTCCTCGATGGCGAGATGAAGATGGAACGGCCCTTTGCGCCCAGACATCGGGGCGAAACTGTTTTCGTGCAGCAGGTCCGCGATCGCGACCGCGCGCTCGTGCTCGATATCTTCGTTGCGTCGGACGACGGTGCGCTCGTCGAGCGTGATCTGGGCGATGCGGCGCGTGCGGTCCGGCATCGCGTGGCTCAGCGACGCGGCATGTTGAGGCGGATCGCGACCGACTGCGCATGCGCGTCGAGCCCTTCGGCACGCGCCAGCGCGACCGCCGCCGGCCCGAGACGGCGCAAACTGTCGGCATCGCACCCCATGAGGGACGTGCGCTTCAGGAAGTCATGAACGCCGAGCCCCGACGAAAAGCGGGCGCTGCGCGCGGTCGGCAGAACGTGGCTCGGACCCGCGACGTAGTCGCCGATGGCCTCGGGCGTGTGGCGGCCGAGGAAGATGGCGCCGGCGTTGCAAATCCTCGCCGCCAGCTCGTCGGGCGCTTCGACCGCAAGCTCGAGATGCTCGGGCGCCAGCCGATCGACGAGAGACACGGCGTCGTCGAGCGCACGAACCAGGATGATGGCGCCGTTCCGGCGCCAGCTCGCGCCGGCGATGGCGTGGCGGGGCAGGTCCGCGAGCGCGTTCTCCACCGACGCCGCGACGCTGTCGGCAAAGCCGGCATCGTCCGTGATGAGGACGGCCTGCGCGGCCTCGTCGTGCTCCGCCTGGGCCAACAGATCGGCGGCGATCCAGTCCGGGTCGTTGCCGCCATCCGCAACCACCAGAATCTCGGACGGCCCGGCCACCATGTCGATGCCGACCGCGCCATAGACGCAGCGCTTTGCCGCCGCGACATAGGCGTTGCCGGGCCCGACGATCTTGTCGACGCGCGCCACCGTCTCGGTCCCATAGGCGAGCGCCGCGACCGCCTGCGCGCCACCAATCCGATAGATCTCGTCCACACCCGCGAGTTGCGCCGCGGCGAGCACCAGCGGATTGAGCGTGCCGTCCGGGCACGGGACGACCATCGCGAGCCGCGGCACCCGCGCGACCTTGGCCGGCACGGCGTTCATCAGCACGGACGATGGATAGGATGCCGTGCCGCCTGGCACATAGATCCCCACGGCGGCGATAGGGCGCCACCGCGCGCCGAGCCGGACGCCCGCTTCGTCGCAATAGTCCAGATCAGCGGGCATCTGGCGGCGGTGGTAGGCGCCGATGCGCTCGGCCGCCTGGGCCAGCGCCGCCAGCGTGTCGGCCGCGCAGGCCGCTCGCGCGGCAGCAATCTCCGTCCGCGAGACCCGCATTCCCGATCTCGCAAGGTCGAGACGGTCAAGACGGCGCGTATGCTCCACGACCGCGGCGTCGCCCCGTGCGCGCACGTCGGCGACGATGGCCGAAGCGGCGGCGGCGACGTCCTCTTCGATCTCGCGCTTCATCGCGACCAGAGCCTCGAACGACGCGGCGAAGCCGGGCGCCCGCCAATCGAGCCTAAGCGGCATCGACCGCCTCGCGAAAGCGCTCGACCCAGACATGGATCTCCTCGGCGCGTGTCTTGAGCGCCGCGCGGTTGACGATGAGGCGAGAGGTCACATCGGCGATATGCTCGATCTCGACGAGGCCGTTGGCGCGCAAGGTCGTCCCGGTCTGGACGAGATCGACGATCTGACGGCTCAGGCCGATGCTGGGCGCCAACTCCATCGCGCCTTGTAGCTTGATGCACTCGGCCTGCACGCCGCGCTCGGCGAAATGCCGTCGCGCGATCTCGGGATATTTGGTCGCGACGCGGACATGGCTCCAGCGGCGCGGATCATCACTCTTGGCGTCCTCCGCCGGTTCGGCGACGACCAGGCGGCAATGCCCGACCCGCAGATCGAGCGGCACATAGATCTCGGAGTAATTGAACTCCATCAGCACGTCGTTGCCGGCGACGCCCAGTTGCGCCGCGCCGAACGCGACGAACGTCGCCACGTCGAAGTTGCGGACTCGGACGACGTCGAGCGCCGGATCGCTGGTCTTGAAGCGAAGCTGGCGGGATTCGGGATCGTCGAAGGCGCTCTCGATCTCGATGCCGGCACGCGCAAGGACGGGCGTCACTTCGTCAAGGATGCGTCCTTTCGGCAGCGCCAGCACCAGCGTCTCGTTCGATTGCGGCATCTTGTCCATCCGCCGCCACCCTAGCGCCCCGCGACATTCCGAGGCAAACGGGACGTGGTGCCGATGACGCGCGAGGAAAGCCGAGGTCCTATTCCGGATGCCGCGGACGCCAGCGCGTAGGCCACGGCTCGCCCAGATCGTCGAGCCGGCACGCGATCCGTTCGACTTCGATGCGGATGGCGCTGCCTCCGGCGAAGTGTAGGGTCAACACCTTGCCCTCGGCTCGAAGCGCGAGAAGCGCCAGTATCCGATCGCCGTCGCTGGGCGAAAAGCCGCGGCGCTGAACCGACACAACGGAGTCGACGCAAAGACCGGTGAGCGTGCGCTCGAATTGGCGCCTTATGCCATCGACACCGGGCTCCCACCGAAACCGGTTGGCCACGAGCGCAAAGCGCTGCTCATCGGGCAGATAGGCCATTTCGGCGACCGGCACCAAAGAGTCCTGCAGGATCGCGGAAAGGACCTGAAGGTCGTCCGCATCGACCGCGCGCAGCCGCAGCGCGCTTGTCATGCTAGTCGTCGCCGGGAAGGCGCTCGATCGCGGCGCCACACGCGGCGAGCTTTTCCTCGAGCCTCTCATAGCCGCGGTCCAAATGGTAGACGCGGTTGATCATGGTCTCGCCTTCGGCCGCGAGCCCGGCCAGCACCAGCGATACCGAGGCGCGCAGATCGGTCGCCATCACCGGCGCGCCTTTGAGCCCGCCGACGCCGCGCACCAGGGCCGAAGCGCCATGCACGTTGATGTTGGCGCCCATGCGGCAAAGCTCGGGCACGTGCATGAAGCGGTTCTCGAAGATCGTCTCGGTGATCATCGCCGCGCCCGAGGCGGTCGTCATGAGCGCCATCATCTGCGCCTGGAGATCGGTCGGGAAGCCGGGAAACGGCTCCGTCATCACGTCGACGCCATGGACGCGGCCGTCGCGGCGGCGGACCCGCAGCGCGTTCTGGCCCTCGCTGACCGCGACGCCGGCGCCATCGAGGATCCGCGCCACGGCCGCGACCGTGTCCTGGCGCGCGCCGACGAGATCGACATCGCCCCCGGTGATCGCCGACGCCATCATGTAGGTCCCGGTCTCGATCCGGTCCGGGATCACCGCGTGCTCGGCGCCGTGAAGATGTGTCGTGCCGACGATGGTGACGCGGTCCGTGCCGGCGCCTGCGATGGTCGCGCCCATCGCCGTGAGGCAACGGGCGAGATCGACGATCTCGGGCTCGCGCGCGGCATTCACCAGGTGCGTCTCGCCGCGCGCAAGGCACGCGGCCATCATCAGGTTTTCGGTCGCACCGACCGACACCGTCGGGAAGACGATCTCGGCGCCGGTCAGACCGCGTTCGGCGCGCGCCTCGATATAGCCGCCGTCGAGAGAGACCGTCGCGCCGAGACGCTGAAGTCCCTTGATGTGGAGATCGACTGGGCGCGTGCCGATGGCGCAGCCGCCAGGCAGCGATACGCGCGCCTGACCCGCGCGCGCGACCAGCGGACCGAGCACCAGCACCGAGGCGCGCATCTTGCGCACGAGATCATAAGGCGCGGTGGTTGAAACGATGCGCCGCCCATCGAGCTCGAGCACCTGCCCCGCCTCGTCCTCATGCTCGGCGCCACGCATGGTGATGGAGACGCCATGCTGCACCAGAAGGTGCGCGAGCGTGGTGATGTCGGCAACGCGAGGCACGCGGCGCAGCACGAGCCGCTCGTCGGTCAACAGCGCCGCGACCATCAGCGGCAGCGCGGCATTCTTGGCGCCGCCGATCGGTATGCGGCCTTGAAGGGGAATGCCGCCGCGAATGCGAATTCGGTCCATGGCGCGGCTTCTTAGGGGATGAGACCCAGGCGCTCAAGCGCGCTTGGGCGACTCGGGAGCCGGCTCGTCGGTTCGCTCGCGCGCCTGGGCCTTGCGTCGGCCCAGGTTGGCGCGCAGCGCGCGCGCCAACCTCTCTTCGCGCGGCGATCCGTCGGGGCCTCGCTCCGGCCCGTCGGCGGGCGGCTTCTCGGGCTTGGACATGGGTCGGAGACTGATGAGGTGGAGGCCGACCGTCAACCCGCTGCTATTTCGCCGACGGCTTGGTTATGCTCGGTTCCTTCGAATAGGAGGATGCGATCCATGCCGCCCCTCAAGATCGCCACCGCCACGTACGGCCTGACACGCCCGCTGAAGCAAGGCGACGTGCGGTGCGCCACGCCGCTCGAGTTCGTCGAGGTCAATCAGATCACGACGGACGGGATGCGTCCGATGGTGCGCTCGCTCGCCTTCGACGTGTGCGAGATGGCGTTCACGACCTATCTCTGCGCCCGCGCGATGGGAAAGCCGCTCACCGCCATCCCGCTGTTCGTGACGCGCAACTTCCACCAATGGGCCGCTTTCTACAACGTCAAGTCGGGCATCAAGGGACCGAAGGATCTCGAAGGCAGGCGGGTCGGCGTCAATCGCGGCTATACTGTGACGACCGGATTGTGGAACCGCGGCATCCTGAAGCACGAATACGGCGTCGACCTCGACAAGGTGACCTGGTGCCCGACGGACGAGGAGCATGTGAGCGAGTTCGAGGCGCCCGCCAATGTCGACTACCGGTTCATGGGCCGCTCTTGCGCCGATCTGCTGGCCTCGGGCGAGCTCGACGCCGCCGTCGGCGACATCCCCATCACCTCGCCCGATGTCCGTCCTCTCATCCGGAACGCCCGCGAAGCTGGCTATGCGTGGTATGCCAAGACCGGCGTCTTTCCGGTCAATCACGGGCTCGTCGTCAAGAACTCGGTGCTTCAATCGGAGCCGCACGTGGCGGTGCACTTGTTCGAGGCGTTTTCGGCGGCGAAGAAAATCTATCTCGACCGTCTCCGCGCCCAGGCCGGTGGCGATGAAGCGGACGAGCTTGCGCGATCGCTTTCCCCGGTCGTGGGCGGCGACCCCTTCCCGTTCGGCGTCGCCGCCAACCGCCCGGCGCTCGAGACGATCATCGCCTATGCGGTCGAGCAGCACGTCATCCCGGCGCGCTTCACCGTCGAGGCGCTGTTCGCGCCAAACACGCTCGGGCTGAGCTGAGCCGCCTCAGGCGCGCGGCACGGTGCGCGACTGCGCCGTCTCCTGGCGGGTGATGAACTCGAGAAGCGCCGGCGTGCCGTTGCGCGTCTGCTCGATGCCGCGCTTGATCGCCGGCACGATGTCGCCGGGCTCGGTCACGCGCTCGCCATATCCGCCCAGCGCGCGGGCAAGGTCGGCATAGTTGCCGGAGATGTCCGTCGAGCGGTACTTCTCGGTCGAGATCTTCATGAGCCCCAGCTCGCACGCCATCGAGTAGTTGTTCATCAGGATGCTGAGGATCGGGATGCGGTTGCGGGACGCGGTCTCGAAATCCATGCCGGTGAAGCCGATCGCCGCGTCGCCCCACAAATTGATGCAGAGCTTGTCGGGATGCGCGAGTTTCGCGCCCATCGCAAGCCCCAGCCCATAGCCCAGCTGCGTGGTCTTGCCCCAGCCGATATAGCTATGCGGCGCGCGCGAGACCCAGAAGGGCGAGAGCTGATCACGCGGGCTGCCGGCGTCGTGGGTGATGATCGTGTTGTCGACGTCGACCGTGTGCATCAGGTCCCAGATCACGCGGTAGGGCGACAGCGGCGTGGCGTTGGACGTGAGATGCGGCATCCATTCGCCGAGCCAGGTCTCGCGCATCGTCGCGATCTCGCGCGCGATGGCGGCCGCGTCCCGCTTTGTCGGTCCCAGCCGATCGAGCTCCTCGGCGAGGCCTTCGATGGTCAGGCCCGCATCGCCGACGAGCCCCAGCACGCAGGCGATGTCCTTGTTGAGATGATCGGGATCGAGCGTCGCGTGGATGATCGCCTTGTTCTTCGGCATCGACACGGCGAAGCCCGATTCGGTGAAGCTGCAGCCGATGCCGATGATGAGGTCGGACTGATCGAGGAAGTGCCGCACCATCCGCGGAATGGCGGCGCCGCCCGAACCCAGCGCCAGCCGATGATCCTCGGGGAACGAGCTCTTGCCTTCGAGGCTCGTCACCACGGGAATGGCGTAGCGCTCGGCGAGCGCCTTCAACTGCGCCCAGGCGCGCGCCCAATGGACGCCGACGCCGGCATAGAGCACCGGCCGCTCGGCCTTGGCGATGAGCTTCGCGGCTTCGGCGAGCGCCGCGCGATCGGGGCCATAGCGCGTCGAGGACACGGGCGCGTACTCGAGCGGCCCCGGCATCTCCTCATGCCACAAATCGCCCGGCACCTCGACGATCGCGGGCCCGCCGCGGCCATTGCGAAGGTGCGAGAAGGCGCGCCGCATCACGTTCGCGACCTCGCCCGGGGCGACCAGCGGCTCGGCCGACTTGGCGACGCCGCGCATCTCGCGCGAGGCGTTGTAGTTGGCGCCGACATGGGCGAGCCGGCGCTGATAGCCGCTCGGCACGACCAGGATCGGGATCGATTCACTGAACGCCTGGGCGACGCCGCCATAGGCGTTCTCGGTGCCGGGGCCGTTCTGCATGCAGAAGGCGCCGATCTTGCGCCCTTGGGTGGTGCGGGAAATGGCATCGGCCATGTGGAGGCCGATCCGCTCCTGCCGCACGATGATGGGGCGGATGTCGGCCGCGGCCGCGTACTCGATGAGATGATTGACGGGATAGGCCGTGAGGATCTCCACGCCCTCGCGCTTCATGATCTCCGCGATCGCAGCTCCGACTTTCATCCCTGATCTCCTTCCCTGGGGGCGAGCCCCATCAAAGCCCTCAATCCCCGCCCGCGCCACATTTTAAAATCGCGACAATTGATAATCGCCGCGCGGTTCCGAGCCGCCCCGCCCGCTGACAAAGTGGCGTACGTCACTATACACGATTAGCGTACATTGTCAAGAGGCCGCGAGCCGGTCCGAGCGAAGCGCCGCAAATGCCGGGAGACAAACGAGAATTCGGGGCCGCCGTTCGATCAACCTCCCGGTCGCGCGCTTTAGAATCTGTATTGGAATCCGCCGGAGACGGTTTGCTGGAACAGGTTCCCGGTCGGCAGCACGGTCTGGTAGTCGGCATAGAGCGCAAAACGATCGCTCATTTTCGCCGTGACGCTGGCGCCTGCCGTGAGCCGGTCATGGGACGGGACGAGGTCATCCACCGAGAAGCTGCCGCCGCCCATTTGCAGGATGCTTGGCGCAGCCCCGAAGATTTCGTGGCTGTAGTTGATGTCTACTTCGGACGCCACCTCGAGGCCGTTGTCCAAGGTAAAAGCTTTCGCCGCGCTCACGCCGGTGAACGGCCGAAGCGAATCACTGTTGCGGCCGGCAAGCGCGACATCGGCGGTCCCCGCACCACTCTCGCCAAACGCCGTCTCGTAAAGATGAACATATTCCAATCCCACCACCGGCAGGACGACGATGCCGTCCGCAGTGAGACGGGTGCGCGCTTGCAGCGCGGCGTTGGCTTCGTGGCCGTCATGTGATGAGGATGCGGTCGCGCCGAAGGCTGGCACGGGCCGCGCGACGCCGATCCTGTCGTAGGCGTATCCCATCGTGCCATCGATGCCCCAGCGGGCGAATTCATAACTGCCATAGAGCCAGAGTCGCGGCGTATCGACCGTGCCCCCCATGCCCGAACCTTGAGAAACGTCGGTTCGGCTGTATCCGCCAGCAATACCGGCTGTGAGACCGTCGGCAAACTGCCGATCGATCCCGGCTATGAAGCCGCCGCCCTGCGTGTCGAAGCCCGACATGCCGCGGCTTCCCGAAAGGCTTGCGAAATCGCCGATGGCGCGGAACCACCCTCCCATTTGGGCAACTGCGTCGGGAAGATTGGCGACGATGCCGCTCAGATCTCCGCCGCCTTGGGCGATTTGCCTCGGCGCGGTCGGTGCATTTGACGTGTGCGTCGTCGCGCTTCCAATTCCGCTGTGGAGATCGTCGAGATAGCGGAGAAGGGACGCGTTCGCCTCCTGCGCCGTCAGGAGCGTCGCGCTGCTGAGCGCCGTGAACACGCTGTCCTCAGGGATCGCCGCGGGGTCGAGCGTGAGGTCTACGTCGGTCGAGGTGTAGGAGAGAGACTCAGCAAATCCAGCGGGGGCAGCGCTCGTTGTGATCGTCGAAAACGTGCCGGTAACGCTCGACGCATGCACAATGTCGTATGTCTCTTTGGCGTAGTTGCCGGGATCGAATGCGAGCGCGATCGTTCCGGCAAGCGCGGCGTTGCCGGTGACGGCGAGCTTGCTGGCGGCCGAGGGCGAAACCTCGATCAGCAGAGTGCTTGAAACGCCCTGCGTGTAGCTGCCGACGGTCAGCGTGCCGATGGTGCCCCCGGGTGCGACCGTGCCGCCGGCGGCATTGGTGACGGCGCCACCGACCGTGCCGTGGCCCATGAGGATGCCGGCGGGGCCGACCGTTACCGGCCCCGCGAGGCTTGCGGCCGGGTGGGCGTCATCGCCCAATTCCAACGTACCGTCGCTCACGGTCGTCATACCGGTGTAGGAATTCTCGCCATCGAGCGTCAATGTGCCCGAGCCCACCTTCGCGAACGAGCCCCCGTTACCAACGATGTCGCCCAGGAAGGTCGTGGAATTCGCGGTGCCCGCGGTCAGATTGTTGGAGGCGAGACCGACCAATGCACCAGAAACACCCGCCAGGTCTCCGATGGTCTGATTGCCGCCCGTGGATATGTCAAAGGTAGTGCCCGCCGCAGCAAGGTCGACGCCGCTGCTTCGAGATATCGACCCTTCTGGACCGATGGCCAGCGTGCCGCTGTTCACGATTGTCGGCCCGGTATAAGTCTCCGCCGCGTTGAGGTACAACGGGGGCGCAGGGCCGAAAACGGCCGTGCCTGTCTTTACGAGAGTGCCGCCGCCCGAGATGACCCCGGACAGCGTGGCCGTGCCGGATGTGTAGAAGGTCGCGGCGACACCACTTTGGATCACGATAGGATTGGCGAGGCTAAAGAAGTTGAAATCGAGCTGCACTATGCTGCTTGCTGCGATGGTCAGCGGCCCGGTTCCCAACGAGCCGGGGCCACCGATCCCAAGCGTGCCGCCGCTGAGGGTGGTGCCGCCCGAGTATGTGCTGCCGGTGTTCAACTGAAGGGCGCCGGTGCCTGAGATCACGAGGCTGCCGGTGCCGTTGATCGTGCCGCCGAAGTAGGTGCTGCTGCTCTGGTTCACGGTGAGCGTGCCGGCACCGAGCGCGATCGTGCCGGCGGTACCCGAGAGCTGGCCCACGGTTTGATCGTTACCGTTTAGGTTGAAGCTGCCGCCGTCGATCGTTAGCGCGGCATTGGCGAGGAGGCTTCCGCCCGGACCGAGCGCCAAAGCGCCGGCATTAACCGTTGTGCCGCCGGTATAGGTGTTGACGCCGGTAAGCGTCAGCGTGCCCGCGCCGGCTTGGATTACCGATCCATTGCCAATGATCGCGCTCCCGAGAGTCTGGGCGGTCGATTGGTTAAAAGTGAGGCTTCCGCCGCCGTCGATCTCGATGTTGCCGATGAGGGTCGAGCCCGATTCCAACGTGAGGGTATTGGCGCCTCCGGTGAAGATAATCGCATTGGCTTGTGTGCCGTTGCCGCTTGCGCCTGCAATGGTGCCGCTATTAGTGATGCTCAGGTTCGCACCCTCGACGCCGGGGCCGTTGGCGCCTGCCGTGCCGGGCGTCGGCGCCATCCCTCCTGCGCCGCCGGCACCGCCGGAGATGCTACCCGAATTGATCAGCGTTCCGGCACCGGCGGCGAAATAGACGCCGATGCCCCCGTCTCCACCATTGCCTGCGGTGCCGTCTCCGTTCCCGCCGATGCCGCCGTTGCCACCCGTAATCGTTTCGCCGTTTTGGAGGGTCACTGGACTCGCGGCAACACTGATCCCAAACCCTGCCGCGCCACCGCCGCCACCGCCGCCGACCCCGAGCGCCGTGCCTCCGTTACCACCATCGCCACCGACCGAGTTACCCGGTACGGTGAAAATGCCGGTCGTTGTAATGAGCGTCCCCGCAACGCCGCCGCCGCCCCCGCCAGCGCCCAGGTTCACGAACTCTGGGCCGAGTCCGGGACCACCGGATCCTCCCGCGAAGAAGGCACCCGACCCGCCGGGCGCTCCTCCATCCGCATCTCCCCCGTCGCCAGCTCGCCGATTGATGCCCTGCGGCGCCGCTCCCGCACCGCCGCCGCCACCGCCACTGTCGAACACGCCGATTCCGCCATTGGCGCCGTTGCCGGTCGCGGAACTCGCGCCGCCGGTGCCGCCGGGCGATAGAACGGCGCCTCCAGCGCCACCGCTGGTCTGGGCGAAGGCGGGCACCGCGGCGGTACCCAAGAGCACCGCTATGGCGCTCGCGCTCGCCAGGAGACCGTGCTTCCGGCCCGGCGAATGCCGGCGGCGTGACCAGCGATTTGCGCCTGGCATCTCCGACTTTATCGCGATTGCGATCCAGCCCCCGGCGGCCAAGTGATCAGGACCTCGCGGCCCATCAGGATCCAGCGCGGGGTGAAGCCCTCGGCGCCGTGCGTGAACAACTCGTCGAAATGCTGCTCCACCGTCGCGTGGATGCGGGCGGCGAGCGCGGGGGCGACCGGCCAATGGGCCCATTGCTCGTTGGCGACGCGCTGCACGGCGAATCCCAGCGCCGCCGCGCGGCTTGGCAGGGAAACCGCGAAGCGCACATTCTGTGGCGGCAGCATCATGAGATCGGGCAGCCGTCCCATTTCCCACAGCACGTTCATGAGCTCGGCATGGCCCGGCACCACCTCTTCCGCCTCACCATAGACCAATTGGAACAGCACGCGGTTCCACGACGGCGGCGGCGGCGCGTTGACGGTGAGGAGGATGCGGCGCGACGCCGCGCGCTCGAGCTTTTCGATAAAGGACACGATGTCGCGCGTGAGATAAGTCACGTGATTGACGAGCGCGACGCTGCCGTGCGGCACGTCCTCCGTCTCGAGCCATTCGCCCTTGATGAGGCGGACATTGGAAATGCCGGCGGCCTTCGCGTTGGCGAGGAACGCCGCGCCCATATTGGCCGACGGATCGACATTGGTGACGGACCGGCAGCGCAGCGCCAGCGGCAGCGACATGCGTCCGGCCCCGCCGCCGACATCGACGATCGCGTCCGACGGCTCGATCCGATCAGCAAGCGCCGTGAGATTGCCGTCGAGCGGCCGGCGCGGATCGGCCTTGAGCAGCGGGTGGTCGGGCTCGAGATCGCCGAACTGATCGCCCGACGGCTCCGCTCCGCGCAGCCGCGCGCGCTGCGCCAGGACCGCATCGACCCGTGCGGCATAGTGTTCGGCTGCGGTCATGGTTTCCTCCCTTCCGGCGGTAGCACCAGCCTCGTACCAGCTATCGCAATTCCCTGAGCCGTCATGCCCGGACTTGATCCGGGCATCCGCGTGCGACGACGCTTGCAAAGAGAGCGTGGATGGCCGGTTCGAGCCCGGCCATGACGGGAGGGAAGCGTATCATCGAATTGTGATTCCGGTACTAGTTCGCGGGGCCGCGCTCCATCGAATAAGGCTGCCAGCGCTTCAGCGTCGATTTCTCGAGCACCGAGGGATTGACGCAGCTCCGCGGCCATTGGCCCTTGAGCGCGAGCGCGATCTCCTGGCCGACGCGGCGCCGCCGCATCGGATCGAACCGCCCCGATGCCGACGCGACATGCGGGGTGAGCGTGACGTTCTCCATTTTCAGAAGCGGATTGTCGGGATCGGGCGGCTCCTTCGCGAGCACGTCGAGCCCGGCGCCGGCGATCCATCCCTCGCTCAACGCCTTGATCATCGCCGGCTCGTCGACGGTCGCGCCGCGGCCCGTGTTGATGAAGAGGGCGGTCTTCTTCATCATGCGGAAATGCCGCTCGGTCATCATGCGCCGCGCATCCTCGGTTGCGGGCGCATGCATCGACACGAAATCGGACTGACGCAACAACTCCTCGAACGTCACCGGCTCGACCCCATAGGGGCTCATGGT
>Ga0335073_10008089_pt1 | contig 14742 bp, 12 predicted proteins | sample Lox_Sample_22_FD_207093 | JGI IMG/M metagenome (GOLD analysis project Ga0335073, IMG submission 207093) | Soil microbial communities from Loxahatchee National Wildlife Refuge, Florida, United States - Lox_Sample_2.2 | ecosystem: Environmental > Terrestrial > Soil > Wetlands | place: USA... | reverse complement strand
GAAGTTGATCTCAAGATCATCAAAAGTGGTGTTCTTGATTTCCACCATGAATTTTTCAGGCTAGTAAGGGGCGGTGAGACGGGTCAGCGAGGCTCATAACCTGATGGATTATATGTCAGTGTGAGCGAGATAATTGTAGATTAGATGTGGCTACAACACTGGCTATATATGCATGAGATGGAGGCCCTGCAGAAATCGCTAGAATATTGACAACAAAGTAAGGGCCAACATCTGACGGTATCATGTACTCTCCTGGAGCGTGAATTATGCTGCTAAAGCGTCAATGAAGAAGCAGCAGTGGCTCTAAGCTGCGCAAGTCAGCAGGAAGAGCGCTCGTCCGATTCGGCTGTGCCGTGGAACGACGGCGTCAAACATTGACAATGTAGCGTAAGACGTGGAATAGTCGAGACGCTGCCGCTTAAAATTACGTGAAATGGATAACCGGCTCGGACTAAACTCGATTGGAGCCGGTCAAGCTCAAATGTGGAAATGTAATCGAGTTGACCTATTTATGAACGCTATGTTGCTGCTTTGCGTCTCTTACGTGCTGGCTGCACTGTTTTTGTTCCCTCGATGCTTTTGCTCTTGCGTTTCAAGTCCGCTTCTTTTAACTTCGATCGCCAAACTATAGAGAGTGTTGTCGATTTCTGTTGCTTCCTTGCAACCTTACAAAGGATGTGCTCCACGTCAAACAATCCGACCTCGCCACCGTGAAATAACATTTTGACCGATGGAAGAAGTTCAGTATTGAGTTTGTCTCGAATATGGCTGAGAGCGTCCACAACGTGATCCACTTTCCGAGTGTATCCCAACGCTTCCAATCCCTTCATCGCACCGCTGTTTGTTGTAAAGATGAGATTGGCCATCTCAGCAACTGTAGGGGCGACGACAATACTCGCGCGCACAAGGTCTCCAAGGAGCAGAAGTTGAGACAATCGACCGCTAGTGTATATGGGCATCTTTTCCGAAGATATTGCTTTCTTTGCAACAGTGAAGTTTTGAGGCTGATTGGTGATCCATGCAGACCATATTTTCAAGCCGCCGTTCCACAATCTCTCCATAGCCTCGACATCCTGTGGGATGTTACAAAAATACTGCCCCCCGTAGACGGTAATTCTCAATGCGTTGATGCCCTCACGACCCATTACTCTTGACCAGTTCCTGTAAAACTGGCGGCCGTTGGAAATGGTGTGAAACTTTAATTGCTTCTGAACACTGAGATCCAATCCCCAACCATAAACCCTCCATAACATCAAACGAGGAAGATATAACCGGTCCGTCGGATCCAGGTCTGAGAGCACCTTTCGATAGGTTGGATTCTTCTCTCGAAAACATGAGTATCTCTCAGGATGCTGGTCGATGAGCTGCTTGTATTGGTGCTCATGCTCGTCCAGCTTCCACGGGAGATCATCGATGCCAGAGGACGCTGTGACAAACCGAACAAGTTCTTCTATCGATGCGCCGGGGCGAAACGCCGCAGAAAAGCTTCCCAAGCTCACCAGGGGCGGTTCTTCTGATTGTGTTGACAGCAACTCCAATAACGGTGGTATCCGAAGTCGCTGTCTTGTCGAGCTATTGATTAAAGAGACGTCGTACTCGGCCTTGTGCATCACTATCAACTGTTTCCCTAGTTTTTCGTAGACCGGCCAAAGATCCACTAGACTTTTGTCAACAGATAGCGCTGAAGACATCTCAGATAATTGCCGGTCGTTAATTTGTCTGCTTCCGCTATTCAAGAATTGTGATACTTGCGGTATTCGAAAGAAACCCTTCAGTTCACCTTTATCAGCATGGGAATCAGTCGAGAGTACCAAATAGTTCGAACAATATTCGCAAGGTCTTTAGCTTTTGGAGAAATCGACGCAGTTGACTTGTGGTTGGGCGTTCTCCCCTCGGTCGTATGCGTACGTGATAATCTTATTGCAGACCTTTGGTTTACCTTCGGACAGACTGTCGAATTCAAGAAACCTCTGTAGCGGCGAAGCGAAGAACATACGAAACACGATCTAAATCAGCCTTCAATGAAACAGGAGTATAAATACTTCCCGAAAATGTTGCGCCATATGGAGATATAGTTAGTCCCCCGATACGGTCTCAATGTCACCTCGACAGAAGAACAGAATTTCGGTTGGTGTTGACTCTCAAAAAGCTCTCTGGGATCAAACGTCATCTTTTCCTCCACGCCGGGGCCATCGCCATGCTTGCCTTTGTCAACCATTTTCCTGACCATCAATTCCACGTTGTCCATCAACGAACGAGAACAGAATCCCGCTCCCTTGTTACGATCCTCATTCTGGAATATGTTGGTAAGTTCGTCAATATTGAGTAGAGGTTCCGCCTGTAATAGAGTGAGGGAGAAAGACTCATCCAAACCTCTCTGGTAGAACCACAGGTGCTCTGACTTTTGGGTAAACCAGTGACACGATTCCCCCAATTGAATCAATCTTTCTATGATCGTAAGTCCGTCAGTGGTTGGTAGGGGAAGGGAGAGTGGTTTAGAGTGAAACTCTGACGGAAGCTGGGGAACACGGTTGGTGAATTTATATGGTAAGAGTTTGGCCCTGTTCTGTGTCGCCACGAGTTCGGCGTTCATCTCAGCCAACTGGAACAGTTGATAACCCTGAAGTATTTCCATAATGGTCCCGCCGCTGGGAGATGACGTAGATTCGGTATACAAACTATCGTCCTCATGGCTGTCGAATGACTTGACCTGCACACTTGGTGGCTGCTTACTCTCACTAGCCTTGAGATCTTCTTTTCCCTTGCGCCTTGTTCGGGAATGGGAAACTGTTTTTCCTCCCATGGAAACGTCTGGTTTTGTGAGATATGTCGATACCCGAGCAGAGCGACGCGGGCTTGACTGTGGCCCACTCGCCACTTCAATGGATTTTGTGCGCGAAGAGGTTAAAGACCCCCTCTGTTCCGAAGTTTGCGGTTCAGGTGGTTGAGTAGCAATCAGTATGTCAGAAGCGGTCGAAGAATCACTTGTTGGTCTTGTCGACTGTGGCATGATCGGCTCAGACAGAAGGTGTTGTCTCGCGCCTTGGATCTCACTTAGTTTTAGTTTGTGGCGGGGATTCTTCGAGTCTACCCATGGAGGACGAACAGATTCCATGATCGCATTGGCATCGTTTATTGACTGGGTTATGGCTATGCCTTCGGCCGACTCGGGATCAATATATCGTCTCAGGGAACCGGTGAGAGCCTTGAAGGCGACTTGCAGCGCGGCAGCATCCTTGAACCCCAAACCGTGTTTTTTGCATCCTTCAATCATGTGCCGAAATAACTCTCGTTGACACTGTTGGGAATATTCTAGCAATTTCTGTGCCTCCATCTCATGTATATAAAGCTAGATCTATAGCCATCTCAATAATGAATAAACTCGCTCACACTCACATATATTCCATCAGGTTATGAGCCCTACTAACGCCTCCCACTGCGCTCCCTTCGTTGGGGAAAACTCATAGTGAAACTGATGATCACCATCTCAATTTCAGGCTTCAGATGAAGCACCATCACCAGCGAGTTTTTCAACCATTTCTCAACCAAATGCAAAGCTTCTTCTCTCAAACTTTACAAGCGTGAAGCTAAGACCTCTACGGAGTTATGTTTAACTCCGCTACTCTCTATCTCCGCTTACAAATGCGCTGCAAACTCCGCTCTTATTTCCACTTTTGGAATTTTCTAGAAGTTTTTCTATTACAAATCAACTTGAGAATTAATAATCTCAAGAGTTTCTCGCAGCTTCTCTCTGATCTCTTACGATCTTCTAGAACGCTTGGCACTCTCTACATTCGCGCATAAAGGCTGCTTTATCTCTGCTGCTACTGCATCATACAACTCAACTCTCTACAGTACTTATACTCACTCAACTGCAACTGCCAAAATCGCCCCATCTCAGCTCATCTCAGCAATCTCTACACTGTACTCAAAGCCCACGATGCCTACAGAAGACAAAAAGACCACAAAAACAATCATACTCAAGAGATTCAAGCCCGATACCTACCGCTTTTGGGTATCTGCTGTCTCTGCCACCTTGCAAGTCTATGACTGTTTGGATATTGTCCTTGGAAACGAAGTCAAACCTACTCAACAAGACCCTGATGTTCCTCCTACTCCTGCACTCCGCAAGTCTATTGCAAGCTGGGAAAATCGTCATGCTTTGGCAAGAGAGGCACTACTCAATGCCTTAGATGACAGAGAGCTTGTTAAGGTCTATCAATTGTCAACTGCCATGGAGATTTGGAATCGATTATCTGAAGAATATGGTGTAGTCTCAGATCTCAAGTATGCCAGAGCAGAGACTGCACTCAGAAGTCTCCAAAATCGCCAACAACCTCTATGAAAGCTCATATTGATACTTTCACAAGGTTGAAGGAAGAGAGGGACATCTCAGCACCAGACAACATTGGAACACTCAGTACCGCTGAAACAAACCTTGCTTTCCTTGCTTCCCTTGGAGAACCATGGAAACTCTTTCATCAAGCACTTGGAGATTCAGCACATACCATCAAAACTGGCGAGCTTTTTGCTAAAGTTCTTGCTATGGATGATTCTGACAACAAACCTCAATCCTCAGACTTCAAACCTCTTGCCAATGCTTTGAACACGAACTACAAAGACTCCCGCTACTCAAACAAAAAGAAAGGAAACAGATCTCAGCCCTACAACAAAGATCTCAACTGCAAATACTGCAAACAGCGAGGCCATACAATTGAGAAATGCTATAAGAAGATGTGGGCAGATCAACAGTGGAATAGAAAGAAGAAAGATGGAAGGAAATACTCCAATTCCCGCCAAGACTCAGCCCCCAACTTCAACACCAACAACCAGTCTTCATCTCATGAGAATTCAACCTCAGATTCACCATACTGGAAAGCCAATGTCACCCGCTACAGAGCCTTTCAATCCTCTCTTCATGAGTCAGATCCACATGAATGGATTGTAGACTCCGCTTCAAATGCTCATCTTACTCCTCACAAATCATGCCTCTCAAACTATGAGGAGTTTAAGACTCCCAGAACCATTGAAGGACTTGGATCTCACTACATTCCAGCTCTTGGATGTGGAGATCTCACTCTCACGGACGCTTCTGGCAACTCTCATAAGCTCAGCAATGTTATATATGCACCAGACCATCCAACAGCGATCCTATCTCTCTCCAAACTCATCTTTGAAGATGGCATTCAACTGCATATCTTGGGAGCTGAAGATGATGGAGACTTCATTCTCTCCTTACCAGCATCTCCATTTCTACTCATTGGACACTCCGTTGACAATATTCTATATGTCAATGATCAACCAAAGTCTCATCTCACACTTATGTCAAAAAGAAAGTCACCATCTCAAGGTTCAGACTATTGGCATCTCACATTGGGTCATGCCTCTGAGTCCCGTTTGCAGAAGCTACAACACCTCATTGAGATCTCTGACACCACTTCTGACTGCTTGGCATGTATCAGAGCAAAACAACACAAGATACCTCACAAACTCGGACATCTCAAGTCAAAAGTCAAAGGAGAACTCATACACTCTGATTTGGCGGGCCCTTTTACTCTCTCAAAGGGTGGCTCCAAGTATGTTATCACTTTCCTTGATGACTTCACACACTACTGCTGGGTTGACTTGCTTCCTAACAAGAAATCTAAAACGATTTTGAAGGCAATGACAGAATGGCTACAGAAGAATCCAGATCTCAAGGTGAAATACCTTCGTACAGATGGCAGAGGCGAGTATCTTGGACATCTCACAGAATACATCACCTCTCTGGGTGTTGTTTATGAAACAACAGCCTCATACACACCACAATCGAATGGAAAAGCAGAAAGACTCAACAGAACTCTTGGAGAGATGGTGAGAGCGCTGCTGTTTCAAGCAAATATGCCACCATCTTTCTGGGCAGAAGCAATGGACCATGCTGCACATCTCCTCAACTTCTTGCCATCAGATGCAGTCAATGGCGCCATCCCTTGGGAGCTGTTCACAAAGAGAACTCTTACCAGAGATATCTTAGACTTGCTCCATCCTTTTGGCTGTCTCATTCATGCATATATTCCTCGCCAGAGAAGATGGACAAAGGGAAAACTGGCGCATAGGTCAACAGTTGGAGTCCTGCTATCTCCCAAGTGGTCTAGAGATGAAACACCAACAGATACATACAAATTCTATGATTTGGAGCGCCAATGCATGGACTACACTCATCATCTCACTATTACTTCATCCTTTCCTAAAGATGGCGATTTTGAAGAGTCACCAGCAGCACCTCCACCTCCCGCTGCAGTAATACCTCTATCTCAGCCTTCAGTACGATCTAACTCGCCAAATACCTTCTCAAGATCATCTACACCAACCTCACGATCATCTTCACCATCTCCAATACCTCCATCTCACTCTCCATCTCCACCTCCTGAACCTATTATCCATGATATGATCGTCGTACAAGCACCACCATCTGCTCAAGTCCTCCATTCAACAATTTCTCAGTCAGATCTCAACTCAGAACCAGTTTCATACCAAGATGCAATGTCCAGAAGCGACGCTGAACAATGGCAAAAGGCTATGGAAGATGAGATGCAATCAATTCATGACAACAAGACCTGGACTCTGACAGACTTGCCTTCAGGCAGGCGCTGTATTGGAACCAAATGGGTATACAAGATCAAGAAAGATGCAAGCAACAAGTTCCAAAGATACAAAGCAAGAATTGTCGCCAAAGGCTATGCTCAAGTAGCTGGTCTAGACTTTGACAAAACCTTTGCACCAGTAGTCAGAATTGACTCTATACGATTGCTCTTCGCCATCTCAGCCTTCTTAGGTCTTGAGATCCTACATGCAGACTGCAAGACTGCCTTCCTCAATGGAAACTCCGATTTAGAGATCTATATCCAACAACCAGAAGGCTTCATATCTCATCAGTATCCTCACAAAGTTCTTCTTCTCAACAAATCTCTTTATGGGTTAAAGCAAGCGCCAAGAATCTGGTATCTCTTGCTCTGCACTACTATCATTGAGCTTGGCTTTACACCTCTAGAGACAGACCCCTCTATCTACTTTTGCCCATCTCAACACATTCTTCTAGCTGTTTATGTCGATGACATCCTCATCTTTGGTCTAACCAAAGAATCCTGTCAACAAGTCTACAATCATCTCAGCAAACACTTCAAAATGCAGAACTTGGGTGCTCCTACCTCCTTCTTAGGTCTCAATATTGTGAGATCTCAGCCTCATGAGATCTCAATCAATCAAACAGGATACATAGATCGTATCCTCACTCGCTTTCAGATGCAGAATGCACAACCAGCACGGACACCTTTAGATGCTTCTTTCCCTCTTCTCAAAGCCGCTACAGATGACAAACTTGCAAACCTTCAACTCTATCAAGAATTGATAGGATCTCTCAATCATCTGGCTGTATTCTCGCGCCCTGACATCTCAAATGCTGTATCTCAACTATCTCAGTTCCTTACACAACCTACTGAGACACATCTCAAAGCAGCAAGGCATGTACTCCGCTATCTCAAGCATACAAGCACCTATTCTATCTCATATCTTAAGGGGAACAATCTCAATCTCCGCCTCCTTGGGTTCACAGATGCAAACTGGGGTGGAGACAAGAATGACAGAAAATCTCATACAGGATATCTCTTCTGTCTAAATGGCTCGCCTATCTCATGGACTTCAAAGAAACAGAGTACTGTTGCAACCTCTACCATGGAAGCAGAATATATGGCTCTATCTGACGCTGCCAGAGAAGCCATAGCTCGCCTACAACAGCTTTCAGAACTCAAGTTCATGATTCCACCTCCACTTCTCTTGTCAGACAATCAAGGAGCTTTGGACATCGCTGAAAACCCCACAAACTTTCAAAGGGCAAAGCATATTGATATCAGATATCATTTTGTGCGCCATACTCTGGAATCTAATCAGATCTCAATTGATTACATTCCCTCCTCTGACAATCCTGCAGATGTACTCACAAAAGCGCTTGAGCCAGCCAAGCATGAAAGATGCATTGAAAGGATTGGACTGCATGAGATCTGACATCAGATCTCACTGGCAAGCGCCAGAACAAGAGGTTTTTTAGTGAGTATGCCTTCGGGAGAGTCTCACATAACTTGCTCTGCAAGTATCTATAAAAGATTTTTCCTCTTGAACCTCTGAGTGGCGAGATCTCATCACAAAAGAAAGAAAAAGAATAGCAGGAATGTTGGGAATATTCTAGCAATTTCTGTGCCTCCATCTCATGTATATAAAGCTAGATCTATAGCCATCTCAATAATGAATAAACTCGCTCACACTCACATATATTCCATCAAACACCAGGATTTATGATATTCATCAGTTCCGAAACAAGCGCCTCCGTCAGTGAAGAATGAGTAGTCCGCCAGTTGCTGGCTCGTATAACATGGATAGCGGATGGGGAGGGTTCGATTCAAAAACTCTTTACGAGGATAAAGAATGAGGTTGATCCTCTTCTCGGTGTGAAGCGGCTCTCCGGAAGCTATCGCCTGTGTTCCTCCATGCGGCCCATTGCCTCGGAATAAAACGATTGAGAATGGGTATAAGGTACACCATTCGCGAGTCTCTCCGTTATAGAATTTGCCGGGATCTGTACTAGGTTCGAGATATGACATACAAATGAGGAGTGTAATACTCATGGGGTCGTCGTGTCTGTCGATGTGAATTGTTCCACTGTATCCAAGGCTCGAGAGATCGGTTTCGGTCAGCGGAGATATGTTGATTTGCAGGCCGGAAAAGGAGTAATTCTCTTCCGCCCCGAAATTGGGAGGATCAAGCATAGTGTGTCGGTTCTTTTGAAGGCCGGAAGTGACGGGCGGAAAGAGCATCGCGACGACATGAGCGCCCAGCATTGCCGCCCTGCGATTATAACTTTTTATTGACTCGATGAGATCGTCGTCTTTGTATTGACTTCTTTCGGCACTGTGAGCCACTGGAGACAGAATGGGGGGGTTTGTCTGGACAGTTCCCCCTAATGTGTAACTTGAATGACCGTCGCGGTTGGGTTTCAAGCGGGAATACTTTTCGAACGGTTTCTTGTAAGATCCTATCCCAACCAACTTGAAATCAGTCAGGCAACAGAAGAGGCTCTCACATCCCTTTGAATACTCTTCATGACCGACATAAGATTCTTTCCAAATATCATTTCTACGTCTTCCGGGCCGACGTACATGTGCGAGAAAACGGTTTTTCCCGGACCAATTTGTTTGACCACTGCTTCCAAACTGTTCAATTTCCGACAATGATTGAACTCGTCAGGAAGGGGATACGTGGAGTCGCCGCCGTATTTCTTGAGGACTTCATTGTCGTAGACAAAGCAAGACCTCGCCTTGAGGGGGATATCGTTGATAATACTCAGATGGTCAGTGCCAGACTCGGTGCGACCGAAAGACCGGCGACCTCTTGATCCGCTAGGGGGGTACTGGTCTGCGAACTGTTGCGGCGTCAACGTTTTCCCAGGAATCATGGTGATGGTTGGGCTGAAAGTGATGACGGAGGGCTCGTGAATTCGTCAAGTTGATTTCATTCTAGGGCCTATCGGCCTTTATATAGGTACACCTAATGACTTCGCCTTCATCGCGTGACAGCTGCCTCAATGAAGACGAAGACGTAATTCGGCAAAACAGAGCAGGTGGCAACAAGCAACCAACCAATGAACAGCGTGTGCAACCACACACCGAGGAAGAGTTTATTTAAATTAAACCTCAATTGACACCTTTGACATAAAGTCGCTAATTTGTGTTTCTCCCTTGCTCATAATTGCCTAAGACTAACTTCAATGCATTGTGGCGGTGACAGCGATGCACTCCGACTTGTCATTTTGAAAACCGAAGAGGAAAGACGTCGACTGTCAAGCGCCGGCGGTGGGTTAACTAGCGAAAGCTGTTTCCGTAGATTATTTGGGACGGGTCATGCCCGCAAGATTCCAACCCGTGAGCTCTTATGACCGGAAGCTGCCAGAAGAGCGCGCGAAAATAGTATCGAGTGAATTGTAGGTTTAACCTTGTAAACATCGGCTGTTAGCCCGTCCGAGGCGGATTAGTTATCGACTTACCAACCACTAGGGGGTGCTTTATGAAAAACGCAAACGCATCTTCGACACTGGAGCTGCAGAAAGGCACCGTTAACTACTTCGTTGTTTGGAAATTGGAACCTCAAACCTCTGCTTATGACCCAATTACCAGTATGATTGAGATGCATCCGACTGCGATGCACTCTTCTCTTTGTCCTTCCAATAGGGTTGAGATACTTCTTGAACATCATCTTCAATGTTCATCATTTGCTTGAGTATCTTTCCACCGCTTTTTCAGGCATTCTTCTATGAGATGCCCATTCCTTCTGCCATAGTGACATTTCTTTCCTCCAGAGGACTGTTGAAAAGCTTGAGATGGACAATCGTAAGGCTTGGATTTATGTTTGTACTTTGTATTCAATGCATTTGCCAGTGGTCCTGTAGGTGCAGCGGGCTTGCTGGTTTGAAGCAAGTACTTCTGCAAAGAGTGTAGGAGGTGAGATGGAGTGAATTCTGGATCCAAGGGACTGCAGAAAGGTGCACCAGCCTTTGCCAAGGGGATTGCAGAAACGCAAGGTTGACATCTACATCTGATAGAGGTCATTCTCTGCGATAATTGACTTCTTGTTGGAGCTTGGTGAGCTGGTTGACACGGCTTTGCATTGGCGCGTCCTTAGGCTTCTTGAGAGAGTAGATTGAAGTTGCATTTGCTTGCGCTCTTTTGAGATCCGACAACCACTCCATATTCTTCTGCAAGGCGCTTCCAAATCTCATGAGCAGATAGACCTTTCTTAGCTCTGCTGGTGGAAGGTATGCAAAGAGGGCTTGACGAACGAGATCATGACGTAGCTGTCACTTCTCTATATGCTTGCGCTGTGCTGGAGTCGAGGGGCAGGTGCTACTCTGACTTCCCAGGAGTGTCTTCAGAAAAAGTGCTTGATGTAATAGATTGTTCCAGATTTGGTTAACGTCCAAGCACAAGGTCCAGAACTGCATAGAAACGGAACACTTTGGCTTGTCTAGAGGCGGTAATTCTCAGGACAGAACTCCGTCAAATGGATTGTCTTAGAACCTCGTACTTCAGTCGTGACACTTCGACTAGCGATAATGATGAGGCTTGATAACAGCGACTTGAGATGCAGCAGTGGCAGTATTTATGAGTGAGTACAGAGAATGCAGACAATTCTAGAAGTCTCTAAAAGATGGGAGAGCAGCACTAAGCGCTTCTTGAGATTTGTCATGCCCAGTTGATTTGTAAAAGAGAAGTTCAACAAAATTCCAGAGATGGAGTTAAGAGCGGGGTTAGCAGAGAATTTTGAAGGGCGGATATGGAGTAACAGAGCTAGAACTGACTCCACAGGAGTCTTGGCTTGGCGGCTGTCGAGTTTGGTGTATGTCCGATTTGATTTGGTTGTGAGATTGTTGAAAAACTCGGGGGTGGTGAAGTTGATCTCAAGATCTTCAAAAGTGGTGATCTTGATTTTCACCATGAAGCATGAATTTTCCAAGGGAGTAAGGCGCAGTGGAAGCGTTGGTGAGGCTCATAACCTGAGGGATTATATGCAAGTGCGAGCGAGTTAATTGTAGAATCAGATGTGGCTACAACACTGGATTTATATGCATGAGATGGAGGCGCAGAAATCGGTAGAATATTCTCGACACATCCACCTGATCGTGCATCAGAGGTCATTTTGAAAATTTGGGTTGTTACCTCCCCACATTCATCCTCCCACGTCATGATCGTCAGTCAAACCTGAGTAACCCATCACCTGTCACAAATGGCCGATTTCGTTATCGCCCACTCGGTATATTCACACACATGTGCGTCTCTAATAAATCCGTCTACCCTTCTCCCGACAACTGCTGACAACAAATGCCGTGAGCTGACAACGTCTGAAGAAGGAAGAAGCATCACGGTCGTTCGGATTCGGGTCTCCTTGCAACTGCGTCCGAGATATGTATGTTCCCGCATGCTAACTGTTCAACTCTCCCTTCAACACGTCAATTGTGCCAACCAACTGATATAGACTAACTATCCAATGCCGCCAGCACGTTTTGGTATGGTATGATTTCCCTCGATGATGACGATTCGTGGTGGTGGGAGTGTGGAATCCTTAAGGATGTTCGGTATCGGCACATTCCTTTATTACACCCTTTGCCATCCCACACCGGTTAAAGATCACTTGATCGCTCCTCCAAGCTCATTCGTGCCAACAAGAGCGCACGAAGCTGCCGTATAATACGTCTGGAAAGATACCTTTCAGTACAGAAAAGTAGTAGATTGTTCGATTCTATCTAACAAGAGTATGTGGAGCCGCAGTGATGCCGCATCATTCCCATGTTCACGGAACCTCGCAGAGCCCAAAGTGACCAAGACGGAGGCCAACAGTAAGCAGGTCCACATAATCGACTTCGAGCTAGCCTCGCTCCAAGCTTCAGTTCACAAGCATCCGAAACTCATGCATCAAGCATTTCAAACAAGTCTTCGATCTGGAGCAATCCAATCCTACTTCGAAGGTCACCATTTGCCCTCATAATAACATCGGTGCTACACCACGCGTTCGCTTCCATTAACCTCCACCTCCACTACCATCCAAGGCTACGGACCTAAGTCGAATCTACCGGCAAACTTCAATCCGTTCATTGGAGGGAAATGATCTCTCAACCACCGAGCAATCAAGTCAATTCTCCCCAAGCCCCAAGGCACAGATGTCGAAGTCGTTCACACTCAATGTTTAGTTCCTCTCTTCCACCAAGTAGACAAGTTTCCCGCGCTCCATCTGAAACTCATTCTGCCGATGACAGCGTCCTCCTTTATCAACCTCCCACGACTAATATGTCTGCTGCCAAGTTCATGAAGATTCGCATAAAAGTCGAGAGGAAACCTTCCTGTTCCAATAAACCTCAATTCGAGAGTCACTCCACCCCAACCAAATGATCCCAGCGCCTAACTCCAAGATATGCTCAAAGGACTTGGGAATCAAATGCGGTCTCAATCTACCCGCGCACTCAATAACTGAACTTACGGCTTTCAACAGATGGATGAATCAGGAAATCGCATCTCATCGCCAATCATCAAGACCTCCCGCCGGATCATCGATGGCTTCATTCAAGGAGACGCTCTCAGGGTATAATCGAAAGGAAGAAGTTTGAGCCAACAGTCGAAGATGCAGATTCCCGAGTTCTCTCCACAGTCCACTTGCTCCCGCAAGCCACCCGACGATATCAGCCCTCACCATCACGAACCACCGTCGAACACCCCCCGAAGCAAGCGAATTTACCCTCCTCGTCGCTCTTTCAGAATGAGTGGGATCTACTCCGATAACAAACCGCTGATCCTTTCGCTGACCTGACCCCGCAAATGGACGGAAAATGCCGCCTTACATCAAGAAAGCCCATCACGTCTTGAACCTGGAGTATAATATACAGAAGACGGACATCTCTTCGGTGAAATCGGCTATTTTCGAGATGATCAAGGCTACTACCTCTACTCCTTGTTGGATCCACCCGATCGTCCCGGCATCAAAGGAGAAGGGGTTGTCCCGATGGAAACCCCAGCTTCTGGCCGGCTTTGAGCCTCTATCTCGATTCCCAATATCAGATCCCACCTAGGTCTCCAAACGTCACCAAGTCGCGAAATAACTATCAATCCTCGATTACACATGTCGTCATCTCCGACTAACAGCCTTCCGCAAAGGTCTGGAAAAGTCTCAGTGGTATCCCAGAAGACACGTCGTCTAAATCACCTTCATCACTGCAGCTGGCAGTCAACCTCTCCGTACAACCTAAGCCTGCACAAGCCGTCCTGCCACCCTCACCATGCCTTCTGATCTCACACAGCAAGGTGCGATTGCCTAACCACCACTATCCCTATGAATGTATCCACCCCATCCATGCCATCGCAATCCCCTACTCCCAACCCGTCGTGGCATAACCCTGCACGGTCGTGGCGAACCCACCCATACCGCAACGCGATGCAGTTCCTGTAATAAATCTACCTTTCTTCTAGAGCTGCAATTGCTCACAAACTAATTAGAGTTTTCGCAGTCACACGCAATCTTCCAAAAGAGAAAGTCAGAAGGACAACGACAATGTAGATAGGGCTGTAGATAGCGATGGGATCACTGAAACATCAGATTCAAATGATCAAAAGAATGGATGGAAGTATTGATGAAGACGATGGATTGATAGGATTACTTGCAAATGAAAGTGATGATATGACAGTTGTACTATCAAGCTCGGAAGAAGCAAAGGATTTGGATGATATTGTGATGGTATTGTCCCGAACGACATTCCTAACGAATAACGGGGTGGGAGAAGGATGCATCAATTGAATCGATGGATCAGATTATGAGTGTCGGAAAAAGATGTCGAAGAAATTGATGACCTCCCCACGAAGACAACTTCCTCAGAAGATATCCGCTCCCTCATCACTGGCAATATCGACAAATATTCTCTCTGGACTGACTACATCTCGGCCTTGCAGCATGAAATCAACTCCTCTAAATCAGGTACGACGAATTTCCGGCCTAATGAACTTCACTTGATCACCCCTCCTCGTTCTGTTGCCGACGTTCCGGATGCCGACGTCGACGCCAAACTCAAAAACGCCAAAGCAGATATTCTCATGGAAGACTTAAGAACAAGAGGGACGATGCCCGCAGTGCCATCGCAATCGCTCAACGAACTCAAGCAAAACACAAGGATGTGCA
>Ga0335073_10008088_pt1 | contig 14742 bp, 12 predicted proteins | sample Lox_Sample_22_FD_207093 | JGI IMG/M metagenome (GOLD analysis project Ga0335073, IMG submission 207093) | Soil microbial communities from Loxahatchee National Wildlife Refuge, Florida, United States - Lox_Sample_2.2 | ecosystem: Environmental > Terrestrial > Soil > Wetlands | place: USA... | reverse complement strand
TCCACGATTGGTGGGTTCACGATCGCATGTGAAAAGCAGATCCTTCGCTTCGCTCAGGATGACATCGTGGAGCAGTTTTTCCGCCGTTGGCGCAAGCAGCAGGACTGGGACTACCAGAGCCCCCAGGCGCGGCTGATGTAGTCGGTCAGCGACATGGTGATGAGGACAAAGAAGGTGAAGAAGCCTGCGGCGACGGTCAGCTTGGTCAGCCGCGAACTGTATTTGACGTGCATGAAGAACAGGATGACCAGCACAGCCTTGATGCAGGCAATGGCAATGGCCACGATCGCATTGAAAACGCCAAGTTCAAGATAAGACGCGGCAACGGTGAGCCCGGTGAAAAACAGGAGTGAGGCAAAGATTACACCGTAGACCTTCGGGCTGACGATGTGGGTCGCGTGGTGCGTCGGTTCCGTATCGAGAACTTCGTGCTGTGTTGGTTCAGACATCGGTATTCAAATCCTCACTGGTGACGGCTGATCAGGTAAAGCAAGGGGAAAAGGAAGATCCAGACAATATCGACGAAGTGCCAGTACAGGCCGAAGTTTTCGATCGTGGTCATGTGGCCTGTCGTGTAAGCGCCTCCCCATGCTTTGACTAACAAAATCAGCAGGATCGAGACGCCAATGATCATGTGCAGCGCGTGCATGCCGGTCATGGCAAAGTAGAGCGAGAAGTACACCTGCGTCTTCTCGGCCATGTCGGGTGGCAGCGGTTTGTCTGCGAGGTAGTGGGGGTCGACATGGGTGAAGTCGGAGATGCTGAAGTTCAGTCCCGGTACGTGGTGGTGCACCCACTCGTCGTGCCACTCATAGGCCTTGATGCCCAGGAAGACAGTGCCCAGCAGAATGGTCAGCGTCAGCCAGCGGAGCAGAGCGGAACGCTTCCGGATCTCGGCGGCGTGCACTCCCATCGCCATGGTGAAACTGGAGCAGATGAGCACGGCCGTATTCATCGTGCCGGCCCAGATCTTCAACTGGTGGCTGCCGGCGACAAACGCAGGATAGTACCAGTTGCGATAGATCATGTAGGCGGTGAACATGCCGCCGAAGAACATGATTTCGGTCAGCAGGAAGAGCCACATGCCGAAGCTGGCGGTTTCGCGCTGTTGCTCGACCGTCGCAAAGTGGTGGCGCAGATACGGAGGGTGTCCGTGTTCTTCTTGCCCGTGAGCGGGTTGGGTTGCGATCGCTTGACTATCCAACGGTCTGCACCTCGTGTTGCGTCTTGTGTGCCAGCCACTCGTAATCGTATGCTTCGTGATCCACGATCGGCGTTTCAACAAAGTTTTCTGTCAGCGGCGGCGACTGAATCTGCCACTCAAGCCCAGTGGCCTGCCACGGATTGCTTCCGGCAATCTTGCCATACTTGAGCGACCAGGTCATGTAGAGCATCGGCAGCAGATAGCCTATGCCGAGCACCGTAGCACCCGCAGTCGACAGCACATTGAGCACCTGGAACTCGGGCGGGTACGCCGCATAGCGCCGCGGCATCCCGAGGTAGCCGAGGACGAACTGCGGGAAGAAGGTCAGGTTGAATCCGATGAAGGTGACCAGCGCCGCGAGTTTCGAAAGCGCTTCCGGATACATGCGGCCCGTCATCTTCGGCCACCAGAAGTGAATGCCCGCCAGGTAAGCCATGAGCATGCCGCCGACCATGACGAAGTGGAAGTGCGCGACGATGAAGTAGGTCTCGGTCAGGTGGATGTCCATGCCGAGCGAACCGAGGAAGACGCCGGTCAGGCCGCCGATGGTGAACAGTCCCATGAAGCCGAAGGCGTAGAGCATTGGCGTCTCAAAGGTGATGGAGCCTTTGTAAAGAGTCGCGGCCCAGTTGAAGATCTTGATGGCCGAGGGTACGGCAACGAGCATGGTCAGCAGCGAGAAGACCAGAGCGGAATAGTTTGAGACGCCCATGATGAACATGTGGTGCGCCCAGACGAAGAAGCCGAAGACCGCGATGGCGACCGATGAGAACGCGACGGCGGTATAGCCGAAGACCCGTTTGCGCGAGAAAGTGCTGATGACCTCGGAGATGACGCCCATGCCCGGCAAGATCATGATGTACACCGCCGGATGCGAGTAGAACCAGAACAAATGCTGGAACAGGAGCGGATCGCCGCCCTTGGTTGGATCGAAGACGCCGATGCCGATGGCGCGTTCGAGAATCACCAGCACCAGTGTGATCGCCAATACCGGCGTGCCCAGAACCATCAGGATAGAAGCGGCGTAGTGCGACCAGACAAACAACGGGAGACGGAACCAGGTCATGCCCGGAGCACGCATGCGGTGCACGGTCACGATGAAGTTCAACCCCGTAAAGATCGAACTGAAGCCGGCGATGAAGACGCCGATACCGGCCGTGATGACGTGCGTGTTGAGGTAATGCGTGCTGAGCGGCGTGGTGAAGGTCCAGCCGGTGTCGACGCCGCCGAGGACGAGCGCGGCCAATGTGAAGCATCCGGCAAAGATATACAGGTACCAGCTCAGAAGGTTGATCTTTGGAAAGGCCAGATCCTTGGCACCCACCATGATCGGGAGCACAAAGTTACCGATCGTCGCCGGGACCGAAGGCACCAGGAAGAGGAAGACCATGATGATGCCGTGCATGCTGAACACCTTGTTATAGGTGTCGGCGGCCATCAGGTCGGATTGCGGTGTCAGCAGCTCAAGGCGGATGAGGCCGGCCATGGCGCCGCCAATGAAGAAGAAGAAGGTGATCGAGATCAGGTAGAGGATCGCGATGCGCTTGTGGTCGCCGGTAAGCAGCCAGCTCATCAGCCCATACTCATTGTTCAGATACGACCTCTTGGGGAGACGGGCTGTCTCCTGCGGAGGAAGCTTCACGATTGTCGCAGTGCTCATTGCTTCACCATCCCCTGCCCGGCTGACGGCGCTGCGGGCGCCGTGGTCTGGACCTGGCTTGTGTTCAGCGTCTGCTGGACACGATAGTTCGAGTTTAAATTCTTGATGTATTCAACGATGTCAATCAAGCCTTCTTCGCTGATCTGCCCTTGATAGGTCGGCATGATCGGCGCATATCCGGCGACCTGGTGCATCGTCGGGTTCAGGATCGTGTCGCGCAGGAAGGCGTCATCCACGGTGACGAACGAACCGTTGGCCATCTGCAGCTTGCTGCCGTATGCCTGCGCCAGGTTGGGGCCATGCGCGTCAGCATTGCCGGAATGGCAGGAGGCGCAGCCGAGGCTGGCGAAGAGCCGCTCGCCATTCTGCGCGAGCGAAGAGCCGCTGGTCGAGCCGGCCGTCCACCGTTCGTAGTCTTCCGGCGTCATGGCGACGACCTCGCCGATCATTTGCGAGTGCAGCGTGCCGCAGTACTGCGTGCAGAAGAGGTGGTAGGTGCCGGTCTTGGTCGCCTCAAACCATACGGTCGAGTAGCGGCCGGGAATCACTTCGCGCTTCACGCGGAAGGCTGGGATGGAGAAGCTGTGGAAGACGTCCTGCGAGATCATGGTGAGCTGCACCGGGCGATTGATGGGAACGTGCAGCGCGTCGATCTCGTGCTGGCCGCCGGGATGCTCGGCCTTCCACATCCACTGCTTGCCGACGATGTAGATGTTCATGGCGTTGGTCGGCGGGTTGTAGATGCGGAAATAGAGCAGCGCGCCCCAGACGAAGGTGACCATGAAGAGCGCAAGCGGGATGATGGTCCAGGTGGCTTCGAGCAGCGTGGAGCCTTCGATCTGAGTGGCTTCCGGGTTGCGCTCCTGGCGATAGAGCACCGAGAAGAGCACCACGAGCAGCGCCACCACCCCGAGTCCCACCACTGAGATCAGCACCAGAAAGAAATAGAGCGCGTCGGTGTCGGGCGCAATGCCGGATGCCTCGGGCGGAAAGAGCGCGAAGTGCGTGAGCCAATTGACTAGAAACTGCCAAAGTACTGGACTGATGAAATGCATCGTTCCCTTTATCCGATCACGTTTTTCCAGTTTGGAACCGGCATGGTTTTTGCAAGCTTCCTGTCACGCCGGAACATCACAATCATGTAGCCGCCCAGGCAGAACATCGTAATCATGCAGCCCAGCTGCACGACGCGCGCTATGATCAGGCTGTGCCTGTTCAGCATCGGGTCGTAGCGGTAGCAGTAGGTCATGATGGCGTCGACCGGCGAGCCGATCCTGTGCTCTGACGCTTCCACCAGACCGAGCCGTAAATCTTTCGGCGAATATTCGACGCCGAGGTAATATTGCGAGAGCCTGCCCTCCGGAGTGACCAGCTCGATGGCGCTGGCATGGGCAAACTGCGTCAGCTTGCCATCGGGGCCGGGGACGCGAACGTAGCCGAAGCCGGTGGCATTGGCGAGCGCGCTGATCGCCGGCTGCTGCCCGGTGAGGAAATGCCAGCCATTCGCCGTCTCCGGATGACCGTAGCGCTTGAGGTAGAACGCCTTTTTCTTCGCGGCAAGCTCGGGCGTTTCGCTCGGATCGATGCTGACCACGATGACGTCGAAATCCTTGCCCGGCCTGAACTTCACCATTTCAAGCGCGCCGGCCAGGCCATCCAACTCCTCGGAGCAGAGCATGGGGCAGTTGTAGTAGACGAGCGACAGGATGGCCGGACGCTTGCCGAAATAGTCGCCCAGGCGGACGGTCTTGCCGGTCTCATCGCGGAATTCGCCATCGAGCGGGATCTGCGTGTTGAGCTTCTGCACGATGGCGGCTTTCATCAGCACAGAAGGCAGGTGGTCGCTGGCCGGCTCGCCCATCTGCTTGTCGCCGTAGCTTGAAACCTGCGCCGAGGCGGCAGAGGCGGCAAGCAGGAGTCCAGCGGCGAGCGCCCATGCGCCTTTCGCGATGCTACCGTGCCGAATTTTTCTCATGTCCTGCATCTGTTCCTATGCTAATCCGCTTTTGGCGGCGGTTCACCCGCCCGGTTTCTTTCCCTAATTATTGTTTGCCTTGGTCGAAGCCTGCTCACCCGGCTCCTTGGAGCCTTCGTGCAGCTCCTGCTCGTATGCCGTGCGGGCAAAGCCATCGGTCAACGGCACCTGCACCGTGATCTTCTTGTCGCCGGTCATCAGCGGCTCCGGCTGCAGAGGCTGCTGCTCGACCGGCAATCCGCGCTGCGCGATCAACTCCATGGCGCGCTCGATCGGGATGCGCACCGTGCCCTTCGAGCGGTCGATCCAGCTGTAGTGCTCAAGCAGCAGGTCCTCGCGCGCATGCAGATCGGCCGTGTCCTGATTGCCGTTGTCAGCTTGCAGGCGCGGCGTAGGGAAGCTATGCGTCAGCTGCTCGAGCTGCTGCTGCTGCATCGCCGGGTTCGATTCCATGTTGCGCGGCTTGCCTGCCGGGTAATTCGCCCGGTTCCACTGGTTCGGCGGGCCGTCGCGCTTTTCCAGAGCATTGTTGATCACCTTGCCCATGCCGTAGCAGAAGACAAAGAAGACGCCGACCGAAATAAAGAGGCCGATCAGGAAGACCATGATCCCCTGAACGCTTACGTCGGTGACTTCATAGCCTTCGCTGACGGACGCGGCTTTGTCGTGCGACTCGTGCTCGTGAGGGTTATGCGTGGGCATGTTCGGGCTCCAGAATCTCCGCCACGTGCGGATCGTTGGTGGCAACCAATGGCCGTGTCTTCAGCTGCGAGAAGAAATTCGCCATCCAGAAGGAGATCAGCGCTCCCGGGACGGCGATGTATTCGAGCATGCCGAAGCTGAAGTGCAGATTGCGGGCCGCGTCCTTGAAGTTCGGCTCGATCAGCCACCACGTATCCCAGCAGCGGGCAAAGATCATGATGCAGCAGACGACCACCAGGCGGCTCTTGATGCGCTTCAGGTCGCGCGAAAGCAGCAGCGTGAAGGGCAGTAGCCAATGGAAAATCACGTCAAAGGTTGCAATGACGCCCCAGCCGCCGCGGATGCGGTCCAGGTACCAGGGAATCTCTTCCGGCGAGTTGCCCGACCAGATGATGAGGAACGCGGAAAAGGCCAGGTAGATGTTCAGCATGGTGAAGGCGAAGCAAAGCTTGCCGAGGTCATGCTGCTCGGTGGTGCGGAAGATGGTCTTGATTGGCTCGGCCTTCGACAAGCCGACCAGCGTCAGAATCACCAGCGCGAGAACTCCATAGCCCTGACCGACGAGGAACTGCAGGCCATACACGGTCGAGTACCATGTCGGGTCGAGTGACATCACGCAGTAAATTGCGATGGCTGTCAGCGTAATGGAGTAAAGAACCACGCCGAAGCCGCTGAGGTTCTCAAACCTCTTCTGCCAGTAGGGCACATGCGGCGCCGAATCGGCGTCGCGCTGCAGGGACCATCGGTTCAACAGCCAGGTGTAAAGCGCCCAGCTGGCGAAGCAGAGCAGCATTACCACCCAGAAGCTCGTCGGGTTGAGCATCGGCTTTTTCCAGATGATGGCATGCGCCTGCTCGCCGGTAATCAGGTGATGCTTGAGCGCGTTCTCCGCATCCGGATATTTCGCCCACAGATAAAGCTGCTTGAACGTGACGCCGAAGATTCCGACCGGCAGGAAATACAGGAAAACCAGCGGCAGCGTCCGCGTCATCGCTTCCAGAGGACGCCGCACCAGCAGTCCCCACTTGCCGCCGGAGAGATACTGAACCATCAGCAGCGCCATGCCGCCGCAGCAGAAGCCGAACGCCAGCATGAAGCCCATCAGCCAGGCGCGCAGGAAGTGGTTCCAGCCGTCATTGGAAAGAAAGCCGAGGATGATGCCGAGAACGGAAAACACCACGCCGATGATGAGCGCGCGGCTGCGCCAGCCGTTGACAAAGGCCGGGGCCGACAGGTCAGCGGGCAATGTTTTCTCGTAATAACCCGAACTCGAATGTTGCACCATGCGTTCTGATCCTTATTTCTTCGTCTCTGGCGAAGCTGCCTCGCCTTTTTTCGTGCTGTTCGCGCCCGTCGCCGCCTGTCCGGTCAGAGTCGGCGTTTTCGGGTTCTCCGCCGGCGCGCCGGCTACGTCGCCCACCGGAGGCAGCGCCTGAACATTGGTATCCACCGCCATGGGCCATGGCCCGGCAAAGCTGGCCGGGAGCCCCTGCTCTTCGGCGATGTCGGTCAGGTTCTTCACCTGCACGCCTTGCGGCACATCGGACTCCTTGGCATTCTGGCTCAACTGCAGGGCGCGGATATAGGCAGCGACCGCCCAGCGGTCCGCCGGAGTCAGCTGCGCCGCATAGTCCGGCATGGCGCCATAGCCGTTGGACATGACGTAGAAGTAGTGGCTCAATGGCTCGGCAAGGCGCTTGGCGTCGTGATAGTTACCCGCCGGCTTGTAGCCGCGCTGCACGATCATGCCGTCGCCATTGCCTACGCGCGAGTGGCAGGGCGTGCAGTAGATATTGAAACGCTCCTGGCCGCGCTCAAGAACTGTAAGCGTGGCCGGGAAGGGCATCGCGTCCTGCTCCTTGCCGTTCAGCAGACCGGTATAAAAATACTCATCTTCATGCAGCTGGCCACGCGCGACGGTGTGCTCCACCTGCGGCCGCACGGACCGTCCATCGGCGAAGAAGTCGGTGCCGCGCTGGGGAACGAACTTCGGCTGGTTCTGCATGTCCTGGCGGCAGCCGGCCAGCAACGCTACCGCTGCCAGCGCGCCCGCGGACATGATGCCGGTACGGATTCGGCTCATCGTCTTAATACTCCACCTCCACCACGGAGACCGGCTTGAATCCCTCAAGAAACGTTCGCGACTCGGCCACATCGAACTTCGGATCGGTTGACTCCAGGCACAGGAAAAACTTGTCCGAGGTTGCGCCGCTGCGGAAGTTGGGCGAGTTGAACAGCGGATGGTACACCTGCGGCAGCCCGTTGATGGCCAGCATCCCGAAGGCCGCCGAGAGCCCGGCGTAGAGAATCGTCCATTCGTAGGCCGGAACGATGAACGCGGGCCACGAATAGTAGGGGCGGCCGGCGATGTTCAGCGGATAGGCCCACACCGAGATCCATGTCTCAAGACTGAACATGGCCAGCAATCCGAGCAGGCCGCCAACCAGGCAGACCAGCGAAACGTTGTCGCGGTGGAAGCCGATCGCTTCCGCCGCTTCTTCAACCGGGTACGGCGTGTAGCAATCCATGCGCCGGTAGCCGGAGTCGTAGGCAGCCTGCGCCGCGCGCACCAGATCGCTGGGCGTGTCGAACTCGGCGAGTAATCCGTAGGTTCCTTCTTGAATCGGCATTAGTCACCCGCCTCCGGAATCGGTTCGTCTTTGGGATGAATCTTTGCCTGGGGCAGCAGAATGCGCAGCTCAGACATGGGAATCATGGGCAGGAAGCGAATGAACAGGAAGAAGAGAAACGTGAACAGCCCTAGCGTTCCGGCAAAGGTCGCGTAATCCCAGCGCGTCGCCTTGTAGGTGCCCCATGAAGACGGCAGGTAGTCGCGCGTAAGGCTGGTGACGACGATGACGAAACGCTCGAACCACATGCCGGTATTCACGATGAAGGACATAATGAACATCAGCCCCACGTTGGTGCGGAACTTGCGGAACCACATCAGCTGCGGCAGGGCGATGTTGCAGGTGACCAGGACCCAATAAGACCAGCCCATCAGCCCGAACATCCGGTTCCACATCATGAAGTATTCCCAGTGGCTGGCCGAATACCACGACATGAAGACTTCCATCCCGTATCCATAGGCGACGATCAGGCCCGTGGTGAGCATGACCTTGCCCATATTTTCAATGTGGCGAATGGTGATAATGTCTTCCAGGTGATAGAACTTGCGGATCGGCACCGCCAGCGTGATGACCATGGCGAAGCCCGAGTACACGGCGCCGGCGACGAAATACGGCGGGAAGATGGTGGTATGCCAGCCGGGCAGAAGCGCCACAGCGAAGTCGAAGCTGATGACCGTGTGCACTGAGAGCACCAGCGGTGTTGCCAGGCCCGCCAGCAACAGCGATGCCGTCTCATAGCGCACCCAGTGCCGTACCGATCCGCGCCAGCCCAGCGCCAGCCAGCCGTACACGAACTGTGCGATCTTCGACTTTGAGCGGTCTCGGATGGTTCCGAGGTCGGGGATGAGGCCGATGTACCAGAAGACGACCGAGATCGTCGCATAGGTCGAGACTGCGAAGACGTCCCAGAGCAGCGGCGAGCGGAACTGCGGCCAGACGTTCATCGTGCTGGGATAGGGGAACAGCCAGTATCCCAGCCATGGACGGCCTACGTGGATGAGCGGGAACATGCCGGCGCAGACCACGGCAAAGATGGTCATGGCTTCGGCGAAGCGGTTGATCGAGTTGCGCCAGCTCTGCTTGAAGAGCAGCAGAATCGCCGAGATCAGCGTTCCGGCGTGGCCGATACCGATCCACCACACGAAGTTGATGATGGCGAAGCCCCAGGCTACCGGCTGGGCGATGCCCCAGATCCCGACGCCGCGCAGAAACAGCCAGCTGACGGCGACGAGCAGCATCGTGACCCCGCCGCCGGCGATGAGAAAGCCGCCAAACCAGCCAAGAGGCGTATGGCCGGTGAGCACGATGCGCGAGATCTTTTCGGTAACCGACTTGAAGGTGTGTCCGGGCGCGATGACCCGGTTTTCCCCGGTTATCGGATCCAGCATCGGATCGTTGATTGGTTCTTTGGTTGCCATATTCCGTTCGACCTCTTAGCCGTTCAGCCCGTCGGCCAGTTCGGGGTTCACGTTCAACACCTCAGCGATATACGTCGTGCGCGGACGCGTGTTGATGTCCGCCAGCACGCCGTAGGTACGCGGCTGCTCCTTGAGCTTGCGCACCTTGCTTGATCGATCGTTGATGTTGCCGAAGATGATCGCGTTGGTCGGGCAGGCCTGCTGGCACGCCGTCACAATTTCTCCGTCGCGGATGTCGCGGTTCTCCTTGTCCGCCTCGATCTTGGCCGCGTTGATGCGCTGCACGCAGTAGCTGCATTTTTCCATCACGCCGCGGCTGCGGACGGTCACGTCAGGATTGCGCATCAGCTTGAGGCTCTCCGTCTCGAAATCGGAATAGAGCAGGAAGTTGAAGCGGCGCACCTTGTACGGGCAGTTGTTCGAGCAGTAGCGGGTGCCCACGCAGCGGTTGTAGACCATCATGTTGAGGCCTTCCGGCGTGTGGACGGTTGCGCCCACCGGGCAGACCTGCTCGCAGGGGGCGTTCTCGCATTGCTGGCAGAGCATCGGCTGGAAGTGCGCGCGAGGCGCGGCCAGATCGCCTTCAAAATAAGTGTCGATGCGGATCCACTGCATGTCGCGCCCGACCTTAACCTGATGCTTGCCCACGACGGCGATATTGTTCTCCGCGTAACAGCTCACGACGCAGGCGTTGCAGCCCACGCAGGCGTTCATGTCGATCGACATGCCCCACGCGTTCTTGTCGTAACGGTAGGCTGGGAACATGCTCGTGTCGGTCTCGGGAGTGTCGTGGCCTTCGCCCTCGTGCGCGAAATTCGGGTTCTGCTTGAACTCTTCGAGCGTGGCGTAGCGGATGATGCCGCGGTCCATCGCCTCGTTGCCTTCAAGCGAGTGGGTCCCGCTGCCGTCGCCGCCGTGCGCAACCGCGCGATGATCGGTGTAGTGGCTCTTGGTGACCGCAAATTCGTACGTGTCTCCGGTCTTGCGCAGGGTTGCGCCGGTCATAAAGAGCGGAGCATCGGAGCTGCGGACGGCATACGCATTGAACCCGAAGCCGCTTCCTACGCGGCCGGCGCGGCTGCGGCCTTGTCCAAGGGTGAGCGTAATCGTGTTGTCGGGATGGCCGGGGACCGCGAAGACCGGCGCCAGGACCTTGAGGCCATTCGCGCTGATCTCGACGACATCGTGCTCGGCAAGACCGTACTTGGCGAGAGTGCCGTAGCTCATCTGGGCCGCATTGTCCCAGGAGATGTTCGTGACCGGGCGAGGCAGCTCCTGCAGCCAGCCTACATTGGCGAAGCGCCCGTCGTAGAGACAGTAGTCGGGACGGAAGACGATTTCCAGGGCATCGGATGATGCAGGCAAGTTCTGTGCTGCGCCTGCGCCCTTCGCCGCTACGGTTCTGGGCTGGAACGCAGTGTCGGCAATCCAGCCGTCATGCAGGACTTTGCGCCAGTTGAACTCGAAATCGCCCTTCGATGAGAGCTGCTGCCTCCAGTTTTCGCGAACTGCGTCATATGGCGACAGGTCCGGATTGTCCAGAATCGCCTGAACGATCTCGTGAGCTGTGTGGCCGCCATACAGCGGATCAATCATGGGCTGCACGATCGATACCGTCCCGTCGTAAGCGCGGGCGTCCGACCAGTATTCCAGGTAATGCGCGTTGTTAATGTGCCAGTGAGCGATCTGCGCGGTCTCGTCCACGTGCGAACCGAGATGGACGATGGTCTTGACCTTCGCCAGCGCCGATTCGAACTTCAGGTCCGCAGGAGTCGAATACACAGGATTGCTGTCGAGAATGACCAGCCAGTCGACCTTGCCCGCATTCATGTCGGCGACCAGAGATTTGAGGTCGTCCGTCTGGATCGAGGGCATCGGGTTGACAGTCTCGGTGTAAATAACTGTTTTGCCGACGTTGCCGAGCGCCTCGTTGATGGCGATCGCCGCGAGATGCACCTGCGGCGATTGCTGCTCGCCAGGAATCACAAGACACTTGCCGGCGTTCGCCTTCAGATCTTTCGCGACCGCGGCGAGGAATTTTTTCGCGTCATCCGAACCGTTATAGCTGGCCGATCCCGATCCGAGTGAAGCAGCCAGAGCGGCGGCGAATGGAGCCACATCGCTGGCCCGCAGCGCCAGCCTGTGCTCAGCCTTGAGGCCGGTGGTTGTCGTCCAGCTTTCGACGCAGTACAGGCGGTTCATCTCGGTGGTGCCGTCGAGCCTGCGCTTGTTCGCATAGTCTTTTGCGAGCTTGTGGAAGCCGGGCTGGACTGCGCCGGAGAGAAAATCCGCATCGAGCGAGAGAATCACATCGGCGGCATCGAGCTTGTACTGCGCGTCGAGATAGTCGCCGAAGGCAGCCTTCGAGGCCGCATACGCGGAATCGCGATTCACCGCCTCATACTGAATCCACTTCGCATTCGGGAAGCTGGACTGCGCCTTCTTCCATTGCGCGGCCAGGGTCGGCGAAGTGACGGTCCCGCTCAGGAAGTAGACGCCGGCTCCGCCGCTGGACTTCTTGTCCGCCATGGCAGCGCGCCACACCGCCTGGAAAACCACCCAGCTGCGCGTCTCTCCGCGATAGATGACATGCTGCGAGCGGTCAGGATCGTACAGGTCGAGCAGAGTTCCCTGCGTCAGCGGATCGGAGCCGCCTTTGTTGTACGGGTGCTCCGGATTGCCGTCGACCTTGATGGGGCGGAAAGCATCGCTTTTGACCAGCACCGGAACCGCGCCCGTCGGGAAGGGATACGCCGTCGCAAAATACATCGGCTTGCCGAGGATGAGGTCTTCCGGCGCCTTGACGTACGGATAGATCGGCTCGTCGGGCTGCTTGGTGCAACCGGAAAGCCCGGCCAGAGCCAGCGATGCGCCGGCCAGCTTCAGAAAGCCGCGGCGCGATACCGGGTCGATCCACTCCGAAGCCTGCTGCGGGAACTCGCGGCCCAGCATCTCGCCGAATCCAGGCCTGTCCGCCAGTTCTTCCATGCTCCGCCAGTATTTCTTGCCAGTTTTGCCGCTCAGCTTGTTGCGGACCTCTTCCAGCGTCAGGCCTTCGTGCTGCTTCTGCACCTGTGCCTCAAGGGTCACCAATTCATTGTCGCCTGCTCTGTTTTTACTCATTTCCTGCTCGCGTCTCTCGTCTTCCACGCCTGTCAACTGTCGCCCGTCGGTGGTCATCTGTGGCAGACCTCGCAGCTTGAGAGCTCATGCGGCGTGCGGATGTGGTACTGCACCAGAAGGAACTTGCCCAGCCCTTCCTGGCTTGTGAACTTCTGATAGCTCAGCGCCGCCGGCACCGCCATGCCCCCCGCGTCGCTTGCGGCCTGGTCGTGCAGACCGACGGGGAGCATCTGCAGCGAGGCCATCTGGCCGCCCGTGTTCGAACTCGGATCGGTCGCGGTGCAGGTAACGTCTTCTGCCGTGGGTATCCCGGTTTGCGCGGCTTGCTTCACAGCGCACCATTCGGGCTTCAGCTCACTTGGACCGGTCCACGCCATGTTGTAGATTTCGCTGGTTGGGCGCAGGTTCTTCGCCGGATTGCGATGACAGTTCAGGCACCATTCCATCTGCAGCGTGTTCTGCTGATACATAATCGGCATCTCATCGACGCGGCCGTGACAGCTGGAACACCCGATGCCTTTGTTCACATGGATCTCATGGCTGAAGTAGACGAAGTCCGGAAGGTCGTGGACCTTGGTCCAGACAATCGACTCGCCCGTCGCCCAGCTATGCCGGACAGGTTCCAGCAGATTGGCGTTGGTCCAGATCTGCGCGTGGCAGTTCATACAGGTTCTGGTCGGAGGGATGCCCGCGTAGCTCGACTTTTCCACCGTCGTATGACAGTACTGGCATTGAATGCCCAGTCCCTCTACATGGTGTTTGTGGCTGAAGGGGACTGGCTGGTCGGCGCGCTGCCCTTGCCGGGTCACCCACGGCGATCGTTGCAGCTGGTCCAGCGTCACACCTAAGGCAATTGTGATCAATCCCGTCAAGACCAGGCTCATCCGTGCCAGCGCGTTCGAGCTGCGGTCAAAAATCTGCGCCATGAATGCGTTCCTGCTTCCTCAAAGTCCGTATATGGGTGGAAGGTTTGTAGGTTGCAGCCGGCTTCGCTATCTGCCGGACACAGTTTTTAAATGAAAAATCAATATAGCAGGCGAACAGGGAGAATCGGCAAGTCGGAGACTCGCACAGCGAAACTCTTGCATGCTTTTTCCACTATGGAACCAATGATTTGCCGGCGATCGAGAACGCTGAAGCGTAAGTTCGCCGGCCGGCCGGTTATCCGCGATTCAAAGATGCAAACCTGCTTCGTTCTCTATAATCATCTCCCAGCAGATGAAGCGCTTCCTTTTTCCCATCCTAGGACTGTGGCTGCTCCTCTACGGCTCTTTCGCGCTGGTGCGCCCACCGCTGCTCGACGACGCGGACGCCCTGCAGGCCGAGGCGGCGCGCGAGATACTGCTCACGCACGACTGGGTGACGCTTCACGTCAACGGCATCCGTTATCTGGAAAAAGCGCCGCTGCTCTACTGGAGCATCGCCGCCAGCTTCAAAATGTTCGGCGAGTATGACTGGGCCGCGCGCCTGCCGCTCGCGCTCTATGCGCTGGCGTTATTTTTGGCCGTCTTCGCGCTGGGACAGCGTCTTTTCGGATCACTGCAGGCCGGCTTCTACGCGGCTCTCTGCCTGCTGACAGCGAGCGGCATCTTCGGCTTTACGCGCATTCTTCTGCCCGACGTGATTCTTTGCCTCTGGCTTTCGCTCGCCATGTTTTTCTTCTGGAAGTCGCTGGGCGAAACCACTCCATCGCTGGCAACCGCACTCGGGTTCGATATCTGTTGCGCGCTGGGCGTGCTGACCAAAGGACTAGTTGGCGCGATCATTCCGCTTGCCATCATTCTCGCCTACCTCTTCATCACGCGGAGGCTGCGTCACCTGTTGCGTTGGCATCCGATCACTGGCCCTATCGGATTCCTGATCGTCGCCGCGCCCTGGCACATTCTCGCCGCTCTCAGGAATCCGCCCATCGGCAATCCCGGCGCGGTTCCTGCGCAGGGAAATGTGCACAGCTTCCTGTGGTTCTATTTCGTCCATGAGCAGTTCGCGCGCTACTTCAGCTGGAGCAAGCCGCACGATTTCGATTCGGT
>Ga0335073_10008087_pt1 | contig 14743 bp, 11 predicted proteins | sample Lox_Sample_22_FD_207093 | JGI IMG/M metagenome (GOLD analysis project Ga0335073, IMG submission 207093) | Soil microbial communities from Loxahatchee National Wildlife Refuge, Florida, United States - Lox_Sample_2.2 | ecosystem: Environmental > Terrestrial > Soil > Wetlands | place: USA... | reverse complement strand
GGCTTCGCGCGCGGGCTGGTACACATCGGCGTACTGAAGGCGCTGGAGGAAGCGCAGATCGCGGTGGACTTCGTTGCCGGCACCAGCGTGGGCGCGCTGATTGGAGCCTGCTACTGCGCGGGAGTGAGCGCCGAGGAGCTGAAGGAAATCGCGCGTGCTACCCGATTCAAGCATTTTGCGCGCTGGACGCTGTCGCGATACGGGCTGTGCAGCAACGACCGCATGCAAGCCTACTGCTCCCGCATCCTGCAGGCGACGACCTTCGAGGAGCTGAAAATTCCACTGGCGATCGCAGCCACGGACTTCCAGACCGGCGAGCCGGTGGTGTTCAGCAAGGGCCCGCTGGTCGGGCCGATTCGCGCCAGTTGCGCCTATCCCGGCATGTTTCTCCCCGTCGAAATCGATGGCCGCTCCTATGTGGATGGCATGTTGGCCTACGCGGTGCCAACCACGCCACTGCGAAAAATGGGAGCGGACCGTGTGCTCGCGGTCTATCTGAGCGCGCACTGGACCAAGCAGCCGCGTCATCTGTTCGAGGTGATCGGCCAGTGCTTCTCGATTGCACAGCAGAAGATGTGCGAGCTGTGGAAGAAGGACGCGGACCGCGTGCTCGAGCCCGATGTCCAGGGTTTTTCGTATAACTGCTTCGAACGCACTCCGGAGCTGATCGAGATCGGCGAGAGGGCGGCGCGCGCCATTGTGCCGGAGTTATGCGCCCTCTTGAACATACCGCCGATGGAAAGCCTCGCCTCAACCTTTTCTCCTCTGAGCCCGGCGTCACCGCAGGCCGGCGTCGTGGTTTAGTTCCAGCCATCACCAAACTCACGCTGGTTTTGTTGTAATCTGCTCCTTGCGGTAAGCTCATTCCCTTCCGCATTCCCCGAGGAGAACCTGGATTGACCCGCTCGTTTAGCAGCCTTCTCATTTGCACTCTACTTTTCTCGACGATCGCCCCTGGGCAGCAGGCCGCAACAAGCACGACCCCGGCGCCGTTTACTCCACCCGACAAGATCTTCGGCTATCGCAACCCGGCTGCGGAGCTGAAGATCGAGAAGACCTTTCTGGCGGTCCCCGATCCCGCAGTGGCAAAGCAGCACCTGCAAGTCCTGACCGCCGCGCCGCACGTTGCCGGTTCGCCTGAAGATCATCGCAACGCCGAGTATGTGCTCGACCTCTACAAGGCCGCCGGACTCGACGCTTACATTCAACCCTATAAAGTATGGATGGGGCTGCCGCTGGACATCCGCGTCGATGTGGTTGCGCCCGAGGGTGTGGTGATGCACGGGCCCTCGCCCGAGCGCGTCAGTGACGATCCCTTCCAGAAAGATCCGCGAATCCTGCCCGCGTTTAACGAATATTCGCCATCCGGCGATGTGACCGCCGACGTGGTTTATGCGAACTATGGCCGCCCGGACGACTTCAAGAAGCTGAAGGACATGGGAATCGATGTAAAGGGGAAGCTGGTCATCTGCCGCTATGGCCAGGTATTTCGCGGAGTGAAAGTGTCCATTGCATCCCAGTACGGCGCCGCCGGGGTGATTCTTTACTCCGATCCGTGGGACGACGGATATTTCAAAGGCGACAAATATCCCAAGGGGCCGTGGCGGCCGGACACCGGAGTGCAGCGCGGATCGGTGCAATACCTGTTCAAATATCCCGGAGATCCCACAACGCCGGACATCGCTTCGGTTCTCGATCTGCCCATGAACAAGCGCACGCCGCCGGAGCAGGCGACTGATCTGCCGAGGATCCCGGTTACGCCGCTCTCCTACGCCGACGCAACACCCATCATGGAGAACCTGGGCGGGCCGGAGTCGCCACGCAGCTGGCAGGGCGCGCTGCCGTTTACCTATCACGTTGGACCCGGGCCGGTGAGGGTACATATGACGGTCAAGATCGCCTATCAGTACACGACGATTTGGGACGTCATCGGCATGGTCAAAGGGTCGGAGCTGCCCAACGAGTGGGTCATCACTGGCAATCATCGCGATGCCTGGGTGTACGGAGCGGTCGATCCCAATAGCGGCACGGCGGCACAACTGGAGGCGGTCCACGGCATCGGAAAATTGCTGCAGACAGGATGGCGTCCGAAGCGCACGATCGTGTTCGCCAGTTGGGACGGCGAAGAGGAGGGCCTGCTCGGTTCGACTGAGTTCGCCGAGCAACACTCCAAAGACCTGACGCGAGCGATCGTTTACTTCAACATGGACAGTGCTACTTCGGGGCCTGACTTTGCCGCGTCGGCCGTGCCCAGCCTGAAACAGTATTTCCGCGATGTCGCCAAGGCGGTGCCCAGTCCCAAAGGCGGCAGCGTTTACGACCAGTGGAAGGCGACGCAAAACAAGCCGAAGGACAGTGCAGAGCAACCGGAAATTCCCGGCGCACCGCTGCGCGAGCCTGCGGCCGTGGTGACGCAGGACGTGAAGGTCGGCGACCTGGGCAGCGGCTCCGACTACACGGCGTTTCTCCAGCACCTCGGCGTTCCGTCAGCCGACTTTACTTCGCGAGGCCCGTACGGCGTGTACCACTCAGCCTTCGACGACTTTGCCTGGTTCACCAGGTTCGCCGATCCAACGTTCGCCTACGAACAGGAGATGGCGCGAATCTGCGGCATTGCCGTGATTCGCATGGCCTCGGCGGATGTGTTGCCCTTCGATTATGAGGAGTACGGCAAGGACATCAGCGCCTATGTAAAGACCGCCGAGATGAATGCGAAGACCGCATTCGGCGAACAGGCGCCGTCCTTTGCCGACGCGGACAGTGCCGCGGAACGACTGCAAAAAGCCGGGGCCGAGGCGCTGAAACGGCAGAACATTCCGGCAGGCGATGCTGCCGTGTTGAATGTGCTGCTACGCAATGCGGAGCACGGCTTCCTCACCGGCGGGCTGCCCGCTCGTCCGTGGTTCAAGCACGCGATTTATGCGCCCGGCGAGAATACCGGCTACGCCGCCGTGGTCATCCCAGGAGTGAACGAGGCCATCGACAACAAAGACCTCGCACTGCTGAAGCAACAGTTGCAGGTGCTGACCAATGCGCTGAATCGCACGTCGGGGATGCTGGAGCTGGGGAAATAGAGGCGCTCCCGAATCTCTGCAGAAGGCGGCGAAAACGGATGGCTACGAAAGGCAAGCGTAGAAAGGGTGCGCCGAAAACTCGGACCCCGAAATCATCGGCGGTGGGCTCGCCACGCGCGACGCGTCCCGTGGTCCCCGTGGGATATCGATTCCCTACTTCGTCGAAAGGGATGCTCGACTGGAGTTGGGCGCGAGAGCGGCTTACCCATTCGCACAACTATGTGATCGTGACCGTCCGTCCCGACGGGCGGCCCCACGCCATGGGAATGCACGGGCTGTGGTTCGAAGACGCGTATTACTTCGGCACCGACCCGGCGACCAGAAAGGCAAGAAACCTTTCCGCGAACGAGCACTGCGTCTTGATCAATGAAGATTTTAACGAGTTGGTGATCGTAGAAGGTGTGGCGGCAACAGTCGAGCACAGCAAGCTACCCAAGGGTTTGTCGGAAGGCAGCAAAAGGAAATACGGATGGCCAATGCCGTCGCGATCAGATGCAGTCGTGTACAAGATGACGCCGCGCGTCGTCTTCGCCTTCCCTCTCAAGCAGATCGCGACCGCGGTTACGAAATGGACCTTCGACTAGCTCTTCGAAAGCGCGAGGCAGTCCGAAGCCCGCGTCGCACCGGACACAGCGCTACGTGCCCGTTTGCTTCCCGATCGTCGCCCTCGCGTGCGCCTGGCCGGCGGCAATCTCAATGCACTCCTCCAGCACATCCATGGCAATGTCCGCCTGCTCCTTGCTGACCACCAGCGGCGGACAGATGCGAATGCTGTTGGGACCGCAACCGAGGAACAAGACACCGCGTTCGAACGCCAGCTCCACGATGCGGTCGCGTTCGGCGCCACCCGGCGTTTTGGCCTTCTTGTCGGTGACGATTTCGACTCCGATCATCAGGCCGCGGCCGCGCACATCGCCCACCAGCTCAAGCCGCCGCGGCCAGTCGGCGATGCGCTCCATGATGTGACGTCCGACGGTTTCCGCGTTGTCGATGGCTTCGCGCTCGAGGATATCCATCGTGGCCAGGGCCGCGGCAATCGACACCGGGTTGCCGCCGAAGGTCGAGGCGTGCGAGCCGGGCACCCAGTCCATGATCTCGGCCTTGGACATCATGATGCCGAGCGGCATGCCGCTGGCGATACCCTTGGCGATGCAGACGATGTCAGGCTCGACGCCGGTATGCTCGATGGCCCACCACTTGCCGGTGCGGCCCGCTCCTGATTGCACTTCGTCGGCCACCAGCAGAATGCCGTGGCGATCGCATATGCGCCGCAACTCCTGCATGAAGACCGTCGGCGCAACCACGTAGCCGCCCTCACCCTGAATGGGCTCGACGAAGATTGCCGCCACTTCCTCCGGCGGCAGCGTGGTCTTGAACAGCTTGTCTTCGATGAAGCGGGCGCAGCCGAGTGCAAAGGCCTCGGCTTCCTGCTGGCTGCCTCCAACGCATCCGCGATAGACATCGGGATAGCGCACGTGGGTGACGCCGGGAACCAGCGGCGCGAAACGGCGGCGCTGCTGCGGCTTGGAGGCGGTTAGCGACAGCGCGCCCATGGTGCGCCCATGGAAGGCGCCGTAGAAGGCGATGATGTTCTGCCGCTTGGTGTGATAGCGCGCCAGCTTCAGCGCGGCCTCAATCGCCTCGGCGCCGGAGTTGCCGTAGTAGATCTTGTGCGGCCCCTTCATGGGCGCGACACTTGACAGCCGCTCGGCCAGCTCGACCATGCTCTCGTAGTAAAAGTCGGTGCCGGACATGTGAATCAGCTCGGCAGCCTGCTTCTGAATGGCGGCCACGACTTTGGGATGGCAGTGCCCGGTCGAGGTCACGGCGATGCCGGCGGAGAAGTCCAGGAATTCGTTGCCGTCAACGTCCTCGACGATGACGCCGCGGCCGCGCCTGGCGACCAGCGGATACGAGCGCGTGTAAGAGGGCGAAACATAGCGCTGATCGCCTTCAAGAACGCGGCGGGCGTTCGGGCCCGGCAAAGCGGTCCGAATGTTGGGTCCGGCGACAGAAGTAAGAACATTGGCTGACATGACGTTTTCCTCCGTGGAAGACTTGCGGCCCCAGTTGTGGGCCGGAGCTTGGATCAGCCCGCGGGCGCAGTCGGGTTGGGCCGGGCGCGCGGGAAGCGGAGCGGGTAAGGAGAGATTAGTCGCCGGAGAAGAGATTAGGGCGGGCCATCGAGGGCGCCAGCTTCAGGTCGGCCCGGATGGAAAGGGTGTGCCCCCAGCCGGTCCCTTCATTGCCACGGCCGAGGTGCAAAATCGTCCGCGACCGGGTAGCACGGCACCCCGTCCGGCGCATCGAACTGAACGCGGCGGTCGAGGCTTCCGGCATGGTGATTCGGCGGACCAAGGCAATGCTCCTGCTGCTCTACTTACATTATAGTCAGCCGGGGAGCGCCCCGTAACCCCCCAAAATCCCCGTCGGCCACAGCTCACAGCAGAGCTGACCAGCTTCGGTCGAAGCGATTTTGCCGTCTCCTTGCAATGGCAACTCCACCCCCAAGTACTATCATGGATAGTAATTGAGGGTGGCCGGCATAAAGACCCCCACTTAACTCGAGACTGTCTAGCCTCGTTAACAGACTCCGGCGCACGCCGGAGGCGAAAGGAGCATTAACGATGTCAAAGCTGAAGAAGTTTTCCTTGTTCCTGATTCCGGCCGTCTGCATCACGTTCTTTCCTCTGTTTTTGACCGCGCAGGACACCATGGGCCACAGCATGTCGGCCACCGGCTGCCTGAAGAAGGGCACCAGCCCGGATGGCTATTACCTCAAGGGCGAGAATGGAACGACCTACGAGCTATGGGGCTACAAGAACCTGGGCGAGCACGTCGATCACAAGGTCACGGTCACCGGCATGGAACAGAAAATGCCGGAGGCGCAGGAAAAGATGAAAGAGATGACCGAGAAGCAAGAAGCCGGTGGCGAACCGCAGATGGATTTGAAGGTTACCCATCTGAAGATGGTGAGCGAGCACTGCGAGTAGGAGCAGACCAGGAGCACTTTCTCCTGATCAGCAATCAGGAGAATCACGAGCACAGTTCTAGCGGGCTGTGCCCGTGGTGTTTGTGCCCGGGATCACCGCGGGAAGCCTCGGCGGCAGCTTTCGGCGAGGTAAGGACTTGCGGCTATGGCGCAGTGGGCGTGGGTTTGCTGTCCAACTGCGCCAGCAGGTCGTCGATGCGCGCCTCGAGAATATTGCGGATCGAACAGACCCCGAGCACCTTGCCGTGCTCGTCGACAATCGGCATGTGGCGATAGTGGCGATCCAGCATGACCTCGAGCGCCTCGCTTGGGGTGGTGGCTTCGGTGGCCATCTCGACGATGGAACTCATCAGCTCGCGCACCGGCGTCTGCCTCGCGTCGCGTCCGCTGAGCGCAAATTTGGCCAGCACGTCGCGTTCGGTGAACATGCCGGCAACCACGCCGTGCTCGTCGATCACCGCGACCGCGCCGACGCCGCGATCGATCATGGTTCGTATGGCGTCGTCGACCGTCGCCTCCACAGGCACCGTCGCCGGTCCCTCATCGCACCATTGCAGCAGACTCATGGTCCTCGATTCCTTTCCCGGGCAGAACTGCGAGGTTATGGCAGTCGAGGCGAGGAGTCAAGGAAGCGCGTCACCAGCGGTTGAGCAATGCTGCACGAGAGCGGATAATCCAGGACATGCTCTTTCGCCGTACTTTACAAATATTCGCCCTCGGGCTGGCCGTTATCGCTTCTTCGATCGGCCTATGCGCCTCCAAGGACTTCGTTCCGCCGCGGGCGGAGAATGCCAATACTTACGCTTCCAAGGACGCGCATCCCAACGAGAAGGTGACGGCAGCCATCGAGCTTTACAACACCGCGCCCAAAGACCAGATTTTCATCACGCCCTACAACCAGGAAGATATCCTGCCCGTCCTGCTCGTCGTCAGCAACGACGGCGACCAGCCAATTGCCCTGACCGGCATGCGGGCGGAGCTGGTGACGATGAGAAACGCCAAGCTGGAATCGCTGGGCACCGACGATGTGTTCCGCCGCGTGGCGCACATCAACGGCAGCAGCACGGCTCCGGAGCGGATCGGCCCCATTCCGCTCTCGGGCAACAAGAACAAAAAGGCGCAGAAGCAATACCAGGAGATCATCGACGCCCGGTTTGCCGCCGAGGCAGTCGAGCCTCACACCACCAGGTCGGGTTTCCTCTTCTTCGACATCGCCGGCGTCAAGCAGCCGGTGGACGGCGCGCACATTTACCTGACGGGATTGCGCGACGCGAACGGAAACGAGCTGCTCTACTTCGAGATTCCGGTCCTTCCGGACAACGCGGCGCGATCGTCGTCCAGCGAGCAGTTTGGGGTGGTCGCCATCTCGACCATCGCCTTGGCTCTTGGTTATCAGCGAGGCAGATGGCCAATTCGGGCCGATTGCAGCCTATCGGAAATAGAGCATAATATTGCGCAATCGTCACAGCGTGGAGATCCTGTTGACTGGTTGGAGGTTTTCAAGGATGGAAAGCACCATCCTCTAAGACCCGCTCATGCCCCCAGGTGCACGCGAGCCCGGAACCGCTCTCGCCCTCTCCGGAGGAGGCTTTCGCGCCACGCTGTTTCACCTCGGGACGCTGTGGCGCTTGAACGAGCTGAAGCTGCTTCGCGATCTGAAAGCGATTACCAGCGTCTCGGGCGGTTCGATCACCTCAGGACTGCTGGGACTGCGCTGGAAGCAGCTCACCTTTGACGCTTCGGGTGAGGCGACCAACTTCGCGGACGTGATCGTCAAGCCCTTGCGCCGGTTTTGCTCGCAGGGTTGCGACGTGCATACCGTACTGAAGGGCTGGCTCAACCCATTTCGCCAGCCGAATTACTATCTCGCGCAACACTACCGCAAGACTTTGTTCGGCGATGCCACGCTGCAGGACCTGCCCTCCGACGACGAGGGGCCGCGATTCACCATCTATGCCACCAATTTGCTTACCGGAGTCAGCGTTCGCATGACGCGCAAGCGGCTGGCGGATTATCGTATCGGCGAGATACTGGACCCGCAAATTCCGCTGGCCACTGCGGTGGCCGCATCAAGCGCTTTCCCGCCGCTGTATGTTCCGCTGAAGCTCAAGACGGCCCCGGGCACATGGCAGTCGCTTAAGGGCGCCGACCTGTTTGCCAACGAAGCATATCGCCGCGTGTTGTATCTTGGCGACGGCGGCATCTACGACAACATGGGTCTGCAGAGTATCGAGGACCGCTACGAAACTGTTTTGGTAAGCGATGCCGGCTCGCCTTTTGCCGACCGGACCGCACCGGGAGCGATCCGCTTTAGCCAGATTTCCCGGCTGCTGCGAACCCTTGCGATCATCGACCGCGAATCGCGAGCACAGCGGCGCAAATGGTTGATGAGGGAGATCAAGCGCGGCGACATGAAGGGCACGTTCTGGGGCATTGCAACCAAGATCGACGACTATCCCCTGGCCATCGCCGGTAATCCCGCAGCCATGATGCCGTACAACGACGTGGCGAAGAAGCTGGCCCACGTTCGTACGCGCCTGAATTGCTTCAGCGATCAGGAGCAGGGCTGGCTGATCAACTGGGGCTACGCGCTGGCGGATGCCGCCCTGCGCGCACACGTGCTGGATCCGGGCGTTCCAGCGGGAAACTGGCCGGTACCGGAGCACAAACTCGCATGAGCGCGACCTCTTTAGACATTTTGCCCGCTGAAGGGCTGATCGACGCGGGCCGTTACGAGGAAGCCTACGCCATCCTCACGGAGCTCATCAGCAGATTTCCAGGCGCGGTTCGACCACGACAGCTCGCCGGCCTGGCGCTGAGGCGCTGGGGCCACTTGCAGGATGCTCAGCAGATTCTCGGAGCCCTCTATGACGAGGGCCACCGGGATCCCGAGACTATGGGCATCTATGCGAGCACGTGCATGGATGCCTACAATCGTCGCGGCGACATCGCTGACCTGCGGCGCTCGCGCGATCTTTACGCCGAAGCTTTCCGCCTCTCGCCCACGGACTATTACACGGGTCTAAACGCGGCCAGTAAGAGCGTCTTCCTCGGGGAGATGGACCCGGCGAAAAAGTACGCTGCCGATGTGCACGTGGTGGTCGACCGGGAGCTGAAGAAAGGCGGCGGCGACTACTGGCTGCTGGCCACCGACGCGGAGCTTCAACTGATTGAGCAGAACTACGATGAGGCTGCCAAGCGCTACTACAAAGCAATTATCAAGTCGCCACCCGAAAAGGTCGGCTCGCAATTCTCCACCTGGCTGCAGGCCAAACGCTTGATGCGGGCGTTGCGCACGCCGGAGCGGCAACAGGATAAAATCTGGCGCGCCTTCCAACATCTCACCGATGCTGCGCCCGGGCCGCGGATCCTCGAGCCTCCCTGCCGGCGGCTGCGCGTGTTCGCTTTCGACCCCAGCATGGCCCGCCACCTGGAAACGGCGCCGGTCAACCAAGTCACGCTCGAACTTCCCTGGGAAGCCCAAGCGGACGGCACCAGCGCGCTCGCGCCCGGACCGGTGGGCGAGTACCTGGAAGTAGTCGATTACGATCCGGCCAGCGGCTGCTTCTATGAACCACTGGATCTGGACGAGCCCCGGCTGCTGGGGATGGACGGCTTCGCCCCTTCGGAGGGCGATCCGCGGTTTCACCAGCAGATGGTGTACGCGGTGGGGATGAACCTCATCGACCACTTCGAGCGCGCGCTGGGGCGCAAAGTGCTTTGGGCGTCGCACCCACTTGCCGCAGAGAGAACGCCGGCGCCGGCCGATAACAATCAGGCAGCCGGTGACACGAAGGAAAGTTTGAAGGATGGCCCGGAGGGGAGCGAGCAATTCGTGCGCCGCCTGCGCATTTATCCCCACGCGCTGCGCGAGGCGAACGCCTATTACAGTCCTGCCAAGAAGGCGCTGTTGTTCGGATACTTCCAGACGGAGACGCGCGACCCCGACGCTTACGGCCCGGTATTCACCTGTCTCTCGCACGATGTGATTGCACACGAGATGTCACATGCAGTGCTGGATGGGCTGCGCCCGCGATTCGCCGAGCCCAGCAATCCCGACGTGTTGGCGTTCCACGAGGCCTTTGCCGACATTGTCGCGCTCTTCCAGCACTTCTCGCATTCGGAAATCCTGCTGCACGAGATCGCGCGCACCCGCAGCGACCTGGGGACGGAGAACCTGCTAGGCAAACTAGCGGTGCAATTCGGTCGCGCTATTGGAAGCGGGGACGCGCTGCGCGACGCAATTGGCAAAATCGATAAGCGGACTGGACAGTGGCGTCCCAAGCAACCCTCCACGCACGACCTGGAGCAGGCACACGAAGCGCATGATCGCGGCTCCGTTCTGGTGGGCGCAATTTTCGAAGCCTTCCTCGCAATTTACAAGTCGCGCATCGCCGATCTGCTGCGCATCGCTACTCAGGGCAGCGGCATTCTGGCGCCCGGCGCGCTCCATCCCGACCTGGTGCGCCGCCTGGCAGCAGAGGCTGCCAAGACCAGCACGCATTTTCTGCGGCTGTGTATCCGGGCGCTCGACTACTGTCCTCCTGTAGACATCCGGCTGGGTGATTACCTGCGCGCGATGATCACAGCCGATGTGGATTTCGTTCCGGACGATCGCTACAACTACCGGCTGGCGCTTCTCGAAGCCTTTCAGCGGCGTGGCATCTATCCCGACGATGTACGCACGCTTTCCGTCGAGAGCCTGGTGTGGCGTCCGCCCCGGCGTAACGCGCACGACCTGAAGCCCTTGTTTCGCCGCCCTGATAAGCGCGTCGGCAACTCGTCGGGTGCGACGACCGGCACCCAGATATCAGAGGAGAGAACCTGGCTCGAGCCGGAATGGAGACCTACCGCTGACCGGCAGCGGCTTTGGGAGAGCATGCGAGGGAATGCGGGTGCGGTGAAGAAGTGGCTGGAGAAATACTGCGATCCGGCGGTCGGCGATGAATTGGGACTGGCGTTGGGGGCCGATTCACCGCGCAGCCTGTATTGGCGCAACGGTGCTCCGGAGGTTGAGGTGCACTCCGTGCGTGTGGCCCGGCGCAACACGCCGCAGGGAAGCACGGTGACTGATCTGGTGGTGGAAATTATCCAGCGCCGTCGCGGCTACCTTGACCCCGATCGCCAAAAACAGGTCGATGACGGAAATGTGAATCCACTTGCGAACGATGACGGCGACTTCACTTTTTACGGCGGCTGTACCCTGCTGATCGATCCGTTCGAGAGTCTCATCCGCTTCTCCGTTTCGAAGCACATCTTGAGCGAATCGCGACTGAAACGGGAGCGCGATTTCCGAAAAGGGGTCGATACGTCCGCAGACTCAAGCGCCGAGAAGGAGCTTCGCGCCACCTACTTCGGCAACGCAAAGCCCCACGAAGAGCAACGCGAGCCGTTTGCGATGCTGCACCGCACTTTAGAAGAGAACAGGTCTTCCCGTGGCAGGTAACGGCAAATCGAATAGGACGATGCGAGCTCCGGAAACCGGGGTGACCGTCCGCATGTATCGGACCGGCTTTGGCGACTGCTTCCTGCTGGCGTTTCGCGGCGACGACGGCAAGCCGGTCTACATGCTGATCGACTGCGGCGTGCACAGCCAGTACAAAGGTGGAGGTGACAAGATTCGCGAAGTTGTCAACGACCTCCGCGCTGCCACCGGTGGGCACATCGAGATTGTCGCCATTACCCACGAACACGCCGATCACATCAGCGGCTTCTACGCTGGGCAGGAGATATTCAAAGAGATGGCGGTCAGCCAAGCCTGGTTTGGCTGGACGGAGGACATCAACAATCCCGAGGTGAACGCGATCAAGCGCCAGCGGGCGCTCATGCTCCATGCGCTACAGGCGACGCAACAAAGTCTCGCCGCGGCTGGCAACACGGAAGCCGGCGGTATCGGAGGCTTGCTGGGCTTCTTTGAGGTGGCCGGCGAAAAGGACGAGGTCTTCGGTTTCAAGAGCGCGGATGCCATGAACATCGTCCGCAATAAAGTCTCGAAGCCGCAATATCTTAAGCCGAAGTGCGCGCCGCTGGCTGTGCCCAGGGTCCAGGGGGTGCGCATCTTTGTCTTGGGCCCGCCGCTGGATCGCAAGCACCTGATGCAGGCTGAGCCGGGCGGCAACCGCGGGGAGGTCTACGGTTTGGCGACGGCAATGTTGTCCGTGATGGGCGAGCCGTCGATAGGAGGCGAAACGTTCCAGCCGTTCCCCGGCAACTACCGCATCCTCGCAGATGTGGTGCGCGAACAGAACGAACGGTTTCCCTTCTTCCATCAACGTTACGGCTTCAGCGATGCCGATCCGGATGCGTGGCGGCGCATCGACGTTGACTGGTCGTCGGAAGCGGAGTCGCTGGCGCTGAAGCTGGACGCCGCAACCAACAACACCAGCCTGGTGCTGGCGATCGAGTTGCCGAAGAGCAAGCGCGTCCTGCTTTTCGCCGGCGATGCGCAGGTGGGCAACTGGGAATCGTGGCATGAAGGCGGGTGGTCGGAAGAGAACGGGCTCGCCAAGGGCGAGACCATCACCGCGCAAGACCTGCTGGCACGCACGGTGCTGTATAAGGTTGGGCATCACGGCAGCCACAACGCCACTCTGAAGGAGAAGGGGCTGGAAATGATGACCAGCGACGAGCTGGTCGCCATGATTCCGGTAGACCAAAGCTGGGCGGAGGCGCGCAAACCGAATCCTTGGCTGATGCCGTTTCACCCACTGTATGAGGACCTCGAGCGGCGAACCAAAGGCCGCATCCTGCGCACCGACACTGGTATTACCGCGCCGCCGGGAAGGACCACCGATTGGGGCGCGCTGCATCCGGTTGAGGACAAGAACAGGCTCTACCTAGAGTTGACGATTCCCGACAGGCCGGCCGGATCGCGACACCCAGCGCGTGCCGGGAGCAAGCGCCCGCCGGCGAAGCAACGCGCTCCACGCACGCGGCTCAAGCGCTCTTGAAGGAGGCAGGGTGACCACCTACACCCCAAGAACCATCGACACGGCAAACATACGATTGAGCGCGGACCTTGAAGAGCTGGTTGAAAAGCTGGCGGAAAACAACCACGATCACTGGGCCCGCAAGCGAATTGAAGAAGGCTGGCGCTATGGCCAGAGGCGCGACGATCGCGAGAAGCACCATCCCGACCTCGTGCCCTATGATCAGCTCCCCGAATCCGAGAAGGAATACGATCGCAAAACCGTCGTCGAAACGCTGAAGGCAATCACCGCGCTGGGATACGAAGTGAAGAAGCGGGCCTGATTCTTCGACCTCACGCTTCAACAATTCGAGCTTTGATAGCTATTTTCGCCAGGGCGTGTCTACCACATAGATCCGGTTGGGATTGCCCGGCTGGATCTGGTTTTTCTCGAAGCAGGCCTTGATGCGGCGGCGCAGTTCGCGGCGAACCGTATCCTGCATTCGCGGCCTGGTTTTCACCAGCATCAGATAGTCCACTTCCTCACCGCTTACTTTATCGATGCCGGGGACTTGCGGTTTGGCGACCAGCATCTCTGAAAACGCGGGATCGTCCGCCAATTCCTGGCCGAGCTCCTGCAGCAGCTTGATTACCTTGTCGCTGTCCGTGTTGTAAGCGACCGAGATGTGTAACGAAAGCTGCGTCCAGTCGCGCGTGAGATTGCTGACCACCGCGATCTGGCTGCTGGGAACGTTGTGTACGGTGCCGTCAGCGTCGCGCAAAATGGTGCGGCGCAGCGTCATCAGCTCAACCGTCCCTTGCACGCCGGCGATCCGGATGGTGTCGCCGATGTCGTACTGGTTCTCCACCAGGATGAAGAAGCCGTTGATGAAGTCGTGAACCAGCGTCTGCGCGCCGAATCCGACGGCGACGCCGGCGATACCCGCGCTGGCCAGCAGCGGGCCCATGTTGATGCCCAGCAGCGGCAGGATTTGCAGGGCGGCAACAAACAGGACGACGAAGACGCCGACGCTGTAAATAACGCTGGATATGGTGCGAATTTGCTGGGCGCGAAATGCGGACGGTAGCACCTCCCTATCGCTCAGGCTGCGGACATGCCGCGCCGCTATCTTCAACAGCCGCGTCAGGATGAACGCGATGATGAGGACGGCGACGATGCGCGGCACCTGGTGGCGGACGAAGTCGAAGGCGTCGTCGCTCCAACTGTCCAGGATTTGGAGCGCGTTCCGCCTGATGTCCTCCGGGCCGAGAACCATGCTTGCGAACGCTGAAAACGGAGAGAACATTCTCGCGGATTATAAAGCCCAGGCCCACGAATTCTGCAGCGGTTTGGAGTAGCAGATTTCCGGCGTGGTTCACCGCCGATGCCTGTGCGCAATATAATCACGATGGCTTATGACGTACATTTCATGGCTCGCGTATCGATTGCAAACCGTTTGCCTGGCCGTTGCGATGTTCCTCGGCCCGGCGTTGTGCGGTAGCGCGCAGGTGAGGAATCCGCCTCCGCTTCCGGGTGCTGGTCAGCAGGGTGGCTCCCCCGAGGACGTCTGGCAGGAGCAGCAACGTATAGAGATGCTGAAGAAGGCGAACCTGCAGCGCCAGCAGGAAATCAAGAAGGACACCGAGAAGCTGTTGGAGCTGGCCACGGAACTGAAACAGTCAGTCGATAAGAGCAACGAAAATACGCTTTCCCTGGACGTGATCAAGAAGGCCGAAGAGATCGAGAAGCTGGCCAAGACGGTCAAAGAC
>Ga0335073_10008086_pt1 | contig 14743 bp, 17 predicted proteins | sample Lox_Sample_22_FD_207093 | JGI IMG/M metagenome (GOLD analysis project Ga0335073, IMG submission 207093) | Soil microbial communities from Loxahatchee National Wildlife Refuge, Florida, United States - Lox_Sample_2.2 | ecosystem: Environmental > Terrestrial > Soil > Wetlands | place: USA... | reverse complement strand
CAGCCCGGTCACCACGCGGTTCTTGGTCCGCCGCCAGGACCGCGGCTCGTGCAGGTCGACCTGCTGCGGCCCGGCCGTAACGGGAGCCATCAGGCACCCCGGCCCCGGCGGGCCGAGCGCGCCACGATCGTTCGGGCAAGAACGTTAATGATGATCGTAAAAATGAACAGAAGGACGCCGAGGCCCATCAGCGCGGAGCGGAACACGCCGGTGGCCTCGCCGAACTCGTTGGCGATGACGGCGGGCATGTTGTAGCCGGGCGCCAGCAGGTGCGAGGTGATCGTGGCCGACGAGCCGATCACGAGGGCCGCGGCGATCGTCTCGCCCATCGCCCGGCCCAGACCGAGCAGTACCGCGCCGACGATTCCGCCCTGGCTGTGCGGCAGGACGACGCCGCGGATCATCTCCAGCCGCGTGGCGCCGAGCGCGTACGCACCCTCCCGGTCGATCGCCGGCACCGTCGCCGTCACCTCGCGCGACAGCGAGGTCACGATCGGCGTGATCATGAAGGCCAGGATGATGCCAGCGGTAAAGAACGAGGCTCCGCTGGTCGGCGGGCCGAACAGGGACCCCAGCACCGGGACGCCGGTCACGCCCGAGCCGACCGACCCGTAGATGCCCTGGATCCAGGGCGCGAAGACCAGGATTCCCCACAGGCCCCAGACCACCGAGGGGACGACGGCCAGGAGGTCGATCACGTACACGATCGGGCGCGCCCACCGGTGCGGCACGACCTGGGTCAGCAGCAGGGCGATCCCCACGCTGACCGGCACGGCCAGCACGACGGCGATCACCGCCGTGATGGCCGTGCCGTAAATGAAGGCAAGTGCACCGAATTGGCCGGCCGCCGGGTTCCAGTTGCTCGAGAAGATCCTCGTCCCCTCGGTGGAGAACCATGACGACGCCTGCTGGCTGGTCGAGACGGCGATCAGCAGCAGGATCACCAGCACCACGAGGCCGGCCCCCAGCGCGAGAATCTGGAAGCCGCGGTCGCCGAGCGGCCGCCGCTCGGCGAGCGTGCCCGGGGGCCGGGCCCGGTATCCCTGGGTCAGGGAGCTCACCGGGCCGGGCCGATCCCGTTCGCCGGCGTCACACCGGTCACGACGATGAGCCGATCTTGCTGAGCTGTGCCTTGGCCTTCTGGTCGATGCTGGAGGGCAGCGGCGCGTAGTTCAGGCTGCCGAGCAGCTTCTGCCCGGTGCCGAGCAGGTAACCGATGTAGGCCCGCAGCATGTTCGCGGTGTTCTTGCTCGACTGAGCCTGGTAGACCAGATCCCACGACTGATAGGTAATGGGGTACGAGCTGGCACCCGCCGCCCAGATCGCGCTGAACGTAAGGTCGGGCGCGACCGTGGCCTGGCTGGCGGCGGCCGAGGCCGACCTCGTGGTCGGGGCGATGTAGCTGCCCGCCTTGTTCTTGACCGAGGCGAAGGTCAGCCCGGAGGCCTTGGCGTCGGCGTAATCCACGTAGCCGATCGCCCCGGACGTGGACTTGATGATCTGCGCCACCCCGCCGTTGCCGTTGCCTCCCCGGCTGTCAGCGGGCCAGCTGATGGTGGAGCCGGTGCCGAGCTTCCATACGCCCGGCGCCGCGTCGACCAGGAACTGGGAGAAGTTGGCGGTGGTGCCCGAGGAATCCGAGCGGCGGGCGATGGTGATCGGGGTATTTGGCAGGCTGACACCGGGGTTGATCGACTTGATCGCGGAATCATTCCAGGTCTTGATCTTGCCCTGGAAGATGTTCGCGATGACCGGCCCGGTCAGCTTCAGGTTCTTCACGCCCGGCAGGTTGTACGAGACCGTGATCGGGCCGACGACGACGGGAAAATAGAGCACGGTCTTGCCCTTGAAGCTTGATTTCTCGTCGGCGGGGATCGGCGAATCCGAGCCCGCGAAGTTGACGGTGCCCGCGGCAAGGTCCGTGCGCCCCTTGCCCGAGCCACCTCCGCCGTAGTTGACCGTCATGCTGGGCTGCATCGACTTGAAGGCCTGGATGGCGGCCTGCTGGAAGGTGAGCTGAAAAGTTGATCCGCTCCCGTTGATCGTGCCGGAGAAACTCGCGACGTCGACGCCGGAAGCGGTGCCGCTGCTGCCGGACGTGCCACAGGCGGCAAGCAGCACCACCGCGGCACCGATGACAAGGCCGCCCGTCGCGATTCGTTGAACGCGAAAACCCCGCATGTCGATTCCCCCCGTTTTGCCGCCAAGAACGCCGGATTTTCCGGCCGGCCAGCATGTTAGACGTGCATCCCCCTGGATGAGTCTGGCTTGTTACTCCCATTTGCAAGCCGACGGATGTCATACGGAAGGTGAACACTAGGTGTACAGAACATTGATAACCAGCGACCCCGGCGGCTCGGCGCCGACGGCGTCAGCCTGTACTGCCTGGTGGCAGGCCATCTGAAGGCGAGCCGCTATCCGGCGGACTGGTACTGTCGGAACTGTGGTTGCTGCATCACGCTCGGTGCATAACCCGCTGAGGTGTCCGCTTGCGCAGGCCACGATAGTGGCGATTGCGAACGCCGCGGACGAGAACGCAAATCGCAAAACGGAGTGACTGATAATGCCGGAACGAAGCGGCAATGCAGTCTCCGGCGCGGCGCGGGCTTTTTCCTTGCGCGCCGCCAGGAAAGCGGGCGATGCACCCGGCGACGACCTCCGGGCCCGTCCCGCGGCGCACGTCCTGGCCGACCGGCTGGCCGTGGCATTGGTGCATCACGAGCCCGGCTGGCGGCTGCCCCGGCATAGTGTCCTGGCCCGGCGGTACGGCGTCAGCACCAGCGAGGTCGACGCGGCGATCTCCGAACTCGTCGGCCGCCATCTGCTCCGGCGGCTGCCCGACGGGCAGGTGCACAGCATCAGCCCGGCCGAGTGCCTGATCCCGCTGGGGGGCGTGCCGGGCCTGCGCTCGCGCGTCGACCCGATGGCGGGCGACCTGACCTGCCGGAGCCGCCGGGCTACCTGGCGCCGGGTGCCCGAGAACATCAGCTGGGCGCTGCGAGCGGACCCGGCCGAGCCGATGTGCGTCGTTCACACGATCTGGACGGCCGGCGGTGATCCCGCCGCGTCCGCCACCACCTACCTGCCCGCGGACGCGGCGGCGACTACGCCCGGCGCGCCGGGGCCGGACGCGGCGGAACCCGGCATCTCTGCTGCGGGGGATGCCGGCGAACGGGCCAGGGAACGCTGGAGCGATCTGGCGTCCGTGGGCGAGCCCGCGGCCGTGCAGGTGGAAATGCAGCCGCCGCCACCGCTGATTTCCAGGAGCCTGCGGATGTCAGCCGGGCAGTGCGCGGCGATGGTAACGACCCGGTTCGATGATCCGGTTACCGGCCGGCCGGCGGCGCTGACGGTCGCCGTGCTGCGGCCCGAGCTGTTCCGGATCGTGGTGCAGACCGCGCCGGCGCCGCTGCCGGGCGGCGAGGATGGCAGCCTGGCCAGTGCCGGGACCGCGGCGGACTGGGAATCCTGACGCCATGCCCGAGCAGCGCCAGGGGTTCCAGCGTGAACTGGAGGCCATCGAGACGAAGGTCATCGAGCTGTTCGCGGTGGTCGCGGAGGACCTCTCCGCGGCGACCAGCGCGCTGCTGAGCGGCGACGCACAGGTGGCCAGGTTGCTGGCCGAGCGCGAGCTGATCATCGACGCGCTGTACCAGGAGATCGAGCAACTGGTGAACCGCGAGATCGCGCTGCAGGCGCCCGTCGCCTCGGACCTGCGCTTCTTGCTCTCGGTGCTCCGCATAGTGCCCGAGCTCGAGCGCTCCCACCACCTGGTCGTCGACATCGCGTGCCGGGCGGGCCACATCGCGAGCGAGAACCTCTCGCCGCACAGTCGGGAGCTCGTCCAGCGGATGGGGGATCTCGCATCCGCCATGTGGCGGGAGGCGGCGGATTCCTGGTACCAGCGCGATCGTTCGGCCGCCGTGGCGCTCGGGGACCGCGACGCCGAGATGGGCGACCTGCACGCAGACCTGACCGCCGAACTGGCCGCGGGGCGCATGGCGGTCTGGGTGACGATGGAGATGACGCTCGTGGCCCGCTTCTACGAACGTCTCGGTGACCACGCCGTCAACATCGCCCATCGCGTCATCTACCTGGCGGGCCGGGAAGGATAAGTCAGAGAGCGTCGAGCCGCGGCCCGGCGCGCTCGCGCAGCGCCGCCGCGATGTCCGGGGGCACCGGCACGTTCGATCCCTGGAATCCGTGGAACGGCCGGAACGAGCTGAGCCCGGAGGCGGCGGCCAGCTCGACTCGCAGCAGCGGCGGATCGATGCGGTAGTCAAACCTGAGGTCGGTCCGCCAGCGCGCGTATGCCGATTCTCCGGGGTGCCATTCGGGATCCTCATAGGTCGGAGCCGTGATCGTCGCCAGGTAGTAAATCCCAGGCTGGTCTCGCCCCACGATCTGCAGCCAGACGGGGTCCCCCGCCGCGGCACGGTCCCGGTACCGCGGCGTCCTCCACGAGTGATGCCGCGACGCGGCTATCCCGGCATCCAGGTCATAGTGCTTGCCGTTGCCCTGGAAGATCCAGTCGGTCATGAGTCACATCCTGCTCGGCAGATGGGCTCGGCACTCGGCGGGGGTGGGCCCCGTTCGCCGCCGCGGCCGGCCTCCGGTCAGAGCGGCGGTGCAGCCCATCGATCCGCGCCAAGGACGATCGAAGCCGGCGACGCCGATATACGGTTGTCCGTAGCGTGCCCGCCACGGCTTGAGCCAGTCCAGCGCACCGCCGCCGGGAATGTCGCGCTCTCCGCGAGCATGTGGTTCCCGCCGGCGGTGCGTTCCCTCGTTCGGGGGCATCCCGGATATCACAGCCAAGCTGGTAAATAGAGGAATCTGGGCGTTCAAAATTAATATGCATTTAAAAACGCCCGGGACGGACAGGATCGCGGATTGGCTTCGCTGAGAGCACTGGAGTGCCTGGTCACGATCGTGGACCACGGATCGCTGACCAAGGCCGCCGCGGTGCTGCATATGTCGCAGCCGGCGCTGTCGCACCAGATCGCCGCGATCGAGCGGGAGCTGGGCACCCCGGTCATCGAGCGCCTGGCGCGCGGCATAAGGCCGACCGCGGCCGGGCTGGCGGTGGCGGCCGAGGGCCGGGTTGCCCTGGCCGCGGCCGACCGGGCCATGATCGCCGGGCGCAGCGTGGCCGCGGGGGGCGGCGGGCGGATCCGGATCGCGTGCGCGGAGACGATGACGGCGTGGGTGCTGGTCCCGGTGCTGCGCAGCTGGCGGCGCCGGTTCCCCGACGTCGAGCTGGACCTGAAGGAGTTCACCAGCGCGGATGCGATGCTGGAGGTGCTGCGCGGCGGCGGAGCGGACCTGGCCGTGGGGCCGCGGCCGACCCGGCCCGACGAGCACATCGAGGTGCTGGGCGGCGAGGAGATCGTGGTGGTCGCCTCGGACGCGCACCGGTTTGCGCAGATGGGGGGCGTGCCGCTGGCCGAGCTGACCAGCGAGCCCCTGGTCCACTACAACCCCGGCAACGGGTTCGGGGTGTGGGTCGATCAGTTCGCCGCGGGGCGGGGCGTGGCGCTGCCGCAGCCGACGTTGCGAACCGGCAGCCCGCGCACGGCGGCGCAACTGGCGGCCGCGGGCATGGGGGTGGCGATCGTGCCGTTCTCGGCGCTGTCGCCGCGGCCCGGCGGGACCATCCGGTCGTTTGACCCGGTGGAGCTGCGGGACGTGGTCGTGGTGGTCGCGGCGCCGGGCGATGCGCTGCTGCGGCGTTTCGTCGCGGACCTGAAGCGGCGCGGCCTGCCCGACGCGCGGCTGTCGCGCTGAGCGGAGGCCGGGCCGGCCTCAGGTCCCGCCCGCGCGGCGGTAATGCCGGGCGACGCGGACCCGGTTGCCGCAGACACCGGGCGCGCACCAGGAACACCGCGGGTTGACGGCCACGAAGATCATCAAGCAGGCCGGGTTGGCGCACCGGCGCAGCCGGCTCGCCTGCGCCGGATCGGCCAGGAACGCGGCCGCCTGCGCGGCGATGAAGGCGAGCCGCGGATTGCCGCCGTACTCCTGGTGCCACCGGGTCTCGGCGCGCAGCCCGGTGCCGGTCAGCAGCAGGCGCGTGCTGGCCGGCGCCGACTGCATGAAGAAGTTGAGGTCGGACACCGCCCCCTGCGGGACCGGACGGCTGTCCACCAGCGCCTCGATTGTCTCGCGCAGGGCCGAGCGCAGCCGCCGCAGAACCCGGGTGTCGGGACGCGCACCGTCGGGCACCCGCGATCCCTCGATCTGCCACCAGGCGTCTGCGTCGCGGTCGGTCGACAGGAGATCCTCTGCCATCGGCGATCCCGGGCCCGCGACGGTATTGATGAGGTCCACGGCGACAATCGGCTCGCCGGCCAGAGCGAAGCGCCCGCGACCCGTACTAACGGCCATAGCAACAGTATAGCCATTAGGAAATTTAATGAATGCCATGAATTCTTCGAAACCCTCGGCTGCTTGCCGCAGGCATAAGTAATGTGCCAGGCTCGTTGGAGTCCATTAGGAGTGAGCATCCAATGGATCGCGGGTGAGGGCCTGAAATGTCTATCCAGCCGACCGGAAGCGTGCTGGCCCGCAGCGTTGCCACGGGTCAAACGGCAGTGCTTCTTTCGGCGATCGTGGACTACTTCGCCGCCGAGGTGCTGGCGGGGCTGGCGCCCGAGGTTCGCTCGTTCCTGCTGCGCACCTCGGTGCTTAACCGCTTGTGCGGGCCGTTGTGTGACGCAGTGGCCGGATCGGCCGGGCCGACCGGATCGCAGGAGCTGCTCGAGGAGCTCGAGCGGGCCCAGCTGTTCCTGGTGCCCATGGACACCAGGCGGCAGTGGTACCGCTACCACACCTTGTTCGCCGAATGGCTGCGGCACGAGCTGGACCGGTCCGAGCCGGGGCTCGCGGCACAACTGCACCGCCGCGCGTCGGCGTGGCATCGCGAGCACGGTTCGGTCACCGAGGCCGTCGATCATGCCATCCGCGGCGGTGATCCGGCCGACGCCCGGGAGCTGATTGCCGCGCACCGGCAGCGGCCGCTGAACGACGGGCAGCCCGAGACGGCGGACTCATGGCTGGACCGGCCGGGCCTCGCCCGCCCACCGGGCCGACCGGCCCTTGTGGAGCCGCTGACGTCCCGCGAGCGAGAGGTGCTGGACCTTCTCGCCGAAGGCAAGCGAAACCGCGGCATCGCCGACGAGCTCGTTGTCACGCTCGACACCGTGAAACGGCACGTCACCCACATCCTGGCCAAGCTGGGCGCGGCCAACCGGACCGAGGCAGTGGCCCGCGCACGCGAGCGGAACCTGATCCCCTAACGCCGAGCTTCAGTTCTGGCGCGCTCGCGCCGGGCCGGCTGCGGCATCCTGCTTCTCGCTGGCGGCGTTCCCGGCGGGCGAGGCCTCGCTTTCCTCCGGGATGATGGCCCAGGCCACCAGGTAGGCAAGGATGCCCGCGCCTCCGGTGATGAGGCAGACGACGACCAGGAGGACCCGGACCATCGTCACGTCGATGCCAAAGTACCTGGCGACTCCCGCGCAGACCCCGGCCACCATCCGGTCATTCCGGCTACGCACCAGGGTCTTGGTTCCGTTCCGGCCGCTCATGTGAGCCTTCCCTTGCGGTGAGCCCGGGTGTAGCTGGCCGCCGTCGACGGGCAGACCCCGGACGCCTGCCTTCAGGCTACGTTTGCAATTGAAAACTAGCAATATTTTTCAGGAAACCACTCTCAACTCAGGTCGCGGCGAACTCAAGCGTCCCGAGCAGCGCCACCGTCGCGGCCCTGGTCGGCGGCAAGAAGATCGCCGCCGGGCACAGTCGCGCCGGGCACAGTCGCGCCGGGCACAGTCGCGCCGGGCGCAGCATCATTGCGGTCCCGGCCGCGGGGGACGCCGGGATCACCGGCCCGCGGCGTACTGACGCCCGCTCCATCCGCGGGGTGACCGCCGAATCGGCTTGCGGTGACGAGGCCGGCGCGCCCGGCCAGATCGTCATTGTTCTCCAGCAACACGGAGAGGACCTCGCCGATCGCGGGTTCCCGGCTGACGGGCTCTCGCAGCGGCAGGTTCGCTTCGATCTGGTAGCGATTGCGGCGGCCGTCTCGGTGCTTCACCACATAGCCGGCCTTGGTGAGGTCGGTGATGATGCCATGCGCGCTGCGCTCGGTGATGTCGAGCCTGATCGCGATGTCGCGCAGGCGGATGCCCGGATCGCGCGCGATGCACAGCAGCACCCGGGCGTGGTTGGTGAGGAAACTCCAGTCCGCCACGTCCGTAACCTAACACATCATTTCCGGAAAAATGTTGCCTGCTTCACGCTCGTGCGTGTCGCGGCGATGCTGGGTGCTCACCAAGCAATCATGCCGCGGACGGTCGGTCTGGCGGCAGATCCGGAACCGTCGCATATGTGCGGGCGGTCAGGACGGCCAGGATGGCCATTACGGCCAGGGCGGCCGATGGGCCGGCGCCGGCTGGCCTGAGCGTTGCCAAAGCTGCGCTGGCGCTAGCCGACGCCGAGCAATACTGATCATTCCGCGGCCGCCAGGACCAGCGGACTGGCCCGGCGACCTGCGAGACACCTGGCCTCAGTCGGGTACGCGGCACCATTGCAGCCATGCACACGGCGGATCATGACGACCCGGCCATGGACATGAGCACCTCCGGTAACCCCGGGTAGCTGGCCGCCGTCGGCGGCTGAGACCGATACCCGTCTTCGACGCTACACTAGTGATATAAAACTAGCAACTAACTTCCGGAATTGGATGGGCTTAGTTGTCTGCAACGAGCTGGACCTTCCTGACCACGCACGCCCGGGTGCTGCTGTGCATCGCGCACGACCCGGGCATCCGCCTGCGCGACATCGCGATCAGGCTCGACATCACCGAGCGCAGCGCCTACGGCATCGTCACCGACCTGACTCGGGCCGGCTACATCGTCAAGCAGAAGGATGGCCGCCGCAACCGGTACCAGATCCAGGCCCACCTCCCGCTGCCCGAATCGACCAGCCAGGAACGCACGGTGGGCGAGGTGCTGGCCCTCCTCAGCGGCGACGCCGCCCCGCCGGGAGCGATCGCGGAGCACCGCGGGTGATCGTTTCCAGTGTCAAGCGCGGACGGGCCGAGGCGCCGGGTTGAGGACCCGCCGCAGCCGAGTTGCGGTCGCCGCGACGGCCGGTGAATGAGTCAGCGGGTGGCGGGCGAGGGCCGACAGCAGAAAACGTGCCGCCTTCTCCAGGGCAATGTCGTCGGTGCCATCACGAGCGCGGGCCATCGCGCGCAGGGCCGGGGTGAATCGGCGCCCGGGATCGGCATTACGCCACGCGTCGGAACTGGTTAGCAGGTCGGCGACCGCCTCGCGGAGTTCACCGGCGTCGGACAGGACCCGGGCCGGCCCGGTGTGCCTGATCACCGGCCAGGGGTACGCCCCGGCAGCCAGGCGCCCCGCGGCGCCTTCCTTGGTGTGCTGGGTGGCCCGCAGCCCGGTTGCCGCGGCCTGGACCGTGGGAAAACTCGCGAGGCTCCGCTGCAGTCCAGTGAGTTGCAGCACCCGGCCAACCTGCGGCGAAACCGCCGCCAGGCGCAGGAAACCGCCGAGGAGCCTGGCCCGGCGCGCCGTGCTCACCAGCACCGCGAGCCCGCTGGCATCGCAGAAACTCACCTTGGACAGGTCGATAACAAGCCGGCCGGAGCCGGGCCGGAGCAAGCCGAGAAGCTGCTCGCGCAGGTCCGGGGCGCTGGCAATGTCGAGGTCGCCCACCAGTTCGGCGACGGTGATCCCGCCCGTGGTCCGGGCCGAAAGGCGCGGGGTGGGATCGACCGTGGTCGCGTGGTTCACGACGATTCTCCGATCAGGCTGGGACGGGAACAGGCTGCCTGACGGCTGCCGCACCGCGATTCACGCGCAACGGCCTGCTGGAAGTCCCGCTGCTCATGACTGAAATGCTACCACAGTTTCTGGAAAAAAATTGCTAGTTATGTGTTGCCAACGTAGGCTGGGTGCCGAGGGATCAGCCGATGGCGGCCGATGCCGAGGTAATCGAAGGGAGCGGGCCATGATTCTCGTCGGCCTGATCGTCATCGTCGCGGTGGTGATCGTGCTTATGATGCGCCGCAGCCGGACGAAGCCGTAGCAGTCCGGGAAGCTACAACTGCTCGCTGACCCACTCCCAGCCACGCGACTCGTGATGGACGGGCCGCACGACATGGGCCCCCGACGAAGCACCCAGATGGACCAGGATCTGGAGCAGCTGACGATGCAGGTCGCCGGGCTTGCGCTCGTCGCGATGGGTCCGGTGCTCGACCAGCGTCAGTGGCATGCCGTCGTGGCCAGTCAGCCGGACGGTGACGTTGCCGTTGTAGTCGAGCCCGACCGTGGCGATTTCCCGGGCCCGGACAAGTTCGGTCCCGTCTTCGTTGGCCACCCACAGGTCCGGAACGTCCATGCCCGCCTCCGTGTATCACTATCGCACTACCGCGTATCCGCGGCGGATGGCGGCTGGCCACCTCGGCGGGCGCAACTGCGGACCGGGCGGCGGGGCAGGCGCTCCGGCCTCGCCGCGCTCGCGCCTTAAGCCTGGATGCTGAGCTCGCACCAGACCACCTTGCCGCGGTCGGCGTCATGGTGTCCCCACGCGTCGGCCAGGAAGTCGACCAGCAGCAGCCCTCGCCCGCGGTCACCGGTGACGTCCGCTTCGCGCAGGACCGGGAGGCCGGGGCTGGCGTCCCAGACCTTTATCAGCAGGCTGGTCTCGCAGAGCTCCATGGTGAGCGAGACCATCTGGTGGCTCTGATCATTCAGGTCATCCAGGCAGGCGCAGCGCTGCGATGCCTCAACGGCGTTGGTCACCAGCTCCGACACCAGGAGCAGCGCCGGGTCCGACATGCTCTCCAGCTGCCACTCGCGGAGCATGTGCCGGAGCACCCGCCGCGCCCAGGGGACGGCGGACGGCAACGCGGCCAGCCTCACGTCCCGTGACGCGGGGCTGGCCCGGAGCGCCGGGTCCATGTCCGTGGCTTCGGCGGGGGCGGGCGGTGCCATTACCTGGCTCATGACGATCTCCTCACCGGGGGACAGACGGCCGGGGAGTTGGTGGACAGGGTCGGCACTGCCGCATGGAGCGGGACCGGGGGCGGCGGGTCCCTGGGCAATGCCGACCCTGTCGGCAGGGGCGGTTCACAGCGCGGCCAGGGCCAACTCAGCTAGCCGAGCGCGCTGACAAGGCCATATCGACCCGCAGTCGGCGCAGTTGCCGTGATCGTTGATGTGCTGGTCGATCACCCGCGTCGCGGTGCCGAGCAGCTGCGCGAGTTCGGGCGGGAGGAAGTCTCCCGGACTCGCCGTGATGGTGTTCATCTCCGCTCACTTCTCTCGCATCCGCGTCGCCCTGCGGGCAGTCGCCCTGCGGGCGGTCGCCCTGCGGACAACGGTGCATCTCTAACGCTCTCCATGCTGGCGCGCCCGGGGACGCGCGTCTTCGCTGCTAGCACCCAACCTCGGTGCAGGCTGGCAGGCGGCCCGACATTCCAGCTAGCCGCAATGGCAAGGACCGCCCCGTCAGGCACGCTGGGCAGCATGCCTGTGCGCTGCCTCATCGTCGACGACAACCATGACTTCCTTCGTGCTGCCCGTGACCTGCTCGAACGTCAGGGCATCACCGTGGTTGGCCTGGCGTCGACCGGAGCGCAGGCGTACCGCAGCATCAGCGAGCTCAAGCCCGATGTCGTTCTCATCGACATCGACCTGGGCGAGGAGAGCGGCTTTCAGGTCGCGAGCGAGCTCGGCACGCGTCTCAACGCGCAGCAGCCGACGCTGGTCCTGATCTCGGCCTACGCCGCGGACGACTTCCAGGACATGATCGCGGACACCCCGGCCGTGTCGTTCCTCCCCAAGTCGGATCTGTCGGGCATGGCCATCCGCGGCATCCTCGGTCAGCGCGACTCGAGATAGGCCAGCACCGCGAGAACCCGCCGGTGATCGTCCTCGGTCTCCGACAACTGCATCCGGGCGAGGATGCTCCGAACGTGCTTCTCCACCGTCCCCTCGGTGATCCACAGCTGGTGCGCGATCCCGGCGTTGGAGCGGCCCTCCGCCATGAGCGCCAGCACCTCGCGCTCCCGCTCCGTGAGGTGCTGAAAGGTGTCGTCGCGGCGCCGGGCCGCGACCAGCTCCTGGACCAGCGCCGGGTCCACCACCGAACCGCCCGCCGCGACCCGGCCGACGGTCTCGGCGAACTCGGCCATGTCGGTCACCCGGCTCTTGAGCAGGTAGCCGACGCCCTGACCGGCGGCGAGCAACTCCATGGCCTGCTCGACCTCGGCGTGCGCCGACAGGACCAGGACGCCGGTCGCCGGGAACTGGGCCCGGATCTCGCGGGCCGCGTCGAGGCCCTCGGTCAGGTAGCCGGGCGGCATCCGGACGTCGATGATGGCCAGGTCCGGGCGGTGCTCGCGGACCAGGCCCAGCAGCCCGGGACCATCACCGGCCTGGCCGGCGACGTCGAACCCTGATCGCTGCAGCAGGCTGGCTATTCCCTCGCGGAGCAGGGTGTCATCGTCGGCCAAGACGACACTCTGCTGTTTTTCGCTTTTGTGCGGTTCGCCCACAGGTTTCGTCACCATCCAGTGACTACGTGTATTCTTGGCCACCTTACCGGCAGGTTTCTGCTGGTCAGCGACGTGAACATGGGGGCATGGGGGCTACGGGGACGGGTAACCGACGTGCTGGCGGCAGCCTGACCAGGCGCACCGTCGCGGTCAGCGCGCTGCTCTCGGCCGTCATCGGCACCGCGTTCTTCCTGCTGGCCCTGGCCATCGACGCGCTGCGCGATTCGGAGGCCCGGGCGAACCACGCGCTGGAGGTCCTGGTGGCCGCAAACCGCCTGGAACGCCTGACCATCGACATCGAGACCGCCCAGCGCGGGTTCATCATCGTCGGTGATGCCCGCTTCCTGCAGCCCTGGTACCAGGCGAGGGCGAACTTCGAGCAGGAGGCCAACGCCCTCGAGGACCTGGCCACCAACGGGGACGAGGGCCAGGGGCGCTCGGCGCATCAGATCTCCGAGGCCGGCCGTTCGTACATCAGGGACTACTCGGTCCCCCTCGTGGAGATGGCTCAGCGGGACCCGGACTCGGCCCGGACGCTCGAGGTGACCGAGGAGGGTGAGCGCCGGGTCGACGCGCTGCGGATGAAGTTCGAGGACTTCATGGCGCGCGAGGAGAACATCTTCCAGGCCGGCCAGGACCGGGCCGACTCGTCCGCGAACCAGGCCCTGGTGGTGTCGTCCGCGAGCGTGGGGGGCTCGATCATCCTGATCCTGTTCTCCGGCGGGTACCTGGCCCGGTCGGTCGTCCGTCCGGTTCGCCGGGCCTCCGCGATGGCCGGCCGGGTGGCGGGCGGGGACCTGACCGTGCGGATGCCCGAGACCGGGCCGGGTGAGGTCGGCCAGCTGGAGCACTCCTTCAACAGCATGGCCAACTCCCTTGAATCCAGCCGCGACGAGCTGCGCCGGGTGGCGGACGAACAGGCGGCGCTGAGACGGGTGGCCACGCTCGTGGCCGGCGGCGTCTCGCCCTCCGAGGTGTTCGCCTCGGTGGCGGAAGAGACCGGCCACGTGCTCGACGCCGAAACCACCGCCGTGTCCCGGTTCGAACCGGACAACACCGCGACCGTGGTCGGCTCCTGGGACAAGCCCGGCACCAAACCCATGGCGCTGCCGCTGGGATCGCGCTGGCCGGCCGAGGCGGACAGCGTCGCCGGACGGGCGATGCAGACGGGGCAAGCCGTCCGGGTGGCCAGCTACGAGGGCTTGACCGGGCCCGCCGCGGCCTGGGCCCGGGAGCAGGGCATCCGCTCCTCGGTGGGCAGCCCGATCGTGGTCGAGGGGAAGCTGTGGGGCGTGATCATCGCGTTCTCCGGCACCGGCGAGCCGCAGCCGGAGGACACCGAGGGCCGGTTGTACGGCTTCACCGAGCTGGTGGCCATGGCGGTCGCCAACACCGAGAGCCGGGCTCAGCTCGCGGCCTCGCGCGCGCGGGTCGTCGCCGCGGCCGATGAGACCCGCCGCGGCATCGAACGCGACCTCCACGACGGCACGCAGCAGCGGCTGATCTCGCTCGCGCTCGAGCTCCGGGCCGCGCAGGACCGGGTGCCCCCGGAGCAGACGGGCCTGGTCGAGCAGTGGTCGCGCACCGCCCAGGGACTGACCGACATCGTCGAGGAGCTGCGCGAGATCTCCCGGGGCGTGCACCCGGCGATCCTGGAGAAGGGCGGGCTCGGCCCGGCATTGCGGGCGCTGGCCCGCCGCGCCGGCGTCCGGGCCGAGCTCAACCTGGGGGTCCAGGGCCGGCTTCCGGAACGGGTTGAGGTCGCCGCCTACTATGTCGTGTCGGAGGCACTGACGAACGCGGCCAAGCACGCGCGCGCCTCGGTTGTAGTGGTCGACGTCACCGCGACCGGTGACGCCCTGCGCCTGGCGGTCCGCGACGACGGAGTGGGCGGGGCGGACGCCTCGCGCGGGTCGGGCCTCATCGGCCTGATCGACCGCGTGGAGGCGGTCGGCGGCCGGATAGAGATCACCAGCCCGCCCGGCGGCGGCACCTCGCTCCTGGTCACGATCCCGCTGCGGCCCGCCTTAGCCGCCGTCCAGCCTTCCAGCCTTCCAGCCCGCAGCAACCTCCTGTCCCCGCCGGCATCCCGGGCCCGATGATGTGAATGAAGGTCCGGGATCGGCGGAGGGAGCTGCGCGATGGCGGCAGACCTGCCAGAGG
>Ga0335073_10008085_pt1 | contig 14744 bp, 13 predicted proteins | sample Lox_Sample_22_FD_207093 | JGI IMG/M metagenome (GOLD analysis project Ga0335073, IMG submission 207093) | Soil microbial communities from Loxahatchee National Wildlife Refuge, Florida, United States - Lox_Sample_2.2 | ecosystem: Environmental > Terrestrial > Soil > Wetlands | place: USA... | reverse complement strand
CCCCGCCGAACGGGAACCCTTATCCCCTGCCGGCCGCTCCCGCGTCCGCCGCGTCGGGCAACCCTTACGGCAGCTACGTGACGTCTGACGGCCAGGACACGGCCCTCGGCTACGGCGACTACCCCGCCGCGCCGGGCAACGGCCACGGGTCCTACCTCCCGGCTCCGGTGCCGGGCAGCACGGGTCGGCACTCCGGGAATGGTCACCGGCGGCATCAGCAGCCGACGACGGCCCGGGTTCCGAGCCCCGGTACCGCCGACCACCTGGACGGCCCGGTGCCGGGCCCTGCCCGGCGCGACCCCGGCGCGCACGCCGCCGACTACCAGAACGGTTACGGACCGCACGACCATGCGGATTACTTGCCGAGCGGCTACCCGGCCGGATCGCCTAACCCAGCAGGTTATGGCCGGCAAGACCCCTACGGGCGGGACATGTACAGCGGTTACCCAGAGTACGGGTCAGCCGAAAACTGAGAACCCGCCCGGCGAGCGGGCTTGACAAGGTGGGTCTGCTCGCGCCGACAATGTGCCGACCCCGCAAGGCAGGTGAGATGCAGGACGGCACGCACGACCATGTACGCAGTTACCACTTGCACCGGCTCGCAACGGCGCTGGACACCGAGGGCTTCCATGCCACGGTGAAGACCAGTTACCCGGCCGCCCTGCACGTGTTCATTCCGGGCGCGTCCATGCTCGCGGAGAGCATCGACTGCACCCCCGGCACCGACGACGAAGGCCGGTTGTGCTGGTACTTCCGGTGGTCGTGGGGCGAGGTGCTGCACGACGCCGAGGACCCGCCCGGCGCGGCCGCGAAGATCGCAGAGGTGCTTGCCGCGCGCTGACCGCCCGGTGCAGGCGACCGGGGCGAGGCAGGCAACACCAGACCCGCAGGTCCCCCCCACGACCCCCGTGCTCCGAGAGCTACTCGTCGCGCGGGCTTGGCCGACCACAGGCGCCGCGGCCTCCCCCCGGCGTGTTTCTGCCTCGCCCCGGCATAGGCAGAAGCCAACCGCGGGAAGGGCCCGCCTGGCCATCCCCGAACTCCGGGATGCATCCCTCGAGCCGTCCGCCCTAGAATGCCCACCGCACGCACGCCCCCAGGCCGGCGCGCCAGCAGAAGTGCGCGGCAGGCCCGGCGGCACCAGTACACCCGCGGCAGGACGGTGATGGCGCACGATCTGACTCCGGTGGCGCCGCGCGCCGCCAGCCCGGCCGCGCACGTCACCACCCCGTCCGGGCGCGTGATCGGGATTCCCGACGGCACCCGCCTGGTGTTCGGCCGGGGTCCCGACGCCGACCTGGTGATCCCGGCCGGGCGCGGGCTGTCCCGCCGGGCCGGCGCGATCACCGCGGCCGCGGGCGGCGCGTGGGTGGCCAACATCAGCTACACCCATGCCCTGTACGCCGAGGGCGACGGGTACCGGATCCGGCTGCCGCGCATGGAAGGCCCGGGCGAGCCGTCCGCCGGGTGGTACCTGCGGCACGGCACCGCGCTGGTCGGCTCCCGGGCGATGCTGGACGAGGGTCAACCGCTGCGCCTGGCCGTGGCCGCCGGGACCGCCGGCCAGGACGACGTCGCGGCCCGGACCGAGGGCGACTCCACCCTGCTCCCGCTCTACCTGGACCCGAACACCAAGCTGTTCCTGGTCGCCCTGATGTGGTGCCGCCCCTGGCTGATCGATCCGGCGCGCAGCATGCCACTGCCACGCACGCCCGAGATCGCCCGCGCGGCGCTCGAGGTCACCGACGCCCATCACGAGATCGAGTGCTTCGACAACGACCCAGCCTTCCGCGACCGGCTGTCCGCGCGGGTCGGCGAGCATCTCAAGGTGCTGCGCCGCAAGATCATGGAACGCGGCCTGGTGCGCCCCGGCGTCCGGCTGTCCGACGAGGTCGCGGTGGGCGTGCTGATCGACACCGGGATCATCGCCCCTGACGACCTGGCCCGGCTCAGCGATCCGGCGTGGTGCTCCCGCCAGGAGGACCTGTGGTGGACCCAGGTGATCTGACCGGGCGGCGCTAGCCGGCCGGCGCTAGCCGGCCGGCGGTGGCGAGCCGGGAGGCGGGCTGGCCCCGGGCGAGCCGGGACGCACCACGAAGCTCGCCATGGCCCGGGCGCCGTCCGGCGTGGTGATCACCACGTGGTAGGTTCCGGCCGGCAGCCCGCCGCGGAAGAACTCGTGGTCCTGGTTGATCGCATAGCTGAACGTGCCGGCCCCGTCCACGACCGGATGCACCGGGGAAACACGGCCGGACAGCGTCACGGTCACGATCTGGCCGGGGGTCCAGCCCTCGCCGTGCAGCACGAACACGGTGTGGCTATCGCCGAAGGTCTGGTAAAACGCGATCTGCGGCCGGCCGGCCTGCCGCGCCGACAGCGATGCCTGCGAGGCCGGCACCACGACGGTGCCGGGCGGCGGCAGTGGCGGCGCCGGCCGGTTGCCCGCCACCGCGAACCCGACGGCCGTGCCCGCGCCGACCAGCACCGCGGCCGCCACGGCCGAGCCCGCGGCCAGGTATATCCGCCGCCGCCGGGACCGGCGGGGCGGCGCCCCGGCCGGCCCGCTGAGGGCCGGCTGCGAGTCGAACGTCGGGTCGTCGCCGGTGCCGGAGCTGAGGCCGGCGTCCCCGTTCGGCCGGTCCGGCGGCCCGGGATCCCGGCGGTATTCCGCGATCAGCGCGAGCGCCGGCGCCGGCAGAGCCGATGACTCCAGCTCGGGCCCGGCGCCCTCCGGGCTGATGCCCGGTGCGAGGTGGGCGAGGACGGCCGCCGGACTCGGGCGCTTGCGCGGGTCGCGCTCCAGGCACGACCGCACGATGCCGGCCAGGTCATCGGGCAGGCCGGTCAGGTCGGGCGGCTCGGTCGCCAGCCGCACCAGCACGTCCATGACCGTCTCGCCCTGGTACGGGGCGTGCCCGGTAGCGGCGAACAGCATCGTCGCGCCCAGCGAGAAGACGTCGCTGGCCATCGTGGCCTGACGAGTGTCCCGCGCCTGCTCGGGCGCCATGTACGCCGGCGTGCCCACCGCGCCGCGGGTCACCGTGAGCTGGATCCGCTCCACGGCCCGGGCCACGCCGAAGTCAATGACCCTTGGCCCGTCCGGCGAGACCAGCACGTTGGACGGCTTCAGGTCCCGGTGCACTAAACCCGCGCCGTGGATGGACTCCAGCGCTTCGGCGCAGCCCGCCGCCAGCCACCGGACCGCGGGCACCGGCAGCGGCCCGCACGCCCGCACCAGCGCGCTCAGGGCGGGCGCGGGCACGTACGCGGTCGCCAGCCAGGGCACGTCGGCCTCGGGATCGGCCGCCACGACCGGCGCTGTGAAGGCCCCGCTGACCCGCCGGGCCGCGGCCACCTCCTGGGCGAACCGGGTACGGAAGCCTGGCTCGTCGGCGAACTCGATCTTGATGGTCTTGACCGCGACCAGCCGCCCCGAGGCTGATCGGCCGAGATAGACCTGCCCCATCGCGCCCGCGCCCAGCCGGCCAGCCAGGACGTATCCGCCGATCTGCTCCGGGTCCCACCGGCGCAGCGGCTCGGTACGCGCAGGTTGCGGCAATCTAGTCCCTCCCGGTAGGCGAGGCTAGCCCCTCTCCCGCCGACTGGCGAGCGCTTGGTGCCAATAGCCCGCGCGCCCTGCGGCCGGGTGCCGCCTGCCGCCGCCGTTCGGGGCGTCAGCGCCAGCGCTGCGAGCCCTGGATCAGCACGTACGATGGCCGCGGCTCGCCCGGATCCCGGTTGCGGGGCCTGGTGGTGGACACGATCCCGGGCTCGCGGCCTCCCTCGTCGATCGCGCGCAGCGTTCCCGCCTGCAGCAGGTCCTGGAAGCAGCCGATGTCGACCAGGAAGAGGTCGTACTTCTCGGTGTACGGGCGGTCCGGCAGCTGCACGCTCTGGCCCCGTCGGTGCAACAGCCGCATGTCGTACAGTTCCGCCACCACCGCGGCCGCGGCCTGGGTCGACCGGCGCAGCGCGATGAGCCGGCTCTCGCCGGCGATGCACTGCTCGATGATCTCGTTCAGCGCCCCGGTGGCAGCCCGGGAGAGCCGGCCCTCCTTGTCCCGCCGGAAGTAGTCACGATTCGCACGCCGGACGTGCGCGGTGGAAATGGCCGAGCGCCCGGCCAGCGCGGCCGAGAGCGCCGCTATCTGCAAGGCGTCACGCGGGATGCCCTCGCTGAACGTTACGAGCAGCTTGAAGGAGTCCAGCTCCGCGAACGCGGTCCTGAGGAACTCATCGGCCGCCGAGAACAGCGGTTCGGCGCCGTCCAGCCTCTGGAAGCTGGTGACGTGCCGGCAGAGCACCTCCGCGAAGAACGCCTCGACTTCGTGCCGGTCGTGCTCGAACGTGAGGTAGTCGTCTATGTCAAGGCTGGCCGCGGTATCCGCGCCCGGCTCGATACCGATGTAGCTTCCGTGCGGCCGGTGCTCCATGAACCGGGACCGGCGCTCGATGGCGCCGATCTTGACGGTTATCCCGGGGACGGTGAAAGCGCTCCGGCGCAGCAGGTCGGCGAGAAACGGCTGCAGTTCTATCGGCAGCGATGACCATTCGTCCAGCATGATCCAGAGTCCCTGGCCGTCAAACGCCCGGATCACTTTTTCCAGGGCCGCGGTCAGCCGGCCGAAGACCACGTGATAGGCGGCCTGGTCACGGTCTGTCTCCCCCGCGGCCGTCTTGGCTCTCGCAGCGCCGTGGCCGTCGTGGCTGCTGGCCGCCGGGGGCTCGTCATCAGCGCCCGCGCGCACCAGCACCTGGCTGGCCGACTCGAGCAGGTCATCGAGCGCGGGGCCGGCCGCGTCCAGGTACTTGGCGAATTGCTCATCCGAGAGAACGAGGTCAAGAATGCCCGCGTGTATCGCCGTGATGATGTCCGTCAGGAGCGCCGTCGCGCGCGACGGCACCGGGATGCTGCTGTCCGCGTAAAGCCCGCCCGAGGATCCGACCGTGCGGAGGTCGATATAGATGGCGGCGATGCCGTCGCACCGTTCCTGCCGGGTCAGGTGCCTCAGGATGTGCGTCTTCCCGGTCCCGCGGCGACCGTACAGAATATGGTGCTCGGGCGAGCGCAGCAGGTTGTTGAGGGCGGTAATCGCCACGAAGGTATCTTCTAGCGCAGCCTCATCGGGCCTCTCCGCGCGTTTATAAGATTGCACGAGCGTCAGGTTCACTTGCTCATTCATGGCGCCAGCCATCTGCCGCTCCCCGCACCCGTGAGTTGGCCTACATGTACCACGCGCATCGGGCCCGATCAAGGCCGCGCAGCCACAGGAAAGCGGCCCTGCGGCGCGGCCCGCGGCAGCGGCTCTCCTGGGTGCGGATCCTTCATGGCACGATGAGGAGCATGCGCAGAGTGGCCGTCCTGGCCGTCGCGGGCACGGCGTGCATTGTCGTGGCTTTCGCCATGCTGGCCGTCATCTTCGGCCGGAACTGGTCCTGGGGCGGGGTGCCGGACTGGGTCACCGCGCTCGGAACCGTGGGCCTGCTGGCCGGCGCGGCGTTCACGACCGTGTTCGCGGTCCAGGCCTTTCGCGAGCAGTCCAGGGAGGTGCGACTGCTCGAGGACCAGGTCAGTGATCAGCGCGCCCTGTCACTCAAGCAGGTAGAGGTGCTCGGCCTCCAGGCCGAGGAAATTCGCGCCTCCCTGGAAAACCGCCGCCGGGATCAGGCCGCCCGGGTCTTTACGTGGGTGGAGGTCACCAACCACGCACGGGGCCACTTCCTGGTCCGCGTCACGAACGCCAGCGACCGGCCGATCTACGGCCTGACGTTTCTTCTCGGCTACGGCGACGACGAGGAAGCGGAATATTCCTCCAAACCTGAGGCGGTCAAGCATGTGATGCCTCATGACACGGCTGAATTCGAGCCGGATAAGCACGACCACTCGATTCTGTGGGGAACTTCGTGGGAGCCAGGCGAGGTATGGTCGGCGGTTCTTTTCCGCGATGCTTCCGGCGAGACGTGGCAGGTTAACTCCAAGGGACAGATGGGCGAGGCTCCCGACCCCGGGACGGGCTAGCGCTACGGCGGCGGGCGGGTGCCGCTCGGCGGTGGCCTACCGGCGGCGGGATGCCGCACTCAGCGCCGGCGTGCCGATGCTCCACATGTTGTCGGCGACGTTGATCGTGACTCCGGGGGGAACGATCTGGTCGATGCGATCAAGCAGATCGCTGGGCAGGTCGATCCCGTCGGCGGCGAGGTAGGCATCCAGGTGGTCCATGGTGCGCGGGCCGATGATGGCGGAAGTGACCGCCGGGTGACGGGTGGCGAATGCGACCGCCATCTGGATGAGGGAGATCCCGGCCTCGTCGGCGAGCGCGCCGAGGGCGTCGGCGGCGTCGAGCTTCGCGGCGTTGGCCGGGTTGGCGGAGTCATAGGCCCCGGGGAAGCGCCGCGCGCGAGCGGCGGAGCCCGGCCCGCTGACCACCTGGCCCTTGCGGTACCTGCCCGACAGCCAGCCCCCGGCCAGCGGGCTGTAGGTCATGACGCCCATTCCGTGGCGCAGACAGGCCGGGAGCACGTCGTATTCGATGGCGCGGGTCAGCATGGAGTAGGGGGGCTGCTCGGTACGAAACCGTTCGTGGCCGCGGCGCTCGGCGGTCCACTGGGCCTCGACGATCTCAGAGGCCGGGACCTTCGACGCGCCGAAGGATCGGATCTTGCCCGCGTGCACGAGATCGGACAGGGCGCTGAGCGTCTCGTCGATATCGGTGTTCCGATCGGGGACACCCACCTGGTAGAGGTCGATCCAGTCGGTTTGCAGCCGGCGCAGCGAGCCCTCGACCGCCTCGGTGATCCACCGGCGCGACGCTCCGCGGTGGTTGGGGTCCTCGTCGAAAGGAACGCCGAACTTGACGGCGAGCACCACGCTCTCCCGCCGTCCGCCGGCCAGCGCCTGGCCGAGAATCACCTCGGACTCGCCAGCGGAGTAGCCGTCGGCGGTGTCGATGAAGTTGATCCCGGCATCCAGCGCACGCTGGATGATCTTGATCGCGTCGTCGTGATCGGAGTTGCCGAAGGCGCCGAACATCATCGCGCCGAGGCACATCTGGCTGACGGAGATGCCGGTGCGTCCGAGCGGTCGGTAATCCATAGGGGCTCCTTGAGTCGCCGCGAGACGGTCGCGCGAGTCGGGTAGGATGCGTCAGCAGGCGGAGAGCCTGTCCATTTCACTGTAACGACTAACGGATAGCCTGTCCACTTAGAATGCCAACGCCCCCGGGCCAGTTCCCGTCACCGACGAGACGAGCCGACGCCGAGCGCAACCGCGACAAGATCCTCGCGGCCGCCCATTCCGCGTTCGCCGATCCTGAGGCTGAGGTGTCGATGGCCGAGGTCTCGCGCCGCGCGGGGGTCGGCATGGCGACCCTGTACCGCAACTTCCCCGGCCGCCGGGAGCTCCTTGAGGCCCTCTACACCGACGAGGTCGACGCCGTCTGCTCGGCTGCCGAGACCGTCGACGGCGAGACGCCCGGAGCGGTCCTGGTGGCCTGGCTGTACCGGTTCTTCGCCTTTGCCACCAGCAAGCGCCACCTCGCCGCCGAGCTGCTCGAGCACACGGACCGCAGCAACCCCCTCTTCGATAACAGCCGCGCCCGGGTGATCGCCGCCGGCCGGCCGCTCCTCGCCGCCGCGCAGCGCGCTGACCAGGTCCGCGACGACGTCGCGCTCGAGCAGATCCTCGACATGGTCATCGCCATCGCCACGATCCACGGCGATACCCGCTACCTCGACCCAATCCTGCAGACCGCACTCGACGGCCTGGCCCCGCGGGCACCCGCCTGACCGCAGCCCGGCTCAGCCGTGCGCGGCGTCGAGCCCGTCGTCGGGGAAGGCGTCCAGTTCGGCCAGGTCCTGGTCGGTGAGCGTCGTGAACGGGGCGATCCGCTGGGCGTACTCCCGGGCCACGTCATCCACACTGTCGCCGAAGCTCAGCGCATTCTTGCTCACCTGCTCGACCCATTCGGCGACTTCCCGGGGGTTGAACCGCACGACTAGTGTGCTGCCTACCTCGACCAAGTGCCGTGGCGGCGTGACGCCAATGGCGGCGCGGACGGCTACATCGGTAAAGTCATCCTCCGCTGACGGCCCGGTCACCAGTCCGGCGTAGTTGCGATAACTGTCGGCTTGGACCAGGCCGTAGTTCCCGCGGCCGGGCCCTTTCCCGCCGACTATCACCGGATCGCCCACGTCCGTCATGGCGGCCAGCGCTACCAAGTGAAACCAGACCCGGCCGTCGACGCGCTCGCCAAACCGCGCGTGCAGCCCGAATGGGCTGTCCCGCAGCAGGCTGCCGACCCTTACGTCAGACCCCACACGGTCATTGTCGCTGATAGCACCGTCAATCCCCGGTATTGCGTCTGGTCTTTCGAACTCAATGTCCGTTTTCCCGGTCAGAGGATCGCCCGTCTACGACGCCGAAACGCCCGTGAGGCCCAGTCCGGCGTTATCTACCGCCGGCCTGCCGAGGTCCACTCCGCAACGGTGCTAGCGTCCCGGCGCCGGTCAAGCCGATAGCTCTCGATGAGGCCCTCAGTTACCAGGACCAGGACACCAACGCCGAGGCCGACGATCGGGTTCCCGAAGACGGCCAGGAAGACGAAGCAGGCCGCAGCCTGCCGCCTGGATGAGCCACACCCGCCAGTAGTTCTCGGGCTTCCACCGCAGGACTCGCGGCACGTCCAGCATGGGTGATACCTTACCCGGCTTGCCCGATTCGTGGTCATATGCGAACTAGTGGCCTGGGCGGGAGCCGGTCACTAGGTGGTCCAGGCCGTGAGCAGCCGTTCGTGGCTTCACGATCTGGCAGGATGTCGGCAGTTACCCGAGCGGCCTGGGGAGGAAACCGGTGCCTGTCCGCTTCCAGCTCGTCATCGACTGTGCCGACCCGGACCGGCTGGCCCGGTTCTGGGCCGCTGCGCTGGGCTATGAGCTCGCGCCAGTCCCGGATGGGTTCGCTACCTGGAACGACTTCTACCGCGAGGTGGGTGTGCCCGAGGAGGAGCTGGTCGACGGGGCGGACAGAATCAGCGACCCGCATGGCCACGGGCCGAGCATCTGGTTCCATGTCGTCTCGGACGCCAAGGTGGTCAAGAACCGGCTGCACCTCGACATCCACGCCAGTGGCGAACGGACAGACCCGATCGAGGCTCGCCGGAAGCGAGTCGACGCGGAGGCCAGCCGACTGGCCGACCTGGGCGCCACCATCACGGGCGCGTTGTCCGAGGAAGGGCTCGACCACTACGCGGTCGGGATGAAGGACCCGGAAGGCAACGAGTTCGATATCAACTGACCGCGGCAGCCAACCCGGGATCGGTAAGAGCGCAGGGCAGCGGGGGGCAGCGGGCGAGCTGGCCTGTAGGCCGGGTTCTGTGCACCCGCGTAAAGCGGGCCGGCGGCCATCCATCTAGGGCTGCCGTTGCCGGCAGCCTCGTGCGGTCTACCCGCGAGCATCGGGCGGGCCGCCCTCAACCGCTCGCGCAGGGGACGCGCGCCATGGCCCGCGTCCCCCTTCTTGACCTTGCTCCGGGTGGGGTTTACCGAGCCGCCCGGATCACTCCGGGCGCTGGTGGTCTCTTACACCACCGTTTCACCCTTACCCCCGGCGAGCCGGGGGCGGTCTGTTTTCTGTGGCACTATCCCGCGGGTCGCCCCGGGTCGGCGTTACCGACCACCCTGCCCTGCGGAGCCCGGACCTTCCTCGACGCCGCCTGGTGACCAGGCGGGCGCCGCGGCCGCCCGGCCAACTCGTCCGCTGCTACGCCCAGGATAGGGCGTTACCGCCCGGGCCGTCGCAGGTGCGCGGTGTCGTTGAGCGACCGGACCATGGCCGGGCCGTCGGCGAACCAGTCGATCTCGCACAACGACGCGACGTCCAGCTGGATCCGGAACAGGGCCGCGGGCGGGGCGAGCATGGCCCGGCAGGCCAGCGTCTTGATCGGCGTGACGTGGCTGACCAGCAGCAGCGTGCGATGCGGGTGCTCGGCCAGCAGCCGGTCCAGCGCGGCGGAGACGCGCCGCCCGACGACCGCGAAGCTCTCCCCGCCCGGCGGGGCGACATCCGCGTCGCTGAGCCAGGCTGAGACCTCCTGCGGCCACCGCGCCGCTGCCTCCGCGAAGGACAGGCCCTCCCACTTGCCGAAGTCGGTCTCGGCCAGGTCCTCCTCGACCTGCAGCGGCGCCCCGGTGGCCCGGGCCACCTCCTGCGCGGTCCGCCGCGCCCGCTGCAGCGGCGAGGTCACGATCACGTCGATGCCGCCGCGCCCGGCCAGCCGCCCGGCCGCCGCCGCGGCCTGGCGCAGGCCGTCCTCGGTCAGCGGGATGTCGCCGCGCCCGGCGAACCGGCGCTCCGCGGACAACTCGGTCTGGCCGTGCCGCAGCAGCAGCGTCGTCGTGGCCTGCCCCCGCGCAGGGCCCCAGCCCCCGGCCGGTACCGGGTCGGCGGAGTCCGCGGCCTCGTCCCCATCCTCCGTTTCTGATCCATAACGCTGACGCTTGCCCCGGCCGGACTGGCCAGCCGCCGCATCCATCGCCTGGTTCGCGAGCCGGTCGGCGTGGGAGTTGCGTGCCCGCGGCACCCACACGTACGACACCCGCCCCAGCTTGCTGGCCTCGTCCTGGGCGGCGCGGGCCAGCGAGCGGAGCGTCGGGTCCTTGATCTGCCAGCGTCCGGACATCTGCTCGACGACCAGCCGGGAATCCATCCGCACCTCGACGTCGGCCTGCGGGGCCAGCCGGACCGCGGCCCGCAGCCCCGCGACCAGTCCGGAGTACTCGGCCACGTTGTTGGTGGCGGTGCCCAGGCTGTCGCAGACCTCCTCGAGCACCTCGCCGGTCGCCGGGTCACGCACCAGCGCGCCGTAGCCGGCCGGGCCGGGATTGCCGCGCGAGCCGCCGTCGGCCTCCACCACGAGCTGGCGAGTCACAGGCCCGACTCGGGGGTCCGGACCAGGATCCTGCGGCACTCCTCGCAGCGCAGCACCTCGTCCGGATCGGCGGCCCGGATGCTGTTCAGGTCCACCGTGTTCAGGGAGAGGTGGCAGCCCTCGCACCGGCCGCCGCGCAGCGCGGCCGCCCCGACGCCTCCGTGCTGCTCCCGCATCCGCTCGTACAGGGTCAGCAGGTCGGCTGGCTCCTGGGCGGCCACGGTGGCCCGCTGGTCAGCGGCCTTGACCGCCTGCTCCCCGATCTCGCTCAGCTGCGCGTCCCGGCGCGCGGTGACCACGTCACGCTTGGCCGCGATATCCTCCCGCTCGGCCGCGGCCGCCTCGCGGCGCTCCTGGGCGCCCTCCTGGCGCTCCATGACCTCCAGCACGATCTCCTCGAGGTCGGACTGCCTGCGCACGAGCGAAGCTATCTCCGACTGCAGGTTCTCGAGGTCCCGGGGGGACGTGACCTGCCCGGCGTCCAGCCGCTGGCGGTCCCGGTCGATGCGGGCACGCACCTGCTCCACATCCGCCTCGGCCTTGACCTGGGCGCGCCGCAGGTCGCCCTGCTCGGCGTCGAGGGACGCCAGGGTATCGCGGAGCTGCGCGTCTCGCTGCCCCAGCTGGTCGAGCTCGGCGTGCTCGGGGAGTCCCCGGCGGCGGTGCTCGAGCCGGCTCAGCTCGGCGTCCAGGTCGGCAAGCTCAAGCAGCCGCAGCTGCGCCTCGGGAGATGCTTTCACGGATCCCCACGTTAGCCTGCCGCGCCGGCCATGGTGCAACCAGGCGGCCACGGCGCCGCCGCGGGCGGCGTTACGACGCCCCGGCCCGGCGCGTCTGCTGCGCCTCGGCGGCCAGCCGCTCCTCCTCGCCGCGGTAGAGCAGCTGGTGCAGCCCGGCCGCGAGCACCCCCCCGACCAAGGGCGCCACGATGAACAGCCACACCTGGCTCAGCGCCGCGCCGCCGACGACGAGCGCCGGGCCGAGGCTCCGCGCCGGGTTCACCGACGTGCCGGTGACCGGGATACCGACGAGATGGACCACCGTGAGCGTCAGACCGATCGCGATGGCCGCCGTGGCCGCGTTGGCCGTGGCCGAGGTCACCCGCAGCACGACGAACACGAAGATCGCGGTCAGGATGACCTCGAAGATGAACGCCCCGCCCACGCCGATCTGGATCATCGACTGCTTGCCGTAGCCGTCGGCGCCCAAGCCCGTCACGGTCCGGCTGTACAGCGGCGAGGTGCTGAACGTCCCCCACAGCACTAGCGCGCCGACGATCCCGCCCGCGAACTGGGCGATCCAGTAGCCGACGGCTTCGACCAGCCCGATCCGGCCGGCGAGCAGGGCCCCGATGGTCACCGCGGGGTTGACGTGGCTGCCGGATATCGGCCCGATCAGGTACACCAGCGCCAGCAGCGTCAGGCCGAACGCCAGCGCGGTGGCGACCACCCCGGCCGCCACGCTGGCACCGTCGAACTTGAAGCCGAACATCAGCGTGGCCACGCCGACCGCGAAGAACACCAGGATGGCCGTGCCAAGGAACTCAACAGCGAACTTCCGGATCATTCTGTCCCTCCCCGTCTGCGTGAACACGGGCCGCAGGAGCGCCTGCGGCAACAGGACACGACGTTACTGGACGGGCTTGCGGGACGTCTGCCCAGCATGGCGGGCATGGCATGAGTTATTTCAACCCGTGGACTGACCGTCGTTCACCATGCCAGACTGCCAGGGACCGTTGCTGAGCCGTGAGCTCGAGGGGGGCTCCTACCTGTTTCGGGTCCTTTGCCCGTTCTGGAGTCCTTCGAGTCGCGGCCGATGGGTCCGAGGTGAACTGAGGATGGTTGATCAACAGCGTTTGACCCCGCTCCGGGAAGGGCCGCCGCCCCTGGTCACGGCGTGTTGGATGTGCGGCATCCGGCTGTCGGCCGACCATATGATGGCCGACGGCGGCAGCGCCTGCGATGACGTCCGCTGGTACTGCCGGGACACGAGGGCGTGCACCGAGCGCTGGACGGCGCGTTCGACACGGCCCGGTGACCCTCGTCATGACGCCGAGGTCCGCCACGGCACCGGGGGGAATCCCGGAGGCACGAGACAGGCGAGCTTAACCGGCCCAGCCGGGCCCAGCGCCGGTAGCACGACGGCCCACCGGTAGGGCACGGCAGCCGCAGGAGCAACGCTCATACCGCGGCTGCCGACCCCTGCCCCTGTGGCCGTCCGGATCAAGGGCCTGCGCGACCAAGCGCAGCCATCGCCATTGTGCTACCAGGCTTCCGGAGGTGTCCACAGTGCCCGGCAGCAACACTTTTTGTGTGAACGCTCACAATTTCTCTACCCCGCGGTGAGCCCCGAAGTTGATCCAGTAATGCGAGGAATGCCGGATTAGCGAAGGCTGATCAGCAGGACCGGCCGTGATGTCGGCCGTGGCGAACCGCCGGCCGGCTCCACCGTCATCCCGACGCTGTCGCCGGCTGCGAGGCCGGAGACGACCATGGGACCGGCCATCCGGCCGTGGGTGGAGGCGTCGACCATGCCGGCCGACCGGGTCCCGGCGGGGCCGATCAGCCAGAGCTCGTAGGTCTCCCCCGCCGGCAGTTCGTGCAGGTCGGCCGCGGTGAACACCAGCGCTCGCTCACGATGGGACATGACCACGGTCGCGGTCCCCCCGGTGCTCACGGGCGCGCTCATCATCTTCGCGTCGGACGCGCTCAGCACCGCCGCGACCGTGTGGTCGCGGCGCTGGGCCTGATCGAGCCGGCCGTGCATCCCGTAGGTGACCACGCCCGCGACCAGGGCCATGACGGCCAGCGCGCCGGCCAGGGCCACCGCCACCGCGGCGACCAGCCGGGGCCGCCCGCGGGGCCGGCGCCGGTCGCGGGCGGACGCCCACGCTGCCGGGGCCGGCGCGACGGCCGGCGGCAGCTGCCGGGTCTGCCCGGCCGTGCGCAGTACCGCGTCCCTGAGCTCCGCGGGCGGGTGCACCGCCGTGGCGGCGGCGAGCGCGGCCGTCGCCTCGCGCAGCCCGCGTATCTCCTGACGGCACGAGTCGCAGCTCGCCAGGTGCCGTTCGAAGCGGGACCGGTCCGGCTCCGGCACCGCGTCCATCGCGTACGCTCCGGCCAGGGTGTGCGGATCGCCGCCGCCGAGCCTCACAGGTCCACCCCCAGACAGTCCCGGAGCCTGATCATCCCGTCCCGCATCCGCGTCTTGACCGTGCCGACGGCGACGCCGAGCAGCCCGGCCACCTCGCGGTAGGTGTACCCGCCGTAGTACGCGAGCGTGACCGACTCGCGCTGCAACTCGGTGAGCGAGCCGAGGCACCGCCGCACCCGCTCCCGGTCCAGCCGCGCCTCGACCGCCTCCACGACCTCGTCGTAGGCGACGGCGGACGACGCCACGCGCCGCTCGCGTTCGGCTGCCTTCTGCTCGGACCTCACCCGGTCCACGGCGCGGCGGTGAGCCAGCGTCATCACCCAGGCGCTCGCGCTGCCCAGCCCCGCGTCGAACCTCGAGGCGGAGCGCCAGACGTCGAGCAGCACCTCCTGCGCGACCTCCTCGGACTGGGCCGGGTCGCGGACGACCGTGCGGACCAGGCCCAGTACCTGGCCGGCCGTCCGGTCGTAGACCGCCGCATAGGCGTCCTGGTCGCCGCGCGCCACCCGGGTCAGAAGGTCACCGAGGTCGTCGGCGCCGCGGCCGGCCCCGGCCGGGCCGCCCGCATCGGCGCGACCCGGGCGCCGGGCCGACTCGCCGTGCGACCTGTGCTGGCCTTCTGTCACGCCCACGTCCTAGATTCGTAGCCGACCCGCCGTCGGCTTG
>Ga0335073_10008084_pt1 | contig 14747 bp, 14 predicted proteins | sample Lox_Sample_22_FD_207093 | JGI IMG/M metagenome (GOLD analysis project Ga0335073, IMG submission 207093) | Soil microbial communities from Loxahatchee National Wildlife Refuge, Florida, United States - Lox_Sample_2.2 | ecosystem: Environmental > Terrestrial > Soil > Wetlands | place: USA... | reverse complement strand
CAGGCCGCGCACGGCGGACGCCCACTCGTCGGTGGCGCGCACCGCCATCCAGTACCACACAACGCTCAGTCCGCATCCGGCCGCGATCGCCACGGCGGGACCGGCCGCGTCACCCGGGCTGACCGCGAGCGCGGCGATGGCCGCGAGCACCACGGCCACGTGCCCGTGGATCAGGCAGACGAAGAAGTCGACGCTGGCGCGGGCGGTGCGGGCCCCCGCGGCCCAGGCGGCTCCGGTTGCGCGGGCGTCCTCGATTCGTCCGCTTCCGCTTCGTCCGGTGGTCCTGGGTCCGGTTGGGCTAAGTCCCGGTCTCGCTCATCCGCCATCGCACCATTAAATCCCGTTCCTGCCGGATCAAGCCTGAACCCGGCACAGTATCTCGCCGTGCGGGATGAGGAACCACCCGTCGTCGCCGGCCGCCCACCGGAGCCAGGCGTCGGCCAGGCGCCTCAGGTCGGCCCGGGTGGCCAGCCCGTGCTCGACGGCGCGGTCACCGAACGGCGACTCGGTCAGCCGCTGCGCCCACAGCCCGCCCCACCAGGCCCGGTCGGCCGGACCGGTGTAGCACCAGGCGCTCCCGGATGCCTCGACGGCGGCGAAGCCGGCCACCCGGGCCCAGGACAGCATGCGCCGGCCCGCGTCCGGCTCACCGCCCAGCGCCCGCGCCACCCGCCGGTACAGGTCGCGCCACTCCTCAAGTTCCGGGTCCCCGGGGAACCAGAACATCCCGCCGTAGTCGCTGTCGCGCGCGGCGACCAGTCCCCCGGCGCGGCATACCCGCCGCATCTCGGCCAGCGCGCCCGCCGGGTCGGTCAGGTGCTGCAGCACCTGGTGCGCGTGCACGACGTCGAACGCGCCGTCGCCGAACGGCAGCCGGTACACGTCCGCGGCCCCGAAGGCGGCGTTGCGCCGGCCCTGGCGCGCGGCCTCCCGCCGGGCCAGGGCCAGCACGTCGCCCGCCCGGTCGACGCCGACGACCCGGCCCCCTGGCACCCGGGCCGAAAGGTCCGCGGTGATCGTGCCGGGCCCGCACCCGACGTCGAGCACCCGCGCCGTGGCCGGCAGCCGGGCCAGCAGGTAGCCGGCCGAGTTCTCCGCGGTCCGCCACTGATGCGACCGGAGCACGCTGTCGTGGTGGCCGTGCAGGTATACGTCGGGGGCTGGGGGCATCCGCCCATCATCCCGCGCGCCCGCCGCCGCCCCGCGGCCGCCCGCCACCCGCGAGCGAACCCGCGAGACGCCATTCCGTGACCGCGCCTCGCGGGCCAGCCGCCCGGTGATGAGAGTATTGGCTTCCCCCGGCATCGGCCCGACGGCCGTCAACGTGAGGAGCCACCCATGGACCTCGGTCTGACCGGCAGCCGTGCGCTGATCACCGGAGGGAGCCGGGGCATCGGCTTCGCGATCGCGGACGCGCTGGCCGCCGAGGGTGTATCGATCGGTCTTATCGCACGCGAAGCCGCCGGGCTGGCCGACGCCGCCGCGCGGCTCGGGGCCCGGGGCACCAAGGTGGTGACCGTCGCGGCCGACGTGACCGACACCGCCGCGCTGGGCCAGGCCACCGACGACATCGCGGCCGGGCTCGGCGGCCTGGACCTGCTGGTGGCCAACGCCGGCGGCACGGTCGGCGGCGGCAACATCACCGAGTCGGGCCCCGGCGACTTCACCGCGACGTTCGCGCTCAACGCCGGGCACGCCGCCGAGCTGATCCGGGCCGGCCGGAGCCACCTGCGCGCCGCGGGCGGCGGATCGGTCGTGATCATCTCCTCCGTGACCGGCATGCACCCCGCGCCGCGCACCGCGTACGCCGCGGCCAAGGCCGCCGAGATCCACCTGGCGGCGACCGCCGCCCAGGAACTGGCGCCGGAGAACATCCGGGTGAACGCGGTCAGCCCCGGCTCGATCCTGTTCCCCGGCGGCGGCTGGGACTCCTTCTCCCGCAACTACCCCGAGGACTTCGCCAGGTTCGTGGACAACGACTTCCCGTTCGGCCGCCTGGGCCGCCTGGAAGAGGTCGCCGACGTGGTCACGTTCGTCCTGTCGAAGCGGGCATCCTGGGTCACCGGCGCGAACATCAATGTCGACGGGGCACAGATCTATCCGAGCGCCCGCCGCTTCGGCTGACACCCGCCGGCCGGCGGCCAGCGGCCGGCGGCCAGCGGCCAGCGCGCGCCAAGCGCCCGGCGGCCAGCGGCCAGCGCGCGCCAAGCGCCCGGCGGCCCGGCGCGTTCTCTACGATGACACGGTGTGCGTAGACGACAGCCCGCCTGCCCAGCATCTGTTGCTGCACGATTTTGAGCCTGAGGTCGAGATCGCGCTGGAGCCGGTGGACGCGGTCGTGGTGACCACGCTGATGGACAACCTCACCGACGTCCTGATGCCCGACCAGGGCCCGGCCCGCCGGGCCGGGGTCCGGCCGGCCGGGCCGACGCGGCCCGCGGCGGTGATGGAGAACGGCCGGGTGCCCGACGGGCTGATCGCCGAGCACGGGTTCTCGGCCCTGGTCACGGTGACCAAGGCCGGCCGCGAGCACCGGTTCCTGTTCGACGCAGGGACCAGCCCGGATGGCGTGGCCGAGAACCTGCGCCGCCTGGACATCGACCCGGGCTCGATCGAGGCCATCGTGTGCAGCCACGGCCACTTCGACCACACGGCCGGCATCGACGGGCTGATCCGGGTGCTAGGCCGGACCAACCTGCCGGTGCTGATCCACCCGCACTTCTGGCGCCGGCGTCGCATGGTGCTGCCCGGCCGTGACCCGATCGAGTTGCCCACCACCAGCCGCCAGGCCCTGACCGGGGCGGGCTTCGACATCATCGAGGAGCGGCAGCCGAGCTTCCTGTTCGACCGGTCGGTGCTGATCACCGGGGAAGTCCCGCGCACCACCGGATACGAGCCCGGCTTCCCGCCGCAGCAGGCCTGGACCGCGGGCCGCTGGGAGCCCGACCCGCTCGTGCTCGACGACCAGGCCCTGATCATCAACGTGTCCGGCCGCGGGCTGGTGGTGATTACCGGGTGCGGCCACGCGGGAGTGGTCAACATCGCCAGGTACGCCGGCCGTCTCACCGGCGGCGAGCCGCTGTACGCGCTGCTCGGCGGGTTCCACCTGAACGGCCCGCTGTTCGAGCCGCTGATCCCGCGGGTCCTTGACGACCTGGCTGCCATGAACCCCGGGGTGCTGGTACCGGCGCACTGCACCGGCTGGCGGGCACAGCACGCGATGTCCGCGAGGTTCCCCGGCGCGTTCGTGCCGAACGCGGTCGGCACCAGCTTCCGCTTGTAGGTCAGGCCCGCCCGGGCGTCACGACCCGTCATCGTCTGGTCAACTGCGGTTGGGGTCAAAACGGTCGCCGCCGGCGTACGATCGCGCCATGAACCCACTGTCGGGTGTGCTGGGCGAGGCCTGGCAGATGTACCGGCGGTTCGCCGCTCATCTGCTCGCCATCGCGTTCGTCATCTACGTGGCCGCCGCGATCATCGCGGCGGTCCTGGGGCTGGCCGGCATCGTCGGGGCGCTGCTGGCCGAGATCGTGGTGCTGTTCGCGGCGTTCCTGCTGCAGGCCACCCTGGTCAAGGCGGTGCAGGACGTGCGCGACGGCCGCGCCGACCTGTCGATCGGCGAGACCGTATCCGCGGCGATGCCGTACATCTGGTCGGTGGCCGCCGCGTCGATCCTGGCTGGCATCGCGATCACGATCGGGCTGATCCTGATCATCGTCCCCGGCCTGTGGCTGATCACGATCTGGGCGGTCATCATCCCGTGCATCGTCATCGAGCGCACCGGGGCGCTGAACTCGTTCGGGCGCAGCAGGCAGCTGGTCCGCGGGCACGGATGGCACGTCTTCGGCACGCTGGTGCTGGTGTTCATCATCATGATCGTGGTGAACATCGTGCTCGGGATCATCTTCTCGGCGCTGCCGCTGGTCTGGCGCAACGGGCTGAGCACGGTGGTGTCCGGCACCCTGATCTCGCCGTTCATAGCCCTGGTCGTGACGCTGATCTACTACCGGCTCGTGGGCGCGACCGCGGGCTGGCCCGGCGCGACCGCGGGCGGGCCGCCGGGCGGTTACGGCGCCCCGGCCGGCCCAGGTGGTTACGGCGCCCCGGCCGGCCCAGGTGGTTACAACGCCCCGGCCGGCCCAGGTGGTTACAACGCCCCGGCCGGCCCCGGCGGGTACGGCACCCCGCCGCCCCCCGGCGGGCCCGGCGGGTACGGTGCCCCGGCCGGCCCGGGCGGCTACGGTGCCCCGCCCCCGCCCCCGCCCGCGGGCCCCGGGGACTACGAGACCCAGCCACCCGCCGCTCCGCCCCCTCCCCCGCCGGGTGGCTACGAGCCCCCGCCGCAGCCGGGCGCCGGGTAGCCGACAGCTCCGGGCCGGGGGTGGTTGCACCGTTGCAGGGCCTCGAGCACCTACAGCGGTGCAACCATGTCAACGGGGTGGCGCGCGGACGGCGCGGGCCGTCCCCCAAACATGCGGGAAGGGTCGCACCGACCGGGCGCCCGCCCACCGAGCCCTTCTGGCGCGACCGAATAACGTGGTTGGTCCACCGCTGCTGCTCTAGTAACACCAAGCTTCCATCCACGCGGGCACGGCCACTATGCCGTGCGGAATTATGGGATGGTATGCCCATTTTTATGGACCACAGAATTGGGTTCCGGACGGGCGGGCGAATATCGGACCCGATCAGCCGCGCCGATGGCTGGCCGATTCTCGCCCGGCTGACCGAAATGCCGACCGGCGCGCAGCGGGGGACGCGCAGCCGCGCCGACCGGGCGCCCGCTACAGCGCGGCTGGCCGACCGCTATGGCGGGGGCTGACCTGCCGCCGCGATCTCGCCGGCGAGCCGGGACGGCCCGGTGATCACCAGCGCCCTGGCCGGCGCGGCGCTGGTCACCGCGAAACCGTGCGCGCAGTCGCGGGGGACGAAGACGAAGCTGCCCGGAATGGCGATCCAGCCCTCGTCCTCGCAGAATCCGGTCAGCTCGCCCGCCAGCAGGTAGAACATCTCGTCCTCGCCCTCATGCACGTGCGGGGGCACGACCAGGCCGGGCGGGTAGTCCGACTCCATCACGCCGAGCTGCCCGCACGTGTGCGCCGCCGACGCCTTGATCACGACGGTGGCCCCGTGGAACCCGTACGCCGGGCCCTGCCGCGGGCCAAGCACGAACCCGGTCATCGCCGGTCACCGCCTCCCTGCCGCGGGCCAAGCACGAACCCGGTCATCGCGGGTCACCGCCTCCCTGCCGCGCCTGCCCGAGACCGCGGCTGCCTTGAGACTAGGGTCCTGCCCGCGCCGGGCCGCCGCGACACGGCGAGGGCTCGCCGCGCCGGGCACCGGGCCGATCGTCAGGGGATCAGGACGGCCCGGCGGTGCGGGGGCTGCCCGCACCGGGACCAGCCGTCCGCGGCCCGTTCCAGCGGCAGCGTCTCCCGGTCGGTGGTAAGGCGCCCGGCGGCCGCGAGGGCCAGGATCTCCCCCAGCGCGGCGGCCTTCTGCTCGTGGCTGAGCGCGTTGTTGGTGTAGCCGAGCACCGACAGCGAGCCGCCGCGCAGCGCGGCCGACCCGAACGCGGCCGAGGGCCCGGCCGTCGACCCCAGGTTCACCAGCCGGCCGTGCGGCGACAGCACGCGCAGCGCGGCCTCGGCCGGGTGCCCCCAGACCGGGTCAAGCACCAGGTCGGCCCGGCCGGCGGTGGCCTCGGCCAGCCGGGCCGTGATCGCGTCAGGGTCGTCGCCGGACAGGTCGGCGACGGCGTCCGCGCCGAGCTCGGCCGCCCGGTCCCGGCCATGCGGGTCGCGGCACGCGGCCACCACCCGGCCGGCCCCCCGCAGCCGGGCCGCCTGCACGCCGACCTGCCCGACCGTGCCGCTGGCGCCGAGCACCAGCACGTGCTCGCCGGGGCGCAGCCCGCCCCGCCAGGTCAGGGCCATCCAGGCGGCGATCGCGGACAGCCCGAGCGCCGCGGCCAGGTCGTCGCCGACCCCGTCAGGCAGCCGGACGATCCCGGCCTCGTCGGCGGCGCACAGCTCGGCCATGGCGCCGTCGCCGGGCCGCATCCCGGCGTCGCAGCTGAACCAGACGCGCTGGCCGGCCGGCAGCGTGTCCGCGTCCTCGATGATCCCCACGCCCTGCACGCCCGGTGCGTAGGGCAGGGCCGGCGCGCCGAAGTACGAGGTGCCGGAGGCGCAGAGCAGGTCGAGCGGGCTGATCGGGGCCGCGGTCACCCGGACCAGGGCCTGGCCCGCGCTGCGGCGCGGCGCCGGATGCGTCCCGAACTCCGGCGGCGCGCCGTGGCGGCGCACGACCGCCGCGCGCATCTGCCTGGCGCCGCCCGCGCCGCCGCCCGCGCCGCGGCCAGGGCCGCCGCCCGCGCCGCGGCCAGGGCCGCCGCCCGCGCCGCGGCCAGGACCGCCGCCCGCGGCACCGTCCGCGCCGCCACCAGGGCCGGCCATCGCGGTCATCAGGAGGGTGCGTCCGCGTCCTCGGTATAGGTGTAGGTGTACGGGTTGTCGAGCACCCGCGTCTGCGGGATCTCCGGGTGCATGCCCTCGTGCCAGGCCTCGGGCCCGAGTTCGCCCTGCAGGTAGTCCACGGTCTGCTCCACCTCGGCACGCGCCTTGGCCAGGTCCGCGCCGACCAGCGCATGGTCGTACTTCACCACCCGGCCGTTCACCACCACCGTGTGCACGTCGCCGCGCCCGGCCTGGAAGACCACGTGCCCGTAGGGGTGCAGCACCGGGAACATCACCGGCGAGGCGTCGTTCTTGATCAGCACCACGTCCGCCTTCTTGCCCGGCTCCAGGCTGCCGATCAGCGAGTCCAGCCCGAGCGCGCGGGCTCCGCCCCGGGTGGCCCAGTCCACCACCTGCTCGGCGCGCAGCTTGTGGTGGGTCACGGTCTCGTCCCGGTTGTGCGCCTCCAGGTGCTCGCGTGCCCGGTCCGCGCTGAGCGTGGCCCGCATGGCCGAGAACAGGTCGGCGCTCCACCAGACGCTGGTGTCCATGGACAGCGAGATCGGGATGCCGTGCTCGCGCAGCTTCCAGGTGGGCGGGTAGCCCTGCCCGGCGCTCTGCTCGCTCTCGGTGGACAGCGAGACCGATCCGCCGGTTGCCGCGATCCGGTGATAGGAGTCGGCGGACAGGCTGGCCGCGTGCACGTAGATCGTGGCCGGGGTCATGAACCCGTGATCGTGCATGAGCCGGATGCCCTCGTCGGTGGTCACCTTCCACACCCCGGCGTGGGTCGTGACCGGCACGCCCAGGTCGCGGGCCACCTCGAACGCGGCCCTCTCCGGGAAGTCCGGGGCGGCCGGGGGAACGTCGAAGGCGATCTGGAACCCGAGCATGTCGCTGCCGCCGCCGCCGAAGTAGCTGCTGACGAAGTCGCGGAACTCGGGCGTCGCCGACCACTCCCAGGGAGCCTGCTGGATGTTCCCGTAGGCCAGCACGAACCGGCCGGGCACCGAGCGCAGCGCGTCCACCGCCGCCTCCGCGTGCTCGGTGGTCTGCAGGTTGTGCGACCAGTCCACGCTGGTGGTCACGCCGGCGTCGATCGCCTCGATCGCGCTGAGCAGGTCGCCGGCGTGGATGTCCTGCGGCCGGAACGACTTGCCCCACTGCAGGTAGTTCCAGACGAAGTACTGAGTCAGCGTCCAGTCGGCGCCGTAACCGCGCATCGCGGTCTGCCACATGTGCCGGTGCGTGTCGATCATGCCCGGCATCACGATGCCGCCGGTCGCGTCGATCTCGGCCGTGCCCTCGGGCACCTCGAGCCCGGGCCCGACCGCGGCGATCTGATCGCCGCCGATCAGGACATCGGCGCCGGTCAGCACGTGATGGGCGTCGTCCATGGTCAGCACCGTGGCGTTGCGGAACACGACCGGCCGGCCGGGCGTCAGGTCGGCGGCACTGGGGCTGGCAGACATGAGGTTCCCCTCCACTAGCTCGCAGGCAGTTATCGGCGATGCGGACGCTCGTCCGGGTTACGGCTGGGATGCGGCGGGATGCGGCCTGTCCGGAAGCGTCGCGGGTTTCGTTATCGGTGTCAAGGGCGCTCGCGGCGGCCCGCCGGGCGGGGACTGTCCGCATCGCGGCCAGGGCCCGCCCGGCGGGAACCGAGCGGCTACCTGCCGCCGAGCAGGCTCAGGGCGGGCTTGCCGAACGGCAACGGCTTGCCGCCGACCGACACGATGGCCGTGCCCAGGTACCCGTAGTAGCCGAGGGCCGCGAACACCAGGACGAACACGCCGCCCGCGCGTTCCGCGCCGGTGGAGGACGCCAGCACGCCGATGGTGATCAGCGTGACCCCGACCACCCCGGCGCCCAGGATCAGCGAGAACAGCAGCGGGATCCGGAGGCTGACCAGGAACAACATGAAGATCACGATGTCCCACGAGATCAGGAACTGCCCGATCGTGTGCAGGATGCTGGTCGGCGGGATGCCGTACCAGTTGTGCGCGAGCCCCAGCACCAGCGCGGCGTAGCTGATCCAGAAGCACGCGAACGCGCCCAGCACCGTGGCCACGAACGTCTGGCCGAGCGCCACGGCCCACACGGTGGTCACCAGCAGGCCCAGGCCGGTGGCCGCGTAGACGATCGGCATGATCGTGTTGCCCTGGACCGCGAGCGGCACGTAGCCGAGCAGCGAGATGCCCAGGACCGTGCTGCCGAGCGCGAAGACCAGCAGCCCGAGCGGGACCGGGTCGCCGGCCGGCGGCGCGGCCACCATCTCCTCCGCGGGCGCGGGCGGCGCCTCGGGTATGTGCTCGTCGCCCAGGTCTGCCTGAACGTCCGTCACCGGAGCCTCCTTTTGTTGTGGCGCATCGCCAGGGAACGGGACCATCGCGGCCAGCCGTGACCGCGATGCGGACAAAGACTCGCGTAGTGAACGCGCACAGCATTTCTCTCCGCCATGCGGAAGTCAATAGCCCTGCCGCATGGCGAGAAGCTGGCTTTTCGCGCCCCGATCCGGTAACAGTGCACGGGTGTCCGCGATGCGGCCAGGAGGCTTCCGGGCACGATACAGTCGGTGTCGGCTAGGGAGAGGAGGGCCATGGCCCGCCGTGATAGCAGCCCGGACTTCATCGAGGCGCTGGCCCGCGGCCTCGACGTGCTCCGCGTCTTCGAGCCGCGCCAGCCCGTCATGTCCCTGGCCGCGGTCGCCGCGGCCGCCGGGCTGCCCCGGCCCACCGCGCGCCGGGTGCTGCTCACCCTGGAGCGCCTGGGCTACGTGCGCGCCGCGGAGCGCGGCGGCTTCGAGCTGACGCCGCGGGTGCTGGAGCTCGGCACCAGCTACGTGCTCTCGCGCAGCCTGTGGGACGTGGCCAGGCCGCACATGGAACGGCTGGTCGGCCGCACGCACGAGTCGTCGTCCATCGCCCAGCTCGACGGCTCCGACATCGTCTACGTGGCCAGGGTCGCCGTCCCGAAGATCATCGCGCTGGCGGTGACCATCGGCACCAGGTTCCCGGCCATGCAGACCTCGCTTGGCAAGGTCATGCTCGCGGCGCTGCCCCCCGAGGACGCCGAGCGGGTGCTGGCCGAGCCGAGCCGCTCCGGGATCACCGCCCGCTGGCAGCCGGACGCGGCCGAGCGCGCCGCGGCCCTGCGCGAGGTGCGGGCGCGCGGCTGGTCGCTCACCGACGAGCAGCTCGCCCTCGGGATCCGCTCGGTGGCCGCGCCGCTGCGCGACGGGGAGGGGCGGGTGGTCGCCGCGATGAACGTCACCGTGCACGCCGCGGAGACCCCGGTCGAGGTCCTCACCGGGGAGTACCTGCCGCTGCTGCTGCAGACCGCCGGCGCGATCAGCGCCGACTGGGCCGCGTGCCAGGCGGCGCCGCAGATCACCGTGGCCCAGGCCTCTTCTTGACACCGGTCCGGGCCGCCGCCCAGACTGCACAGCGTCGGACAAGCGTCCGGTTTCGGACAGGAGAATGCGCGTGGCTACGATCGCTGCGATCATCGCCTCCACCCACCACCCGTTCTACCTGCGGGCCAGCACGGCCTCGGGCGAGGACCGGCCGCCGTTCGCCGACGAGTGGGTGGCCAAGATCGAGGCGTTCCGCGAGACGCTGACCCGGGCCAGGCCCGACGTCCTCGTTATGGTCGGCAGCGACCATTTCCACCAGCTGTGGCTGGACAACATGCCGCAGTTCCTGGTCGGGAAGGCGCCGGTCTACGACGCGAACTACTACAACGAGGAGCGCGAGTTCGGGCTGCCCCGGATGCGGCTGGACGGCGACGAGGACCTGTCCGCGCACCTGCTGCGCGGCGGCATCGACGCCGGCTTCGACCTGGCATTCAGCAACGAGCTGCGGGTCGACCACAGCATCACCTGCCCGATCATCACGCTGCGGCCGGAGGCGGACCTGCCGATCGTGCCGGTGTACACCAACATCTTCGCGCCGCCGATGCCCCAGCCCACGCGGTTCGTCGAGCTGGGCCGGGCCATCCGCGCGCTGGTGGAGAGCTGGCCCAGCGACAAGCGGGTGGCGATCATCGGCACCGGGCACCTGTCGCTGGAGCTCGGCGGGCCGCGCCAGTTCGGCCCGCACGGCCCGGACCCGGAGTTCGACCGCAAGGCGGTGGCCTGGATCGCCTCCAGCGACCTGGACGCGGCGCTGGCCGAGGTCAGCCTGGACAGCCTCTGGCAGCCGGGCAACGCCACGCACGGGTTCATGGACTTCATGCTGATGATGGGCGTGGCCGGGAAGAACGTGAAGGCCGACTACGCCGACTCGCTCGACCTGTTCCACACGATGGAGGCCTACTTCACCTGGTACCCCGAGGGCGCGTCATGAGCAAGTACCTTGTCGACAAGTTCCTGTTCACGATCGACCGCGACCCGGACCTGGTCGAGCGCTACCGTGCGGACCCGCGCGCCACCGTGGCCTGGTGGGAGGCGGAGCAGGCGAACCGGATCCTGAACTGCCACGAGGGCGAGCACAGCACCTGGCTGGCGTTCACCGACGCCGAGCGCGCGGCCCTGGCGGCCCACGACTACGTCGCGCTGTTCGAGCTCGGGGCGCACAACTTCCTGCTGCTGACGCTGTTCATCGCGCTGTTCGAGCGGGACTACGCCGAGCCGCTCGCGTTCCAGCGCGAGTTCGCGGCCCGGCTGAGCCACTGGAGCCTGCCGTACCCCGATATTTCAACCTGAACGCTCCGTCAGCCGGCGAGACCGGCTTACCCCGGGCCGGAGCGTAGCGTTCTGCTGAATCATGTAAGGCCGAGGAACCGGTTGATCCCGGCGCGGGCAACGCCGGCCTGGTCGGCGCGCCGCGCGGCGTCGGTCTCGGCCGCGAACGCCTGCTCGACCGCGGCCAGCGAGGGCCGCAGCAGCGCGAGGTGCTCGGCCGTCACCGCGCCCGGCCGGGTCCACCGGTGCACGGTGGCGATCGCGGCGCCGACGAGGCTCGCCGGGTCGACGATCTCGTCGAGCAGGCCCAGGGCGAGCGCCTCCCGCGCGCCGATCCGCGCCGACTCCATGACCAGCCGCAGGGCGCGGTGGCCGGCCAGGCGCGGCAGCAGCAGGCTGGACGCGTTGGAGATCGTCAGCCCCAGGTTGTTTTCCGGCAGGAAGAACTCGGCCGCCTCGCTGCCAACGCGCGCGTCGAAGCACAGGGTCATCTCGCAGGCGCCGCCGACCGCGATCCCGTTGATGGCGGCCACGACCGGCACCCGGGTCTGCAGGGCAGCCCTGGTGATGTCGTGGAACAGCTCGACCTCGGTGATCAGGCCGCCCGGCGGGAGTTCGGCGGCCGCGCGCAGATCCTCGCCGGCCGAGAACGCGCGGCCGGCGCCGGTCAGCACGATCCCGCGCACCGCCTCGCCGCCGCCGAAGTGACGCAGGATCGCGGCCAGGTCCCGGCGCATGCCCGCGGTGAGCGCGTTGAGCTTCTCCGGCCGCCGCAGCGTGACCAGCGCGACGTCCTGCCGCACGGCCACGTCAACATGGCCGGACCCCTCACCCCAGGCCCGCTCGGTCACGCGCGTGATCGCAGCACGCGCGCGGCCGGCGTGTCAAGACCCCGGGTGGTCGGCCACCACGTTCTGCGAGCCCGGCGACGCGCCGGTGCCGCGCGTGGCCTGGATCGCCTGGTCCACCATGCGCGCATAAACCATCGTGCCGGGAACCATCGGGTGAACCTGGTCGGGCCAGAGCAGGTAGAGCCGGTCCTTGATGGTGTCGTACCAGTCGGCCAGCACGACATCAGGGTGCCGGCGGATAAAGGCCGCGTCCGTGGCATTAACCTGCTTGCTCCAGCCGTCCGGCACATAGGTGTTGATGAGCACCAATTTGCGGTGCGGGCCGATAATATGCAGCAGCTCCTGCAGCTGGCCGGACGTGACGATGTAATTGGTGCCGAGGCCGATGACCACGACCGGGCGCAGTTTGCCGGAGGCGGCCAGGCGGCGCACGATCGTCACGCCCGCCGGCATCTCCCGGTCCGGCTTGGCGTCGATGTAAATGCCCGGCAGCACGTCGGCCAGCGCCGGCGCGCTCGCGGACATGACCGAGTCGCCGATCGCCGTGACGTCGCCTCCCGGGACCTGGTGCTGGCCGGATGACCTCCCCGCGGGTTCCTGCGGCCGTGCCGCGTGCGCCCGGGTGGCCGCGCCGACCCGGTCGCCGTTGGCGAGTTGCTGCTGCATGCCGGGCGGCGCGGACGGCGCCTCGAATACGCCGCACCCGGCCAGTCCCGGCCCGGCGGCGCAGCAGACGGCCACGACAACGGCCGCCCGCGCGGCGCGCCTATTCAGCGACCCGTGCGCCCCCGGGCGGGCGACACCCCTATAACCCCCCGCCGCGGAGCAAGCTCCGCCACTGAAAGCCCCATGGCGGGCGACACCCCTATAACCGCCCGCCGCGGCGCGAGCTCCGCCACTGAAAGCCCCAGGGCGGACGACACCCCTATAACCCCCCGCCGCGGCGCGAGCTCCGCGAAAATATTTAGCTCTTCGGCTCATAGCAGTCTTTCTCGCCCTGCCGCCGCGGGCGCAAACTCGGCTGTCATCGAATAGACCGGAAGGTGCCGTTATGCATCGCCCTTCCTTTTGCCCCTGCGCAGGCCGTTAGGTAAAGACATCCGGTAAGGGACTGGCCCGCGGGCACTTTCTGCTTCATCATGACAAGGCGGGTCTGCCACCAGGCGGGACCGGCGCCAGCGCCACCCGGCAGGAGCGGCTGACCGAAAATTCTCCGCGGCGGCGAGCAGCAGGATGGCGGGGCGCGCGTCTATTCATGTGAGACATCGGTGCGGGAGTCGCTGTGAAGCTCCCCGAGGCTGCCGGGGCGAGGTCGGCTGCCCAGGAAAGCGCCGAGGACGCCGTCGCGGCCCTGTACCAGGCGAGCGCGCTCGGCCTGATCCGGATGGCCTACGTGATGCTCGACGACCTGCAGGGCGCCGAGGACGTGGTCCAGGAGGCCTTCTACGGGCTCTACCGGCGCTGGGGGCGGCTGAAGGACGCCGATCACGCGATCTTCTACGTGCGGGCGGCCGTGCTGAACGGCTGCCGGTCGGCACTACGACGCCGGGCGGTCCGGCGCCGGGCGCTCGCCGGCCGGCCCGACCAGCGGCCCGCGGCCTCGGCCGAGGCGATGGTCATCAAGGGCGAGGAACGCGAGGAGGTGATCCGCGCTCTCGCGCGGCTGCCGCACCGGCAGCGCGAGGCCCTCGTGCTGCGCTTTTACCTTGAGCTTTCCGACGAGCAGATCGCACGCGTGATGGACATCGGGCAGAGCACCGTCAGGTCCACCGTGTACCGGGCGCTCGAGGCGCTCGGACGGGACCTGAAGGAGACGCCATGACACCGCTTGAGGACAAACTCCGCCGGGCGATACAGGCCAAGGCCAGCCAGGTGCCGCCGGAGGCGGTGCCGCCGCTGCGCCTTTCCGCGCGGCGCCGGCGCTTCTCGTCTCTGGCCCACGGCGGCGGTGAGAGGGGTGGAGCGCCGGCGCGGCGCGGCTGGCTCGCGCCCGCGGCCTCGGCGGCCGTGGTCGTGGCGCTGATCGGCGCGTCCGTGGTGGTGTCGCGTGACCTTGCCGCCGAGCAGCATCAGCCGTCGCGGCAACAGCATCAGCGGGCGGGACCGCGCCCGGCCGGGACGACGCTCACCGCCCTGGCCGCCGCGTGGATCGCCGCCCAGGTCAGCCCGTCGGACGTGGTGTCGTGCGACCTGACCACGTGCCGGGCGCTTGAGGCGGCCGGGGTCGCGGCCGGGCGCCTGCGGCTCTTGCAGCGAGGCGGGGCGCGCGCGGCGCTGAGCTCGGCGGTGATCGCGGAGACCGCGGCCGTGCGCGCCGACGTCGGGGCGCGGTTCAACGCCCGCTACGCGCCGGTCGTGCTGGCCAGCTTCGGCTCGGGCGCCGCGCAGATCGAGGTCCGGGTCGTGGCGGCGGACGGCGCGGCTGCCTACCGGTCGGCACTCGCCACCGACCTGGACGCCAGGAGGCAGGCCACCACCGAACTGCTCGGCAACCGGAAGGTCACGGCCTCGGACGGCGCCCGCCGTCAGCTGCGTTCCCTGCGGGTGGACGAGCGGCTGCTGATCATGATCTCGTACCTGACCACGCTGGACCGGGTGGCGGTGGTGGCGTTCGGCGATTCCGGTCCCGGCCTGGGCGCGGGCGGCCCGCTGCGGTCCGCTGAGCTGCTCATCAAGACGAAATCCGGCCGCCCGGCCACTCAGGCCGAGCTGGAGCAGGCACTGACCACCATGCAGCAGAGCCTGACGCCGTACCGG